>JADMIO010852291.1_pt1 | contig 83333 bp, 58 predicted proteins | sample 8958161 | NCBI WGS metagenome assembly JADMIO01 (sample SAMN16585339, study PRJNA669376) | soil metagenome | isolation source: Crop rotation soil | place: USA: Cullars Rotation, Alabama | collected 2011
CGCGACTTCAAGTCACGTGAATTCCAAGCTTCGGATCCCACTGTGCTGGAAAGGGACGTCTTCGCGGCCGCGGGGGGCGACGGCGAGATCGAAATGAGCTTCCTCAAGTCGTTCATCGCGCCTGGCTACAACGGCCCCCTCTATCTCGCAGACTTCAGCCCCTTCACCGTCCTCGAGTTCCGCGACTGGCTGCGCCACACGGGGTTGTACGACGATGCGAACGGTCAGTTCAAGGGTGAGGGGTACAACGGTCAGGCGTGGAACTACGCAGCCGACGCGAGCCCCGGAACCGACAGCAATGGCGACGGCCATACCTTGAACGGAGACTTCGGCACCTCGTTCGGCTCATGGGATCTCAAGTACTTCAACTGGTCGCTGTCGGATCCGATCAACGGCGACCCCCGCGCGATCCCAGGCGATCCGCCAGGGTTCGACGGCCTGCCCTCGTCGGGCGCGAACTTCATCGCCAACGGGTTCGATGCTCCGCGTATCGCGAACAACAACGACCCGTTCTGGCGGCTGTGGCACCTCTTCCGCGCGGCGGTGCTCCGCAACTACAACCGTGACTTCGCGCGCTGGATCACGACCTCACCCGACAGCGGATCGGGCGTGAGCTTTCCGGTCGCGAGGTGGTACAGCGATCAGATCCCGGCCGATTATCTGTTCGGTTCGAACCCGAATGCTTCCGACCCCCGGCTCCTGACCGGGGCCAGCTTTGTGAGCACCGGCGACATCAGGCCCTACGGGGGCGTCGGGATTACGACATTCAACACAGTCGACAACGGCGTGCTGAGACGAACGTCGGTTGGCGCGTGGCCGGTCGCCAGCTCGCTGACGCCGAACTGGGCAGTGTGGGAATACCACCCCGCAGTCGGGGCGACGAACAACGCGTCGGCATACCAGGCGGATGTGGCTTTGTTGAAACAGTACCGGCCCCACGTGCTGGCGCCGTATCGTTGGCAGGATCCCGACAACTACTACTTCGTGGAGAACACGCCGTTCATCCCCATGCTCGTCTCGTTGATGAAGGACTTCGGAGATCTTCCGCACCTCTCGTCGCCAGGCGACCCGCTGGGCTTCAGTCCTCCCCAACCGCAGGGCGTCACGGCTCAGTTGAACAGCGCGATCACGACGGTGCAATGGTCGGGGATGATGTGGCCTCCCGATGCTGGGACCGAGTGGACCGTGTGGCCCGGCTTCTCTCATTTCGAGGTTCATCGTGGGCCCAACGCCTCGTTCACCCCGACCGCGGCTACGTTGGTCGGCAGCACGCCCGCGTTTTCGCTGAATGATCTCCTTTCCTCACCCGGTACATACTGCTACGCGCTGGTCGCCGTTTCGACGAGAGGGGCACGATCGCCCGTAGGTCGGGCACCCTGCGTGAACTTTGCCATCCCTGACGGGCCGCCGATCGTGGCAATCGCGACGCCGACGGGCGGGCAGGTCTTCACGGCCACATCGCCATTCCTGACGCTGACCGGACGGGCGCTCGACACGAGCGGTATTCAGCGCATTACCTGGGCAAATTCACTCGGTGGCCGGGGCGAGATTCCTTCCGCCTCCGATTGGCGCATCGCCGGCATCCCGCTTCAAAAGGGACAGAACATCATCACGGTGTTCGTGTTGGACAACCAAGGTCAAACGTCTACGAGCTTCGTGATCGTCAACCTCGACAGGTTTGTGTACTACCTTGCCGAGGGCGCGACGGGCTTCTTCGACCTCGAAATCGCGGTCGCCAATCCGAACACGGTCACGGTTCCCTACAACGTCACGTATCTGACCGAGACCGGCAACACCGTCGTGCAGCAGTACACGATCGGGCCCTCGTCGCGGACGACGCTCATCGTGAAGCAGGTGCCGGGCCTTTCGTCTCAGGCGGTCTCGACGGTGGTGGAATCGCCGAGCGCGCTCCCGCTCGTCGTCGAACGTACGATGTTCTGGGACTCGGCGAGTAAGTATGGCGGTCATGGAGAAACGGCCACCAGCGAGACGAGCCGGCAGTATTTCTTCGCCGAAGGCTCACAAGGATTCTTCGACACGTACGTCCTGCTCGCGAACCCGAACGCGACGCAGGCTCACGCAGTCGTGACGTTCCTGCTCCAGCCGAGCGGAACGCTCACGAAGACCTACCTTATCGAGCGCAACGCGCGAGTCACGGTTTTTGCGGGCGGCATTCCAGAGCTGGTCGGAAAGTCGTTCGGCATTGCGATAGCCGCTGACGCTCCGATTATCGCGGAGCGAGCGATGTACTTCGGCGCGGCACGGTTCTGGGACGGCGGCCACGAATCGGCCGGTGTGCAGGGACCCGCTCGCGAATGGTTCCACCCGGAAGGCTCGACGGGATCGTTCTTCGATACCTATATCCTCGTAGCCAACCCCAATCCGGTCACGGCCAACGTGACGTTCACATTCTTGTTGGCTGGCGGAACGACGTTCAGCGTCAACAAGCAGGTGGCCGCCAACGGGCGTCTGACGTTCGAGCTCGAAAGCGATCCGCGACTCGCCAACGTGACAGAGGTCTCGACAAGGGTCACAGCCGATGTGCCGGTGGTGTCCGAGCGGGCGATGTACTGGCCGGGCGGATTTACTACCTGGGGTGAAGCACACAATAGCTTCGGCCTGACCTCCACCGCGCTCCGTTGGGGCTTGGCCGAGGGACGCGTCGGCACACCCCAGGCGTTCGACACCTACATTCTGGTCGCGAACCCCTCGGCGACTGCGGCCAACGTGCGCGTGACCTTCCTGCGGTCGAACGGCCAGACTGTGGTGAAGACCTACAGTGTCCCGGCGACGAGCCGGTTCACAGTCGGAGTCAGCGGTATGGTGTCAGAACTGTCGAACGAAAACTTCGGGGCGATTGTGGAATCCACCAACGGCGTCCCAATCGCCGTGGAGCGTGCGATGTACTGGAACGCCCTCGGCATCGTCTGGGCAGGCGGCACCAACGCTGGGGCGACGCCGCTGCCGTAGGACAACCACGTCCGGGCGTCGCCTTGGCCTCGGCCAGGGCGGCGCCCTGCGGCGGTTGGAGCGTTCCAGCTAGAATGTGCGCGTATGGCTACGCGAACTGCGCCTGCCCCCCCGCCGGCTCTAACATCACGAGCTGTCAATCTCGCAATTCTCGTCGCGGCGCTCGGCTACTTCGTCGACATCTACGATCTGATCCTCTTCAGTATCGTCCGCATCACCAGCCTGCGGGCCATCGGTGTGCCCGACAACCAGATCCTGAGCCAGGGCGTGCTGCTGCTGAACATGCAGATGGGCGGCATGCTGATCGGGGGGCTGATCTGGGGGGTGCTGGGCGATAAACGCGGGCGCCTGTCCGTGTTGTTCGGGTCGATCATCATGTACTCGCTGGCCAACATCGCCAGCGGCTTCGTCAGTACGGTGCCGCAATATGCGGTGCTGCGGTTCATCGCCGGTGTCGGGCTGGCCGGCGAGCTGGGTGCAGGGATCACTCTGGTGAGCGAGATCCTGCCGCCGCAGACGCGGGGATACGGCACCATGATTGTCGCGACCGTGGGCATTCTGGGTGCGGTCGTGGCGTCGCTCGTCGGCGATGCCTTCGACTGGCGTATCGCGTACTTCGTCGGTGGGGGAATGGGGCTGGCGCTGCTCGTGCTGCGGATCGGCGTCGCCGAGTCGGGCATGTTCGAAGGGGTCAAACAGACGCAGGCGGCCCGGGGCAATTTTCTTTCCTTGTTCAAGTCGCCCAGAACGCTGCGCCGGTACGCGGCAGTAGTGCTGGTTGGCGTGCCCATCTGGTATGTGGTCGGCATCCTTATTACGTTCTCGCCGGAATTCGGCCGCGCCATGGGCATGGCGCCGCTGCCGAGTCCAGGCCGGGCGGTCATGTTCTGCTACATGGGTCTGGCGCTCGGCGATTTCGCCAGCGGCGCGCTCAGTCAGATCCTCAAGAGCCGAAAACGGGTTGTGGGGCTGTTTCTCACAGGGACCGCCATTTTCATCGGGGTCTACTTCGCGGCCGCGCACATCTCGCTGAATTTCTTCTACACCGTCTGTTTTCTCCTGGGGATTGCCGCCGGTTATTGGGCTGTTTTCGTGACGATTGCGTCAGAGCAATTCGGCACGAATATCCGGGCGACGGTCACGACGACGGCACCGAACTTTGTGCGAGGCGCCGTGGTGCTCCTCACCTCGGTCTTCAATGCGCTCCAGCCGTCGATGGGCATCAGAGCCAGCGCCATGCTCGTTGGCAGCGTTGCCCTCCTGATTGCCTTCATCTCCCTCACCGGACTCGACGAGACCTACGGCAAGGATCTGAACTACATCGAATTTGAGTAAGCGTCGGGGTGGGCCCGTCGGTCGTGAAGCTATTCGACGATGCTGACGCGTGTGCCGGTGTCGGCTTGAGCAAATCCGTGCTTCGTCAAACGCGCATTTCCAGTCTGCGGTGTCGTTCAGCCGAAGCCGAGCCGCCCCGTGGTCCGACGACTCCAGCCCGCGTAATATCGCGGCGGAACGCGCTTTTCCAGCCACCCGGCGGCTATAATTGAAGTGATGACTCCAGTTACTCGCAAGATCCTGGCGCTCTCGGTTCTGTGTCTGGTGTGGGTGTCCGCGGTGCCTGCTCAGGTCCAGCCGACGACCCCACCGGCACAATTCAATCCTGCTGAGGTCTTTCCGTTCGATGCCTCGATTCGAACCGGAAAGTTGCCAAACGGGCTGCAGTTTTTCATTCGTCAGAACGGCCGACCTGCGAAACGACTCTCGCTCCGACTCGCCGTCAAGTCGGGTTCGCTCGACGAGGCGGACGATCAGCAGGGCCTCGCGCATTTCATCGAGCACATGGCCTTCAACGGCACGGCGCATTTCAAGCCCGGCGAGCTGATTTCCTACTTTGAATCGATCGGCATGCGTCTCGGACCGCACGTCAACGCCTACACGGCGTTCGACGAAACGGTCTACATGTTCGACCTGCCCACCGACAATCCAGAAATTCTGGCGAAGGGTCTGACCGCGCTCGCGGACTTCGCCGGTGGTCTCACGCTCGATCCGGCCGAGATCGACCGGGAGCGCGGTGTAGTCATCGAGGAATGGCGCGGCGGGCTTGGCGCCGACTCCCGAGTCAGCGACAAGCAGTTCCCGATCTTGTTCTATCAGTCGCGGTACGCCCAGCGGGTACCGATAGGAAAGCCCGACATTCTCCGTTCGGCGCCGCCCGAACGCGTGCGCGCCTTCTACGACACGTGGTATCGACCCGAGCGCATGGGTATCGTCGCAGTTGGAGATGTGGACCTCGCGCAGATGGAAAAAGAGATTCGGTCGACGTTCGGGCCGCTCCAGCCCCGCGCTCCGGCTGCGCCACCCCCCAACGATACCGTTCCCATGCATTCGCAGCTTCTCGTGAGCGCGACATCGGACCCGGAAATGACGCAGTCGTCGGTGGAGATCGTCCTGAAGCGGCCGAGAGAACGCGACGAGACAGTCGGCGACTATCGGCGCGGCCTCATCGACCGTCTCATCGGGCAGATGTTCGACGAACGATTTCAAGAGATCGCACAGCGGCCGACCTCACCGTTTCTGGGCGCCGGCATCGGCGGCGGTCCGCTCGGTCAGACCGCCAGTACGTTCTCGATCGGCGCGAACGCGAAGGAAGGCGGCATTCTCGACAGCCTCACTGTGTTGACGCTGGAGGCGAAACGCGTCCAGCAGTACGGCTTCACCGCATCAGAGCTCGACCGCGCCAAAAAATCGATGGCCGCCTTCTACGACCGCGCCTACAACGAGCGCGACAAGAGCGAAAGCGGCATCTGGGCTGCCGAGCTGTTGCGCCATTTCCTGGTCGGTGAACCCGTGCCGGGCATCGCCTACGAATATCGCGTCGTTCAGTCGCTCCTTCCGAGCATCACGCTCGACGATGTGTCGGCGCTGGCACGGACCAGACTCCGCGACGGCAGCCGCGTCGTGCTCGCGGTCAGTCCCGACAAGCCCGGGCTCAAGCTGCCAGGGGAAGCCGAGTTGCAGGCTGCGCTGAAGGTTGCCGACTCGGTTGGCGTAACCCCGTGGGCTGAAACGCTCTCGAGACGTGAACTGATTGAAACCAAGCCAACTCCCGGCGAGGTCACGTCGAGACGCGAGCTGAAGGACCTGGGAATCACGATCGTGCAGTTCTCCAACGGCGTCGAAGCCTGGCTGAAGCCCACCGACTTCAAGAACGACCAGGTCGTCTTCACGATGTACTCGAAGGGCGGCTCGTCCGTAGCTCCCCCCTCCGAATTCATCAACGCGTCGCTCGCGGCGAGCTTCGTGGGCCAGTCCGGCTTTGGCGGCCTCGATCCGCTCGAGATCGACAAGCTGTTGGCCGGCGCCTCGGCTGGCGCCACGCCGTTCATCGGACTGTCCACACACGGCATCAGTGGGTCGGCGGCGCCCGCCCAGCTCGAAACCGGGCTGCAGCTTCTCTATACAGAGTTCACGGCACCCAACGACGACCCGAACGTGTTTTCTCGGATCAAGGGCCAGCTCGACGCAGCGGTGGAGGATCGAGGTCAGACCCCGGAGCATGCCTTCGGCGAGAAGGCCGAACTGGTGAACACGTCTAATCACTACACGGCGGAGCCACTGACAGCGGAGATGGCGGCTCGAGTGGACCGGGCGAAGATGTTGACGTTCTATCGCGATCGGTTTTCGAACGCGGCCGACTTCACGATGTTCGTCGTCGGGACGTTCAAAGTGGACGAAGCTATCCCGTTGCTGGCGCGCTACGTTGGATCGCTGCCATCCACCGGTAAACGCGTTTCGCAGTTCAAGGACGTCGGCATTCATTTTCCTTCGGCATCCGAGCGGGCTGTGGTGCAGAAAGGCCGCGAGCCCAGGAGCCAGACGGTGATCAGCTTTTTCGCCGATCCGTCGGACGATCCCATGGAGCAGGAAAAGGTGATGGCGCTGACCTCGGTTCTGGAGGCGTCGCTGCGCGATATCCTTCGAGAGCAGATGGGACAGACCTACGGTGTGTCGGTGGACTTGTCTCAGTCGCTTCCGCAGCGTGGCGGTGGACACATCGAGGTGAGCTTCGCGGCGTCGCCGGACAATATCACCGCGATGACCGACCGCGTGGTGCGCGAAGTGAAGCGGCTGCAGGAAGAGGGACCGTCAGCCGACCTCACGGCGCGCGCCAAAGAAGCGGCACGCCGTGACGTCGAGACGGCCCTCAGGCAAAACGGCTATTGGTTGCGAGGGCTTCAGACGATCCACATGCTGGGTCACGATCCGACCGAAATCACCACACGCAACGCCCGTATCGAGCAGATCACGCCTGCCATGCTGAAGGAGGCGTTCGTGAAGTACTTTCCGCTCGATCGCTATACGATCGTGACGCTGGTGCCCGAAACAATTGCGGCGAAGCCCTGAGATCGATCCGGTCTACTGAACCTCGCAGACGTCCGCGCGGATCGGCGACAGCGGACCCGTCCACGTGGGCCTCTGCGCGCCTTGAATGTCGCCGAGGATGTCGTACTGCTCCTGACCCCCACCCTGGCCGCGGCAGATGATGTCGCAGGAGTAGCCTCCGCAGCTGGTCCCACTCGACTTCCTCAAAATTCCGAAGCCCCCTCCCCAAACACCGTTGAAATTCAGGTCGCGCGCGACGAGCGTCACGAGCTCGCCCAACTCGTCGTCCGACATGTAGCCAAACCGATTACGGTGACACTCGACGATCTGAAGCGGTTGGTTGCCGGAGCACCGATCCGAAACCTCCTGGACTGGCGGTGTCGGCGGGGCGGGCGGGGCAGCTGTACTGAACGCCATGATGCCGGTCCACTCGCTGCCGACGTTCGGGTCGAATGCGCGCGCACGCCAGAAATAGGCGCGATTGTAATCGAGCTCGTACGCCAGCTCGAATGAAGTCTGGTTCGCCTGTTCCTGCACTGTCACGACGGCGAGTTTGTTGCTCAGCGCTGAATCTGCACCGACCTCGAACGTATACCAGACCTGCCCGACATCTCCGGATCTGACGGCGTTGCCGATCGTGAAGGTCGCGCGCCGATGGGCGATGGTCGTTCCCTGAAGGGGACTGACCGGGATCGGCGCGCTGAGGCCCGGCGCGGGACGGATCCGAAATCTCGAGGGGGCCGAGAATGGGCCTTCGCCACTGGAGTTCTGTACGCGCACGCGCCAGAAATACTCGGTGTTCGGAGTCAACTCAGGCAGCACAAAGCGTGTTTGGCCGCCATCGCCCTGCGCCACGCGCTCGTTCATGATCTGCGAGCCGAACCCATTGTCAGTCGAAAGTTGGAAACCGTAGGTCAGCGATCCGCTCGCGGGCGTCGAGAGGTTTTCGACAACGAGTGTGACGGGTTGCTGGCGGGCGTTGAACTCAGCCCCTGACGCGGGTTCGGTCAGGCGAGGAGCGACGGTCGGGGACGACGCAGCAGTGGACGTCGTGGATCCACCGTTCGTGCTGGGGACCGTTGGGGTCTCGAGATCGCTGCAAGCTGCCGACAACAGGATCAGCGAACTCACGAACACACTCCTCATATACACAGTGGCCATGCGGAACCTCGAATCGTTCAAACCAGGGCAGGTAGACAAATAGACGCCAACGGTTCGTCTCGAGACTGGCTCGGGACGATCGGAGCGTCTAGCGACTTCCCTGGGGTTGAGTGGAGATCAGGGAAAAAGGTGGCCCGTTGCTCGCTGGGAGGAGCGCAAGACCGAGGTGCGTGAAGGGTAGCGATTACTCGCGGGGTCGATCAAGCCCTTAGAAGTTCCCGAAGGGGATTTTCGGGTGGCGGATCGTTCCGCCCACGCCCTCCGTTAATCGAGCTCGTCAGTTTTTGTCGGAGCCTGTGAAGTCACGGTAGGCGTCTGGAACGAGGGCGAGGCGCTTACCTCACCCTCGTCCGACTACTTCTTCGAATCAGCGATCACCTTGGTGGCAGCGGAACGTAAGTCAGCGCGCCACCAATCCTCCGAGTCCACCTTCTGTGCCTGTTCCACCCCGATGACGAGCCGATCGGTTGCGGCAATCGCGGACCCATCGAGGACCATAGCGGAAAACTTCGTCGCGTGGGGCTCGAGCGTCCGACGAGCCGGAGCCGTCTGTCTTGCCTTCAATGTGCCCGCTGCATCAAAGACGAAAACCACCACCATGAACTGCTCGAGCGCTTCACCGTTCAGGTTGGTCGCGGCATAGATCAGTACAGGCGGGCTGTCGGGAGCGGTGTAGACGGTCGCCCGGTCCAGTCGCACCGGCGAATCAGCCGCTCCGACCACAGTCACGCCAGGGTCTGCGGCCAGGAGTGCCACCATCGGCAACATTGCCGCCGTATTGCGCATCCTCAACATGTCGCACCTCGCTCTTCCTTCTCCATATTGACGCGCGCATGGTTCGCTGGCAAGTTGCCCGAGCGAGCCGTCAGCGGGAGCGCGGTTCGCGCGGCACCGGAATCGGCCCGGCTTTCTTCACATTATCCCAGACCCGCCGCGAGACGTTGTTCGCTTGAGCGAGGATCGCCGGCTCGTCCATCGTGAGCACCTTGTTGCCGCGCATGACGAACTGCCCGTCGACCATCACCGACTCGACATCGGATGAATTGCCGTCGTGGATGATCGCTGACAGGATCCGCGCCGCAGGAAGGAGGTACGGCTTCATCGTATCGATGACGATCAGGTCTGCTTTCTTCCCGACCTCGAGAGTGCCGAGTGTTTTCTCCTGATTCAAAGCCGCCGCGCCGCCCTGCGTGCAATCCGCGAGCATGTCTTCCGGCTGCGGTCGGGTGCCAGGCCTCGCGTCGTTGCGCGAGATCCTCTCGGTGAGCAGAGCCACCTTCATCACGCTGAACACATCGTTGGTGTTGTTGTCGGTCCCGTTCGCGATGGTGCAGCCGGCCGCTCGCAGCTTGGCGATGGGAGGGATGACGCCCCGGTTTGCGGCCATGTTCGCCTGATGGGAAACGATGATGCGAGCGCGGCCCAGTATCGCGACATCGGCATCGTCGACGTACCGGCAGTGCGCTGCAAACAATCTCGGGCTCAGGTAGCCCGCTTTCTCGAGAAACGCCGGCGGTGTCAGGCCCTGAAACTTCTTCATGAAATCGACCTCCCACGTGGACTGGGAGAGGTGGATCGTGTATCCGAGGCCGTGCTTGTCGGCAAACCCGCGGACGGCCTGGAGCAGCTCCGGCGACGACGTCTCGGCGAGGTTCGCTCCCGGGAAGACGTTGATGCGTCCCTGGTTCTTGCCGTGCCAGGCGGTGAACAGATCGCTGATGCGCTGCATTCCTTCGTCGCGCAGCTTCTGCGAGAACGTGGGCGCGACACTCTTGGCCAGTCCATCGGGCGACATCGGGCCGGCCACGTTTTCGCTGTCGCGGATCGACTCCGCGAATACGCAGCGCAAACCCGTTTTCGCCAGCGTGGCGGCATTGCTCGAGATGTTCGAGGCCATCTCCACAATCGTGGTGGTGCCTGTGCGCAGCGCTTCCAACGCCGCGACTTGAATCATCAGCGACTCCTCCTCGTCCGAGAGCAGACTTCCGGGCTGCACGGCGAGCCTGACGCTGTTGGGAAAGCCGAAGTCTTCGTTGAAACCGCGGGCGAGGACCGCGGCCATGTGCATGTGGCAGTTGATCAGGCCCGGGAGGACTGCCTTTCCCCGGCCGTCATAGACGTCGGCGTTGGGATACTTCTTGAGGATGTCGTCGGTTTGACCTATCGCGGCGATTTTGTCGCCGTCGACCGCAAGCGCCACGTCATCCTGCGTGGCATCTGCGTTCACGACGCTGGTGTGGCTGAAGACGGTCGGCCTGTTCGACGGCGCCTGAGCCTGGACTCCAGCCTGTTCGAGCAGCAGGGCTGCCGCGCCAACCCCGGCACTCGCAAGGAGCTCGCGCCGACTGATCGTGGGGCCTGTGAAGCCTGCCATCGTTCGCCTCCTGCGGTAAGTGGCCGGTATCGTGCCACCCGGACCTGGGCGAGTCAACAGCTTCGCCCGGATGCCGACCCGGTGGAATGCCGCGGTAGTCCTGGGCGGGAGTCCGGCTTGAATTGGCGAAGCTTAGCCAGCCACGCGTTTGGAGCGCGCTTTGACACAACCCCATCGACTGCGGTGACAGGTCAGCAGAGCGCGGAAGCAGTGCCTGGAGGGTACGACCTGGTCGATCTGTGATCAGGGCGTTGGGTTGATGAGTCCACAGGCGATTCGCGCGCCGCCTGAAGCCCCGACAACGCCAGGACTCGCCAGATCCTCGTTCTGATGGACGATGACAGCGCTGCCATTCTCGTCGAAGAGGGTGAGCGGTCCGTGCGATAGCGTCACGCGCGTCGTCGTGTAATCGAGGCGCGCGATGCCGGCGCCATCCGCGACGAGGTTCGTCAGATCGCCGGAGTGGTAAGGATGGTTCGTATCCACGGGATTCGAGTGGCCGGACGGTCCAGGATCGAAATGCCCACCCGCCCCCGTGAAGGCGGCGGTGGTGTCGGCGCAGCTTCCGAATTCATGGAGGTGGAAACCGTGAACGCTATTGGGCACCAGGCCTCTCACTTCCGCGATGACTCTGACTCCCGGCAGAATGCCGCCCGCGGCCTGAGTGAAGAACACTTCGCCCGCGATGCCGGATCCCGGGGCGCCGTGGACCTCCGCGACGGCTCGCAACACGCCTGGCTGCGCTGATCCGACCACGCTGGCAAGGTAGGTCACGGCAACAACACTCAGAAAGGTCGCGGCGGTCCGCCCAGTTGGTCCCATAGCGATCTCCTCAGAAAGAATAGTCGAACCCTACAACGGGGGTCACGCGATCGGTGAGCCCGGCATCGTTCAGCGAAAACAGCACGTGCGCCGAGATCAGCAAACTCTGCCACGGGTTGTATTTGATGCCGGCAGCTCCCAGCACCGGGGTGATGTTTCCAGTCTCGGTGGCGAATTGGGATAGTGTGGTCGACTCGACCGCGGCATTGGGTCCCTGCTGAAACGTGTGGCGCACCGAGACATCTTTCAGCAGGGTTGAGTCGAACAGCGTGCGCGCGATCACATCCCCGACGATTGTCAGCCGGGGCGTCGCTTCATATTCGGTCCCGCCGGTGATGTTGAATTGATCGCCCACGTGAAAGCTATTGCCCTCTCCTGAGATCGTGTAACCGACATTCAGATGAGGAGCGAGTCTGCCGCGTGTCGTCGAGAGGATGAGGTAGATTTTTGCCTGTGTCGTTCCCGAGCCAAGCAGATCCTGATCGTCACCTGTCGGAAGCCGCAGGTCTAACGCGGCCGCCACGCCACCGTTTTCCCGCGAATAGAAGCTGTATTTCGTTCGAAGCACGATATCGCCGATTCCCGTCGCGCTGCCCTGCGCCGTAAAGTCCTGTTGCTTCGTTCCATTTGCAAAAAGGTGCGTCGTCGGCGACACGGTTTTCGTCGCAAAGTCCAGGATCGTCGCGCGATAGGTCAAGTCCGCGCCCACGTGCACAATGGGCACCGCAATACCCACGTCGAATTTGTCGGTCACGCCGTAGTTGGTAAAGAACGCGACCGTGTCGTTGGTCACTTTCACATACAGCGCCGCCTGGATCACGTCGCCCTCGACGAAACTCGGAGGATTCAGGGCCTGGTGGTTCAGAAAGAATTTCAGATCGCCACCTTCCAAGTCCCTGCCTTCGAGCGAATCGTACGTGGCCCTCAGATAACTGGTCCCGAAGTTCCACTTCCCGCGGCCGACCGTAACCGCTCGCTCGGCGAAGGCCGGGCCGAAGCTGCTCGTCGTTCGATTGAACGTGCCGAGCGCCGGGTCAAAGCTGTAGGTGAACCCTCCTGAGGAGGATCCCAAGGGAAACGTCGAGAGCTGTGAGCCGATTTGCTGGCTGACTTCGTCGACGAGCGACACGACTTGCGTGACGACGGGGTCGGTCGCAAACAGCGGCTCGTGGGCGACAACACCCACGGCATTCGGCGTCCTAGCAAGAACCACGTCCTGCAGGAAAACGTTCGTCAGCAACTCTGACAACGGAACACGGCTTCCGGTCTGCGCGTACGCGGTTCCCGACACGACCGTCGTCATGATCACGACAGTCGCAAGCTTCAACAACGCTTTGGACATAGGGGACTCGCTCCTCTCCAAACCCAAATCGCTAGCGGCGCTCGACGATTATCCACCCATTGCCCGTCTTCTGAAGGCGGAACTCTGCGCGGACGGTCATCTGGCCGGAACGACCTGTCTTGGGTGTGAAACTTTGCGTGATGCGGCATTCAACGGAGGCGGTATTGCCACTCATTGTAATCTGCTCGCCTTCGATGCGCATGTCCTGGGTTTTCAATTGATTGAATGCGGTCTCGAGCGCGCTCGCGTTTACGCCCGGAAACACCCGTTTCACCGCATCGGAATCGAGCGTACGGAATCCCTGCGCATACCGATTGAGCGTCGTGCGGATCGCCGCCGTTTCGTCGACGGTCTCGGCGGTGCGGATCGGAGGTGGGGAGGGCACGGGAGCGGGCGGCGGTGCGGGCGCAGGTACCGGCGACGGTAGTGCGGGAGGAGGCTGAGTCACCGGAGCAGGTTCGGGAGGCGATGTCCCTCGAGTCACGGAGGTGCTTCGACCGCGGGAATCGGCCGTTGGGTCGGCGGCGGCTTCAGAGGCAGGACTTGGCGCGGGCGGTCGCGTCCTGCTGGCCTCGGTCACGGCCTTTCCATAGAGTTCAGCGGCTGCCCACAAGGCCGGTATCGCCGTGTCGGTTCGACCCTGCCTTTCTAGTCGCCCAGCGGTCGTCTCGTTGTTGAGTGCCTCTTTGAAAGCGGGCACCCGCTCGGTAATGCCCGCCTGGCTCGCCGCGGTTCGGTTCCGTGCGACGCGCGTGCGTGCCTCCTTCGCCAGGTCGTCGAGCACTGTGCGCAGCTGCGGATCGTCAGGGAACGCCTGGAGGCCGGCGGTGGCCGTTTTCAACGCGGTGGAATAATCGCTGCGCCTGAATTGCTGGCGCGCGCGCTGTTGGTATCCGACCAGTTGAGGCGATGGCTTGGCAGTCCCGGTCTGGCTTTCGGGCGGCGTAGGTTCAGGCGACGGAGGCGGTGTGACAGTAGCTGTCTCTGCCGGGGCTGGGACTGGTGCCGGAACGGGCGACGGTGAGGGCGCCGGAGGAGGGGCCGGGGCCGGGGCAGGGGCAGGGATTCCCGTGGCCGGAGCCGTCGTTGCCGTGGATGACTGATTGTCAGGGGGTACGGTTCCATCACCTCCGGGACCGAACAGCATGTAGGCGCCCAGAGCCAAGACCAGTATCGCGGCAGCTGCGATGTAATACGCGGGTCGAATTTCAACTTTCTTCTGCGCTGGTGCCGGCTGAACGCGCCGCTCCGCGTGAGCAGCATCCGGCGCGGTTGAGCGTTGCGACGCGGCTGGAACCGGCACCGTGACGATCAGGTCTTCATCCTCGCGCCTCGGGTACGAAACCGCCGGGACTCGAGGCCGCGTGCTCTCGTCATCCTTCGCTTCGCGCGCCTTGCGTTCTGCCTCCGCCTTACGCTCGGTCTCCGCCTCCGCTTTTCGCTGCGCCTCCGCTTTGCGCTCGGCCTCCGCCTTGCGCTGTGCTTCCGCCTTGCGCTCGGCCTCCGCCTTCCGGTCCGCCTCCGCTTTGCGCTGCGCCTCCGCCTTGCGGTCGGCCTCTGCCTTGCGCTGTGCTTCCGCCTTGCGCTCGGCTTCCGCCTTGCGGTCCGCTTCCGCTTTGCGCTGCGCCTCGGCCTTACGGTCGGCCTCCGCCTTGCGCTCCGCTGCGGCCTTCCGTTCGGCCTCCGCTTTGCGGTCGGCCTCCGCTTTACCCGCCTCACTCTTGCGCTCGGCGTCCGCTTTGCGGTCCGCCTCAGCCTTGCGTTCAGCCTCCGCCTTGCGGTCGGCCTCGGCCTTTCGCTGGGCTTCTGCCTTGCGCTGAGCCTCCGCTTTGCGATCGACCTCAACTTTGCGCTCGGCCTCCGCTTTGCGGTCGGCCTCGCGGGCGAGGCGTGCGGCTTCGGCACGTGCCTGTTTCAAGGCATTACGCTGGGGGCGGAGCGCTTTCTCCGCGTTCAACGTCTGTTCTGCCGCGGCGAGACTGGCTTCGGCCGCATCGAACTCGCCGCGCGCGATCTGTGCTTTGACCGACGCTTGTGCTTCCTCGATATCGTTCTGGCGGCGCTGCTCCTGCTGCTCCCGCTCGAGCGCCTGTTCCCGCTCCTCGATCAACCTTGGAAGACGATCGTTGTCTGGATTGCTCTCGAGTGCCCTCCGAAGGATCGTCAGCGCTGCTCCATGGGAGGGGGTGTTGGCTGCCGCCCTGATCGCGGCGCGGACGGCCTCTTCCCGCCGTTCCTCCTCCGCGGCGCGGACAGCCTCGTCAATCTTGCGCATCAGCGCTTCCGCGCCCGTATGGCGTCTATCCAGCGCCAGCGCGTTCTCGACTCGCGTGCGTGCGCCTGCCAGATCGCGTCGATTCAACAGGTCGGACGCCGCGCGGAGTTGGCTGTCGATTTCGTCCGTGATGCGCCGGCGTTCGGCTTCTTCGCGACCTCGAACGAGCTCAATCTCACGAAGCCGGGCTTGGAGGGTCTCGAGCTCACGCGAGACGGTTTCGTGCGCGGGGGTGAAACGCCCGAGCAGCGCCACGGCATCGCCGTGCCGACCCTGTTCGAAAAGCGTGCGCGACTCTGCGACCGCCTGGTTCGCGCGCCGTGCTACTTCACGCTCGCGGTTGATGCGGTCGATCTCCCCTGAAAGTGACTGAAGTGCCGCAGCCACCTGAGGATGAGCGGGTTCGAACTGCTGAAGGATGCGGAGCGCTTCCTCGTACTGTTCGGCACCGAAAAGGTCGCGGGCCTTTGCGATAGCCTGGTTGGCCCGGCGCTCGATTTCGCGCGCTCGAGCCTCTCGAGCTATCTCGTCGGACAGTTCGCGGAACGCGCCGGCCACGAGGTCGTGTGGCGGCTGAAATTCACGCAGTCGCGCGAGCGCTTCGTCCCGCCGACCGTCGCGGAACTCGAGCCGGGCCTTTTCGACGGCTTCCCGCGCGAGGCGGTCACGTTCCTGCCGGGCGCGCTCGACCAGCGCGCTCTCAGCCCGGTCGCGAAGGTTATGCGCCTCGACTGAGCCGGCGTCGAGGGCAATGACCTCATCGCACGCAGCACGCGCCTCTTCGAACGCGCCCCGATCGAACGACGAGTGGGCGCGCTCGAGGTACGACCGAATCGCTTCCTCACGTTTCCGGTCCTGTTCGCGCTTCTGCCGTAACTGCCCGATCTGCTGCCGTAGCACGAGCGCGTGCGACGCCTCGGCGTTCAGCGCCAAGGCCTGCCCCACGAGGTTCTCCGCGCGCGTCAGTGCACCTCTGCGGACCTGTTCCTGCGCCTCGTCGAGCCACTGACTGATATGACGCTCGTCGATCTTCGCTCGCGCACGTTCGAGCAGGTCCATAGCCGCCTGGTTCTGGGGATCCAGCACGAGCACCTGCTCGCTGGCATTGATGGTCCCGTCGAAGTCGTGGCTATCAAAAGCGCGCTGGGCACTGGCGATCTGATCCTCGATCTGCTGTGCCCTTCGCCTCGCCAGCTCGGCATGGTCGGTCGTCCGTCTCGGGGGTGAGGACGGCGTCTGAGCGGGCTCACCGGTAGACCCGTCGACGAAGGACGCACTGGTCTCGTCTACCTCGCTCTCGAGCCGTTGCCTGACGCGAACCACGTCCTTTCGCATGACGCCCAGGTCGGCGTACCGATTGTTCGGATCCTTCTCGAGCGCCCGCGCGACGATCCGAATCACCTCGTTGTCGAGGCCCGGACACAATTCATCGAGCGGTTCGGGATCCTTGTTGAGGATCTTGTTGAAGATGCCGTCTTCCAGCTTTCCCGGAAACGCCTGCCGCCTCGTGAGCAGCTCGTAGAAGACGAGCCCCACGCCGAAGATGTCGCTCCGGCCGTCCACCTGACGGCCCATCACTTGCTCCGGCGACATGTAGTTCAACGTGCCGATGAGCAGGCCCGCCTGGGTCATCCCCGATTCGGCCAGCCGGGCGATGCCGAAGTCGAGGATCTTCAGCACGCCGTCGGCGTCGAGCATGAGGTTGGCGGGCTTGATATCCCGATGCACGATTCCCGATTTGTGCGCATACCCCAGCCCGTTGCACAGGTCATCCAGCAACTCGAGCTTCCGGGAGATCGAGAGCGGCGTCCCTTCTTTGATGAGCTGTCCGAGGGTCGCGCCCTGGATGTACTCCATGGCGATGAACGGCCGGCCGTCCTGTTCGCCTACGTCGAAAATGGTGACGATGTTGGGGTGCCGCAGGCGGGCAACAGACCTGGCTTCGCGCGTGAATCGGGCGCGTAGTTCATCGTTGTCGGCATCGCGCAGGATCTTGATGGCGACCTGGCGCTCGAGCATCGGGTCCCAGGCAAGAAAGAGCGAACCCATGCCTCCCTGACCAATCCGATTCACGATCTGGAATCGGCCGATCGCTGTAGGATCTGCTCTCATGGATGTTGGAAGTCGGCGGCTGGCGCTTCGGCCATTATATTCTCTGTTGTCCTAGACCATGAAGGAGTTGCAGCCGACATCAGCGCACAAGGCCCGGTCTGACACGCTTCCAGCAGTCCGCCGGCATCCTGGAATGAGAATCCTCCCGGCCAATGAGGACCGCTGAAACGGAACACATTCACCGGTGAAAAAGATCCCGGCGATCGTCAAGGAGGGCGAAGTCGGTCGGAAGGTCGCGGACTTCTGTCGCACTTACGGAATGACGGAACAGACGCTGCCCGAAGCAGATCGTCGCCGCGCAGCCCCCTGACATCCAGGCGCTGACAGCCGCGATGGTGCACGGGGAATCGCGGTACGGTGTCGGCGTCTGCATGAATTGATACCGCGCGAGGGTCTTTGAACTCGGACGCACTCTCAGTCTTCCTGTATCGGACGACGCTGAGGTTCCGTGTAGCGCCTCAAGGGACAAGGTCGTCCCGCTGGCGTCGGGGCGAGCCGCGTGCCGAACGGCGCCCGCTTCGGCTAATCTTGTCGAAGCGAGTCGCTCTCGTCCGTCGCCGTGATGGCTCTGGGTCGCCACATTGGATCATACCTTGCAGGCGGCCGATCAACGCAGGGCCCCGTTCGCCGTAGGTTTTCAGTTCGCTTCCGAGCTGGATTCGCTTGAATGCTGGACTTGCCTGAACAAATAGACTTGCCTGAATAAATAAAGGACGAGAAAGATGGAATCGCCCATTCAGAAAGGCACGGACCTTCTCAAGAAGGCCATTCTGCCGATCGTGAATCCCAGTCTTGCCGGGAATTTTGCTCCCGTTCAGGATGAATTGGTGGTCGCTGACCTGCCCGTCATTGGCGAGATCCCGAAGGATCTGACCGGGATCTATATGCGCAACGGGCCTAATCCCCAGTTTCCGACGATTTCGTACATTTTTCCGTTTGACGGCGACGGCATGATCCACGCGGTCTATATCGACCAAGGGAAGGCGGAATACCGGAATCGCTATGTCGAGACGAGGGCGCTGTTGAAGGAACGGCGGGCTGGCAAGGCCCTGTACGGGAGTCTGCTCTTTCCCGTCCGGCTGGACCCCGAGTGGGCCGATCCAGAGGATCAACCAGTCGCCATAAAGAACGGCGCTTTCATTCACATCATCCGGCATGCAGGGAAGTATTTAGCGCTGAAGGAGAAAACCACCGGTTACGAGATGACCAAGGAATTGAAGACGCTCGGGGAGTGGGATCCGTACCGCAATGGTCGGCCCATTAACGTCTCGCCGCATACCCGATTCGATCCCCTCACTGGTGATTTATGGCTGGTGAACTTTGATTTCTCGCCACCCTATCTCAACATCTATCACATCGACAGTAAGGGTGACGTCGCGCATCGATGGGATATAGACAAACCTCGCCCCTCCCTCGTGCACGATTTTGTCCTCACCGAGCGCTACGTGATCGTCTTCGATTGTCCCGCGATATTCGACCTCAACAAAGCAGGGCCCATAATGGAGTGGATGCCAGAATTGGGCGTGCAAATTGGAATCATGCCGCGCTCAGGCGGCGACATGAAGTGGTTCCAAACCGACCCGTTTTTTGTCTATCACTTTGCGAACGCCTACGAACAGGGGGACGAGATCATCATCGACTACGTGCGCTACGAGACGGTGCTGGTCTTCGGCAAGAAAGACTTCTCGCCCAAGCTCTATCGCACCATCGTCAATATCAAGACAGGGACGGTGACGAACACACAGATGGACGACAGAATTACGGAATTTCCCCGTATCAGGGAAGACCGCGACACCTTGCCACATCAATATATCTACATCCCGACCAAATCTCCGGACGATAAGCCATTCATATTTCAAGGTCTCGTGAAATATGACATGACCCGTCAACGCCAGGACGTCCACGACTTTGGTGACCACGCGGAAATTGGTGAAGCGGTATTTGTGCCTGCGGCTTCACCGACCTCAGAAGACGATGGCTATCTCATGTTGTTTGCCTATAATAACGAGACTGAACAAAGTGAATTCGTCATCCTAGACGCCAAGAACATGGGGAGTGAGCCGTTGGCACGCGTTCAGCTGCCGCGTCGTATTCCGCATGGGTTGCATGGAACCTGGATGAGCGGTCCCTGGCGGGACTAGGCAGGCCCGTGGTGCTGGCCATCGGGATGGCACCCTGACATCCGAAAGTGCGCAATCCGGCGAAGCGTGACCGCCGAAACGGCTGGGCTTCGTACGCCTGTCGGGTCCGGAGCCGGTCCTTGTTTCCCCTTTGTGCCGTGTGTAAAATTCTCGACTACTGCCCTTGACGAGAACCGGGCACGTCCCATTACCAGGGAGCAGGATCATGCAGATGGCGGGCTCGCAGCCTTTCATTCCACGGCCTTCTGAACAGCGCATTCCGACGTTCGACAACTTTCTGAAGGCCTCGATTCTGCTCGGCCTGTTTGGCCTGACGTTGTGGATGACCCAGGCCTTGCTCGGCTGGTTGACGATCTCGCTGGCGGGGTTCCCTCCACTGCTCCAGAACATCGCGGCAGGGGCCGTCATCGTGGTGTCAGCCGTCGTTACGGCGCTGTTTATTTCGGCGCAGGGGGCCATTGCGCACGAGGGCATTCACAGGGTGCTCTGCCGCAACCGGTTTCTGAACGATCTCTTCGGTGGATTCTTGTCGGCTCTCGTCGTGTTTCTGCCGTTCTACGCGAACCGCAAGTGGCACCTCGAACACCATGGCGAGACGCACGAGCACGGGATCGATCCCGAAGAGGCTCTGCACGGTCACGGCTTCTGGATTGCGTTTCTGTTCGGCGGGCCGATCGCCATCTGGCAGCACTACAAGATCGTCTTCGCGTTTCTGACCGACCGCGGGCCCAAGCGACGGACCCGCGTGTTCGAAGGGCTCAAGGACCTGGGATTCGTTGGCGCCGCGGTGGCGTTCTATTTCGTGCTCTTACCGGCGCTCGGAGTGAACGTGTTCGTGACGGTTCTGCCGATGTTCGCGATCGGCCCGCTCATCTACTCGTTCCGGGCGGTATGCGACCACTATGGTGTGCCCGAGCTGGCAGAGTCGATCGCCTACGTGAAGCGGCAGCGCCCGCAGCTCGATCGCCTTGGCCGTTTCCGCGTCGTGGACAGCTGGGTCATCCTCACCAATCCGTTCCTGAACTGGCTCTGGAGCCACCTCAATTATCAGCAAGTGCATCATCGCTACCCGTTTCTCTCGCACGTCTACCTGCCAGAGATCTACGAAACGACGAAGGACTACCAGCCCTATCTAGTGGCCCGCGGTTATCTGGATTGCTTGCGGACGATTCGGTCGCGTCCCTACTACACGCGGCCGGAGGAGGTGGCGGACCATTTCCAGTTGCCTGTGCACGCGGAGCCGGTGGGCCTCAAATTGAACATGGCGGGGGAGCCGGAGGCGGGTAGCTAGACTTCGCGCGTTACTTGAGCGTGTCGGTTAGCTTTTCGAGCCTCATGGCGAGCTTCATATCGCCCTTGACCTTGAGCTTGCCGGCGACGAACAAGGACTGACCGCTGGCGCGGCCTTCGACCATTTTTACGTAGTGCTTCGCCTTCATCTTGATGGTGCACTCCGCGTCGCCTTCGCCCTCGGTCACGCCCGGATTGTCCTTGAGGTTGAGGATGAAGGTGCCTCCGTCGTCACCCGTCAGGACGAACTTGTAGACAGCACCGATCTTCGCCGCCTCGGTCCTGTTCTCCTCGATCTTCTTTCTCGCCGCTTCCATCAGTTCCTTGGCTGTAGCCATGTGCTCCTCCTGCTCCCCGGGAAGCAGGTAGTTAGACGACCGTCAAGTGCATGTAGGCGAAGGTGAAGCGAGCGCTTTCCGGCACCGCGCACAGAATGCGATCGCCTTTCTTGAGCCGGCCGCTCGAAAACAACTCTTCCAGCATCACGAAGATCGACGCCGAGCCCGTGTTTCCTTTGCGGCTCAGATTCGTGAACCACTTTTCAGGTGGCATCGAGAAGCCAAGGCTGTCGAGGACGCCGCGAATAGGCTCGCGGAAAATCTCGGACGAGAGATGGGGGAGCAACCAATCGATCGCCTCTGGCGTCAACCCGCGTTTGTCACGGACGCGGGTAAACGACTGTCTGACCGCTACACGCAGCAGATGTTTTTCCAGGACCGTGACGTCCTGCGAGAGATTGAAGTACCCCTGAGCCCACATCTCGGCGAGGTTGCCTTCCTCGTGCCAGGTGCGCAGGGTTCCGTCCGCACACTTGATCGCGCCCGCGTACATACAGGTTTCCAGCTCATTGGCGAACGAGAGAATGTCGATCCAGTCGATTCGCATGGCAAGCGGGCCACGACCCGGTTTGTCCTCGATCAGCGCGGCAGCTGCCGCATCCGATAGCATCCAGCGCAAGAACTCCTGATCGAACGACAGAGAAAGGGGCTCGTCGCTGTTGGGATCTACCTGCGAGTCGAAATGGGACGCCCGTAGAACCGAAGAGGCCAGTTCCGAAGCCGTCACCAGGGCGTTGGCGGTAGCGCCCCCCGCGACGCTGAGCGCGCCGTACTTGAGCGCCGTCATTCCCGAGCAACACACGCCGGCGGTGGCAACCAGCTCGCAGGGAGGACACTGAATCAGCCCGTGCACCATCGCAGCGTGGTTGGGGATCAATTGATCCGGCGAAGAGCTGCCACAAGCCAGCAGCTCGATGTCATTCAGGGAAAAGCCCGTGGTGTCGGCAAGTGTTCTGATGGCCTGCGCCGTGAGCTCCGCATTGGTATGCGTCTGCTCGCCAGTTTCCGGATCGATCGCGTAGTGACGCGTCTGAATCCCATTACGCGCGAGGATCACCTCTTTCAACCGGGATGGCCGGTCGTCGACCATTCCCAGCACATTTTCGATGCGGTTGTTGTCCACGGGCGGGTTCGGCAGGCAGATGCCAAGGCCCGTAATGTAAGCTGGCATGGTCGTCTGGGTAATCCTTATGTCTCGTCCATCTTGCTCAAGAGCATGGCAGCGAGCCGAGAGACGCTCGGGCCTTCGAGCAAGGAAGTCATCCGCAACCCGATCCCCACTTCCCGTTCGAGCTGCGCTCCGAGTTTGAAAACCATCAGCGAGTCGATCCCGAGCGCGTAAAGCGGTTCATTGACATCGACGGGGGCATCCCCCAGCCCGAGCACCTCCGCCAGACGACGGGACAGATATTGTTGGAGCAGTTCCTGCCGACGATCGGGTTCGGTCGCCCGGAGCGTTTCCCGGAATGGCTTGTCTCGATTCGTCGGTTGGCTCGATCGCCGAGCCGTCTGGGCCGGCGCTTTCTTCGGCGGGGCCGATGTCTCAGGCGCTCCTGCTTCGGTGACGGTCGCGGGCTGGTTGCGCGCGATTCGTGAGGGAACAGAACCCTTGCGCGCCGGGATACCCGGTGACACCTGACCTCCGAGACCTTCAAATCGCAAACCCCTGATCTCCATTACCGGCGTGCCAGCCTCGTCGAGCAAGCGCACGTCTGCCACTGTCACATTTTTCTGGCCTTCTTCGACAGGACGAATGACTGCGTGGCTCCAACAGGGCGAGTATGGGCTGGCATGGAATCGCATCTCATCGAGACCCACCGCGAGATAGGCGCTCGCATCAGCGACCCTGTGGGTTTCCTGGGGAAGGGCAGCGGCGAGCACTTGTAAAGCCGCATCGAGAAGCCCGGGATGCACGCGGTAGCTTGCGGAGTCCAGCTCCAACTCCGTCGGCAATCGGAGACGACCCAACGCCTCACCCTCCCGCCGCCGCAGGTGCAGGACGCCTTGAAACGCACTGCCGTAGCGCAGGCCCCGCGGCTGAAAGCCCTGATAGAAGGTCTCATGCGAGAACGCTTCGGACAGGCGCGCAAGAACCTCGTTGACGGGAACCTGGTCCGGTACCGCACCGGTTCCCTGACGCGCGATCTTTCCAGTTGCGTGGAGCGACCATGACGCCGACTCGGGTCCCGCTCCTGCCGGCAGACTGAAGACGTGGAAAGTGGCATCACCCGGGCGCCCGGGGGTGAGAATCGTCTGAAGGGTACGCCCCTGGTCTCCTGGCAAAACCAACATGCCCAGAAAGGCGACGTCGGTCAGCACCAGCGAGCCACTTCCAAGCGTCTGCTTTGCGGCCGCTAGAGCCATTTCTACATACGCCGCGGGCGGTAAGACGAGCATCTCGTGCACGCGGAAGTCCCGCAGGTAGGGAAGCTGCTGGGCCTCGAGCTGCAGCTGGAAGGTCGGCAGCGGTGTGGTCAGCCGGTGGCCGAGCAACGGGTGCACGCTTGCGGGAGGGGGTGGGGGAGCGCTGTTCGCCTGGTTCGGTACTGCCGGCGACCGACGGAGACGATCCTGAAACCAGTACCGTTCCCGCTGGAAAGGATAGGTCGGCAGCGGAACGCGGCGGCCGGGCGCATCTTCAAAAAATCCCACCCAGTCCACCGAGGCGCCTCGAACGTACAGATCGGCCACCGATTCGAGGTATCGAGGCCAACCGCTCGAGTGCTCGAGCGTTGGTCGAACCAGGTACGTCTGGCGCCCGTCGGTGTCCGGTTTTGCTTCGTCTGCGGACAGAAAGGCTACTCGTTGTCGAGACGACTCTCCCTGCGGACTCTGGCCGGTAAAGACTCCCGTGACGCTCGCGCCGGACGCGACGGTCCGCAATTTGTCGAGCGCATCGGCCAATGACGGCGCAATCACCGCCAGACGGTGGTCGTGATGCACGCGACCGGTGCCTGCTGTGTAGCACACGTCCGCCAGCGACTGTCCCGTTGACCCTCCCAGAGAGTCCGCGAAACGCGTCGCGAGCTGCAGCAAGGCTTCATGGGTCTTGGCTGACAACACCAGCAGGTGCTGCGGGTGCTCCAGTTCTTCCTTTGGCTCCTTGTTCACATCGGTTGGCGGCGCTTCTTCAACAATGAGGTGGGCGTTCGTCCCACCGAATCCGAATGAGCTCACGGCGCCAATCCGCGGTTTCCCGCCCGCCGGCCAAGGGGTTACTTCGACGGGAATCTCGAGCGACACTCCATTCAGGGAAATGTGGGGATTCAGCCGGTGGAAGTGCAGGTGTGGCGGAATCTCCGCGTGGACCAGCGACAAGATCAACTTGATCAGTCCAGCCACACCGGCGGCGGCTTCGAGATGACCCACGTTTGTCTTCACGGAGCCAATCTGTAACGGGCGGCCGCCATTGCGATGACGCGCCAAGGCTTGCATCAACGCGTGAACCTCGATCGGGTCCCCAAGCGACGTCCCCGTGCCATGGGCTTCTACGTAATCGATCGCGTTCGGCTCGAGGCCCGCGTTCAGGAGGGCGGTTCCAATGACTGCCTCTTGCGACGGACCATTTGGTGCGGTGAGCCCGCCGCTCCTTCCGTCCTGATTGACGGCGGAACTGCGAATCAACGCGACAATGTTGTCGCGATCGGCGATTGCATCCGACAGCCGTTTCAATACGACGATGCCACAGCCCTCGCCGCGGACGTAACCGTCAGCCGCCGCATCGAACGTCTTGCAGCGTCCGTCAGCTGCCATCATCCGGGCCTTCGAGAACGTGATGGTCTGGCCTGGTGCGAGCATCAGGTTCACGCCGCCTGCCAGCGCCATCCGACACTCGCCCTTGCGAAGGCTTTCAACCGCCAGATGGACCGCCACCAGAGAGGAGGAGCACGCCGTGTCAACCGTCATGCTCGGTCCGCGGAGCCCGAGAACATACGACAACCGGCCAGCCGCGACGCTCAGGGCGTTTCCGGTACCGAAATACTCGTCGATGGCTTCCGGGGCGCCGACAGGATTCAGGAGATCCAGGTAATCGCTGTGGCACAGGCCGACGAACACTCCCGTGGCACTGTCGAAGAGCTCGTCCGCTGATTGCCCCGCATTTTCCAGCGACTCCCACGCAACCTCCAGCATGAGCCGCTGCTGCGGGTCCAGGCTTACGGCTTCCCGGGGAGAGATGCGGAAGAAGCGTGCGTCAAACTTGTCGACGTCCTTCAGAAACGCCCCATACCGCGTCGACATCTTTCCCGGGGCGTCGGGGTCCGGGTCGAAATACTCGTCGAGGCTCCAACGGTCGGCTGGAACTTCGGAGACGGCGTCCACGCCGTTCCTGAGCGAACGCCAGAAGGTGTCCGCGTTTTCCCCGCTTGGAAATCGACAGGCGAGACCGACAACCGCGATCGGCTCGGTCCTCGCGTAGCGCTCGGCGTCGAGCTGTGATTGCAGGCCGTCGATCTCGATCAAGGCGCTTTTGATCAAGGCGCGATGGTCGGTCGCACCAGCTGTGTGGCTCATCTTCGGCTCCGGTTACTTGCCGACTCCGGCTTCACCTGACGTCCATCGATCTTCCGACTCGCTCGGCTCGCCAGTTTTTCGGCCAGACGGACGGCGAGCTCCTCGTCGGACATATCGTCATAGCGCACATTCACCGTACGGGCTGTTGCCGGCGCAGAGGGTTGTGCAGTGACGGTCGCCGCCCTCGCGTCGCACGCGAATACTTCCTTGGCCAGGTATTTGGCCAGTGCTTCAATCGAAGGATAGTCGAAGAGCAGGCTCGCGGGCAGCGGACGATCAACAGCCGCTGCCAGGGTGTTCCGCAACTCCACAGCCGTGAGCGAATCCATACCCAGTTCAGCGAGCGGGCGGCGCACATCAACCGCGCCGGTCGTTTCCAGCTTCATTGCGCTGATGACATGGCGGTGCAGATGCTCGATCAGGACGTCCTGGCGTTGCGTGGGCGGGACGGCGTCCAGAGAGCTCTTCCAGTCGCGCGGCCGTCCCTGCGCGCTCGGGCCGGTGGGCGTCCGTGGTTGCCGCTCCCCCGCGAGTTCGGAAAGGACCACTGGTTCCGCTGTCGCCGAAAACCGCTCCAGGAACCGGGGCCAATCGACCAGAACAGCCACTGTTTGCGGGGCGCGGCTCCGTAGCACCTCGGCGAGGATCTGCATGCCTTGCTGCGGCTGAATCGGGGTAATGCCGTCGAACCGCGCGCGGGCCTTTTCGTCCACGGCCGCTGCCATTCCGACTTCTGCCCAGGGACCCCAATTGATGCTCGAGGCCGGCAGGTTGTTCGCGTGCCGATAGTGCGCCAGGGTGTCGAGAAACGCGTTGGCCGCCGCATACGTGCCCTGACCAGGAGATCCCAGCAGCGAGGTGGCTGAGGAAAACATCACGAAGAAATCCAGCGGCGTCTCGCGTGACAGCAGATGAAGATTCCATGCACCGCTCAACTTCGGAGCAGCGACAACGTCGAAACGCGCGGGCGACTGTTTCGTCAACAGTCCGTTGTCGAGGACGCCCGCTGCGTGGATGATCCCTCTCAACGGCGGCAGCGCCGCGCGAACTTCGGCGAATAGTCGGGTCGTCTGCTCCGGGTCCGACATGTCCACCTGGGCGACGGCCACGTTGGCGAGCGCTTCCAGTGCCTCGATGTCTTGACGAGCGCCTGCGGAAGGTTCCCGGCGACCGATCAATACCAGGTTCCGCGCGCCTTGTTCGACCAGCCAGCCGGCCACTCGGAGTCCCAGCCCTCCCATCCCACCGCTGATCATGTAGGTGGCGTCGGCATGAATCGAGATGTCTCGTCTCGTCGAGCTGCTGTCGTCGGACGCTCGGCCCCGACGTTGGATGAGGCGCGGTACGAAGCGCCCGCCGCCGCGGTAAGCGACCTGACCCTCCTGTCCTGGAGCACGAAGCTCGTCGTGTAGGAGTCGCGGGTCGCGATTGGGGTCCTCGGGATCCAAATCGACAATCGTGCAATGCAGCTCCGCGTGCTCCCAGTGAATCGTGCGGGCCAGTCCCCACAACGGCGCCTGCGCCACAGCGATCGACGTTGACGGGCCGTCTACGGCCTGAGCGCCCCGTGTCACTAACCAGAGCCGAAGGGGGACACCCGCTTCCAGCTTGTGAAGCGCCTGCACGAGCTGTAGCGCGCTTCCGCAGCTCAGTGCCTGGGCCTCCTGCAGACTCTCCAGGGTGAGGTCCTTGGACGATGGGCAATCCAGACTCCAGCAGTGCACGATCCCGAGTGACCCGTTCCGGCAATCGCCCGCGACCTTTTCCAGCAGCCCTTGAAATTCCTGATCGTTCGCGGCTCCGTTGAGCAGGGTCGTGACAGAGTTCCCGTCGCGGGTTCCGAGCCGCTCCGCGAGGGCCGCTCCTGTACCGCCTCGATCGGCGAGGATGAGCCATGACGAAGGTGACTCGACCGGATCAGCGGTTGATGAATCCTCGAGCGAGCGACGCCGCCACTTGAACTCGTGAAACCAATCACGGTTGGGACGATCCAGGGATCGTTCGACCTGCGCTCGCCTTGCGCGCTTGACAACGAGCCCATCCACTTCGGCGGCGAGCTCGCCAGATGGCTCGTAGATACGAATATCGACGCCGAACGTCTCGCCGTTCGTCCCGTCGGGTCGCCGCAGGATCGCATGACTCCAGACCGAGCCGCCTGGCGGGCGGTGGAGCCGGAAGCTCTCCAGGCCCAGGGGAAGGTAGGTGTCCTGACCGTTCGCTAATCGGGCGTCGGCTGGCAACGCGGCGGCAACGACCTGGAAGCACGAATCCAGCAGAGCGGGATGAAAGTGGTAGTCGGACGCTTCGGTGACCGAACGCTCGTGTACGCGAACCAACCCCAGCGCCTCGCCCTTGCCGCTCCAAAGCTGATGAACCCCGCGGAAGCGCTCGCCGTACTCCAGTCCTTGTTGCGAGAGCCGCGCGTAGAACTCGGAGACATCGAGCGGCTGCCGGCACTGATCCCGAGCCTCGTCGAGCGAGCGGACCGATCGAATCAGTTGAGTAGGGGCACCGGGTGTTTCGAGTCCATCTGCGGGCCGCAGCATTCCCGTGACGTGTCGCTTCCAGGAATGCGGCTGCGCACCGTTTGAGTGATCCGGATGCGGATCAAGGCTGGACACATGGAACGATGCGTCGTGGCCACCATCCTTTGCCAGCGTGAACTGGACCGTGCGCGCGGTCTCGCGTCCGATGAGCAGCGGCTCGTAAAAGACCACGTCGTCGATACGACAGGAGTGAGTGGGGAATGATTCACGGGCAGCCGCCAAGGCCATCTCGAGATACGCGGCCCCTGGGACCAAGGAGACGCCGAAAACATGGTGTTCTTCGAGATAGTGGGCCTGACGTCCGCCGAACTGCGACTCGAAGATGACGGCCGCGGAGCGAAGTCGATGGCCCAACAGCGGGTGAACCACTGGACCATCTGTGGCAGTGTTCGGGCCCGCGGAAGAGCGCGGTTGCGTCTCCTTCTCCGCGACAAACCAACATCGCTCGCGCTGGAACGGATACGTTGGCAATTTCACGTGGCGACGCGGAGGCGTGCGATACAGTCCCGACCAGTTCACGTCGAGACCATGGCTGTAGAGGGCGCCCAGGCTCTCCAGAATCTGTTCTCGATCGTTGCGGCCCCTTCTCAGCGACGGCAGCCACAACCGGTCGCTGTCGCCGGCAGGCGTTGGCCTCTCGTCATGCGGCATGCCCCGCTTTGCCAGATCCAGCAGCGTGGGATGCGGGCCGATCTCGACGAGCCAGCGGGCGCCCAGATCGCGAACCGCGCGGATCCCGTCTGAGAACAACACGGGCTGACGCACGTGATTCCGCCAGTACGACGCGTCGAGGACGCCTTCGACTGCCCGGCCGGTCACGTTCGAAATCAGCGTGACTCGTGGGGGTGCATAGCTCACGCTGCCCGCCGTCCGCTCGAATGGGTCGAGGATCGGATCCATCAGCGACGAGTGAAATGCGTGCGAAACAGTGAGCTTCTTGACCGCGATACCTTCGGCCTTCAGGACTTCGAGGACCGCATCCACACTCTGACGAACTCCCGAGATCGTCACTTCTTCGGGGCCGTTGATCGCCGCGAGCGACACGCCTGGCGCAAACGGCTCCATGGCGGCCCTTACCAGTTCTGCGTTCGCAAAGACGGCGGCCATGTCACCGTCGCGGGGCAGGTCCTGCATCAACTGCCCCCGCCTGGCGATCAGCTTCAGCCCATCCTGTAACGAAAAGACGCCTGCCACGCACGCCGCCACGTATTCACCGACGCTATGTCCCAGCACGACATCGGGCTCGATGCCCCACGACTTCCACAGTTGGGCGAGCGAGTACTCGAGCGCAAACAGCGCGGGTTGCGTATACGCCGTTTCGTTCAGGGAAGAGCCGCTGTCGGAATAGAGGACCGACAACAGCGACTGAGGTAAATACGGCTGGAGCAGTCGGTCGCACTCGTCGAGCGTCTCGCGAAAAACCGGCTGCATCTCATGGAGCGTGCGCCCCATTGCGGCGTACTGAGAACCCTGTCCCGTGAAGAGGAATGCGATCTTGGGCCGTCGGCCGTGTGTGTTCCGCCCGAACGACATGCCGGGCGCCGGGCGGTCAGCGATGAACCTGTCGAGTCGTTCGACCACTTCCTGACCGGAGTACCCGATCACGCTCAGCCGGTAGTCCTGATGGCTTCGATGGAGAGCCGCTGTGTGGCACACATCGGCCAATGACATGGCGTCCTGATCGGATCCCCGAAGAAGCTGCCCATAGGATTCAGCGAGCGCGCGGAGGGCGGGCAGATTGCTGGCCGAGATCGTGAGCAATTGAGCGGTCGGCGAGGCGCCCGTGTCGCCAATGCTCGGCTCTCGTTCGGCGTGACCAACAGCGTTGGCTGGTGCCGCTTCCAGCACGAAGTGCGCGTTCGTCCCACCAAAGCCATACGCGTGAACGCCAGCCACCGCCGGACCAGGAACGTCGGGCCACGGCGCCAGCGTTCGCTGGACCGTCAATCCCAACTCCTGGAAGGGGATGTGAGGGTTGGGCGTCTCGAAGTGCAGGCTCGCAGGAATCATGCGATGCTTCAGCGCGAGGACGACCTTCAAGAGGCTCGCAATGCCCGCCGCGGACTCCAAGTGTCCAACGTTGGTCTTCACGGACCCAATCGCGCAGGACGAACCGTTGGCCCGATCGGATCCGAGCACGGTTCCCAGCGCGCGCGCTTCGATCGAGTCTCCCATCAACGTCCCGGTGCCATGCGCTTCGACGTACGACACCTCGCGAGGCGACACGCCGGCTCGCTGGTAGGCCTCGCGCACGACCTCCTCCTGGGCGAAGCGGTTCGGCGCGGTGAGACCGTTGCTGCGGCCGTCCTGGTTCACGGCTTCGCCGCGAATCACCGCATGGATCTCGTCGCCGTCGGCCAACGCCGCGGCTAAAGGCTTGAGCAGGAGCATCCCTCCGCCCTCGCCACGCACGTACCCGTTTGCTCTTGCGTCGAACGCTCTGCACTCCCGGTCTGGCGACAGGATGCCGAGCTTGCTGTAGCCGATGGTCGTGACCGGGGACACCATCAGGTTCACACCGCCGGCCAGGGCCAGTGTCGATTCTCCGGACCGCAGGCTTTGGCAGGCGAGATGGAGCGCGACGAGCGAGCCCGAACAGGCTGTGTCGAGCGACACGCTGGGGCCGCGGAAGTCGAACACGTACGAGAGACGGTTCGACACGATGCACGGCAAATACCCGGTGTTGGTGTAGGAGTTGATGCACCGCGGCTGCGCCATCTGCGCCAGTTGGTATTCTGGAATGCAGAAGGCGATGAACACACCCGTGCGTGTGCCCTTCAAGCGCGCGGGCACATGGCCCGCGTCCTCGAGCGCCTCCCAGCAAAGTTCCAGCAGCAGCCGCTGTTGCGGGTCGATCCGTTCCGCTTCCCGGGCGGAAATTCCGAAGAAGGCCGCGTCGAACCGATCGAGGTGATCGAGGAATCCGCCCCAGCGCGTGTACATGCGCCCTGCGGCGGAGGGATCGTTGTCGTAGAACTCGGCGAGATCCCAGCGGTCCGCCGGAACTTCACGAATGACACTCCTGCCGTCCCGCAAGAGCTGCCAGAATGCTTCTGGATTGTCGGCACCGGGAAATCGGCAACTGAGGCCGATGATCGCGATCGGCTCCATCTCAGTTTCTACTTGCCGATCGGTGAATAGGAGTCCGCGCTGGACGCGGGCGGAGCGGTGCCTCCGCAAAGGTGGTCGGTCAACGCGTCGATAGTGGGGTAGTCCCACACCAGGGTCGGGGGCAGGCGTCGGCCGAGCCAGCGTTCGAGATCGCCCGATAAGCTGACCGCGGTCCTCGAATCGAGGCCGAAACTCGCAAACGTCTGCCGTGGGTCGATCTGGTCGGGACTGATCGACAGCGCCGACGACACCTTGGTGATCAACCAGGCCTGGATCGTTTCGCGGTCCTTCGGCTGGCCATCGTCGGTGTCCGCGCCACGCTTGGACCGGAACTTCAGGAGGCTGCCAAGAACAGATTTCTTCTCATCTGGACCGGTGCTCGCCATTCGTTGTCACCTCGCCGGAGCCGCCCACCTCAGGCAAGCCTTCTCGAATCCCGGATTGCCCGCTCCGACGGGGATTTGAGATCCCAAACCAGGCCAGCCGATTTCAGCGCCCGAATCACGAGCGCGCTCAAATCCGGTTGCCACCAGCGAACCGCATGACTGAACGAGCCCGCAAACATGTGGTGATTGTTCTGCAGTCCCTCGCCGAACGCCAGAACCGCGACCAGATAATTGTTGGCGCTGTGATCGCCCGTCTTGAACGGTCGGCTCCCGAATACGTGAGAAATGGAGCCCACGCACCAGGCCGCGTGGTTCACCAGGAACATCCGTACGAGGCCCCCCCAGACGAACCCCAGCAGCGCACCGGTCCACGACATCGTGACAAGGCCGCTGACGAGCGCAGGCAGGGCCAGTCCCGCCAGCACCCACAGGAGATACGTCCGGTGAATCATGAACATCGCACGGTCCTGCAGGACGTCACGCGCGAACTCGCTCAGGTCGGTCTGCTCAACCGTGAACATCCAGCCGATGTGCGAGTGCCATAGACCCGTGATCATCCCCCACAGCCCTTCCCCGTGCAGATTCGGGGAATGCGGATCACCGGGCTTGTCGCTGAACACATGATGGCGACGGTGGGTGGACACCCAGAAGAGCAGCGGCCCTTGGGCAGCCATCGAACCGCAGGCGCCCAGGATCAGACGCATGGTCGGGCTCGTGCTATACGACCGGTGCGCGAAGAGCCGGTGAAATCCTACGGTGATTCCCAGCATGCACACGCCGTACATCACCAGTAACGAAATAACCTCGACCCACCCGATGCCGCGATTCCTAAAGATGACGCTCGCCGCGACGACGCCCAGAAACGGAATCACGACCACGGCGAACGCAATGCTCCACTGCAACCGTCGTACAGAGGCACGCACCATCCGAGCTGCGGGCTTTGATGCCGGCCTTGATGCGGGCTTTGACATGGGGGGGACGGCTTCGATGGTGCTCATGTTGGCTCCTCGTCACCTCTACGGCGAGTCCCATAGTCTCGCTTCATTCGCTCGTCAGGAACTCGGACGTCCCAGGCGAGCCCCACGGCCTCGAGCCCGCGAATGAACCAGCCGCAGGCATCGATCTGCCACCATTCAAACGAATTCGTTGCGGTCCACTGAAACCCGTGGTGATTGTTGTGCCACGAGCCACCCAACGAGCTCAGTGCGAGCCAGCCGTTGTTGGTGCTCTTGTCCGGCGTGCGAAACGGCCGACTGCCGAACACGTGGCACAGAGAATTCACGCTCCAGGTGGCGTGATGGACCAGGAACGTGCGCACCAACCCGCCCCAGATGAACCCCAGCGCGCAACCGCTCCAGCTACCCGTGATCAGTCCTCCTGCGATCGCAGGGACCGCGAGTCCCAACAGCAGCCACAGAAAGTACAAGTGATTCATCCGGAAGACGAGCCGGTCGCCCAGGAGATCACGGGCGTAGACCCCCAGGTCCGTCGGATCGCTTTGGAACAGCCAGCCGACGTGAGCATGCCATAAGCCTTTGAACAAGGCCATCAATCCTTCGCCCTGAAAGTGCGGCGTGTGAGGATCGCCAGGCCGGTCGCTGTGAGAATGGTGGCGGCGATGTGTCGCGACCCAAAACAGGACAGGTCCCTGCGCGGCCATGGAGCCGAGGATGGCCAGGCCCGCTCTCACGACGGGGTACGCCTGGAACGCGCGATGCGAGAAATGGCGATGGAACCCCACCTCGATCCCGATGACTCCCAGCACGTACCCGACGCCAAGCATCGTCAACTCGACAGGACCGATGCCACGCCCCCACGCGAGCACTATCGCGGCCACAACTCCCGCCACAGGCGTGATCACGGTCAACCACGCAAGCCGGTACTGCAACGGACTGAATGTTGGAGCGGCGACGACGACCCGCGAACCTGAATGCATTCGATTCTAGACCTCGTCCAGGGTCCCTGCCAGATACCGGGCGCGGCAGGCAAACCGCTGAATCTTGCCGCTCGACGTCTTCATGATGGTTCCCGGTTTCAGCAGCCTGACATCTGAGACACGCAAGTCGTGGTGTTCTGCCACCGCCCGGCGAATTGCTCGAACGATCTCCTGGAGATCCGGTTCTTCCTTGCCTGGTGCGATGGCGCCAGGCGCGATGGCGTCGCCCCCGGGTTGGCGGTTCTCGGTCGCGTCGACCTCGGCCTTGTCACGCCGCGGCCTGTACTGCCGCCCAATCTCCGCGATGACGAACAGGTGCTCCTGCGTTTCCCGCTCGATCGAAAACGCCGCGCACGAGTGCGGCCTGATCGCGGGATGACTGCGTTGCACGGTCAGCTCGATGTCGTGCGGATGATGGTTCCGACCGTCGATGATGATCAGGTCTTTGAGGCGGCCGGTGACGAACAGTTCCCCGTCTTTACAGAATCCGAGATCTCCGGTTCGCATGAAGGGGCCATCGCCCGAGTCCGCGACAAATGCCGCAAAGATCTCGCGCGTTCGTTCTTCACGGCCCCAGTATCCCTGAGCAACGCTGGCGCCTCGCACCCAAATCTCGCCGATCTCTTCGGGAGCCCGGCGCGTGAAATGCTCCGGGTCGACAATCGCCAAATCCTGGTCGGCAAGACCGCGGCCACAGCTGACGTGCCGGCGTCCGTGTTTGGTCCCGTTCAGTGCCCCTGGATGCGGCTCCACGGGATCTTCATGAACGACGTACGGTGTCATCTTCGTGCCGCCCGCCGCAATCAGCGTTCCCTCAGCCAGACCGTAGCACGGATAGAACGCTTCGCGCCGGAAGCCATAGGGAGCAAACGCGTCGGCAAACCGGTCAAGCGTTTCGGCGCGAATCGGTTCGGCGCCGGTGAAGGCGACGTCCCAGCTACTCAGATCGAGCCCGTCCAACTCCTCCGGATCGATCTTGTCGACGCACAGATCGTACGCGAAATTCGGTCCGCCGCTCGTGGTCGCCCGTGTGCGCGACACGGCGCGTAACCACCGAATCGGCTGCTGCAGGAAGTGGAGCGGCGACATGAGGGTCACTTCGAATCCTGCGTACAGCGGTTGAATGATACCGCCGATCAGGCCCATGTCGTGGTAGGGCGGAAGCCAAATCAGGCCGCGGCTATTGGGCTTGTGCTGGAAGAGTCGCCGGATGTGTTCGGAATTGTGCTGCAGGTTGGCATGACTCACCATGACGCCGTGCGGGGCGCCGGTCGACCCCGACGTGTATTGAATCAGTGCGAGTGAGTCGCCGGAGACTGCGGGCATGCGCCAGCCGTCTACGCCGGCGGCAGCGCCTTCTACGCCTTCTGCGCCTTGTACCGGGGACTCTCCGCCGATGCCAGCCGCAACGGAGCCAGGAACCAGCTCATTGGTCGCCAAGCAGCACGCCACCGACAGTCCCCATTTTTCCGTCAGCAGTGATGTCACGCCGGGGAGCAGGTCGGAGGTTGTCAGCACCGCCTTGGGGCGTGCGCTGTCGATAATCGCTTGCAGACGCGGCGCCGTGCGATGGGCTCGAACGGGATGAGGCGGATACGTGGGAACGGCGGTCATCCCGCCGTACAGGCACCCGAAGAAGGCGGCTATGAAGTCCAGGCCCGGCGGATACAACAGCAGCGCCGGTCCGCCCGAGACGCCCGCCTCCTGCAGAGACGCACCGATGGTCCGGGCCAGACCATCCAATTGCGCGTAGGAAAGGCGAACGTCGTTCGACTCGCCATCCAGCAAGAACGTGTATGCCGTCTGGTCCGGCTGGTGCTCCGCTCGGAAGCAGAGTGTGTCGACCAGCGTACTGAATGAGATTTCAGTCGAGCAGGCTGCCTGGGTAGCCATAAGGGACACCCGACTCCGCGCGTTGAGGACCTTGCTGATTGGCGACCGTAAGACCGGGGGATCTACCGACTACAGTCAGGCGAATCTACCACTTATAAAAATAGTGTCAATCCTCAGGAAGCGTCCGGCAGTCGTCTCGAAGGGCCCAAACAGTACCTCTGCTTTTCTTCCGGGGTCCGATCCCTTATGCTGTGTCCGGCCTGCCCTCGTTACAGTGCACTTTTCCATCAACCGGGTTGCGGAGCGACTGACTAAGGAAGGAGCTATGAGCCACCGAACAGTCATTTGGGCAATGGTGATTCTGGCGAGCGGGGTTTCCGCCTCGGCTCAAACGGAGGCTCCCGAACGGGAGGGCGGATTCGGGAGGATCTTCTCCAGCTACAAGGCGCCAGACCTGCCGCCATTGGGCGCTCCGCGCAAAGACACGCTCGAGGCCCGGGTTCAGGACGGCAAGCTGAATCTGTCGGCGGCGGACGTCGTCCAACTCGCGCTCGAGAACAACGCCGACATCCAAGTCGAACGTTTCACGCCGTACTACAACCTGTGGTCTATCGAGAAGAGTCGAGGCGTTCTGAATCCCTCGATTTCATTCTCCACCACGCAAAACAAGTCGACGACGCCGGCGACCAGCGTCCTGCAGGGCGTGGACCCACTCAAGGAGACCATCAGCGATTACTCGGTCACGGGCCGGAAGCCGTTCGTGTTCGGACTCGATCTGGAGGGCACTTTCACCGAATCGCGAGTGCGGTCCAACAGCCCCTTCTACACGTTCAATCCGTCGTTCTCATCGGGTTTCGACATCAGCCTCACGCAGCACCTGTTGCGTGATTTTGGGAGTATCAGTCGCGGCCGATTCCTGCGAATCAGTCGATTGAACCACGACATCTCCGAACAGGATTTCGCTGTGCGCGTCGCAGACATCCTGAGATCGGTGCTGGACACGTACTGGGAGCTCGTCTACCTGCAGCAGGATGTGACCGTCAAGGAGGACGGCTTGAAGTTGGCGCAGGTCGTGCTCGACCAGAACAAGGCGCAGCTTGATGCCGGCACTCTGGCGCAGCTCGATGTGACGCAGGCGGAGGCCGAAGTCGCGGCTCGTGATGAGAGTCTCGTCGCGGCGCGGTATGCCAAACGCATTACGGAGGATCAGCTCAAGAATCTGCTCTCGTCGAATCAGGATCCCGGCTTGATTGTGGCGGAGATCCTGCCGACGAGTCAGTTGTCGGGACCCGTGCGGGGGGCGGTCGATTTGGCCCAGGCCATTCAGCGCGCCCTCGATCAAGCTCCAGAAGTGCGCCGCTCCACACTCGATCTCGAGACGAAGAGAATCGATGTGGACTTCACGCGCAACCAGCTCAAGCCCTCACTGGATCTCATAGGGCGATACTCACAGGATGGTCTCGGCGGGATCAGGGTCGTCCGCGACTATACCAACGGCATCTTCAATGCCCCCATCGTCGGGACCGTTCCTGGTGGCCTGGACGACTCAATCTCGAGGATGCTGCGCGCGCGTTACAAGGGGTACCTGGGGGCCGTCAATTTCAGCATCGTGATTGGCAACGATGAGGCGCGGGCGTCCAACGCGCAGGCGCGAATCGCCTTGGCACAGGCAGAGGAGCGACTTCGGAGCACAAAGCAGTCAATCGCCCTGCAGGTTCGCGATGCCGCGGAGCGAATCGAACGGGATCGCGCACGCATCGCGTCCGCCGAGGTCACGGTGCGGTTCAACGAACAGCGCCTCTCGGGTGAGCAGGAGAAGGCCACGCAAGGCGAGTCAACCACGCGCTTCGTGCTGGAGACGCAGCGTGACCTCCAGGAGGCCCGGAGCCGTCTCGCGCGCGCCCGCTCGGACGCGATCAAGAGCCAGATTGCCTTTGACCGGGCAGTCGGCGACCTCCTCACGACTCAAGGAGTCAAGGTCCAGGAGCAGTTGCCGCTGCGCTGAGGAGAATGAACCATGGCATCGTGGATTCGCACAGTGTGCGCGGCAGCCATGGCCGTCGTGTGGGTCGGCAGCGTCGTGCTTGCGCAGACATCGTCCCCGGTCGGCCGATGGAAAACGTTCGACGAGAAGAGCGGTCAGGCCAAATCGATCATCGAGATCGCTGAGGTGAAGGGCGAGCTCCAAGGCAAGGTGGAGCGGGTGTTTTCACCGCCCGCTCCGAGTGCGAATCCACTCTGCGAGGTGTGCCAAGGGGATCGCAAGGGCAAACCGATCGTTGGGATGCAAGTCCTCTGGGGAGTCAAGAAAGACGGCAACGAGTATTCGGACGGCCGCATTCTTGACGCGGAAACAGGCAAGGAGTACCGGTGCAGGCTCAAACTGATTGAGGGCGGTAAGAAGCTCGAGGTGCGTGGGTTCGTCGGTTTCGCATTTGCCGGGCGGACCCAGACATGGACACGAGAATAGCCAGTCACGCCTTCGATCTGTAGGCCAAGCTCGCGTGGAGACACACGATGTCACTGGACGCGAGTCCTCTCTTCAAGCCGCTCGCCATCGGTCCCCTCACAATCCCCGGACGGGTCATCAAATCCGCGACGTCTGAGACCCGCGCGACGCTAGAGGGCTTCGCGACTCAGGAACTCATCGACTTCTACGCGCCGATCGCGCAAAGCGGAGTGCCGCTCATCATCAGCGGCAATCTCTACACCAGCCCAGGCGGCAAATCTACGCCCCGGCAGCTTGGCGCCGACGACGACAAGAAGATTCCAGCGCTCAAGGGGCTGGTCGATGCGGTGCACGCACACGGTACGAAAATTTTTTCGCAGATCAGCCATGCCGGCCGCCAGCTCCTGCCCGGTTTCGCAGGTGTCCCCGAAGCGGTGTCGGCGTCGGACGTGACCGATCAATCCAGTGGTCTACGACCGCGCGCCCTCACGCTTCCGGAAGTGAAGAGCATCATCGAGGAGTTCGGCAGCGCAGCTGCGCGCTGCCAACAGGCGGGTTTCGACGGGGTGCAAATCCATGCCGGGCACGGATACCTGATCAATCAGTTCCTCACACCATATACCAACACTCGCACGGATCAGTACGGCGGCTCATTTGAGAACCGCATGCGATTTCTCCAGGAGATCTATCGCGCGATCCGCGCCAGGGTAGGTGCGGCGTACCCAGTCATCATCAAGCTGAACGGCTCGGACTATCTGCCGCTTCGGCCCGGCCTGAAAACAGCGGAGCTGATCCGGATCGCCCACACGCTCGAACGGGAAGGCCTCGATGCCGTGGAAGTCTCAGTGGGGCACTACGAGTCGGGCTTTCCGATCGTACGCGGCACGTTCTGGCGCTGCATGCGCGCGATGGCGCAGACGAGCGCGCGACACTATGCGCCGCCGCGCAGAATCAGTTTCAGCGTGATGTGGCCGTTCATGGCGCTCATGTCCGGCGTCATCTGGAGACCGCGCGAGGGCTTCAATCTTGGCTACGCCAGTCAGTTCAAGCAGGCCCTCTCGATTCCCGTGATTTGCGTCGGCGGATTTTTGACGCGTCAGGCGATGGAAGCGGCAGTCGAACAGGGTCTTTGCGATGCGGTTTCCGCGGCGCGCGCTTTCATTGCCGATCCCTTGTTGTATCGACATCTGCGCGACGGAACCTCCGGCCCGCGATGCGTGGACTGCAACGCGTGCGTGGGCGTCATCGGCACTCAGCCGATCGATTGTTATCACCCGCGGGTTCGCGCCGAAAAGGATGCGATGCTGGCCGCCACGCGCTGACGGTCCTTTCCAAGAGGATCGTGGCCACGGGCGACAGCAGCGCGCTCGCCTTTGCGTGCACGGCGGGGCAGGTGCAAAGAGTTTCCTACAATTTAGACAGACAGGTGGTCGTTGGCGGAGGCTGCCAATTCAAGGCTGGCCGGCTGCCCGATATTCCTCGGGCTTTGGATTCATCTGGAGTGCGCCCCGCTGCGCGCCGTAGTACTCGACCCTGCACAGGCTGACGAACGAACGCCAATAGCCGTGTACGACCTCGTAGGGGTAGTGCTCGCGCGTGGCGTTGAACACCCGAGGCAGCCACGTGTGGGGAAGATAGGGATACTTGTGGTGCACCTCGTGATAGTTGGTATGGCTCCACATCCATTCGAGCCATGGCGCCGTCATCACCACCCAGCCGCTCGCTTCGTGGCGCTCGCGGCCTGTGTACCAGCTCTCGCCATCGAGCACCTCTTCGCGTGGCTTCTTGGTCTCGCGCACGACGGGAGGCAAACCATAGTGATCGGACACTGCCCGAATGCCAAACCCCAACGGCATGAGCGCAAGGAGCGGCAGAACGGTCACGCTCAGCGACATGTGCAGTGCGGGAATGAGCACGAAGTACACCGCCACAGCGAAACTCACGAACGCCGTGTCTTTCAATGCGCGCGAGGCGTGACGCCACTCACCGATACGGCGGAAATTGCCAAAAAATATCCGAAGGAGTTCCACGACGCCGAGGAGCGGACCTACCGTGGCGGCAAACCAGAAGGAGTGGAGGTGTACCGCCTCCTCCGGATCGAGGTTCGGCTGATGCGCGTAGCCGTGATGCGTCAAATGGAACTGGCGGTTCGCGTAAAACGGAGTCAAGGCCAGCGCGGCGAGTATTCCGCCGCCGAGCTCGTTCCAGAACGTCGAGCGGCACAACAGGTGATGCACGGCCTCGTGGGCGAGGATACCCAAGCCGCTCAGCAACACGGTGTTGATGGCAGCGAGCGCGAGCACGACGGTCCACGTGAGCACGAGGGCGACGGTCGGTGTGAGCACCGTCGTTGCGGCGAGCGCATCGGCGATCCGATCGGCCAGATAGAACGAGCCACCCAGCAGCGCGATCAACACCAAGGCCTTGAACAGGTTCTCGCGGGCAGGCAACGGTGGCTGATCTCTAGGGCCGGGAATCGCGAGTATGGTATGGTCCACGATGGTGTCAGCAGGCATGGTGGAAGGCTCCAGTATAGCCGGGACTGACTATTGGTCAACCGGTGTTTTAGCAGGCCAAACAATCGCGCGTCCTCTCGCAGGCCTGGCCCAGCCCGTGAGCCCGCTAGGACGAGAGGCCATGCCTCGATCGGTGATCGACTCCGCGGGGCCCCTACCGACGCGTAACGATCCGAACTCACCCCTGCGGCAAACCGGTTCCTGTGACGCGGCCTATCGTCCCGTAGGCAGGGCGTAAAGGAGAACTGAAATGGCCAATGTGAACCCGATGACCGTTATGGAACGACTGGGTATCGGGAAAGAGCAGTTCCGCGCTATCGGGCTGGTCCCGCTTGCGTACGTGGCATGGGCGGACGGCGCGCTCCAGATTTTCGAGCGCTCCGCGGTCATGGAGTTCGCGAAGCAGAAAGGGTGGCTCGACTCGGGAGAAGACGAGCTCCTCAGTGTCTGGCTGACCACCGCGCCCCGAACTGAAGACGCGATCGACGCGGCGCGCGCCGTCGCGTCGCTCGCCCGCGACCATCGCGCCTTGGGCGCGTCAGTGCACGTCCAAACGCCAGTGGACATCCTGCTCGCCTGCCACGACGTCGCGGAAGCCTCGGGGGCCCTGTTCGGTCTGCGTTCCGCCATTTCGAAGGAGGAGTCTACTGCTCTCCAAGAGATCACCGATGCGCTAGAGATCGAACCGGGCGCCACTTGGCGCGTTCTCGTAGCGCGCCTGTCAGACACGACGAAACCCTCTGTTCCCGAGTCAGAAAGTGTGTCGGTCGGCGAGATGCCCGACATGCTTCGCGAGCCACTCAATTTCTTCATGCGGAGATGGCAACGGTGCGGCGACCTGTCGAGAATCGAGATCGGGCCGTTCCTCGCGCACCTGGCTGTCCACCCGGACCACGCGCAGCACGTGCTGGTCGATAACAGCCGGAACTATGTGCGCGATCCCCTCTTCGAGGAGCTCTCGCGAGTGATCGGTTGGGGAGTGCTCACGCTGGATGGCGGGCCGTGGCTCCGCCAGCGGCGGATGCTGCAGCCAGCGTTTCACCAAAAGAAGGTGGCCGGGATGGCGGCCGGGATGGTGGAAGAAAGCCAGATCATCGTCGAGTCGATGCTCGCTGCCGCGCAGGCCGGCCGAGCCGTCGACCTTGCCGACGAGATGGGACGGCTCGGACTCCGCATCGCCAGCAGGACGCTCTTCAACACCGAGACGGCGGAAGAGGCAGACGCGCTGACGCCGGCCATCCAGACGATGTTCGCGCACATCGGCTCCCGCACTCGATCGCCACTGAAAATCCCCGAGGCCATCCCCACAGCCGCGAACCGTCGCTTCCGCGAAGCGATGGGGCTGCTCAACGCGAAGGTGTACCAGGCGATCGAACGCCGGCGGGCCAGCCACGAACAGTTCGACGATCTGCTGTCGCTCTTGTTGGAGGCGCGCGACGAGGAGACGGGCCGGGGGATGACGGATGAGCAACTTCGCAACGAGGTGCTGGCCCTGCTGCTGGGCAGCAGCGATACGGCCGCGACCGCGCTGATCTGGACGTGGGCGCTCGTCTCGAAGGTGCCTCACATCATGCGACAGCTCCAGGCCGAGGTCGAGCAAGTGCTGGGCGGGCGGCAGCCCACGCTCGAGGACCTGCCGAAGCTGGTGTACACGTGGGCGATCCTGCAGGAGTCGATGCGGCTCATGCCTCCGCCCTGGTTGCTGACGCGCAAGGCCGTCGCCGAGGACCGCCTGTCTGGACGGCCGATCCCAGCGGGGAGCCTGGTGTATATCAGCCCATATCTCATCCACCGCCACCCGAAATTCTGGGACAATCCCGAGGCGTTTGATCCCGCCCGCTTCACACCCGAGAATGACGCGCGGCGACACCCGTGCGCGTATCTGCCGTTCGGCGCCGGGCCGCGCAAGTGCCTGGGAACCGCCTATGCGGTGATGGAGATGAAGATCGCGCTCTCGATGATGGTCCAGGCGGTGGACCTCCACTTCGTTCCGGGCTTCGAGGTGAAGGTCGACACCCCGATGTTCCTGCGCCCGAAGAACGGCTGCTGGATGACGGTGCACCCCCGAAACTAGTCAGTGCCCGGGCGAGCGCGGCTCAGTCTGCCGACGCGCGTCGCGCGAGGCTCTTCTGAAAGAAGAATCGGCGAAAACCGGGCGGGCAGTTCTCGAGGGTTCCAAAGAGGCGGTAGCCAGCTTTTTCGTAGAAGGCAGGGGCCTGAAATTCGAACGTATCGAGCCAGGATGAAACGCAACCTCGTTTCGACGCTTCTTTTTCGGCGTAGGCGAGAAGCTGCCGTCCGAAGCCTTGGGACCGGGCCGCCTCCTCAACCCACAGCCAATAGATGTGCAGCCACTCCCACGCCGTTTCGCCAACCAGTCCCCCCGCAATCCTGCCGTGCGAATCACGGAGAAAAAACACCAGCGAACTGAAGTGCGGCTCCCCGGCGAAACGGAAGTTGTAAGTGCGCAGGCCTTCGAGCACGAGCTCGCGCTCGGCGGCGGTGGCGTCGGGAGCGTACTCAATCGCGTAGGTGCGCGGAATTTCGATCAAACGGTCGACATCCTTATCTGTTCGGCGGCGTCGTCGGCCGACATGGTCGTCCAGTGGCCAGCTCGCAGTTCGGCTGAGCCCCAGATAGTGCTCGTGCCGGACCACGCCGCCTGGTCAGCCAGGTTGAGTGCCACCACTCCAGAACACGACGCCGTCATGGCCACGTCCGGTTCAATCCATCGACTTTCGGTAGGATCCCAGATGGCGAGGCAGCCATCCCGCGCCACAGCGGTTGCCTCGTGATAGCAGAGGCCCCCTCGTATCCAATCGCCAGACTCTCCTGCACGCTCCCACATGAGCCGCCAGCCCTCGGCGACAAGTGGCGACCAGCGAAGGACCATTTGAATTTGCGAAGCAACTTCTCCCCTCATCCGGAAGACTTCCGTGGCGACCCCGGCGAGGCACCCACAGTCCAACACCTCGCTGTCCGGAATCTGGCACCAGGCGACTGGCCAACGATGAGGACCCCATGCGTACCTTTCGCGAATCCACGTCGGAGGATGCCAATTTCCATGCGAGAAGGCCGCCGAGCGGTCGAACGCACGGATCCATCTCCTCGCATTCGTGCAACATGATGTGCCGTGATCCGAAATCTGAGATGGCTTCGAAAGATACGAAAGAACCTTAGCAAGATCCGTCATCCCGGCTCGCCCCCTTTCCAAAAGCCCAGGCCATGCTCGCGTCATAGGCGCCAGCGTCGAGAAAAACCATTTTGTCGCCTATCGAAGGCGACCGAGGAAACGACACGCCTCTTGCGAGTACATCGCTCTCCATGCAGATGTTCCCGAGAATCCGCGAGGTGCCGCCCCCGAGCCATCCACGGAATCCATTGGCGCCGACCATCGCAATCGGATGAGAGTACAAAGCCGCCATGGGCAGGTCCGCGATGGACGCGTCTACGACAATCTCCAGGCTTTCGTCGTCAACGGCACGGACCTCGATAACCTGGGAAATCAACATCGCTGTCGTCGCAAGGACGGCCTTTCCTGGTTCAAAAATGATGCGCCGCACAGACGGCAATGACTGTCGGATCTTGCCTTGGAGATCTCCCAATCGAGGCAGGAAAAATTCGTTGAAGTCCGCGTGATGCCAGCCGCCCCCAACATCGAAGAGGCTTGGGCCTTTGCCAACTGCCACAACGACCGCCTGTGCCCACTCGAGCGCCTCGTCGAAGAGTTCGAACCAGCGATTCGGTCCACAAACGTCGCTGGCGAAATGGAAGTGCAACCCATACTGCCTGGGTAGGTCCATGTTCTTCAAACAATCGGTGACGGCAGTGAACCGCGAGAACTCAGACAGATCGACGCCAAACCTCGAGCGCACACTGGGCAGTCGCAATCGAAAACCAATCGTCTCAGCCAGTTCAGAGTCAACAATGTGATCCAGCGCCTCGCGCGAATCCGCGAAAGCCGCAGCAACCCGACGGCGACCTTCGCGACCCAGCGCGGCCACGACAGGGCCATTGCAGACGATTCGCGAAGGCTCGAACCCGGCTTGCAAGGCCCAGCCAATCTCGTCGTCGCTGATGGCTTCTGCCCACCAGCCAGCCTGACTGGCGATGGACCCGATCTCTGAGTGCGGGTCGGTCTTGACGCTCACCGCTGGGGTTAGCACGGGACCGTCGGCACATCGATCGATGGCAGCGGACACGCGCGCGACCGTAGCCCGAAACGGTCCGTAATCGCGAATACGCGCGGGCGTCCGTTCGGCCGCACTGACCAGAGGCACGATGGCATCGATTGGAATCCCGGCCTGGCCACCTCCAGCCACGGATCGGCCCTTTGTCGTCCTTCGGGCGATGCGCCTCGCCAACTCCGGCTGATGCGATGGGTGCTTGGCCACCACTCGCTGACCTCCATCTCCCCGCACCAGCGAAGGCAGGAGCAGATCGTTTCGACACGGAATCTCTTCAATCACGCGCACGAATTGGCTATGCGGTGGAGCGACTGACAAGGGTTGCTTGTCAAGGGCGGCTCCGATGAGGAGCCCCGGCAGGTTGGGCCCACACAACGTGACGCCGTGAATGTAGGCGGGGAAGCGCGGGTTGAAATCGATCAACCAGTTCTGGCCATCCTCGGATCGCACAAACTCAATCTCTCCGCCGCCGGTCCACGAGAGACTCCGCACGACGGCTCGCAGGGCGTCCAGCGCTGGGGCAGGCAGTTCGCTGACACTCGCGGCCCAGGTTTTCCCCTGAGAGGTCAGCGACCGTTTTACTACCTCGACCGCGCCGAGCAAACGGCCTTGATAGGCTGCGAAGACGTAGCCCTGCTCCAGGCCCGGGACGTGCGCTTGGACAAAGATGTCTTTTATAGGCCACAGGTGTTCGAGTCGTTCAACCTGCGTCATGACCTCCGGAAAACTGCGCGCGGGATACGCTTCGTGATAGACCCCTTTGATCCAGAGATGCCAGCCGGCCTGTCGACCAAGACGATCGATGGCTGTCGGTTCAGAGACCGCCGGCAACCAGGTAGGCACACGCATTCCGAGTTCAGACGCGATTCGGATGACGGGCTTCCGCACCGCTTCCAGCGCGCCAAGGGGAGGCACGAGCAACCGTCGATGTCCTCCGAGAACTTTCGCAAGCCAATCGATTTCGACATCGAGTCCGGATATCCAACACGTTTCCGTGTCGCGCAGAAATGATTCGACGAGCGAGGCGTATGCATCCAGATTCAGTTCACTCCAGATCGCCTGGACGAACGTCTCGTCAAAGATCTGGGAGTGAAGTCCCGTACTCCGCACCGAGTAGTCGACGGCGACGAGCGTCGAGTGTGGAAATGACTGTTTCAACGATCGCGCGAGACCGAGTCCGGGTGACGGGTCAGGATCGCTGTGGACGCCTGAGATGTATACGCGCATTTTGCGAGAGTCCTCTCGGAGGCTTGTCCGGCGGGACGGATGAGTCGCCGTTGGACCCATTTAAAAAATATATTACTCCAAGTGTTCCTGAGTGCAGGTCCGTGACGGAGACGATCGCGATGTGCACTAATGCAATGTAACGAAACGACAACGGCTCATGCGGCCGAGCCAGGATCGTCAGTAGTGCAAGAAATCGTCATTCCACGTTCGGAACCCGTCGCGAACCATGGCGCGGGTGCCGCCCTTGTCCTTCTTGACCAGCTCCCGATGCGTTTGCCGCAGGCCGCTCAGTGTGCGGAGTCCGGGCATTGTGCAGAAGTAACTACGCCTGATGTTTTCGGGCGCCGCCAGCTTCCCCCAGGCAAACACGCGCAGCGCGCCCTGGAACGTGAGCTCGCCGGGGCATCGGTTGTTGCGGTCGGACAGCTTCCAGGGCCCTGGCACAAATGTGCACTCGGCAAGAAGCTTGTAGATCGCCGCCACGACATCGCCTTGTGACTTCTTGCCTTCCGACAGACTGTCCATCTCGGCGGCCCAGCTGTTGAAGAGCGCATAGTACTCGTCCATGTCGTACGCGTGCACGCTGCGGTACGGCTTCTGTTCGAACAACTCGAACACCTTGGGATCCTTCGTCTCTTCGAATCGGAACAGGATCTCGGTCATTGCGGCCACGCCGTACACACTGCCGATCATCCAGATGCGCAACCACGCGTTCCACAATTCCCAGCTCCGCATGGCGGTGTAGGCGCTGCCCACCAAGCGGTCGTAGTAGCGAAAGGCGCGCAGCGTCCATTCCTCCGCATACGCGAAGTGTTCCTCGGCAAAGTCGTCCGTCTTCACCGCCGTAATGAGCCGGTGCGCCAGGTTGTTCACGCACTGCATGGTAATGGCCAGGCCGCTCGAAAACAGCGGGTCCACGAAGCACGCGGCGTGCGGCATCAGAAAGTAGCGTGAGCCCATCATCCGGGTCGAGAAAAACTGCAGCCGATCCGCCCCTACCCAGGGGCGGATCGCGCGGGCGTGCTCAAACTGCCGCGCGACGGTGGGGTAGTGCTGGATGAACGAGTAAAACTCCTCCTCCGGCAACATCCCGGTGCTGGGGTGCTGATCCACATTGAGACAAAGGCCCACGCTGACCACGGGGTTGGTGGCAGTGACGTGGTTGTTGAACGGAATCACCCACATCCAGGCCTTCTCGAAAATGTGGTGCAGCGTGCCCTGGGAGGTGGGACTGCGAAGGCCCTTCTCGTAGCCGCGCGGCGCCACCCGGTCGAACGCCTGCACGTTGACCATGTGCGTATAGAACCCGCGCGAGCGGGTGTGCATCGCCGGCTGCTTCTCGCGCAGGCCGAATTTCTGGCCCAGCGGCGATTGGATACCGCCCGCGTCGATGGCGAACTTCGCCTTGAACGTGAGGCCCTTATCGGTCCGGGCCACTACGCCCTCGTCGCTGATGTCCACCTCCGTGACCTTGGTCTGCTGGTAGCAGCGCGCGCCGTACCGGACCGCCGCATTGAGCATGTGCGCGTCCACGTCCTGGCGGAAATAGTGGATGTCCGGGCCCAACGGCGGAGCGTAGGTCAGCAGCTGGTTGATCTGCTGGGCATCCAGCTCGGCCCCCCTGGGCTGCCAGCAGAACGAGAAGTTGCGTTTCACGCCGCACGCATTGCTGACATGCGCGCGCGCCTCAGGGAACGATGACAGATGGTGCAGCTCGGGCACGTCGTAACGCTTGGCCATTACACGCATCATGAGCGAGGTCTCGGGGATGGTGGATTCCCCGATGGCAAAGCGTGGATGGGTGCCCTGCTCGACCATCACCACGCGCAGACCCTGTCTGGCCAGAATGGTCCCCAGCACGGTGCCGCCGATCCCTGTCCCCAGGATCAGCACGTCGTACCGGTCGTCACGTCCGTTCGTTTCCGTCGTCATGATGCCAACGCACCCTCAAATCATTGCGCCTGTTCCCGGTTCCACGTCCTCTTCGCAAGCGCCCCGGCCCGGTGATCGCCTTCCCACAACGGGGCTCACGGATGAAGCCCCGCGAACCTCACGCTGAGGAAGTTCATGCGGAATCCTGAGCTTACTACAGCGCCAAAAACAGCTTTACCACCCGACACGTCGGACGTGACATCTCACCTGTGTCGCGACATCGGACGATCTGGCATACTGCCGAACCTCAGCGGGGATCGACACGATGCTTGTTTCGTACTCGCCGGTCGATCTCGAACGGGTCCGACGCCAATCAAGGACAGGCCACTAGCCCTTGGAGAGTTGCTCGCAGATTGCGTACATGCGGGTGGCGAGCGCAGGATCCGCGGCCTTCGACGGTAACTTCGTCTCTTTCCGCCAGCCGGGGCCAAGCACGTTGCCGAAGCATCTGCCGCTCAGGCGATCGAGTCCCGGCTCGCTGATCACCCAGAGCGCCGTGCGCGCGCCTTGCGCGGGAGTGCGGCAGAATGGTCCGGCCAGCCTGGCGAACAGATTGGTCATTCCCTTCATCATCTCGGTGTAGACGAGGCCCGGCAGCACGCTGAACACGGAGATGCCGCTGCTGTTGAGCTGGCGTGCGGTTTCCTGCGCGAGTAACGCGCAGGCGTTCTTGCTCTGGCAGTACGCCTTGTATCCGTTGTATGGGGTCTTGCGGAATTGCAGATCGTCGAGGTCCAAGACATTCTGCCCGCCGCCCCAGAAATAAAGCACGCGAGAGGGCGCCCCCGCCCGCAGGGCCTTCTCGAGCCGGCGTGTGAGAATGAACGGCGCCAGCGTGTTGGTGACGAAACACGCGTCGAGCCCGTCGGCCGTCTCGACGCGCTGCTTGGGCACGACTCCGGCATTGTGGACGATGCGGTCGATCCTGGGAAACCGCTCCGCGACCTCGTCGGCCAGGCGGATGACGTCGCGGCGCGAGGCGAGGTCCGCGATCACGGTATGCACGCGATCGCTCCCGGGGCTCTCACGCAGCTTCGCGACTTCGACCGCCGCCTTCTCGGCACTGCGCGCGTGAGCGATGACCGTGTAGTTCGCGGCCAACAACCCGCGGACGATCTCGCGCCCCATCCCCGACGTGGTGCCCGTGACCAACGCCACCTTCGTCTCCGCCATGTGAGCCTCCCCCCTACGTCACTGTGCGTGTCCCGCGCCCAGCCTGCCCCTGGGGTTGGGAATGACGGTATGGTATGGTCGATGCCGCGTCAACAGGCACGGTGAGAGTCTTCTGTCCAGCCGTGACCAGTGCCTCGAGGTGCACGGCCTGAAGGAGAACGGACATGGCCAACGTGAATCCGACGACCATCATGGAGCGTCTGCACATCCCCAAGAATCAGTTCCGAGCGATCGGGTTGCTTCCGCTCGCGTACGTGGCGTGGGCGGATGGCTCCCTCCACGCGTTCGAGCGCTCGAGGGTCCTTGATTTCGCGAAAGAGAAAGGATGGCTCGACTCGGGAGAGGAGGAGTTGCTGACGCAATGGCTGACGACGATTCCGGAGGCCGAAGACGCCCTTGACGCCGCGCGCGCCCTGGCAGCGCTCGCGCGCGACCCTCGCGCGTTGGGCGCCTCGGTCCCGGTGCAAACGCCGGCTGACATTCTGATCGCGTGTCACCAGGTCGCGGAGGCCGCCGGAGGTCTCTTCGGCCTGCGCACGCCCATTACGCAGCGGGAGTCCGATGCGCTCCAGCACGTGGCCGACGCACTCGAGATCGACCCGGGCGCCGACTGGCGCAGCCTCGTGGCGAGTCTCTCGGACGCGGTGACTTCTGCTCGCGGGGCAGAGGTTCGTTTCTCACTTGCCGACGTGCCCGAGATGCTCCGCGACCCAATCGATCTCGTCCTGCGCAAGTGGCAGCAGTTCGGCGACGTGTCGAGGCTTCGGCTGGGGCCCGTTGTGGCGCACCTGGTCGCTCACCCGGACCACGCAGAGCATGTGCTCGTCGATAACAACCGGAACTACGTGCGCGACCCGACTTTCTTCGACGAGCTCGAGCGAGTACTCGGCGAAGGAGTGGCGACGTCGGACGGAGAGGTGTGGCGGCGCCAGCGACGGATCATGCAGCCGGCGATGCATCAGAAGAAGATCGGCGCGATGGCCGCCGCGATGGTCCAGGAGAGCCAGGTGGCTGTCGAGGCGCTGCTGGCCGCCGCGGCGTCTGACAAAGCGGTCGACATCGCCGACACCATGGGGCGTCTGTTGCTGCGCATCGCGAGCAAGACGCTGTTCAGCACCGAGACGGCGGAGGAGGAGGCGGCATTGGCGCCGGCGATACAGGCGATGTTCGCGCACGTCTCCGTCCGAAGCCGGTCGATCGTGAAAATTCCGGAAGCGATCCCCACGGCGGAGAACCGCCGCTTCCGTGAGGCGATGGATCTGCTCGATGCGACGGTGTACAAGACGCTCGAGCGCCGCCGGAACACCCAGGAGCAGTTCGACGATCTGCTCTCGATCATGTTGGAGGCGCGCGACGAGGAGACCGGCCAGGGGATGACGGATCAGCAGCTTCGCAATGAAACGCTGTCGCTGCTGCTCGCAGGGACGGATACGTCGGCCGTCGCGCTGACGTGGACGTGGGCACAGATGTCGAAGCTGCCTCACCTGATGCGAGAGCTCCGGGCCGAGGTCGATGAGGTGCTCGACGGACGCGCTCCCTCACTCGAAGACCTGCCGAAGCTGGTCACCACGGGAGCGATCCTTCAGGAGTCGATGCGGCTGCTGCCTCCCGCGGCGTTATTGTCGCGCAAGGCGATCGCCGAAGACAGCCTCTCGGGGCGGCGCATTCCAGCCGGGAGCCTGGTGTATATCAGCCCTTATCTCATCCACCGTCACCCGGATTTCTGGGAAAACCCCGAGGCGTTCGATCCCTCCCGCTTCTCTCCAGAGAACAGCGCGCGACGGCACTCGTGCGCCTATCTGCCATTTGGTGCTGGTCCCCGGAAATGCCTGGGCGTCGCATTCGCCATGATGGAGATGAAAATCGCGCTCGCGATGATGGCCCAGGCAGTGGATCTCCACCTCGTCCCGGGCTTCGAGCCGGGGCGCGAACTGGCCATGGTGCTGCGCCCGAAGAACGGGTGCTGGATGACGGTGCACGCCCGGAAGAAGTAGCGTCAGTACTGCAGGAAATCCGTGTTCCACGCACGGAAAGCGTCGCGGACTGTGGAACGGGTGCCGCCTTTGTCCTTCTTGATGAGTTCCAGATGGGTCTTTCGCAGACTGTTGAGCGTGGCCAGTCCGGGCGTGGTCTGAAAGTAACTGTGCTTGACGTTCTCGGGCGCCTCTCTCTTGCCCCAGGCGAGGAGCCGCATGGCGCCTGAGAACGTCAAGGTTCCCGGACAGCGGTTCTCGGGGTTGGCGAGGCTCCAGTGCCGTGGAACGAAGGGGCACTCGGACACAAGCTTGTAGAGGGAAGCGATGACAACCTCCTGCGACTTCGCACCGTCGTTCAAGGCGTCCATCTCGGCGGCCCAGTTGTTGAACAGGGCGTAGTACTCGTCCATGTCGTACGCGTGCACGCTGCGATATGGCCGCTGCTCGAAGAGCTCGAACACGCGGGGATCCTTTGTCTCCTCGAACCTGATCAGGATCTCGAGCACCGCTGCCACGCCGTACAGGCTGCCGATCATCCAGATGCGCAACCACGCATTCCACAGCTCCCAACTCTGCATGGCGGTGTAGGCGCAGCTCACGAGCCGGTCGTAGTAGCGAAAGGCGCGCAGCGCCCATTCCTCGGCATAGGCGAAGTGCGCCTCGGCAAAGTCGTCGGTCTTCACCGCCGTGATGAGCCGGTGGGCGAGGTTGTTCACGCACTGCATCGTGATGGCCAGCCCGCTGGAAAACAGCGGGTCCACGAAACAGCCCGCATGGGGCATCAGAAAGAAGCGCGGGCCCATCAGTCTCGTCGAGAAGAACTGCAGGCGGTTGGCTCCGACCCACGGCCGGACCGGCCGGGCGTTGGCAAATTGCCGCGCCACGGTGGGGTAGTCCTTGATGAAGGCGAAGAACTCCTCCTCGGGCAGCATCCCCATGCTGGGGTGTTTGTCGAGGTTGAGACACAGCCCCACGCTGACCACGGGGTTCGTGGCGGTGACATGGTTGTTGAACGGAATCACCCACATCCACGCTTTCTCGAAAATGTGGTGCAGCGTGCCCTGCGACAGGGGGCTGCGCAGCCCCTTCTCGTAGCCGTCCGGCGCGACCTTGTCGAACGCCTCCACGTTGACCATGTGGGTGTAGAGCCCGCGCGAGGAGGTGTGCATCTGCGGGTTCTTCTCGCGCAGGCCGAATTGCTGGCCGAGCGGCGACTGGATGCCGCCGGCATCGATGGCAAACTTGGCTTTGAAGGTGAGGCCCTTGTCGGTCTGGGCCACCACCCCCGCATCAGTGATCTGCACCTCGGTGACTTTGGTCTGTTGGTAGCAGCGCGCGCCGTACCGGACCGCCGCATTGAGCATGTGCGCGTCCACGTCCTGGCGGAAGAAGTGGATGTCCGGCCCGAACGGCGGCGCCCACGTCAGCAGCTGATTGATCTGCGCCGCCTGCAGCTCGGCGCCCCGCGGCTGCCAGCAGAACGAGAAATTGCGCTTCACGCCACAGGCGTTGCTCACGTGCGCGCGCGTCTCCGGAAACGACGAGAGATGATGCAGCTCCGGGACGTCGTACCGCTTGGCCATCGCCCGCATCATGAGCGAGGTCTCAGGGATCGTCGACTCCCCGATGGCAAAGCGTGGATGCGTCCCTTGCTCCAGCATGACGACCCGCACCCCGTGCCGCGCGAGAATGGTGCCCAGCACGGTGCCGCCGATCCCTGTCCCCAGGATCAGCACGTCGTAACGGTCGTCCTGTCCATTGGTTGCCGTCGTCATGATGGAGAACTCATTCGCCCCATGGAGGCGAGGTCACGCGAATCTCTGAGCGCGTTCACCCAGGTTCGTCACGCTACACCGATACAGCGAGAACGTACAAGAGATCGGGTCACGATGCCAGCTCTGTATTCGACACTATTCAATGCGAGGTGGGTGATGAGGAGTTGGCCCGAGCCGGAACATGCAGGAGAACGTCGAGCGCCGACCGAACGGACGTTCACGTGGCGATCGGCGGTATTGGGCGTTTCGACCGGCGATGCGAAACTCGCCCTCACCGCATTGACGTGTCAGGCTCCCGCACTGGCCCTCCCCTGGGCATCAGGTGGGGCGATCGCACTGGCCGCAGACGGCACATTTGAATATCGCTCGAGGATATCCGGCCAGCTCCGCATGGTCAGTTCCACACTCGCGCGGAAATAGCCAATCCGCAAGGCACTCGCGCCGTCAGCGTCGAGGGCCGTCTGCAACAGACGTTGAAATTCAGGCAGATCCGACCAATGGACGTGCGGAAACATGTGGTGCAGGTTGTGGTACCCGCTGTTGAACACCATCAGGTTCCAGAGCCGCGAGAAGAAGGTGTTCGAGTGTCGGAACGGATGGATCTCGTCTTCCTTCTCGCAACCGACATGCTGGACGTACATCCCCGCGCCGAGCGTCCATGTGTTACCCAGGTAGTGGGGAAGGAACCACAGCAACAGCCCCATCATCGGGTCGATCCAGAACGGAATCGAGTAGAGCGCCACAAAAATTAGAAACTCTTTGGGTGCTTCGCGGCGGAGGCGGGGGTACTTGTCCGAGCGATAGTCCATCCAGAGGTGCTTGTAGTACCTCCACGGCCAGTGCAACAGGCTGTACTTCCACCGCGGCTCAAACGAGCCATCGGGGAACTGCTGCGCCACGCTCCAGTCCGTCGGCCCCAGGGTGTCGGCATGATGCACGGTCACATGGCTGTGAAACCACAGGCGCGACGACCAGCCGCCGGTGAGAGCCCAAAACCGTCCGAACCACCGGTTCAGCCACGCAACACGGAACACGTGACGGTGCACGTGGTTATGGAAGTTCAATCCGAGATTGATGCCGGATACCCAGCCGAGCAGAAGGACTGAAGCGGCAACGAACGCCGCCATCTCCGTGCGGTTATGAATATGCCCTAGCTCCGGATGGAGGTAGATGTAGAAGGCGATGGCGTAGCCGACGACGCCCAGCATGTGGAAGGCAATGCAGTGAATGTCCTCCCGGTGCTTGAGAACCCAGAACGACTTGTCTTCGTCGTTCTGAAGCCGCAAGCGCTGATTGACTACTTCTTTGACAAATTCGCGCTGTGCGTTACGCATCTCAGTCGGCCCCCTCGAACTTTTGCATTCCCGCTCGATGCCTCGTGCGTCCGGGCTAACCGATCAGGCTGATGGCAAAAAACCATGTGACCGCCAGGACCAACGTGGTCCATGGACCCCACAAGACGGTTCCCCCAAGTATGAGGACCATGACCAGTGGGAACAGCGACCGGCCCACGAGCATACCGAGAGCGGCCGCGGTCCGCGCGACCGCGCTCCGTGGCGATTCTCCGTGTTGGGACATGACCGCTTCCGAAATTGGAGGACTCATGACGAACTCCCGTTGGGAGGGAGCATTCTACATCAGCCTTTCGCCGAGGCCTCACGACGAGAATTGTGCGTCAGACGGCTGCGCTCCCAAAGCCCGACAGTTCGGGCGATTGCCCAATATCAGGCTAGTTGGTAGCGCGCCGTACCCGTTGACGCAGGTTGGGAAGGCCGCGATCGGCTGAGCCGCGCTAGCACCGGGGCAGTAGACCCCCGCGACGCCGTTTCGGCGTTCGCCGCTTCTCACGGACGATCACCACGACGGGCTCCGCGTTCGACGAGATCGTCGAGGCCGTCTTGAGCTCCTGCAGCGTGTCGGTCACCTTGGCGAAGAGCTTTCCACGGCCCTTCCGCAGCCGCTTGATCTGCTTCCGGGGCTTCCTCCCAAGATCGACGATCAGAGGATTCTGGGTTGACGATTTGTCTTTCGCCGCCGCTGCGGCTGTGGCTGTCGTGGGCGTATCACCGGCAGGCATAGAAGTCTCCTCGACGAAGAGTAGTTCTGTTGGGGCTACTTGTCAGGCGGTCAGCATATCACAGAGCGCTGCCCTCCGAGACCTGGGCTTCCCGTTCGGCAAATTTCGACCGCATCTTGAGCGTATTGAGAAAAAAGAAGAACCCAACCAGCAGCACCGCGATCCACACCGGATAGTCCAAACGCGGAGAGAAGCGTGCGGTCAGCGCGGCGAGCTGTTCCCACACCACGACTCTGGCGAGGTTCGGATGGTACTGTTGGAGGAACGCCGCCAGGAAGAACATCCCCGCAAAGGCCTGAATGATGGCCAGCTGCCCGAAGACCACGGACATGAGGAACGCGAACTTGCTGGTGGTGGCTTCGAAGACCTGCCCTTTTCGGCGTTCCGACGCGCCCTGGAATTGGGCGTTCTCGGCGGCAATGCCCATCATCTGCTGCAGCGAACTCAGACCCTGGGTCAGGTTCAGCCGACGGCGCGCCCGGACCGTCGCGCGTTGGTCCTCCTCGCGGAGGTATCTCTTCATCAGCTTGTAAATGTCGATCTCGGGATAGAGGGGCACGAGCGAAGCGTCCAAGGCCGCCGTGGCCCGGCGCATCCTCAGAAAGGACCATTTCACCTCGCATCGGTAGTGCGCCATGATTTGCGTAATTTCCACAACGGCGCTGTCGATCTTGCGTTCGTAGTAGGGAAGATCCATGACCGAGACCCGAGTTCCCCAATCCCGGAGCACTTCGACCAGGTCGGCCCGCACGCTTTCGAGGTCGCTTGCGCGGACGCGGCCTCCGAGCTGCAACGCGGTGTCGGCCGCCTTGGCGTAGTCACGCGTCGCCATCGCGCGGTACAGGATGTTGAATCGCGAGAGGAGCTCATTCTCCGTGAAGGCAATGGCCCCGAAGTCGATCAGCGCGATGCGGGAATTCCGCAGCAGAATGATATTTCCGGGATGGAGGTCGCCGTGGTACAGGTTGTCCTCGAAAATCTGGCGGTAGAGCGACAGGAGCAGCCGGCGCGCGACGACGCGCGGCTCGATGTTGTTCTCATCCAGCCAGGCCGCGAGCGCGGGCGGGTCATGTTTCGCCATGAAGATGTAATCGGCCATCAAGGCGGCATGAACGAACTCCGTGACAATCACCCGCTCCCGGTTGTAGGCCTTGAACACCTTTGGGACGTAGACATCGTGGTCGCGCAGGGTCTTGCGCATCCGCTGAAAGGCGGCCGCTTCATATCGGCAGTCCAGCTCCTCGCGCATCATCTGACGAAGCTCCCGGAGTCCTTCGTCCCAGCGCATGAACGGCTTGTGCCGAATCCGCACCAGGATCCAGACCAGGATCCCGATGATCGCCAGATCCGCGTTGAAAATCTCTCTCAGGAAGGGGCGCTGAACCTTGACCGCCACCCAGACACCCTCGTGTCGGAGATGCGCGCGGTGGATCTGGCCGATTGAGGCCGCGGCAAACGGCGTGTCCGTGAACTCGTCGAAGTCCTGCTCGATGGGTGCGCCGAGCTCCTCCTCGATGATTTCCCGTGCGAGTGCCGGCGGGAAACCAACCGCCTGCGCCTGCAGGTTCGACATCTCGCGGCAGAACTCGGCCGAGAAAATGTCGACACGGTACGAGAGGAGCTGGCCGGCCTTGATCCAGAGGCCGCCCAGGTCCTCGCAGAACCGCCGGAAGAGGCGCGCGTAGCTGGCGCGACTGAGTCTGCCGGTCACGGCCTGCACCAGGACGGTCCCAAGCAACCCGAAAATATGCCGAACGACTACCGACTTCCGGAATTTCGGAGACCGCCCGTTCGTGTCGATTCGTACCGGTTCCCTGGTAGCGGGGTCGATCAGCCGGGTGGGGACAAGGCTTTCCTTCAACATGCTTCAAAAGGCTCCGAGTGGGTGGCTCGCACTTAGGGCTCAGCGGGGGCTTTGCACGCCACCCCCACAGCAGGAACAGGCGGCCGGCGGCGCAGAGCGGCTGGCATTTCCGGCGTCTGTCATCATGCTCCGGAGGACTGACGGTCGCACTTCTGCCCCGACATGGGGGCCGCGGTTCGAGCGCACGCTCGTGACGGATGCGGTCTCGCGCGGCACTCCCCGATATCCAGTCACGATTCGAAACGTGAGCTCCCTGACTTCTGCGTGAACCTCGATCGAGTTCTCCCCGCTGACGCGCCAATCAGAGAATTCGTGGCCGTCGCACTCGACACGCACCAACCCTGGATCGGGAAGCCGCGCCACGCGCCACGTAGTCTTCGATCCACGCCGCGCCGAGGATGCTGCGTACGTTTCCACCCATAACGCGCCGGTCTCGATGTCGTTCCACGCCTGGGCGATCCCCAAGACGGGATAGTCGACTCCCTCGAGGGTGGGCTCACGAAACTTCGACAGGTTGGGACTGTTGAACACGCGCTGCCAGGCGCCCGGTTCTCCGATCTCCGTCAACATCATCATGGCGCTCACTTGCCCGCGCGGGTACTTCTCGTTGAAGTGAAACCACCAGCCGAAGCGGTCGTCTCCTTCACCGAAAAAACGAGGCTCGAACTCCCGTTCGGCCGTCTCCCGAAGCCGCCTCTCAGTGGAAGCATCGCCCAGTTCCCTGGCCATGAACAGTGCCGTGATCAAGAGTCGCGGGTCCTTGACCATCTGCAGAACCGCCTTGGACGGATTGTTCCAACCGAGCTGCGCGACAGACGCTTCATACAGGAACTGCGCAAACTGCCGGTTCTGCGGCACCATCAGGGGCGTCACGCCGATCGCGGCGTACGCCATGAGGGGGCCGGGAAACCCGCACATCGTTCGTTCGAGCGGATCGTAATAGAGCGGGAACTGCTCGAGAGCTCCCGCTTTGTTGACGGTGGCGTAATGCTTCCGCGCGTAGGCAACCCACTCGTCGTACACCTCGTGCGTCGATTTGCCGTAAACCTTGTCGTAGAGCTGCAGCCCGAGCCCGGCCGCTGTCAGACAATACGGCCAAATCTTCGTGTTCTCACAATGCGGTCCCTCAGGCTTTTGAACCCATTGACGATGCATGAACTCGGCGATCCGGTGATGCGTCCATTCGAACAGCCGATCCTGATAGCCCGCGATCTTGAAGGGGCGCTCCCATTTGTCGTCGCCCGAGACGTAGGCGTACGCCGAAAGAACCAGATTGAAGAACCCGCGATGGAGCAGGTTGCCGTCGGATCCGATCGGATCGGGTTGAAGCCCCCAGGGTGCGATGCCGTTCGCCATCCAGCCCGGTGAATCGTATTTCCCCCGAAGGTGCTCCGGAACGTAGATCAGCCATTCGGGAGGATACTTGCTGGCGTTCGGGTCGTGTCCGATCAGCGTCAACCAGTCGATCGCCGCCCAGAACATCGTGTGGCGTCCCGCGAGTTCATCGGCAATGCGGGAGTACACCTCCCGCCACGCGGGGGTGATGTCCGCAAGAACGGGCAGTGCGGAGCACGTCTCCCAGAGGTCGAAGCGGGGAAAGGCGCATATCGGCGGCGTCGTGATCTGGTCCCACCATTCGTGGGGCTCTCCTCGACTGCTCCAATCATCCGGCGTCGTGGCTTTATCCCAGATGAAGCGAAGCCAGCCACGCGACCGCTCGTTCAGCTTCGGAAACCGCGTCGCCGACATCGAATCAGCCGTCGCTCTCGAGCGGTTCCGCGGCCGGAACCCTCATGATCAAGAGCTTGTTCCGCTGCGTCGCGGCGGTCGACCAAAGAGGATCAAGGTGAGTCGCCTCGGGCTCTCGAACGATGTACTTGTCTACTTCGGCAATCTCGGTGGGCGACACGCTACGCGACGGCAAGGCGACCGTCGGGGTGCGACTGGGGACGGCGGCTCGGAGAAGTCCCTCGAACCAGAGAAACTGCGCGACGTCGCCGCCAATCTGAATGGTTCCGTTCTGCAGTCCTGCTGTCATCAGTTCAAATCGGTTGGCCGCCGTCAGCGCTCGAAAGCCCTGGCGGGCCGTTGCGAAGCGAATCGTACAGTTGGCATTCTCTGCGGGCCCCCGACCGAACGACACTCGTCTCTTCTCAAACGTGTAATGGTAGACAACGCCGTCGTCGCTGCCGATCTCGATGACGCGGCGAAGCCAGACCTGCCGCTGGATCGCCTGGCTGAACCGACTCGCCGTGACCAAAAGCGTCCCCATCAGGCCGAGGAGCAGGCGGAATCTCACGAGATGGTTCCGATCTCGAGCGGCCATGCCCGCAACGGGCCCCGAAGCTGTCGTCTCGAGTCCTTCGATCGTGTGAGGCCAGAGGGATGGACCGCGCCGTACCGGCCGAAGCATCGTGACATCTGAAAGCGCCAATACTACATCAGTGGTCGCGGCCGGTCATCAGCTCGTGCGGCCCTGCCGATAAGTGCCCATAAGGACCCCCTAAGAACGACGAGGCGAGACCTGAATCAGCAGGTTTCCGCGACAGACGCTTGCTCGAGCTACTGCCGCGTGGTATAAGCGAACAGCACAAATTGTGCGCGAATGTGGGAAGGAGAGGCGATGGCTGAACAGCTCAGACTGAGTAAGGGAGTCTTGAGAGTCACGAGGATCGAGAAGGATGCTTCAGGGAACACCACGGCCGTCACGGTCTACAAGAAAAAGGGCAAGAAGAGGAAGAAGACCTCGTACGAGCTACGCGGCGTGGAGAAACGCACAAAGCGTGCGGCCAGGGCTCAGAACACAGCCTCGGACTCCTATCTCAAACGACACAAGCGTTCCAACAAGAAGAAGGACGGGTGGCTCACCGACCTCCCACGGAACGTCGCCAGAGCCGGTAGAAAAGGTAGCAAGAAACTGAAGCTCAATAGCTAGTCGCTCTCCCCGAGCGACAGCGAGCGACTGGGCGGGTCGGCAACAGACACGACCCGCCTGGGAAGAGTTGGCCAACAACCTACTTTTTGCGGGTGATGTCGGGGTGTGGGCTTGCGGCTCGCGCAAGCCGTGCCCCGGTGTCGCCAGCGTCAAACTGGCCACAGGCAGCTGAAACTAACTGCTGCCGCCTTCTGTCGGCAGCCGGCCGATCCAGGTAGCCTCTCGGTACGCGGGAATGCCGCCGATCCACGTCGCGTCCTCGGGAGGCGCTTGGGGGCGAGTCGCGAGCAGGTAACACCCCTCCAGGATCACCGCCAGGGGCTTGGCAAACGCGACGAACTTGTCGGCGTCCGCCTGCGTGAAAGGCCGGTCGTCCAGTCGGTTCAGAAACTGGGCGACGGCGAAGATTTCATTTCTTCGGTTGTACACCGGCATCGTCAGGATCTGCTTCGTTCGATAGCCGGTGCGCTCGTCAGTCTGTGGGTTGAAGTCGGGATGCTTGTATGCGTCCTCGATAAAGAGCGTCTCACCAGTCTTGGCGACCCGCCCCGCAATCCCCTTGCCTATCGGAAGCCGAATCTTCAACGGCTCGTCGCCCTCGTGTTCCGCGATTTTCGAGCGGATCGTCCCGGAGACATGGTCGACGAAATACAGCGTCGTGCGGCCCGCGTTCATCAACTCGCTCACCTTGAGCGTCGCGGCTTCGAGCACCTCGTCGAAGATGGATTCGGAGGCGATATGGTTCGCGAGTTCGACCGTTTTCAGGAACGCACCGAACTCCTGAGTGACCTGCTCCAGCATTTTGATGAACTGCTCGTCGTTCAGGTTGGCGACGTGCTGAGCGAGGTCGCCTTTTTTGTGCAGCTTCGTAAACGCCGCCATGACCTGGCCGGCGGTTTCCATGGCGTTGACCGTGAACGAGACGATTCGTCCATCTTCCAGCGAGAGGATCCGATCGGCGATGTCTAGGATGCGGTTGTCGTGGGTAACCAGCAGGATTGCGCAGCCGTGCTCCTTGGCGAGCTTCTGGAGCAGGTCCACGACCTCGCGGCCCGACTTCTTGTCGAGCGCGGCGGTGGGCTCGTCGGCCAGGATCACTTTTGGCTGGTGGACGAGCGCGCGCGCAATCGCCACGCGTTGCTTCTGCCCGCCGGAGAGCTGGCTCGGATAGTAATCGACCCGGTGTCCCAGACCGACTTGCTCCAACACCGCGACGCTGCGCTTCCGCGCTTCGGCTGCGGGAACTTTGTGCTCGAGCTGAAGCGACATCATCACGTTCTGCGATGCGGTGAGCGCATCGAGCAGGTTGTGAGCCTGAAAGATGAAGCCGATATTCCGCCGCACTTCTATTTCGGTCTTGCGACTGGCTCCGACGAGCTCGCGGCCCAGCGTACGAAGGCTACCTTCCTGCACTTTCCGCAGGGCGCCCACCAACGTCAGCAGGGTGGTCTTCCCCGACCCGGACGGCCCGGTGCTGAGGACGATTTCACCTGGCTGGATGTCCGCCGAGACGTCGAAAAGGACCTGCTTCTTCAGCTGGCCATCGCCGAAGTAGTGATTGACGTGACGGACCGAGATGAGCGGTTCCAAGGCAGCCACGACCTAAAAGACCTCCGCTGGATCGGCGGTCCGGAGCTTCCGCATCGCCAGAGCACCGGCACCGCAACACATCGCAACCGTCATGGCGAACACAATGGCGGCGCGCTCTGCCGTCATCGCGACGGGCAGACCCGTGTTGCTGTTCACCAGTTTGTAGATCACTATCCCGATCAGGAATCCCGGAACGTACCCCATCATGGACAAGGCAATGGCTTCCTGCGCGACGATCGAGAAGAGACTCAGATCCGTATAGCCCATGGCCTTGAGTGTGGCGTACTCGGCCAGGTGATCGGTGACATCGCTGTAGAGAATCTGGTAGACGATCACAGCACCGACGATCAGTCCCATGAGCGTTCCCAGATTGAAGATGAACCCGATGGGCGAATTGGATGACCAGTAGGTCTTCTCGCGCGCGATGAACTCGGTTCGCGTCATCACCTGAGCGTCGGCGGGAAGAGTGGGCGCGAGCCGCCTCACGACGTCGTCTGGATTGGCGCCTGGTTTCAGCGAGATCATCCCCAGGTCGATCACGCCACGCTGGCGGACGGGGAACAGATGGATGAAGTTCGTCACGTCCGTCACGATGGTCGCATTGACGCCGAATGACGTCCCGAGGTCGAAAAACCCGCGGGTTTTCACCTGGTGCCCGTTCAGTTCGGTGACGATTTCCCGACCACTCTTTTGCCACTCCGCGACCGGGCCCACTTCAGGGCGCGACTTCGAATCCAGCAGGATGACTTCCGGGTACGTGACCTTGTCCAGATTCTGGGCGAGGCCCGGGAAGTCGAACGGAGCCGCATTCGGGTCCACGCCGAACGCCAGCACGAGCGTATCCTTGCGCGATTCTGGGTTTTTCCAGGTGGCCAGCGAGAAATATATCGGGGCTACCGACTGAACGCCTTCGGTACCAAGAGTCTGGTAGAGACGACGCTGCGGGAAGCTCTTGGTGGAGCCCAGGGTCTGATACAAGGGGCTCATCATCACGACGTCGCCGCGTAGGCTTTCGTGGATCAGGACCGCGCTGTCGAACAGGGCGTCACGAAAACCGAGCTGCATCAGCATCAGGACCGACGAGAACGAGATACCGGCGAGCGCCGCCAACAGTCGCAGCTTTTCCCGCGTCAGTTGCTGCCACGCTAACGGAACGGCCATTGCGCTGAATCTCCGTTTCGACCTAGAACGTGATCACGGCCGTCACTTGGGCGTTGATCAAGTCGGCGACCGCTTTCGGGTCGTCGACGAGAATCTTCACCTCGAGGACCCGCGCATCGGCAAACGCAGCGGGTTCGACGGCAAACTCACGGTTTTTGGCGACCTTCAGTCCGATTTTCTGCACAGCGCCCTGGACCGTGCCTGTGAGGGCATCGCCGGTGATCGTCGCACGCTGCCCGACCTTGATCTTGGCAGCCTCGGACTCGGGGATCTCGGCAATCACGTACATTCGATCGGTGTTCGCGAGCTCCACAATGCCTTGCCCGCCCAGTACTTCCTCGCCCGTCCGTGCGAGGACCTGGAGCACCCGCCCGTCGATCGGGGCGTAAATCTTGGTGTTCTCATACTCCGCCTGGGCTTGCAGCGCCTGCGTCCGCGCGGCGGCTAACTGGGCCTCGGCCAAGTCCACATCCACCCGGCGGACCTCGTCCAGGCTCTTCAGTCGTTCTTTCGCTTGTTCGAGCGACTGGGAAAGTCGATCAACAGCGAGGCGTCGCTGGTCGAGCACCGATGTCGAGGTGACGCCCTTCTCGTTCAGTTTCTGAGCGCGGGCGTACTCGAGCTGCGCATTCGCGAGTTCCGCCTCGGTGCGGGCGATTTCCGCCTGCTGCGCCGCCCGATCGCTCGCCTTGCCCCCAGCCTTGGCCTGGGCGAGGCGCGTTTCGGACACCCGGATCTGCGACTCCGCCGCGCGCCATGAACGTTCAAGCTGTTGACCGCTGTCCAGCTCGGCTAGCAGATCGCCCTTTTTGACCGTGTCGCCTTCCTCGACCGTCAGTCGCGCGATAATCGACGGTTGGCCGCTGATCGCGCGCGCGCCGACTTTGGTCGTCCCGTCTACCGGCTCGATTCGCCCAAGAGCCGAGACGGCGGTGGGACGCGGGGGCGGGGCAGCTTGCTCTGCTGGCTTGTTACAGGAAACGGCAAGCAGCACGATAGGCACGAGCCACTTTGAAAGCCCACTCCTGGATTCCATGCTTACGACCACCTCTCTATCGATTGCGCTTTGCGGAATTGGCGAGGTTTGCGGATCGAGAGCATAACCCCAATAACTCGTCAGCCAACACAAATATAGCAACGCCGCAACCAAGGCGCTACAGGCAGGATGTCATCCCGCCGCCCATGGCCGCTGATGGGCCCCAGCGGTTTCGGCATTTGAATTCGAGCCGGCAGAGGCACCGAGGTCTTGCTTTTCTTGCTGGGCTACTTTACTGCGTAATTAACTGACACTCAAGTACCCGGGCATCTAAGGTCACGCCTCGCCCGACGGTTCAGCCAGACGAACCGCATATCGGGAAATGCTGCGGGACACAAAGGGATAGGTCAGGAGCACACTCACCAGGATCAGCGGGACACCAATCAGAACCGCCCCCAAAAGCACCATCGCGAACAGGTAAATCGCCAGCCGGCGGGCCCAGAGCCCGAATCGCTCGGCGAAGAGGACGGCGCGTGTCCCACCCTGGTACAGGTACCATCCGACCAGTTCGGGAACGACGTAGCGCCGATTCACGTGGACCGCTCCCTGGCCCCGGAGCACAGAGTGAGTCGGCCAATCTTGCTCGCGCAACTGATTGGCCGTGGCCTCACCCAGTCCCCGCACGCGATCGAGGTCCTGCCGGCTCACTTCGGCCGGCGGGAAAATGCCCAGGAATCGATCGCGCTTTCCGAACAACAACAGCCGTGGAACTGAGACGAAGGTGGCGAGCGGCGGCCCCTGGTGATTGACAATGACATTGTCGAGGTGCAGCGCTCCGGCGTTGCGCAACAACTGTTTCATCGTCTCTGAGCCCGAATGCCACATGTTGCGAGATACGCACAGCGTCACGACCCTTGTGCCCCGCAACAGCCTGGCGTGTTCGGACTTGAAAAAGTCCTGAACCGGCAGAGACGGCGCCAGGAACCACACCTGGTACGCGAGAATCACCAAATCGAAGGGTTGATCGGGTGGAACCGACAGCGGCTGGATTCCGGCCCCGCCTCCAGCATGGCACTCCGGGAATATACTTAAGAGCTTCGGGAGGGTGCGCCAGGGAAAAGGATACGGGCTTGTGGGCTCCAGACGTTCTGACGCAATCGTAACGTGCGGCAGATGCTCGATCGGCGCGACGAACGTTTCCATGATCTTGGCGACGTCTCCGCTCTGGGAGTAGTACACGACCAGGACCCGTTTGACGGCCATCTCTGTTCCTCTGACGGTCGCGGCGCGACCCGACACACGATCATCGACGTCCCGCCACGACCGCGCGTAGTTCGGCGCCGATTCCAGCAGGCTGCTCAAGCCTACTACGGCTCTGCCATCCGGTATCGCTTCTTCCGGCAGGAGTCCGAGATCATGTCCACCCCACAGCCTCCAAAGATGACGTTGAATGCCATTCGGTCCGTCCCGCTTTTTGGGTCGCTCCACGACGAAGCGGCACGCGAGTTGTGGAGTCTGCTGCGGACGCTTGACGTCGCTGCGGGCACGCTGCTCTTTCGCGCGGGCGACAAGGGTGACGCGCTGTACCTCATCGAGAGCGGTCGGATTCAGATATCAATCACCGGCGAGGACCAGAAACCCATGGTGCTGGCCGAACTGGCGCAAGGTGACTTCTTCGGCGAGATGGCCCTCATCGACGGTGAACGGCGCTCGGCCGACGCCCGGGTCTCCGAGACCGCGCGGCTCGCCAAGTTATCGCGCGACGACTTTCTGGTCTTGATTCGAAACAATCCGTCCGTGGCGCTCGACATGTTGAGCGCGCTGTCTTCGCGGCTTCGGCGCGTCGATCAGATGCTCAACCAGCGCGTCTCGCGCAACGCCAATGAAGAGGAAGCGAAACGGATGACGCTCGCCGATCGGGCGGCCGACCTGATCGCCACATTCGGTGGAAGTTGGACGTTCATCGGTGTCGCGTGCGGCGTGATGGCGTTCTGGATCCTGTTGAATACCTATATCCTGACCGTCGGGTTCGACCCGAAGCCTTATCAAATGCTGAATCTCGCCCTGGCCGTCATCGCCGGACTGCAGGCCCCGATCATCATGATGTCGCAGAATCGCGAGGCGGAAAAGGATCGGCTCCGCGCCGACCTTGACTATCAGGTCAATCTGAAGAACGAAATCGCGTTGACGGAAGTGCTGCGCCGGCTCGATGTACTGGAAAGCGAACGCCTGCCCGGACTCTTCGCGGAACAAGAGGCGCGCCTGACCGATTCCGCTCCCACCGTCCGCCTTACTGAGATCAAGTCACCCGGGCCGTCTGAGACGAACGCTTCGGTGTATAGCCCTCGAGGTCCCGGAGGCTCTTGAACTGTGCGGGGCCGGTCGAGATCTCCACATCGTCGGCCGTGAACTGACTCGGATGCGTGTACCCGCAGGCGTGAGTGATGGCGAGGAGCTCGTTACGGAACGAGCTGACGTATCGCGCGAATCGGTCGGCCTGAACCGCGGGGATGAGTCCCCGTTGGAGCTTCGGGTCGTGCGTGGTCACCCCGGTAGGGCAGTGCCCTGTGTGGCATTTCTGCGCCTGGATGCAACCGATCGCAAGCATCGACTCGCGGGCCACGTTGATGAGATCCGCCCCGAGGCAGATGGCCACGATGGCCCGATCGGGGAATCCCAGTTTCGCGGAGGCGATCCAGACTACGCGGTCCGTCATGTTTCGCTGAAAAAAAGCCCGATAGACGCGTGGAAACGCGATACGGAACGGAAGCGAGACGTGGTCGGTGAACGCAAGCGGCGCGGCGCCCGTTCCGCCCTCGCCCCCGTCGATGGTGATCCAGTCCGGTCCCTTGCCGGTGGCTTTCATCTGTTCGGCAAGTTCTTCCCAGAAGGCGGTATGGCCCACGGCCGACTTGATGCCGACCGGGAGTCCCGTGGTGCCGGCGATCTCCTCGACAAATCGAATGAGGCCCGCAACGTCCCGAAACGCGCTGTGACTATTCGGGCTGATGCAGTCGGTTCCCGCCAGCACGCCTCGGATCGAGGCAATTTCCGGGGTGACCTTCTGACCCGGCAGGACTCCACCCTTTCCCGGCTTCGCGCCCTGGGACAGCTTGATCTCGATGCCTCGAACCATCGGTGCGCCCGCCAGCGTCTCCATCAGCTTGTCCATTGAGAACGCGCCGTCGGGGGCGCGGCACCCGAAGTATCCCGTGCCAATCTGATAAATAAGGTCGGCACCGTGCTTGTGGTGCGACGAGATGCCTCCCTCGCCGGTGTTCTGATAACAACCACTCAGTTTGGCCCCCCGATTCAACGCTTCGACCGCGCGGGCGCCCAGCGCGCCATAACTCATCGCGGAGATGTTGATGATCGAAGTTGGCCGCCACGCTCGACGGCGATCGTGGGTCTCACCGAGTGTGCAGTCGGCGGGTACGTCGTGGGCCACGTCGTGCGCTGACCCGGTGAAGCTCTCCTCGCCATGTGGGAACACGGCGTGCTTGATCACCGGATAGCCGATCGACAGGATCTGATCGTCGGTGCCGAAGCCGAAATAGTTGTTCTCTCCTGCCGCCGAGCGTTCGACCCATTCTCGCTCGTCGCGATTGAAGGGGAGCTCTTCCCGGTTGTGCGCGACGATGTACTGCCGGAGCTTGGGCCCGAGCTCGATCAGCAAATACCGAAAGTGGCCTGAAACGGGGTAGTTGCGGATGATGTTGTCCGAGGACATCCAACGATCGTGGATGTACAGGGCGAGAAGGCCGACGACCAGGAGACCCGCCGGAATCCAGAAGAGGAAAGCCATAAAACCCGCGCGGAGCGCGGCCCGGGGGGTCGGGCCCCGAGCAAGTGAGAAATGACCGTGCGGAACGGGCGGCCCGTCGTGTCGGACGGGCCTCGTACGCGATCGCTTCAGACCTGATACACGTCTATAGAGCTCGTCCGGCCGCGCACTTTGAACGAGCCGAGGGGCTTCACCGGGATCTCGTCCTTGATCAGTCGGTACGTTTCGGCGCCGATGACGATTTGATCTGGCTGGGCGACTTCAGATTCGAGCCGCGATGCGGTATTCACCACGTCGCCGAGGACGGTGAACTCCCGCCGCTTGGGGGCTCCCATGTCGCCCACGAGTGCGTTCCCGCTGTTGATAGCAATCCGCATCTGCAGCTTGGACTCGCTGCGCGACGCGTTCAAGACCACCAGGGCCTCGCGCATTTCCATCGCCGCGCGGACGCATCGGACGGCATGATCGGCCTGGCTCAGAGGCGCGCCAAATATCGCGAGAATAGCGTCGCCGATGAACTTGTCGAGGGTTCCCTCGCGCTGAAAGATGACATCGGTCATCACGCCGAAAAAACCGTTGAGCAGGTGGGCCACCTGCGACGGGGCCATGTGCTCGGATTTGCTCGTAAAGCCGACAATGTCGGCGAACAGCACCGACACCTCGCGCTCCTGAGCAATGAACGCGCTTTCGGCTTCGTCCCCGCCCTCCAGAATCCGATCCACGACGCTCGGAGAGTGATAGCGCTGCAGGCGCTCACGGCGCCGCGTCTCCTCGCGCAGCCGGCTGGACAAGCGCGCCTGCTCGATTGCAATCGCGGCATAGTTGGCGAGCGTGCTGAACAGGTTCAAGTCGTCGCCGTTGAATTTCTGGCTCTTGGGACTGTCGACGTAGAGAATGCCAATCACGTCGGTTTCGTTCCAGAGCGGCGCGCACATGCACGATCGGATTTGCTGAAGAATGATGCTGTCGGCACCGTCGAGCCGTGAATCGATGTGCGCATCCGACGCCAGCAGCGAGACGCGATCGGCCATGACCCGTCGTGCAATGGTGCGGCTGATCGACGCGCCGTGCATCGGGGCATTGTCGCGGCGGCGGGCGACCCGCGGCACCAGATCTCCCGTCCGCTCGTCCTTGAGCATCAGGAACACGCGCTCGGCCGCGATCATGTCGAAGCTGAGCGCCACGACCTTGTCGAGGATCTCCGAGAGCGACTTCGACCGCACCAGCGAACTGCCAATCTCGTAAAGGGCGGTCAGCATCCGCTGACCTTCGATTTCCGAGCTGATCCCCTTCGCCGAGGCACTGACGACGTGGATCCCCGGGTTGGTGTGGTCCTCGGCCGGTGCGCTGACTCGCGGGAGAAGGATCGTCGCTTCCGGTATGTGCGCGTGCTCGTCCGAGAGGGCGACGCTCTCGATCGATTCCCGGACGTCGAACCGAAGCTGTCCGAGCAGCACGTAGTCGCCATCCACCAGTTCCGCGGCGGTGACCAATTCGCCGTTCCTGAAAGTACCGAGACGGCTGCCGACATCCTGCACGTAGCAGCGATCGTCCACGACCTGAAACTTCGCGTGTCTGCGCGACACGCTGGGGTGCTGCACCACCAGATCGCACTGCGGCGACCGCCCGACCGTTACGCCGCCGGAGGATAGCGGTACCGTGATTGGGTCGCTGCCATCCGTGTATGTCAACTGGAACATTGATTCAAACGCTGAGGATTCCGCCTTCGCGCGCGGCCGACGTGTTCTCGAAGTGGCGCCGTGCCTGCGCGACGATGTCGGTCAGGATGGCGTCGGAATGGACTGGCTCATGGTGAAACAGCACGAGATGCTTCACGCGTGCGTCGTTCGCCACGCGCGTCGCTTCGAGCCACGTGCTGTGTCCCCAGCCACGGTGGGTCTCGTACTCTTCCTGGGAATAGTGCGCATCGTAAATCAGGACGTCCGCACCTTCGCAGGACTCGCGCAAGATGCGATCGAAGGTCGGATCGCCGTGCTCGAGATCGCTGGCGTAGACCATCGTGGCGCCGTCGACTTCGAGCCGGTACCCGGCGCTGCCCTGGGGATGATTCAGCGGAAACGGCCGGATCACGAGGTCGCCGAAGCGTCGCCCCTCGCGCGCCAGCTCCTCGAACTCGCATCGAGCTTCGACGGCTGCAAATTCGACCGGGAAGAACGGCGCCTGCATCTGCGCGCTCAGCATCCGTTTCAGGTGGTCCCTGGGATGCGCCGAGTGAAAGGTGAGCCTCGCGCCCGGCTCGTACAGCGGCTGGAAGAACGGAAGCCCCTGCATATGATCCCAATGGAAATGCGTGAAGAAGAGATTGAGATTGGTTCGCCCGCTGGGCATGGCGGGGAGACTCGCGCCAAGGTTCCGAAGCCCGGTACCTCCATCGAAGATGAAAACCTCACCGCCAGGCAGGCGGAATTCGATGCAGGGTGTATTGCCCCCGTGGCCGAGGTTTTCCGCGCTGGGGGTCGGCGTGGATCCCCGAACGCCCCAAAAGCGGAGCTGCAACCGGAACGGCTCGCTGGCAGGAGCGGATTCTGTCGGGCTCACACCGGAATTCTCTCACGGGCGCAACGCGATTGACCAGGATCGCCCGTCGAGGGCGCGACTTCCGCGGACGTAGGACGAACGACCCTCACAGGCCGCCATCAGCACTGCCGATCATTCCTTCAAATGGTTCCACGTGCAGCTGCACAGATGGCGCCTTGACCGCGACAGCGGCCACGTAGGTCGGAATGTCGGACAGGTCATGCAAGGTCCATTCGGCCCTCTCGGGCGCGGGTCCGCCGCCTGTCTGGGAGAGTTGGATCGGCCGGCCGGGGGCAATGGTCACCGCGAAGGCATCCAGCGGATGCGAGAGACCGTCACCCAGGCCTTTGATATAAGCCTCCTTCCGCGTCCAGCATTGCAGGAAGGCCAGCTCTCGAACGGACTCTGGAAGACTCTGAATCTCCAGGCGTTCGCGTTGGGAAAAAAACCGTTCCGCGATCGCCTCAGCGTCCGGAACGGGTCGTATCACCTCGATGTCCACGCCGATATCGATACCAGCGGCGACGGCGAAGAGGGCATGTTCCTGCGAGTGCGATACGTTGAAGAAGACCTCGCCGCCTCCGCATTCGCTGGAGAGGAACGGCTTGCCCTTGTCTCCATAACAGAACCGCAGCATCCCGGGTGCGATCCCTGACGGTATTCCGAGAATGGCTCGCAGGACGCCTCGGGCGGTGATAAACCGATTGCGATCGCGTTCGAAGGCGAAGCGCGCGGCTCGGTCGTGCTCGTCGTCGGACAGCGTCGCCTCGAGCCGGCGCCGGGCGTCTGGCTCGATGTCGAGAGAGCCGTACCAGATGTGCAGCGGGATTGTCGGATCGGACGGCAAGTGAGTCATGCCTACTGACGACTCATCGTGAGGTCGATCCTACCGGGCGTGCCAGACGCTCACCAGATCGCCCTTCGTTCCCTCGTCAAGCTCGGACCATTGATCGATGGGCAGCACGATTTCCGCGAGGGCGGCGGTCGGCATGGTTTCGCTGCGTCCGGTGAGCTGTTCGACGAGCTCTTCAAGTCCGGGATTGTGCGCGACGAGCAGCAACCGGCCGGCCTGGCTACCCCGCGCGCGCGCAACTTCCAGAAGTCTCTTGGCATCCGCGGCGTACAGATCGTCCACTCGAACGATAGCTCCGGTATATCCGCTCGCCCCGGCAACCAGTTCAGTCGTCCGGCAAGCGCGCTCGGCCGTCGACGTGAGAATCAGGTCGGGCAGGCGATGTTCGTTCTTCAGGACAAGTCCCAATCGCGGTGCGTCCCGCTTGCCGCGCTCGTTCAACGGCCGGTCATGGTCGGCGAGGCCTTCGTCCTTCCAACTCGATTTGGCGTGGCGGAGCAGCATCAGTGTTTTCATGAGCCTCGTCGTTAGTGACAGCTGTTTCGAGCCAATCTGCCTCGGGACGAGAATGAAGCCATCGCACGGCTCGGTGTGGCCTCAGCCGAGCGTCGGAACCTCTGGCGGGGAAGGGCTCTCGGAGTTTGACGCCGCCTTCAGTCGTCGTCGCGCTTCGCGGAGTTCCTCGACCGAAACGTTCAGCGCCTGGAGGACCGGCTTGACGACCTGTCGCAGATAGATGCGGTCGTCGAAGATACCGAGCCGGCCTATGAGGTCGCCCTGTTCGCTCCAACCCGGAATGATGTCGGTGGCTGGCATGCGGAAGGTGTGAATCACAAAGTTGAGCGCTTCCACTACCCGATCGCGATCCTCCTCCATATAGAGGCGCACACCGTCCTTGAAGAACTGAAAATGTCCGACCTCGTCGCGGGCCAGCAACGCGAGCAGTCGGTCCATCGCGGGATCGTCGGCGGCCTGCGCAACCTGGCGGAGACCGCGATAGTTGACCGCTGTCGCGAATTCCTGGAGCGTCGTGTAGAGCATCATCTCGAGCGGAGTGTGGTACGGCAGGTTCCATTCCCGCCCGAGAATCTGCTCCTCGAATTCGCGGATCTGATCGTCGGTGCGGCTGCCGGATTTTGTGAGCCACATCTCCAAGGCGAGCGAATGCTTGGACTCCTCATACCCCCAATTGGCCTGAAACCAGGCGCGGCCGCGGCTGGCACGGATGAGATGAAGGATCTTTGAAGTGTAGTCGGGCAGGTAGAGCTCGACGGCCATGAAGGCTTGCATGACCTGCGCGATAGCGGGATCAGGAGTACGGGTGACCTGATTCCAGGGGATATCGCGCTGCAGGTTCCAGCGGCGGAGTTCTTCGGCTTTGTGAAAGTATTCCAGGTACAGCTCGTAGAACCGGTTCTCAAGCGCAGGCTTCACTCAACTCCTCCCACACACGTCGTTTCAAGCCGAAACCCTAGTCCGATGTACACCGAACGAATGCTGATTCTTGCCGAAGCCGAGCGTTTGTCAACCACGATTCCACCACGATTCCGCCGAGGAGGCCTCGCGCGATCCCGACCAGCGAGCATGGTGCCACAATTTTGAGGTAGGGCAGTCTGCTACACTCGCGGGCAGATCGTCAGCCTGACACGGACAGCTGACGGTTTAGGCTCCCTTGCGTGTTCCCGCACGCTTGGGGGCCGCTTTCATGACCACCCTTCGGTTCCAGCCCGCTCTTCAGAGCCCTTCTGATCTGTTCCGACGACGTGTGCCCGCGATAGGCGCAGTTGGTCAATGTCCGAACTCGAAGCGAGCTGCCTCGACCTCGCCTATGGTAAATGACATCCGGTCACGATTGACCGTCAGAAAGCGGGCGACCGATTGGGTGCCACCAGTTGAGATAGAGGAGTGTCGATTAGCGCTCGAGGATGCGGACGAAGCCAATGAAGCTGAGTCGAATCAGAGGAAGCGTTGCGCGTGCGTGGCACAAATGATGCTCTTCGAAGGTGAGTGGCCCAGCACCTGCGGTCCTCTCACTCTGTCTCGTCTGATAACAAGATTGGGCATTACAGGACACACCTGCTCATCCTCGTGGCCTGTCTGGCGGTAGCCGGTCTTGTCTCGGTGGAGGGTTACACAAGTTCGCTCGACAAGACAGCAAACGAGCTGTTGCTCGACACTGGCCCTCAGGCCTCGCTTGTCTTCGATCGCACCGGCCAGTTGGTATTTTCCTTCGCAAGTGAGGAGCGGACGGACGTTGAGATCGACAGCCTCTCGCCGAACGTTGTTGCGGCTGTGCTCGCCGCCGAAGACCGGCACTTCTACCGGCACGTCGGGCTGGATCTGCTCCGGATGGGTAGCGCAGCTCTTCGAAATGCAAGAGCCGGCCGAATCGTCCAGGGCGGCAGCACGATCACTCAGCAGCTCGTGCGCGTGCTGGCGCTGACGCGCGAGCGGACTTACAGTCGCAAGTGGCGTGAGGCGCTCCTGGCATTGCGGATCGAACGCCGCTTCTCCAAGTCCCAGATTCTCGAAGCGTATTTGAACCGGATCTACCTTGGTGACGGCTACTTCGGGATTGAAGCGGCCTCGCGCGGTTATTTCGGAAAGACGTCCTCGAACCTCTCGACGTCGGAAGCCGCCTTGCTGGCCGGGCTCATCAAATGCCCCTCCTCCTGTTCGCCGCGTCTCGAGCCCCAGCGGGCGCTCGCCCGAAGGAACATCGTACTTCGGGCGATGGCGGAGACTGGCCAGCTTTCGATGCAGGAATTCGGCGTCGCTGTCGATTCGCCGGTACGAGTGGAGATCACGCGCCACAACTCGTTCGGTTCGAACCAGCACGAAGATCCCAACCGGGCGTGCGCGCTGTATTTCATGGAAGCGGTCAGGCGTCGGGTTGTGGACAGCCTCGGCGAGGATCCGGTCCTTCGCGGCGGACTGCGCATCTACACCACCCTGGATATGCGTCTGCAGAAGTCAGCCGAAGACGTCATCGCCCGTCGCCTCGCGGAGCTGGATCCGGACGCAAAGGCCGCACCGAACACGTCGAGGCTGCAGGCGGGCCTTGTGGCGATCGACCCGCACACGGGAGAGGTGCTCGCGTTGGTCGGTGGACGCGATTTTCACCAAAGTCCGTTCAACCGCGCGACCCAGGCTCAACGACAGGCCGGCTCCGCATTCAAGCCACTGCTGTATGCCGCCGCGCTTGAACACGGCTACGCTCCCAGCTCGCTGATATCGGACCTCGACACACCGATCCCCGGGGGTGCGGCACCCTGGCTGCCCTCGGGCGAGCATGAAGCCGGGTCGTACACCCTCCGTCAGGCGCTGAGGATCTCGAGCAACCGCGCCGCAGCTCACTTGATGCAGCTCATTGGCGTCTCGACGACGCAGGCATACGCGCGCAAACTCGGGATCAGCTCACCGCTTCCCCGTGTGCCCTCTCTCGCGCTCGGCACCGCCGAGGTCTCGCTCCTCGATCTCACGTCGGCTTATGGAGCCTTTGCCAACGATGGTCTCGTAACCCCGCCCGTCCTGATCCGACGGGTCGAGGATCGCGCAGGCGACGTGCTATTGCAGGAAAACCGAGGCTCATACCGCGCCCTGCGCTCGGGAACGGCGTACTTGATGTCATCGATGCTCGCCGATGTCATGAACCGGGGCACCGGCGTCGCGGCGCGCGCGGCCGGGTTCAAGCTGCCGGCGGCCGGCAAGACGGGAACGACCGACGATTATTCCGACGCCTGGTTTATTGGCTACACGCCGCGGCTGCTCGCGGGCGTCTGGTTCGGCCGAGATCGGCGTGGCCCGATTATGACGAAGGGCTTCGCGGCGACCGTGGCCGTGCCCGCATGGGCCCGGTTCATGAGCGAGGCGACTGCGGGTGACGCGCCTGAATGGTTCAAGCCACCCAGGGACGTGGAGCGTGTCAAGGTTTGCAGTGAAAGCAGGTTGAAAGCGAGTGAATACTGCCCTAGCGTGTACGACGACTACTTCCTGGTAGGTACCGCGCCGTACGAGACATGTCTCGTTCACGACTCCGAGTTCGTGTCCGAGCCTGAGAGCGACTTGGAATCCGCTGGATCGGTAACCCAGCCGTTGCCGCTCGCCGACGTCAAGTAGCCTGGACTTGTTGTGCCCGGCTGCCCCCATCATTGTCTCGACCGCGCCCGTGATCCGGAGCAGGTTGGTGGCCTCGCCGCGGTGGACACCTTTTGCTGTGTACAAAGCAGGACAGACGAAGATCGGCGCGCGAGCTACGCTGGTGCTATGAGTATCAACATTCCGCGTCCCGTCATTCGAATTCCACCACCTGGCCTGCACAAGTCCACGCTGCCCCGGCGTACGCGGGAGGTTTCATCGTGGCCGGGGAATCAGGGATTCGGCCGGCCTCCGATCACGTCGTATGATCTCGACGCCCGTATTCAAGTTGAACGGTCCCCGGCCAGTGGACGCGCCCGTCGTCGCACTTGATCAACCGCCGCTTCTCGGGCACGGCCACGAGTTCGAAACCGAGGATGTCCATCAAAACCTTCCCCTTGGCGCCACTCCATCCACGGTTGCTTGTCGTCGCCTTCCTGATCGCGGCGAGCCTGGCGTTGACAGCCCAAACGCCACCCGCGACTCCGCCAGCACCGCCCCAACCATCGGGCGAAATCGCGCTGACCATTTCAGGCGACCCCGGCACACCGCCCAAGTACGCGGTTCCCGACTTCATTGCGCTTTCGGCCGATGCTGAAACCGTAGAGGCGGCCAAGACCATCGGCGCGACCCTCTGGGACGATCTAGGGTTCGAGCGCGAGTTCTACATGATCCCGCGCGATACATATGCGTCCATTCCGGCTGCGCCCTCGCTCTCCGATATCCCTTTCAGTAGCTGGCGCGAGCTTGGCGCCGATGCGCTCGTCATTGGCTCGGTGCAGAAGGTTGACGAAGGCGTGAAAGTCACAATGCGCCTGTTCAATGTGCGGTCCCAGCAGTCGGCGTTCGGAAAGGAATATACGGGCAGCATCGCGAACGCCCGCCTCTACGCGCACACGATCAGCGACGAAATCCACCAGACCCAGCGGGCGCTGCGCGGCGTTGCGCGGACGAAGCTGGCATTTTCGTCGGACCGCGATGCCCAGCGACTGGGTGGCGCGATTGAGCTGCGCAGCGTGAAAGAGGTGTACATGGCCGACTACGACGGGGCGAATCAGCGCCGTGTCACGATAGACAAGAAGTTGAACATCATGCCGGCGTGGTCGCCGGATGCGCGTGCGATCTCCTTCACCTCTTACAGACGCGGCTATCCAGACATTTTCATCTCGAACATTTACCAGGGCACGCTCGAGTGGCCCGCAAAAGGGCACGGTCACAATTTCCTCGCAGGCTGGTCGTCCGACGGCCGGATGGCATTGATGTCCAACCGCGACGGGAATCCTGAGATCTACGTGATGAATCGAGATGGCAGTGAGGTTCGTCGCTTGACCAACAATCCAGCCAACGACACCACGCCGACCTGGTCCCCGACAGGCACGCAGATCGCGTTTACGTCCGACCGATCTGGTACGCCGCAGATCTATATCGTCGGTGTGGACGGGACGGGTTTGCGGCGTGTCACGTCCGAGTCCTATGCCGACCGCGCGACGTGGTCGCCTGCGCCTTTCAACGAGATCGCCTTTTCTTCACGATCGGGACGCGGATTCGACATCAAGATCTTCGATCTCGCCTCAGGCCACACGAAGGCTTTGACGTTCGGAGAAGGCACGAATGAAAGCCCGGCCTTCGCTCCGAACGGCCGGCACCTCGCGTTCTCTTCGACACGGAAAGGCAAGAGTCAGATCTTCACGATGACGAGAGACGGGCGTGATATCCGCCAAGTGACTTTCACGGGCAACAACGTCACGCCGGACTGGTCGCGATGACCACCGGCAGCGGCCGGCGCTGTTCGCGTCGAGAGGTACGGTACACTTTTCCCAATGACTAATCAGACTGATGCCCGACCGGGGCGCAACGAGCCCTGCCATTGCGGCTCTGGCCGGAAATACAAACAGTGCTGTCTTGACAAGGACAATGCAGAGGCAGCTTCCGTCAGGGAAAGAGCTGCAGCAGAAGCCCCGGCTGCTTCGTCCGAGGGCGTCGCGTCAACGCCTGCACGAATGTCAAAGTCGCAAACGGACCAGCCTTGGAAGAGGACGTCTACCCGTGGCTTCGTTCCGCGTTCGCGAACTCCACGCAAGGTCGGCACCTGAGATAAGTAAGGGGCACTCAGACGTCAGCCGTTGAGTTGTGAAACAGGCAGACATGACTGCGCAACCGTCGCAACCGCCTCCGAACGCGGCGCGCGAACGTCCACCATCCGATTCCGCGCCCGAGCAGCCTCCGCCACGCCCGTGGCGCACGGAGGGACTTCCTCAAGGGCAGTCGGGCAAACCGAGGCCGCGCTGGGTCATCGCGGTGGCGTGGCTCGTCGGGTATCTGCTGCTCTTTGGCATGTTGACGGTCCAGGATCGACTCTCGGCGCCGCAGCTCGTGCCGTACACGGAATTCAAGCACCAGGTCGCGAGCAAGAACGTTGGGGAGCTGTTTGCGCGCGGCGATTCCATCGAGGGCCAGCTGAAAAAGGCAGCACCTGTGCCCGGTGAGGGGGATCGTACCTATCAGCAGTTCACCACCGAGCGGCCGACGTTCGCGGGTGACGACCTTCTGGCGGAGTTGACGAACGGAGGAGCGACCGTCCGGGCGACATCACTGGTCCAGCAGCGCGGCTTCCTCACCAACTTACTCATTTCGTTTGGCCCGATTCTTCTGCTCGTCGGCTTCTATGTCTGGATGTTCAAGCGCCAGCAAGGAGCGATGGCTGGCGGACTCGGGGGACTTTTAGGGGGGAAGCAGAAACGGGTGGATCCGGAGACGGTCCGCGTGAGTTTTGACGATGTGGCCGGCATCGACGAGGTGGAGGCTGAGATCAACGAGGTCGTCGACTTCCTGAAAGATCCCGAAAAATATCGTCGTCTTGGAGCCCGCGCTCCCAAGGGGGTGCTGCTCGCCGGAGCGCCCGGCACCGGGAAGACCTTGCTGGCGCGCGCCACTGCAGGCGAGGCGAAGGTTCCGTTCTTCAGCGCCAGCGCCTCGGAGTTCATCGAGATGATCGTCGGTGTCGGGGCCAGTCGGGTGCGCGAGCTCTTTTCGGAGGCGCGCAAGGTCGCCCCCGCGATCATCTTCATCGATGAGATCGACACGATCGGTCGCGCGAGGGGCGGTGCGCGGGCGTTCGGAGGTCACGACGAACGGGAGCAGACCCTGAACCAGATTCTCACCGAAATGGATGGCTTTTCTGGCCACGAGGGCGTCGTCGTCCTGGCCGCGACCAATCGGCCAGACGTCCTCGACCCGGCGTTGCTCCGGCCCGGACGATTCGATCGGCAGATCATCATCCACCCACCCGACCACAAAGGCCGCACCGAGATCCTGAAGGTCCATACACGGAAGGTCCCTCTCGCGAAGGATGTCGATCTGGAGCAGTTGGCTTCATCGACACCCGGGATGACTGGCGCCGACCTGGCGAACCTGGTGAACGAGGCCGCTCTGTTGGCAGCGCGTCGGAGGCAGGAGGTGGTGTCTCAACGCGATCTGACCGATGCGCTCGAGAAGGTCCAGCTGGGTACCGCTCGAAACGTGGTCATTCCCGAAGAGCAACGCCGGCGGACGGCGTACCATGAGGCCGGTCACGCGCTGCTCGGCATGCTCCAGACAGGGGCCGACCCCGTGCGGAAGGTCTCGATCATTCCTCGCGGCCGTGCCTTGGGCGTCACACTGTCTACCCCTGAGGCCGATCGATACGGCTACGACGTCAACTACCTTCGAGGTCGGATCATTGGTGCGCTGGGAGGCATGGCCGCGGAACAGGAAGTCTTCAACCTGGTCACGACAGGTGCGGAGAGCGATCTGGAGACGGTCACCCGCATCGCGCGCTCCATGGTGGGCCGCTGGGGGATGTCGGAACGTATCGGCACCCTGTCCGTACTTCCGGCGGAAGGAGATCCCCGCATGGCTGGTATTTCGGAAGGCCTTCTCGATGCGGTGGACGAAGAGGTTCGTCGGATCACCGACGAGTGCTACGCCGAGGCACGACGACTGCTGCGAGAGAACCGCGACAAGCTCGATGCCATCGTGGCCCAGCTTCTCGCTCACGAGAGCCTGGACGAGCCCGAGATCTATGCGGCGGCCGGCATTGCACGTGCGGCGGTCATACCCTCGCCAACCCCGATACCGGCGTAGGGGACGGCTCTCAATGGTTGTCTGCAGCCGTCCGCAGGCCTGTTCCGCATTGAAAGGTTCACCGTGATGGCCAAGACCGGGAGCGGTGGCGGCGGGTTCGCGATCGGCCTCTGGACCCTGTTAATGATTGGATTCGCGGGATTGGTGATCGTTGGCCTCGCCGTCTGGTTCTTCACGCTTTGCTGACCCCGTGAACGGTAATTGAGTTTCCACCCGCCAGCGACGTAAAGGCGCCCTTCTCCCTCCGGCGCGCCACTGCACACTTCGGAACACAAAGTGAAGCCGGACTCTGACCTACAGCTCCTGCCAAGCCGACAAACCTGTTCGAGTCTGACAGCGAGACCACCATTTGGTGCTGTCACCGACGGAAGTGGTAGCTCTCAGGCTGGAGGCCTGATCCGTTTAAACCTGATTTGTAAGAGGAGTAAGTAGCATGAAGATTCGCAACACTCACGGGTTCACGCTAATCGAATTGCTGATTGTCGTGGCCATTATCGGGATCATCGCAGCCATTGCCGTGCCGGGCCTGCTGCGAGCCAGGATGTCGGGCAACGAGGCTTCAGCGATCGGGTCGCTGCGCGCGATCAACAGCTCGCAGTCGACCTTCGCGTCCAGCTGTGGCAGCGGGTTTTACGCACCGTCGCTCGTGCGACTCTCGACGGCGCCGACGGTCGGCGGCGGCGACGGCTTTATCGGGTCAGACCTGTCGACCGATCCGTCCACGAAGAGCAGCTACACCGTGACGATGACGGCGGGTGCGGCAGCTGCGGGTGCTCCCGCGTCCTGCAACGGCGCGGCGGCAGGCACAGTCGTGTCGACCTACTTTGTTGGCGCAGATCCAACAGCCGGCGGTGGTGTTCGGTACTTCGGGTCGAACCAGGGCGGGACCATTTATCAGAGCACGGCGGCTGTGGCGGTGACCCAGACGGGCGCCCCGGCCGGAGCCAACGCAATCCAGTAGCACGTCGAACGTTTCGAATCCGCAGAGTCGAGCCGAGAGGACAACCGACGGCTCGGCTCTGTTCCGCGTCAGGTGGACGCCACCGGCGGATCCCATTCAGCCGCTCTCCGTCCCGTTCCCACCGCCGCCAACACTCCGCGCATCGGTAAAGGCCAGAGATAGCGCTCGTCTTGCGCGGCGCGATCGACGGCTGTGCGCGTTCTGGTCAGATCTTCGGCCCCGCAGGTCGCGGCCCGCGTCGGTCACGTTCGGCCATCAACTGGTCGAGCGCCGCATGCGTCGCTTGAGAGTGCGACACCAGCTGGTCCCAGAGCAGCTGCAGCTCGAAGTCACCGAGCTGCCCGGTGGCCCGGGTCTGATCGGTGATGCTGCCAATTACACGTTGCCCGGTACTCTTCACAATCGCCAGCGCCTGCTGAAGCGTCGCGTCCATTTGCCAGGGCCCTCCGACACGAATGTCGGCATGTTTCGGTCCGAGGAGCATTGTGCAAAACCCCTAGGCTATGTTCTGACGGCACTATTGGCCAAGGCTGTCCCTTCGATGGGGGTTAGCAATCGATAGCCGTCGCGTGACCTCAAAAAAAAGAGGCCCCCGGAACAGGGGGCCTCTTTCAATAGCGCTCGAAGGTGCCTGATGTTGGCACGGGGATGGACAACTTAGGGCGTTTGTGTCGGCGCAGCCACCACGTCGAAGACCACGTCGAGTGTCGTCGTTTTGGCAGCCCCGTCTCCGCCGCCCTTCTTCTTGAGAATCATCACCACATTGAACTGAGCCGGGCCGAAGGTATAAGGCTGTATGCCAGGCGTTTGGCGGTCGGTGTCGATTTCACTGGCGTAAAACGCATAGTTCTGTGAGTTTTGGGTGACTTTGCTGTTCCCCTCGTCATCCCCAATCACGACGTCATTGCCGGACACCCACTGATAGCCGTTGAGATCCGGCTCGGAGGCGCACGGGTTGGTAACGGAAAAAGCTTGGATCAGTTTCAACTTGAGGTATTTGGTCTTCTCTGACGGGTCGAAGTCAATCCAAAGCTCTCCCTCATAGTCTGCGAGAGTGGGATTGCCGGGATCGAGCGCAACGTCGTACGAGTAGGTGAAGTTCCACGCAGCCCGGGCGGGATTGCCGGCTTGAGGACCCGTGGGAACCTCAATATGCACAAGCCCGTCTGCATCGACGTAGGTGGACCGAATATCGGGTCCCTGCCGCATGATCCCCTTGAGCGCCAGTTCCACGCCGCCCTCCAGGTTCCTCTTCCGCTGGAACCCTGTGCTTGGGTTTCCCGCTCCCTGCCAGAGGAACCCCGGGTTGCAGGTATCTTGCGCCGTGGAGTGGACCGGCCGGTCAAGGTACACCGGGAGCTTGTCATTTGGTTCGCCAGCAGCCCAAGTCACGGTTGATGTCGCAACAAGTGTCGCGCTCAGGGTGAGCGCCGTACAAATCCCGGCTGAGAGTCTTCGTTGGATCATTGAGCCTCCAAAACGAGTGAGTCCTGCGGGGCCATGTATTGACCACCGCAACGATGTTCTAGGTGTGCGGAAGGCGGGAGTCGAGCCGCACCTTCTTGCGATCGCCAGCCCTCAAGCTGGTGCGTCTGCCAGTTCAGCCACTTCCGCGTAGAGTTTGTTGATGTCTTGCAGGTGAGAACCTTTGACAACACATCGATGCTTGCTAGAAAGCGGAAACCAAGTATATGTCAGAAACCACCCGGCGCACACGGTTCTACGTGTTTGACAACACAGGCGCGTACGGACGCGAATGGTCCTGGCAGTTTGGAGGGTGCCGGCCCGACCGTGAATCAACCTCTGCTATCGTCTCTCTGGGGCACGCATTGGAGCGGAAGTCGCGTGGTCGGCCGGACAGCTATCGCCTGGGGTTCAGCTCTGCCTGGTCGCAGTAGTGGCAAGCAGCTGATTCACGGAGAGTGTTTGGTCTCGTCCAGCCAACTCGAATTCGACGGACTCGAGCAGATGCAACGCCTCTGCGGCGTCTTCGACAAGCGTGATGCCCAACTGTTCCGCACCCGCCCGCAGGCTCTGACGCACCTGTGCGTCTTGAACGACCATTACCGGCCGCGCGCGAGAGTCCGTCAGGACATCCAGGCAGTTCTTGCGATCGTCGTCGACGAGAAAGTCCAGATCCAGAGCCTGAGCGAGCGGACCACGCGAGCCCTGGAGCACGATGACGGTCGGAAGCGGAAAGCCGTTCGCAGCCAGCCAGTGCTGGGTCTGAAGTTGAACGGATTGTCCAGTCGTCTCGGGTCGCTGTGTGATGAAGAAGATCTCCCAGCCCCGCTCCCGGACGAGCCCCCACAGCCGTTGCATGACGTCGGCATTGATCGGCTTCAAGGTCGTCCAGAAATCTGCGGTACGGCAAATCTCCGCCCAGACCATGTCCTGGCTGCGACGGCCCGTAGGCACTGAGTAATTGCGGCCACCGACTGGTTCCGTTTGACTCGTGTGAACGTCGCACTCGATAGGTGAGTCACTCCCGCTTTCCGGCGTCGGGACAGACTCGGTCTCGCCAAACAGGCGTTCCGCGATTTCGCGGTACATCGATTCGAAGTCCGCGAGGACCCCGTCCATATCGAACCCAATCCGCAACGCCATGGATTACTCAGAAGCATCCCGAAAAGGAAACCTCAAACGCCATCGCGGGCGTGAGTGGCTGGCGCGTGAGGTTTCGACGTCCTCGAGAAAACCGAGACATCGTGCGGACGAAGAGAGCACCTTGATACCCAGCAGGTCGGCCTGGCTCTGGAGAGGGTCGGGGGCAGATGGCAGCACCAGGATGGGCTTCGCGCTCGATTGAGCGAGCACGCTCTTACAGTGTCGAATTTCGGTGTGGAAGGAAAAATCGAGGCCCAGGGCGTCAGCCAAGAGACCGCGTGAGCCGTGAATAGTGAGGACGTTCGGCAGGTCGTACCCCTGGTTCCGAAGCCACGATTGCGTCTCGTGCTGGACCGAAGCTCCCGACGTGTGGCCACGGTCTGTCAGGAAGAACAGGTCCCATCGGTGGCGCATCGCGAGTTCATGCAATCGCGGCACCGCCGCCGGATCAGTGGGAGCACTGTCGAGATCGGACAGAATCCCTTCGACGTTGAATGCGATTTTCAGCGTCTTCATTTCTTGTTGTTGCGCTCGAACTTACCGTCTCCATCGGCGTCCGATTCGATGGTAGCAAGATTTCCGTCAGGCTGGTAGACGAGACGGCGGTCTGGCGTTCCGCGACCGATGGTGTCGAGCGCGATGGTCGCGAGGGCGCCATTCGCATAAGTCTCCCACTTGTCGAGTCGGCCGTCGCCGTCGGTATCTTCCTCCGTGCGAGCGAGTCGTCCACTCTCGTAGTACTCTTTGCGCGAGATGGTCCCATCGTAGCGGGTCGCGGATTCGATCCGCTCCACTACGCCATTTGTCCACCCGGGAAGACGCTGGCCTGAAGGGATTGAGGAGTTTCCATCGGTCGCCTGGTAGTATTCCCACCGATCTGGTCTGCCGTCGCCGTTCTCATCAACTCTTTCCAGCACATTGGGATCCTAAGCTTAGAATTCCACGTGGACAAGTTGTCGCG
>JADMIO011678451.1_pt1 | contig 83308 bp, 63 predicted proteins | sample 8958161 | NCBI WGS metagenome assembly JADMIO01 (sample SAMN16585339, study PRJNA669376) | soil metagenome | isolation source: Crop rotation soil | place: USA: Cullars Rotation, Alabama | collected 2011
GCTCTTCCGATCTCGCGTCTGATGGAAGTAGAGCGGGCAGGGACAAGCCCTGCCCCTACTGTTATGCGCTACCTTTCGCTCAAATGAAAACAGCTCTAGGCTTCGACGCAAAAAGACGCGGCGGCATGGATGCGTGATTGCTTGCGACCATCCGTGCCGCCGCGCCTCTTTTGTCTTGACGTGCCCGCCCGAAGTTTCCCGCTTGAAGGTTAGAAGTTCTTTAGCTCGTACTGCCCTGAGTCGGTGGTTTGCGCCGGGCTGTTTTGTACTCGGACTTGCGCTTGAGGCCGAGGGCCTGCAATTCGGCGGAGTCTACGCCGAACTGTGCGCGGACCTGGTCTTTGACGGCGAGGATGGTGTTGTGGAAGCGCCAGCCTTCGGCCACGGCCGCGTCGCGCGCGGCGTCCGACGCCGCCTCGGCCTGCACGGCGGCCTGCTGCTTGGCTAAGAGCGCGGCGTGCGCCGCCTCTATGTTTGCCAACGTGTACGCAGGGTTGCTCGGATTGTAGCCCGTCATGGCTTGCAGCGCGGCGAAGGCGTCCTCGTCCGCGCTCAATTGCGCCGGGCTAATGGGTTTGGTTTCGTTTCTTGCCATAAAAGGAATCTCCTCGTGAGCTTAAAGAGACGGGGACGCGTGAGACGTGGCGCATCTTACGCGGCAAACCGGCACGCAGGCAAGAAATATTTTCTGGATGGTTCCGAAGTGTCGCGGACGGCGAACTCTCAATTCTCCCCCGCGAGGAGACTGAGACGGGCCGCTTCCTTTGTTCGACGCGCGTCTAACTCAATTCGCCGCTAGTCGAATTAAGTTCGCGCTGTGGCGAAGAGACCTCGCGCACCGTCGAACAAAGGAAGCGGCCCGTCGAACTAAATAATCTCTCTGGCGAAGAGGCTTCGCGGGCCGTCCAATAAAGGAAGACGCGCGGCGAACTAAGAGCCACTAACAAACCCGGAATAACTGTGGGGGCAGGGCTTGTCCCTGCCCGCGTCTGACGGAAGTTGAGCGGGCAGGGACAAGCCCTGCCCCTACAAAATTCTCGCCCGTGTCTAGTTTTGTCAGGCGCTCTAAGTTAGACGCCCGTCCAGCTAAGTTCGCGCGCCCGCGCCGGGCGGAGGATTGAAGGCCGGGCATTACTTATTCGGCGTTGTCGTGTCGGGACTCTTCGGCACGGTGGCCTCTGGAATTTTGAGGCCGACGAAAGTCCCTGCGCTGATGCCGAGCAGTGCCAGGAGCGAGCCGTTGAACTCGGGCATCGCCAGCACCCTGTACACCTGCGTGATGAAGATGATGCCGAGGACCAGCGTCCAGGCGGCTATCTGGAAGCGATGGAAGCTGATTCCGTTAACGTCGCTCAGGATGTCCAGCAGGAAGTTCTCCGACTCGTTGGTCAGTTTCTTCCACTGCGAGGACAGCTCTTGCCTTTCGCTGGTCGCGGAGGCGATTCTCGCGGCGGCCGCCGTGTCCTCAGGGTTGGCCTTCAGGGTCGCCTCGGCCGTCGCGATTTCCGTGTTGAGCGCGGCCAGGCGGGTTTGAATCTTTTGCGCGGCACCCACCTCCGCGGCCCTCGCCTCCGGCGTAGACTTGTTGGCGTCAATCATCGCGGAGCCGACGGCCGTCCCGGCGCTGATGCCGAGCAAGCCGAGGACCGTCCCCGTGATCGTCGTGCCGAAGTCGCCGGTGATGATCCCGATGAAGACGTACGAGGCCAGGACTAAGAAGAACCACCACGCGGCCTGCGAGCGCGCGAGGCTGTATGGTCCGCGCTGGCCCGGGACGGGCACAGACAGCGTGTCGCGCAGCAGGTTGCTCTTGAAAGCGAGGATGAGGAAGCCGACGACGAGGACGGCCAGGACGAGAAGCCAGGAGATGAACCTGCCGTGCGGGATGACGCTGAGCATAACGTCAGCCGACTCCTTCGCGGCGCTGTTCGTGGCAGTCCATCCGATGTCGTACTTGTCTTCGAGCCCTATCCCAACTTTCGTCTGGCGGGGCGACCAGGTGGGCTCGCCGAGGATGTAGGTCCACACGTCCCTGGACGCCTCGGTTCGCCTGAGGGTGAATCTCATAGAGTTTTGCGCGGGGTCTGTCGGCGGGTCGGCAGTCACATCCTTGAGCGGCCGTCCGTCCAGGTAGAGGACAATGTTCTTCTTCTCACACGCCGCCTGAGCGAGCAGAGTTTTTAAATTTTGGACCTGCACGACGATCACGTCGCCCAGCTCCACGTTCCTGTCGTCCGTCGTGGACTTATCCTTGTGGACGTTCGAGACCGACGGCGCGGGGGCTGTGTCCGGGACCGGGCACGGAGGCTTAGGGGTGTCAGGTTTGGTGGCGGTGCCTTCGGCCGGGTCGGTCCTGGTCGTACCGCCCGTGCTGCCGTTGCCGTTGCCATTGCCGTTACCGTTGCCCTGGTCGGTGCGGGTCGTGTTTGAGTTGTTGCCGTTCTGGGCCGTGGTCGGCCGTGGGGACGCTAAAGCGAGCGCCAGCACGAGGAGTAAACCAGCAAGCAGGTAGTAGGCGGCGCGGCTCGCCGCAAGGGTGGATTTCATCATAAGCTCCTTCGACGTGTGAGTCTCATATGGGTTCTGCGTGGTGCGATTGTTATCCGGCGAGCCAGCTACCGTGCGAGGTGGAAAGTCTGAGCAGACTGGCAGGCAAGCGCGCCGAAGTAGTACCACTTCCGGCCCGTGTCAAGTCAGAGTTCGAGGGCCACGGCGGGCGGCGAATCAGTTTCAAGGCGGGCTTGGGCGGCCCGCCCGCGAACGACCGCCCTGCCTGTTTCTTCCAAACAGATATGCGGCCCGGAGGCAAAGTGTTTCAGGTGGCTGAGTGCGAGCGGGGCGATGGCGGCGGCGGCGCGGGCTGAGGGAGGCGCGACGCGTTGCCCTTCTACTTTTCCGAAACGGCGTGGCCGTTGGAGCGAGCCAGATGTTCCTTCAGGTAATGGCCCGTGTGAGAATCCTTCGCCTTCATCAATTCTTCGGGCGTCCCCGTCGTGACGACGTAGCCGCCGGCGTCGCCGCCTTCGGGTCCGAGGTCAATGATGTAGTCGGCGGTCTTGATGACATCGAGGTTGTGTTCGATGACGAGGAGCGAGCCGCCGGCTTCGATGAGCGCGCGGAAGGCTGCGAGGAGTTTGTTGATGTCGTCGAAGTGTAGGCCGGTGGTCGGCTCGTCGAAGATGTAGAGCGTCTTCGCGCCGGTGCGTTTCGAGAGGTGCGCGGCCAATTTCACGCGCTGCGCCTCGCCGCCGGAGAGGGTCGTGGCGGATTGGCCCAGGCGCAGGTAGCCTAAGCCTACGTCGTCGAGGACGCGTAGGCGGTTGGTAATCTTGGGCACGTCGCGGAAGAAGGTCATGGCCTCGCGCACCGTCATGTTGAGCACGTCGTTGATGTTCTTGCCGCGATAGCGCACGTCCAGAATCTGCGGCTTGAAGCGCGTGCCCTTGCACTCTTCGCAGACGAGTTCAACGTCGGCGAGGAACTGCATCTCGACGGTGACGGTCCCGTCGCCCTGGCACACTTCGCAGCGGCCGCCGGGGACGTTGAAGGAGAAGAAAGAGGGATCGAAGCCGTGCGACTGCGCCTCGCGCGTCTGGCTGAACGCCTCGCGAATCGCGTCGTAAACTTTGATATAAGTCACGGGGTTCGAGCGCGGCGTGCGGCCGATGGGCGACTGGTCAACGAGAATCACGTCGTCAACGAGTGGCCCGCCCTCCAACTTCTGAAACGCGCCGACGTGGCCCTGCCAGTCGCCGCGCTGCTTCTTGAGGCCCGCGTAGATGCAGTCGTGAATCAGGGTTGACTTGCCGGAGCCGGAGACGCCCGTCACGCAGACGAGCATGTCGAGCGGGATGTCAACGTCTATCCCTTTCAGGTTGTGCTCGGCCGCGCCGCGCAAACTCAATCGCCGCTTGTGCGGCACGCGCCGCTGCTTCGGCGCTTTGATCTCCGCCTCGCCGCGCAGGTAGCGCGCCGTTAGAGAGTTCTTGTCCGTCAGCAGGTTCTCGAAGTCGCCTTCGTAGATGACCTGCCCGCCGAGTTCACCCGCCGCTGGGCCAATATCTAAGATGTGGTCGGAGGCGCGCATCATCTCCGGGTCGTGCTCGACGACGAGGACTGTGTTGCCTATGTCGCGCAGGCTGTGGAGCAGGCGAATCAGGCGCTCGCTGTCGCGCGGGTGGAGGCCGATTGAAGGCTCGTCCAAGACGTAGAGCGCGCCGACGAGCGAGGAGCCGAGGTTGGTCGCGAGTTGGATGCGCTGTGCCTCGCCGCCCGAGAGCGTCGAAGCGAGCCGGTCGAGCGTCAGGTAGTCCAACCCAACGTCAACGAGGAAGCGCAGGCGGCGGCGAACTTCGTAGAGCACACGCTCGGCGATGGCCGCCTGCTCGGTCGAGAGTTCGAGCGCGTCGAAGAAGGCGGCGGCGTCCTTGATCGAGAGCGCGCACACTTCGGGGAGCGTCCGTTCGCCGACGCGCACGGCGCGCGCCTCCTGGCGAAGTCGCCCCCCCTTGCAGTCCGGGCATAAAGTGTAGCCGCGATACTTGGAGAGGAAGACGCGGACGTGCAGCTTGTACTTCTTCGTCTCCAGCCACTCGAAGAAACCGCGCACGCCGCCCCAGTGGCCCTTGCCCTCCACGATGGCGCGCTGGTCCGCCTGTGCCAATTCCGCGAACGGCACGTCCATCGGAATCCGCTCCTGCTTGCAGAAGCGGCGCAGTTCCGTCCGCGCCCACTCGAACTGCGGCTTGGTCCAGGGCTCAATCGCGCCCTGGCCGAGCGAAAGCAGCGGGTTCGGAATCACCAAATCGAGATCGAGGCCGATGGTGTTGCCGAAGCCCTGGCAGGTGGGGCACGCGCCGAAGGGGTTGTTGAAACTGAAGAGACGCGGCTCAGGCTGCGCGTAGACGCTCCCGTCGAACTTGCACTCGAAGCGCTCGGAGAAGCGTAAACGTCGCGAGTTCTCTTCGACCGTCTCGACGACCGCCGTGCCGTGCCCCTCCTGGAAACAGGTTTCGAGCGAGTCAACCAGACGCTCGCGCACGTCGGCGCGGGCCACGAGGCGATCAATCAGGACGTAAATGTTCTCGAAGCCCGCGCGTGTGTAATCGTCGGGCGAGCGCAGGTCAATGGTCTCGCGCGTGGCCGCGTCGTAGAGGCGCGTGAAGCCGCGCTGCATCAGGCTCATCACGTGGGCCGTGACGGTCTGGCGAGTCATCGCGGGCTCTTTGGCGGCGGCCTTGCGCTTACGGCCTGTGCCATTTTTCGCGCCGTTCGTTTCGACGCGCAGGCCGGCTTCGGCCGGGAAGAGGACGTAAAACCTTGTGCCTTCGGCGAGCGCGTCGAGCGTCTCCTGCGCGGCTGACTCGGGCGAGTCCTTGCGGACCTCGCGGCCGCAGACAATGCAGTAGGTCGTGCCGACGCGCGCGTACAGGAGGCGCAGATAGTCGTAAACTTCCGTTTGCGTGCCGACGGTCGAGCGCGGGTTGCGCGTGGAGTTCTTCTGCCGGATGGCGATGGCCGGGGCGATGCCGCGCACTTCGTCCACGTCCGGCTTGTCCATCCGCTCTAAGAACTGGCGCGCGTAGGCCGAGAGCGACTCGACGTAGCGGCGCTGCCCTTCGGCGTAGATGGTGTCGAAGGCGAGCGAGGACTTGCCGGAGCCGGAGACGCCCGTGACGACCGTCAGGCGGCCGACGGGGATGGAAAACGAGATGTTCTTGAGGTTGTTAACGCGCGCCCCGCGCACCTCGATGGCTTCTTCAATCATGTCCTAAAAGATTGCCACACCACACAGCGGGAGATTCGAGGGCAGCGGCAAACTCACATGATAACCCGATTCTTTCGGAAGACGAAACGCGGAGCGGGCGATAAAAGTGAAGACGGAAAGGACGGCCGGAAATGGGTGTGAGACATCAAGCCCCGTCAGGGGCGACTGAAAATAGCCCAGCCATTTATGGCTGGGAATTGCACGTAAAAACGATTTGAGTCCCGTAGGGACGATTGAATCTTTCAGTCGTCCCTACGGGACTCAATATTTATCTATCCTTGATCCCCAGCCATAAATGGCTGGGCTATTTTCGACTGTCCCTAACGGGACAAACGTACTTGCGCTTACTTTTGTCTTCGCACTGTCACTCCCGGCGGCGGGCGGAACTCGAAGGCGTCGGGCGGGGCGATGAAGTTTTCGCGGACATTCGTCAGGGCCACTTCGGAGACCGCGCCGGCCGTGTCCACGAGCCTCACTTTCAAGATCCTTCCGTCAGGATAGACTTCCAGAAAAATTTCGCTGAGGCCGGCGGACGCGGCGCGCGGGACGAGGCGCAGCGTGCGCGTCTCGGCGCTTGTTCCGGCGAGCGTGATGGAGCGGAAGTCGCGCTTGAGATTGGTTTGGCCGAGGAGGAAGAGGAAGGGAAAGCGTGCGTCCGCGACGTTGTTCAGGTCGGCGTGCGTCGCCTCGCGGTCGGCCGCCACGTAGAGCCACACGTCGCGCCCGTTGACGATGAAGAGCTTGCCGGGCTTCGGGTCGTACTCCCAGCGCATGCGACGCGGGCGCTGCAAGACGAGTCGCCCGCGCTCGCGCCGCGCACGCATTCCGGGCGCGCTGTAGGTCTGCTCAAACTCGGCGGCCAGCCCGCGCATGCGCCCGTAGCGCGCTTCGAGCTGCGCGATTAATTGGCCCACTTCGCCGTCTGCTCCTTGCGCGCGCACGCCGCATGCCGGGAGCAGAAGAATGAGCAGAACGCACACCACGGCGCACGGCTTCCCACGTAGAATCCGACGCCCCCGGTCGTTCAAGTCAGCCCTCATTGATAACCGAAGTTCTAGCGCCAGTCGGGCGGCCCCGCCGGCGGCACGTAAGAGGTCTCCGGCACGCGCTCCGCCAGTCGTTTGGCGTCGAAGCCGCCAGGGAGATGACGAGCGAGCAACTCGCGGAAGGCCGCTTCCTGGGCCGCGCTCGTGAAGGCGCGCTTCGGAGTGACGGAAATCATGTTCTTCCCGTAGACCATTAGGTAGAAGCGCTCGTCTTCGATGACTTTGTCGTAAAGGCTCCACTGGACCAGGGAATCAATCTGCGCGGTCCTGAAATGTATGCCGTCGTCGGAGAATTGCAGGAAATATTCGTCACGAAACTTAGGCTCGCGGCGGAACGCATAGCGCGGTTGAGCGAAGTACCCCATGAAGGCCAGGACGGGCGGAATGAAGGTGGCGGCGACGAAGAGGACGAGGACATCCGACTCGACCGCCAGCAACACGAGCAGGGAGATGGAGACGATGACGTAAAGCGCGCAGACGACGAGCCGGATGATGAAGTCAGGCGAACGCCGCATGTAGAGGCGTATCGCGGCGACGTACTCCGCTTCCGTGTACTTGAATTGAAGGCTGATTATTTCTTTCATCAACGATCCTTCGAAAAGTCCGCGACCTCGCGGACGAAGAGTTCTTCGAGCGACTGGCGGACGGGCTGGACCGAGACGAGGCGTCCGCCCGCGCGGCGCAGGGCCGCGAGCACGGCGTCCACGTCTCTTTCGTCGGCCACCTCGACGCGCGCGCCGCCGGCCGTCGGCGTGACCTGCGCGCCCGCGAGCGGAGACGCGAAAGCGCTTGAGAGTTGGTCCGCGTCCGTGCCTGCGACGGTGATCTCTATGCGAAGCTGGTCGTGGCCCGCGCGCTCGCGCAGCTCTTCCAGGCGGCCGGTCTCGCTCAATCGCCCGCGGTTCAGAATTGCGACGCGGTCGCAAAGCACTTCGATGTCGGACAGGATGTGCGAGCACATGAAGACGGTCGTGCCAGAGGCACGGAGCGAGCTGATGAGGTCGCGCACCTCGCGCCGGCCGATGGGGTCGAGGCCGCTCATCGGCTCGTCCAGGAAAACAATCTCGGGGTCGTTGACGATGGCCTGTGCCAATCCGACGCGCTGCAACATGCCCTTGGAGTATTTGCGGAGCTGCTTGTCCCAACTCTTCTCGTCGAGCCGGACGCGCGCGAGCAGTTCTTCCGTGCGTCGCTCGCGCATCCGCTTGCGGTAGCCGAAAAGCTCCGCGCAGTAGTTCAAGAGTTCGCGCGCCGTCAGGTAGTCGTAGAAGTAAGGGTTCTCGGGCAAGTAACCTATGCGCGAGTGCATCTGTACGTCGTTGATGTCGCGGCCCATGATGCGCGCGCGGCCGGCGGTCGGATAGATGAGGCGCATCAGCAGCTTGAGCGTCGTCGTTTTCCCCGCGCCGTTCGCGCCGAGGAAGCCGAAGATTTGGCCGCCCTCGACCGTCAGGTTGAGGCCGTCGAGCGCGCGTACCTTCTTCTTGCGCCAGAAGCCCACCTCGTAATCCTTCGTCAAGTTTTCTATCTCTACAACAGGCATAAGCAAAAAGCAGAATACAGAAGTCAGGAGTCAGGAGTCAGAATGGATAAGGCTGAAAACCGCATTAACAGACTTTCTTTTCTCCTGACTCCTGACTTCTGACTCCTGACTCCTATTTGTAAGGGACCACGGATTTCGGGTCCAGGTCAACGTCACACTCGTCCTTGAAGAGCAGGTAAGGGGTGTCGGCCGGGTCGAGCGGCGCGCCCGTGTTCCTGTCAACTTTGAGGCCGGCGGCGCGCAAGGCGTTCGCGACCTCGCGCCAGTCGGAGGCGCAGCGGCCCTGCCGCGTTTGATATTCTTTGAGGACTTTGCGAATCGCGTCGCGCTCGTCGAACGAGGTTATCTGCGCGAGCCGTAGTTCGGCCATGCGCTTAATCGTTTCGTCGTCGGCCTCGTCGTACATGCGCTGGTAAATCTCGCGCGCGGTCGCGCGGCTCCCGCCCTCGGCCAGCATCCGAGCACTCATCGCGCGCATCCACGCAGGGGCATTCGGCTGCCGCGCGCCCGCTTCATACTTCGCGGCGGCCGTCTGGTAGTCGTCGCGCTGCCAGTAGATGTAGCCGAGGTGGTGATAGAGCCGCCACTCCGTCGGGTTGTTCTCGATGCCTTTCTCAAGGAGCTTGATGGCCTGCTCGTCGTTGATGGCCGGAAGGACCACGGCCCCGTACTCGTAGACGGGGATGAACTGCGGGTCGAGCGTGGTCGCGGTGTCTAGGAGCGGGTAGAGCAATCGCAGGTCTAGATCGCCGAGGTTGCTGACGCTGAACTTGTCGCCCTGCGCGATGACTTTGCGGCCGACGTATTGCAGCGAGCGCATCCAGTACCAGTCCGCGATGAGGCCGTTGAAGCTCAGGCTCATACGTCTGGCCGCGCCGCCCGTGACGTAAAGGTTCTCCTCTTCGAGAGCGGGGTCGGCGGGCGGGCGGCGCACTTCCTGCCAGCGGTTGAGCGCGGCCGCCGAGCCGAGGCCGAGGAGGATGACGACGGACAGCAGGACGGTCTGCCGCCGACGTGCGGTGCGCGCTTCGTTGTTCTCCTTCGCGTCTCTCATTTGAAGTTGCGGCGGTTGAAGATGAGCGTCGCGGCGGCTAAGAGCACGGTGACGTAGACGGCGGCGTAGGCGAGCGAGGCGAAGAACATCGCGGGCGCGGGCGTCTGGCCGTGCGCTGTGGGCGTGATGTAGCTGTAGTTCGAGAGGTTCGGCAGCAGGTAAAAGAGCGCGCCGAAGAAGTAGCGCGCGCTCGCGGTCCCCATCGAGGAGGCGAAGGTCTTCAGGTCGGCGCTGAAGTGGCCGATGATGAAGACGAAGAAGGTCAGGAGCGCCGAGAGCGCGGGCGACGAGAACGAGGAGAAGAGAATTGCGACGGCCGTCAGAATCATCAGCTCGACGTAGATGAGCGCGATGGCGGGCCAGATGTTGAGGACGGGCACGTCCCATGCGCGCCGCACGTAGAGCAGCGCGAGCGAGAGGCCGACGCCCATCACGAGGACGTTGACGAGGAGCGTCAGACAAAGGCCCAGGTATTTCCCGACGAGGAACTCGCCGCGTCCCACCGGCTTGGCGAAGATGGCGTAGATAGTGCGCCGCTCGATCTCTTTGTAGACGAGACCGACGCCGACGAAGATGGAGATGAACGCGCCGAAGAGAAGCATCGCGCTCAGCCCCATGTCAATGATGACCTTCGACTCCTGCGCGGCCGAGAGTTCGCCCAAAAAAATCGCGCCGACGATTAAGAGCAGGACGAAGAGGACCAGGTTGTAAAGCACGCGGTCGCGCACGGCCTCGCGAAAGGCGTTGCGCGCGATGGCCGCGATGCGGCCCGTTACGGTGGAGCGCGTGCGGGCGTCGGAGGCTGCGGCCTCTGCGTGTGTTGGAATGTCTTTCGCGAAAGTGCTGAGGTCGGATGCTTCTTTTATTTCTTTTGCCATTGCGCGACGACAAAGCAAGAGAGCTTTTGGCCCTGAAATTTGGAGATCAGAGACTCTAGCGCCAGCAGGAGCGGCGTGTAGAAGGGTTTCAGCCGAAGCGGAATCCTGAAGATCATGGAATTCAGCACCAGCAGAAACCCAACACTGCCCTGGTACTTTACTCGATTGAACGTGAAATGCGAAGAAAACTCGCGCTCCATGCCCTGTAGGTCAACCGCCGCCTCGTTGTCCGAGAAAAGGTGGTCGTGCTTGTACCAGAAGCGGCGCACTATGTCGGGAAGCGAGCCGCTGTGCGGCTCCATGAAGCAGAGGTGGCCGCCGGGCTTCAAGACGCGGTGAAGCTCGCGCACGGCCTCGTTGAGGAAAGGGTGCATGTGATGCAGGCCGCCGACCACCGAGACGCAGTCGAAAGAATCGCTCTCCAGGCCCGTGTCCAGAGCGGAGCGGCAGATGGTGTGACTGCCGGGCCAGCGCCTCTGGTACGCCTCCATGACTTCGGGAGAGATGTCGAGTCCGGTCATGTGTGCGCCGCGCGAGAGCAGATAGGCGGAGGTCTGCCCGCTGCCGCACATCGCGTCCAGCACTTTCTTGCCAGCGAGGTCTAAGCCCTCGAACATCGGCTCGTAGATGAAGCGGTGGCGATAGAGGAGGCTCGAAGGGTCGCTGTAGTGAGCCTCGTACAGGTCGGCGACTCTGTCGAAGTGCTCCTTCTGCATGCGCTCGGCCAGCGTGTACGCAGGGTCGCCGACGAGCGTGCCGGGCAGAGCCAGTTGGTTCGTCAATTCTATCGGAGCTGTGCTCATTGCTTATCTCCTTTTCTCTCTCTTTTGCGACCGCCGAAAATGAAAAGTCCGCCGATGAAGAGCACGCCGATGGCGCTCGTCGCGGCCGCGACGCGGGACCGCGCGGGCTCGCGAAACTCAAGCTCGACTGAGACCGCGTCCGCCGGAAGCGAAACGAGCAGCGCGCCATCGCCGTCAGCGCGCACGGGGAGCGCGCGGCCCTGAACTGTCGCCCGCCAGTGCGGGTAATAAAAGGTGCGGACGCGCGCCTCAGTCTGAGCGCCGGGGCCGACCTCGAACGTGCGGCGCTCGGGCTCCCACGAGTTGACGTTGACAGTCCTTTGCGCCGCCTCGACCTGACCCCGCATCTCTCTGAGCGGTCGCGCGGCCCAGACGGTGGCCCAATATTCGACATTCGGCGAGCCTGGGATTTCGCGCAGCGTCGCCTCGAATTGCTGTGGCGAGAGGTAGCGCGCCTCGCGCACGACGTGTGAGAAGGTGAGCGTCACGGAGACGACCACGCCGCCCGCCGCCAGGAGTGCCAGCGGTCGGCCGCGCCCGCGCGCCTTCCTGGTCCAGAAGTGGAGCGTCGAGGCGGCGACGATTGAACCCGCCATCGAGACGACAGCCAGCCAGCGCCAGGGGAACTGCACTTCCTGAAGCGGGCGCAAAATGGCCCACAAAGGTCGGCTCAAGGGCGTCGCCATCACGAAGGCGAAGAGGAACAAGAGGCCGGCGACGCGAAGCCCTCGCCTCTTCACGCGGCCGCGCGCGAAAAGGGCCGCGCCGGGCAGCAGCAGGGCCAGCGTGGCGAAGGCGATGAAGTTCATCCACCAGACGTTCATGTTCTCGGGCGAGAAGGTCTGGAAGAGGAAGTTGTGCCGGTAATCAACCGAGAGGTCCGTCTTGGTGGTGTTGGTCCTGACCCAGGAGACTTCACTGAGCATCGTCACCCAGTAGAACGCGCTGGCCGCGAGCCCGAGCGCCGCGCCCGACGCGAGCCTCAAGAGAGTCTCGAAGCGCTTGCCGCGCTCCATGCGGACCAATCCGTAGACGAGGAGGCCGATGCCGCCGATGACCGTCAGCGGGAGGTGTGTGACAACCAGGACGGCGAAGGAGATGGCTAAGCCGACCACGTCGCGTCTCTCTCTGCGCCGGCAGATTCTTTCGACGAAGGCGAAGCAGAACGGCAGGACCGCGCAGCCCGCGTACTCCGCGAGCATGAACGCCTGGTAAAGCTCGTTGACGTGGTAGGGCATCAGCGTGTAGAAGATGCCGGCCCACATGGCAAGCCCACGCGGGAGGAAGGCCCGCGCCCAGAAGTAGACGCCGAGGCCGCCCAGGACGGAGAGGAGAGTGAAGGCGAGCAGGCTCGCGGAGTACCAGCCCCCGGTCAGGGCGCGGGCCGAGGCGAGTAGGTAGTAGGTTCCGGGTGGGTAGAACCTGAAGCTCGGGTCGCCGTAGCCGTCGCTGGATTCGGCGAGCCAGCCTGGGGCCGGGTCGCCGGAGCGCAGCGAGTCGTAGAAGGGGAGCGCGAGGCGGTAGTGATTCCAGAGGTCAATGTTGCTGGGGACGCCGCGCAGCATTGCCGGCGCGAGCGCGAGGACGGCGACGGCCACGACGCAGAGCGCAGGCCATCGCTTCCGCCAGAGGCGGGGCCGAATCTCTCGGACCTGGTTTGTGAGAGCCGCGCCGACAGCCACGTCCTCGTGACCATCCACGCGGGGTTGCGAGAGAGTGCTGGACATAAGCCTCTTGAAGGGATGAGGGATGAGGGATGAATGAAAAGCTCTTGAGCTAATGATTCAGTGAGCGTTTCACTCAACCCCTTTCATCCCTCATCCCTCAAAGAAATGCGGGGGAGAAGTTCGCACTTCGGTCCCCCGCAAGACTGCAATTAGTCTGTGACTATTACTGGTTGCCGAGAGCGGCCAGGCCGTCGCAGCCAGCGCGGTTGGCGACCGGGGCGGTGCCGACAGCGCCACGCATGACGCCATCTTCCTCGACGCAGAACTGGCGAGTGCCGGACTGCGAAACGCCACCCGTCACCTGCGGGCTGGCCTGCGCCATGAACTGCGCGAGCGTGCCGACGGCGGGAGCAACGATGTCCGCGTCACGAACCGTGAAGATGTAGCCCGACTTGGTGCCGAGGCCGAGGACGGGGTCCACCAGGTCAGCCGTGTCGAGGGCGGCCAGGTTGCCGAAGGCACCGTTGCCGGTCGTGGCCTGGTAGGTGGCTTCGGCCGAGTGGACGGTGCGAAGCGAGGACTGAGCCGAGCCTTCGTTAGCGGCGCGGCGCGAGGCGAGGAGGTTGGGGATGGCGATAGCGGCGATGATGCCGATGATCGCGACGACGATCAACAATTCGATGAGAGAGAAGCCTTGCTGGCCTTTTTTCTGTTGCATTTCTTTTAGGTGCTCCTTGAAGAGATAAGAGTGATTCTGGTCAAAAAATTCGCGCCATCGGGCTTTCTCAGGCATTGTTGCCGCGCTCGGCGCGCGTTGCGGTCAGCCTGACCTTAACAAACCCCGTGCCGAAAGCCTGCGGGCGGCGGCGGCGAAGGAAATCCGAAGAAAACTCTTTGCTTTCGGCTCGAAACCCTTCGGCCGCGCCACGGCCAGGAAGTGGACAGACTTCGTGAACTGACAAATAACGGCAGGCTGCGAGTGACGGTTTTCGGTAAATCGGGCGGGTCGTGAATTGAGGAAACAAGGGGCGAAGGGGAAGGGCGCGGGCGACCGGCGAGTCGCTAATCAACCGGGCTGCTCGCGATGGTGGCGGCCGCGCCGACTTCGACTCGGATGATGGCGGAGGCGTCAATGTAGTAATGCTGATAAGCGTTCGACGGGTCGAGGACTGGGTCGGCGACCGCCTCGTAATTGAGCGCCGTCGAGGTCGGGATGTTGAACGTGTAGCCGCTCTTCTCACCCGCGCTCAGACTCGGGTCCGCGATGAGTTTCTCAGTCCCCAGTTCGACCAGCGTGCCGTAGCGGCCATTGGTGGCGCGGAAAGAAGCCTGCGCCGAGTTGATGGTGCGTAGGGAGGTGACGGCCGAGGCGGACTTCGTGGCCTGCCTGGCCTGTTCGAGGTAAGGGACCGCGATGGCGGCGATGATGCCGATGATCGCGACGACGATCATCAGTTCGATGAGCGAGAACCCTTGTTGTGCGGAAGTAGACTTTTTCATCGGATGTGCGGCCGTGCTCTGCCTTTCTGGGTAGTCAGACGCCCGAGGGCATCAGGCATTCGCCCGCTCGATAGCAATGAGCGTGCCGCAGAGGAATGCAAAATTAAAAATGAAAAATGCAGAAAGGAAGGCAGCGAGCCACATTTTATTAAAAAGTGGTTTCAGCCTGAATTTTTAATTTTACATTTTTAATTTTGCATTCTTGCGTCGCGGAGTTGGGCGGTCAGGCCGCGGATTTGATGTTTGTCGAGGAGGTGGCGCAGCGAGCGCACGGAGAGGTGCAGGAGTTCGGCGGCGCGCGTCTGGTTGCCGCCGGTGCGGCGCAGGGCTTCGAGCACGTAGGTCTTCTCCAACTGCTCCAGGTAGGCGACGATGTTGAGACCCTCTTCGGGGAGCGCGAAGGCAGAGGCCATGCGCGTGGGGTAGTTGGTGATCTGCTCGGGGAGGCGCTCGGGCTGAATCATGTCCGTGCGCTCCAACGCGACGGCGCGCTCGATGGTGTGCTCCAACTCGCGGACGTTGCCGGGCCACGAGTAGGCTTGTAGGAGCCGCATCGCCTTCTCGCTGATGCCGACCTGGCGGCCCGTCTGCGCGCAGAATTTTTTGATGAAGTGCTCGGTCAACTCCGCTATGTCTTCGGCGCGCTCGCGCAGGGCGGGAAGTATTATCGGGATGACGGAGACGCGGTAGAAGAGGTCTTCGCGGAACTGCCCGTCGCGGACCATCGCGGAGAGGTCGCGGTTGGTGGCGGCGATGACGCGCGTGTCTATGTCAAGCTCGTCGTGCGCGCCGACGGGGCGGACCTTACGCTCTTGCAGGACGCGCAGGAGCTTGACCTGCATGGCCGGCGACATCTCGCCGATCTCGTCGAGGAAAATGGTCCCACGGTTGGCCGCCTCGAACAATCCTTTGCGGTTGGTGTTCGCGCCGGTGAACGCGCCCTTGACGTAGCCGAAGAGTTCCGATTCGAGCAAGGTCTCGGTGAACGCGCCGCAGTTGATCGAGACGAAGGGCCGCTCGGCGCGCGGGCTGAGGTCGTGTATGGCGCGGGCGACCAATTCCTTGCCTGTGCCAGATTCGCCGGTGACGAGGACTGTGGACTGCACCTCGGCGACCGTCTCGATCATCTGGTAGACGGCCTGCATCCGCTCGGAGTGGCCGATGATGTTGCCGAGGCTCCCGCGCTCGCGCTGCTCCTTGATGAGCGCTTCCTTCTCGATCTTGAGCGTCTCGACCTCTTTCTTGAGGGTCAAGCGTTCGAGCGCCTTGGCGACGATCAGTTTCAGCTCGTCCACGTCGAAGGGCTTCGTGATGAAGTCGTCCGCGCCGAGCTTGAACGCCTCGCGCGCCGTGTCCACGGTGGCGAAGGCCGTCATCATCACGACCGCGACCTCGGGCAGCATCTCGCGCGCCTCGCGCAATAGCTCGATGCCGCCCATGTCGGGCATCTTCACGTCCGAGACGATCAGGTCCGCCGCCTCCTCGCGCAAAAGTTCCAGCGCGCGCCGCCCGTTCTCGGCCACGCGCACCGCATGGCCCTCGCGCCCGAACACAATCGAGAGGAGCTGCCGCATCCCCTGTTCATCGTCAACGATTAGTAGTTTCGACATAACGGAAATACAGAATCCAGAATTCAGGAGCCAGGAGCCAGAATAGCTGCCATATATTTTTCAAGCAACTTACTAACTTCTTCGAGTTGCGGCAACAAATCTGGATTATCACCATATCCGAGGTCTTTAGCCAGCACAATATAGTAACGACACTCTTCGAGTGAGCCTTGAGCGATATTCAAGAACCGAGCTTTGTCATTGACGCCCTTTTTCTTGAAACCTTCTGCGATGTTTGCGGCGATAGAAATCGCCGCTCTCCTGAACTGCGAGGTGAGACCATAGATCTCTTTCTGCGGGAAATAGTCGCTGTAATGATAGACCGCTAATACGAATTGATGCGCCTTTTGCCAGACGATCAAATCTTGAAAAGATTTCGCGGGGCTTCTTTGCATTCTGTCTTCAGGAAATGCCGGGCTGATGCGGCAAATGCCTTTCTTCTGGATTCTGGATTCTGGATTCTGGATTCTGCCTTTCCCCCGCCAATTCAATCGTGATCGTCGTCCCCTGTCCTTCGCGGCTGCGGACGTTGATCGTGCCGCCGTGGTCACGAATGATTTGGTAGACGATTGAGAGGCCGAGGCCAGTGCCGCCGGTCCTCGAAGAGAAGGGCTCGAAGAGGTGCTCGACCTGTTCGGGCGACATGCCCTGGCCCGTGTCCGTGAACGTGATTCGCAGGCGGCCGCCCCCCGCCGGCTTCAGCTCGGAGCGCAAAGTCCCGCCGCCGGGCATCGCCTGAAGCGCGTTGCGCGCGATGTTCCAGAAGACCTGCTTGAGCTGCGAGGCGTCCGCGTCCGTCATGACGGCCTCCGCCGGGTAGTCCTCTTCGAGCGCGTGCTCGGGCTTGAGTTCCGGGCTGTGTCGCAGGAGCGTGAAGGTTTCAGTGAGCAGCTCGCGCACGTCCACGCTCTGGTGAGCGCGCGAGCGCGGACGCGCGTAGGTCAGATAGTCCGTGATGATGCGGTTCAAGCGGTCGGACTCGCGCAGGATGATCTCCATCAGTTCGGCCTGCTGCGAGTTGCCGTCCATCTCGGAACGTAAGACCTGAATCGAGCCGCGCATGGCCGCGAGCGGGTTGCGGATTTCGTGCGCGATGGAGGCGGCGACGCGTCCGACGGCCGCGAGTCGGTCCTGCCGGCGCGAGGTCTCTTCGAGCGCGCGCACCTGCGTCAAGTCCTGAAAGGTGATGACGAGGCCCGTGGTCTCGCCCGACTCCGCGAAGAGCGGGAAGATGCTGAAGCCGAGTCGCAGGCGCAGGCCATCGGCGGTCAGGCAGTTGGCCTCGAAGCGCGGGCTCGGGCGGCTCGCCTCGGCCGCGCTCATTGACTCGCGGATGTGCTCCTCGATCTCGCCGACGAAGATGGAGACGTTCTGCCCGCGCACGTCCTCCGCGCGGTAGCCCGTGATCTCTTCGGCCGCGGCGTTGAAGATGTAGATGTGCCCTTGCAGGTCGGTCGTGATGACGCCCGAGCGGATTGACTCGACGATGCGCTCGTGCAGCGCGCGCAGGTTGGCGAGCGTCTGCGTCGCCTCCGTCAGCTTCACGTCGTAGTGCGACTGGCGCTGTGCCAGGCGCGCCGCCAGGAGCCCGACGAAGAGGAAGGCCACGTCGTTGAGGCCGACCGCCTGGACCACTTTCAGGAGCGGGAGTTCCGCCGCTGGCTCGACGTGCGGCGGGATGACGCCCGCGACGACGCACATCGAGAGGCCGGTGAAGACGGCGGCGCAGCCGACCGAAGCGACGAGCGCGGCGCGCGCGCCGAGGAAGAAGCTGGCGACCGAGATGACGACGATGTAGAAGGCCGCGAAGGGCGAGCGCACGTCGCCAGTGACCCAGACGAGCCACGTCACGATCAGCACGTCCACGAAGAGTTGCACGCTCGCTTGCAAGCGCCGGCGCTTGCTCGCCCTGAGCGCGACGGCGTAAAGGAGCGAGACGGTGACGACCGTGACGAAGATGAAGAGCGCGTTGCGATCCGACGTGACGGGCCGCACGTCGGAGAAAAGCGTGACGCCGAGGACGAAGAGGATGACGGCGGCCGCGACGCGGCCCGCGATGAGCCACCAGAGGCGTCGGCCGAGCGTCTGCTCCGTTGTCCTCTCAACCCGCATCGCGCATAAGCCTATCACAGGCGCGGCGGCTTGAGGCAGGAAGAAACCGGCGAGGGAAATTTTTTGTCAGGGTGGAATCAGTGGTCGGCTGTCAAAGCGCGCAGGGTGGGGCGCGCGGCGTTCACTACTGCGTCGGCTTGGCTTCGAGCTTTTCGACGCGGCCTTCGATGCCGTCAACGCGGTCCTCGATATCGTGCGTGGCCGCGCGCGTCTCTACTATTACCAATTCGATGCGGTCCAAGCGCCTGGACAACTGGCGCTTCGTGTCCACGAGTTCCCGCCTCAGTTCTTGCCTCGTGTCCGCGATCTCATTCCTCGTTTCCGCGAGTTCGTTCCTCGTGTCCGCGATCTCCTTGAGGGCTTGCTCCCAAATTGGTTTCGTATCATAGGAACGCGCTTCGAGTCGCTGAAGCCGCACGTCGAGTTCCTGAAAGCCAGAACTCATTCTCGTTTCCATCGCGTCAAAGCGGTTCTCCATCGCATCAAAGCGGTTTTCCATCGCGTCAAAGCGGGCGAAGACCCGTTCCTCGAAAGAGCGCCCGTCCCCGCCGTAGATGTTCTGTGTGGGTTCTTCGTTCATGGCTGCTCCTGTATCGGATTATCGTGCTTGTTGAGTTTGTGTTCAAGCGCAAATCGGCTTGAGTGGCAGGGTGGTAGCGCAGATTACAAGGCAAAGAGCGGACAAAGTCAATCGAAACGGAGCGGGCTCGCCGTCTTCTTAAACTTTCATTGCCTCCCGCCGGCCATACGCTCGCGCAGCTCAAACAATTCCCGGCGATGCGCCTCGTCGTGCTCGCGCATCAGGAGGAACAGCTTGCCGAGCGTAATGTGGCCCACGCCTTCGAGCACGCCGCTGCGGCTCAACTGCTCGGGAGAAAGATTTGTGATCGCGCGGAGGTTCTCGGCTCGCGCACGCGCGAACTCGTCGAGCGCGGCGTCGAAAGCCTGGCTGTTGTAATCGCGCTCGCGCGCGAGGCGTGCGCCGTCAACGTCCGGGAGCTGCGGATCGTCTTCGGTCATGAGCTTGCGGATACGCGCGCCGTAGCCTTCCACTTCGATGTCGCGCAGGTGGCAGGCGTTCTCGACGAACGAGAATTGGTCGCCCGCGGGCTTCCACTTCAAGTCCGCGTCGGCGAAGCCCTGTGCCATTTTCCGAAAGAACTCGGCCGTCTGTTCGAGGAACTCGACGACGCTCTTTAAGTCCTCCATACGAGCCCTCCGGCCGCCGTTTATTTATGGCCCAAAGCCACGAAGATGTTCATCAGCGCCGTCTCGCCCGTGCCCTCGGAGCGGACGCGGCACTCTTCCCCCAGGTCGTCCACGGCGACTTCATGAAGCCCGGCCGCCGTCAGCCACTCTTCCAGCGCCTCGCGCCTGAAGCCCAGCCAGCGGTCGTGGTGCTCAGTCTTGAGAAAGTCGAAGGGATGCTCGAACACGTCCGTGATGATGAGCCGCCCGCCGGGCCGCAGAATTCGCGTCATCTCCGCGATGGCGCGAGAGGGATCGTCAACGTGGTGCAGGTACATATTGGCGAAGACGTGTTCGACCGCCTGGTCCGGCAGCGGCAAACTTTCCGCCTCGCCCTTGCGGCAATCAATCCTGTCCGCTGCCGCCGCGAACTTCGTCCTCATCTTCGCGAGCATGGCCTCCGATTGATCAACCGCGACGACGCTCAACCCTCTGCGGAGCAGCCCCTCCGTCACGAAGCCCGTCCCGGCCCCGAGGTCCGCCGCGAGTTGGCCCGCGCGCACACCCGCGCGGTCGAAAGCCTTCTCGCGCACGCCCTCCGAATAGAAGTTCGCGCGCATCGCGTCCCACTCGCCGGCCACCTCGTTGAAAAACTGCTTGCTGCTCATAAAAATCATCCTTCATCTACAAACCCGCAGCCGCCGCTTTGTCAACGAGCCATTCGAGCGAGCCATCGAGCGGCTTGATTAACTGCGAGGGCAGTCGCCGAGTATCAGGCTCGCCCTTGAGGACTTCGCTGAGCGGCGTGGCTTTGTTCGCGCCCGTGACGAGAAAGATAATGTGCGCGGCGCGGTTGATGGCGGGCGCGGTCAGCGTGACGCGATAGGCTTTGAGCTTCTCGACCCAGTTGGCGGCGACCCACGCGTCTCGCTCGTCGAGCGCCCGCGTGCCTGGGAAGAGGGAAGCGGTGTGGCCGTCGTCGCCCATGCCGAGCAGGACTAGATCAAAACTGGGCCACCCGTCATTGTTGAAAAAAGTGCGCAGCTCGTCTTCGTAAAGGCGCGCGTTGGCAACCGAATCGCCGAGGCCGTTGATGCGGTGAACGTTCTCGGGCGGGATGGAGAGGCACGAGAGCATGGCCTCACTTGCCATGCGGTAGTTGCTCTCGGCGTCGTCGGGCGGGACCATCCGCTCATCGCCGAAGAAGACGTGCACCTTCGGCCAGTCAACGCGGTCCTTGTAATCGTCGCCCGCGAGCAACTCGTAAGTCCGCTTCGGCGTCGAGCCGCCGGAGAGCGCGACCGCGAAGCGCCCGCGCTTCGCCGTGGCTGACTGTGCCAATTCGACGAAACGCTCGGCGGCGGCGCGCGCCACCTCCTCCGCGTCGTCGAATATCGTCACCTTAGGTGTCTCTCCGCGAGCTTCCATCTTGAGTTGTTTTTCGAGGATCGAAGGGCCTTACTTTGTCATCCGGATTAACTGCGCGGCGTAAAGGAGCGCCTGCTCGTAGATAACGTCGCGCTGGAGCAGGGCAAGCTCGCGGCTGAGGCGTTGGCCTTCGGTCTTCTGCTCGTAGCTGAGGACGCGGCCGACTGTGCGCGCGCCGTCAATCGTCGCCTCCGTCTCCAGCTTCTTCCGGTCGTCCGTGATGTTGACGCGAAACTCCGCGCCCGAGCCTTCCGCCGAGAGCACGAGCGCGACGAGCGTCCCGTCAATCACTTCGACGCGTTCCGTGGCGCACATCTCCGCCCTGACCTCGCGCCCGCCCGCGCGCAGAAGAAAGTGCGTCGAGCTGCCTTGACGTGTGCCAGTCCCTTCGACGTTCCACCCGAGCCGCGTCGCGAGCCACCCGAGCGCGAGCAGGGCTTTCGGCGCGATCTCTTCCGGCGCAACATCCGGCGGATCGTACTCGACGCGCACGCGGTCAATCTGGTCCAGGTGCGGCCGGTAGTCCGGCACGTCCCAGAAGCTCGCGAGCAGGGTGCGCCAGGCGGTCAGCCGCCCCCAGTTCAGGTCCGAGGCAGACATGAATTGCGGGTGCGCCTTGATGACCTCGGCCAGATGAAGCAGGTCTTCGTACGGATGGTCGAAGCACGAGGAGTCAATCACGACGCGGTCGGCCATCGTCGTCAGGCGGCTGAACAGCGTGTCTTCGTAGTGCGGGATGTCTTTCCACCAGAGGAAGACCGGCACGTCCGGCACGAGCAACGGCGCGATGGCGCTCGCGACCGTCTCGCACGCGACCCCGGCCGCCTCAATCGTCACCTGCTCGCCGCAGACCTGACGCCCGCTCCCGCCGAGCCGCCGGCAGCGCGTCGAGACGTAAGCCTCAAGCGCCGCCTCGGCGGCCTCGCGGTCGGCCATCAACACCAGGGTCCGTCCGGGGTGCAGCTCGTTGACCACGTCGAGCATGTCGTCAATCTGCTCGCGGTCGTCAGCGGCGGTCGCGTACACCACCAGATTCATCGCGCACGCGCGCGTCACGCCCGACTCGGCGTTCACGCCCTCGCCCCCGGAAGCCGGCTTCCACATCGAAGCCAACTCCTTCTCAATCTTCCCGACATCTATCCCTTTCGTCGTCGAGACAGGGACCGGGTTTTCGTTGGTTTGTATCTGCATCTTTGCACTCGGCTTCAGCCTTTCGTCAGCGTGCGTTGATTTCGACAATCTTCTCACCCGATTTAAGAAGCTCAAGGGCTTTCGGCAAGGTGTCCGTAGCATCCCGTAGCCCGAGATCACGAATCGCCGCCGCATCCACAGCAAAATTAACGCTCATCCAGTCAGCGATTGCCGGAGACACCTGCGCGTCAATCCAGATAGTCATGCGGCGAGCACCGGATGATCTAATTTACGGGCGGCGTACTGAAGCGCGGCCTTTAAGTCTTCCATTTCGAGGTCCGGCATCTCTTCAAGGATTTGTTCGGCACTCAAGCCGGCGGCGAATAAATCGAGCACGTCAACCACGCGAATACGCATCCCGCGAATGCATGGACGCCCGCCACACTGTTCCGGGTTGACGGTAATTCTATCCATCAAACTAGGCATAATCTTTCCCCTTAGTTCAGCAAGATGCAGAGCCGAACAGTCATATTTTACGGCGCATCACCCACTATATTCTCTCACGGCCGCCGCCAGCGCCGCCCGTCTCTCTCTATCAATTCGTGCGACTCTTTCGGCCCCCAGGTGCCGGCTTCGTAGTTGGGGAAGTTGACGTTCTTGTTATTGGCCCATTCGTTCAGAATCGGCATGACGAGTTCCCAGCCGCGCTCGGTCATGTCGGCGCGAGCGTAGAGCGTGGAGTCGCCGAGGATGCAGTCGAGCAGCAATCGTTCGTAGGCTTCCGCCAGTTGCACGCCGAAGGACGCGCCGTAGCGGAAGTCCATGTTCACGTCGCGTATGTTCGTCGTCTGTCCGGGGACTTTCGCGGCGAAGCGGAGCGTAATGCCCTCGTCCGGTTGGATGCGTATGATGAGCTGGTTCGGCGTCACCTGCGCGCTCGCCTCGCCGAAGAGGTGGAGCGGCGCTTCCTTGAAGTGAATCGCGATCTCCGTGACGCGCTTCGGCAGCCGCTTGGCGGAGCGGATGTAGAAGGGCACGCCGGCCCAGCGCCAGTTGTCGAAGTACATCTTGAGCGCCGCGAACGTCTCGGTCGTCGAATCCGGCGCAACGTCCGGCTCCTGGCGGTAGCCCGGCACGGGCTTGCCCGCGATTGAGCCCGGCCCGTACTGCCCGCGCACGCACTCGCCCCTAACGCGCTCCGCCGTGAACTCGCGCGCCGCACGCATCGCCTTGAACTTCTCGTCGCGCACGGCCTCGGACTCAAGACTGACGGGCGGCTCCATCGCCACGAGCGAGAGCACCTGGAAGACGTGGTTCTGAATCATGTCGCGCACGACGCCGGCCGTCTCGTAGTAACCGCCGCGTCCCTCTACGCCGACCGTCTCCGCGTTCGTCAATTGAACGTGGTCAATGTACTGGCGATTCCAGAGGGGCTCAAAGATGCCGTTGGCGAAGCGGAAGACCAAAAGGTTCTGGACCGTTTCTTTGCCGAGGTAATGGTCTATGCGGTAAATCTGCGACTCGTCAAGGTAGGTCAGAAGCTCGCGGTTGAGCTGGCGCGCGCTCTCCAAATCTGTGCCAAAAGGTTTCTCGACGATGACGCGCACCCAGTTCTGGCCCTGCGGCTTCGCCAGATTGTGCTCGCCCAACTGCTTGACGGCTTCGGCGTAAAACTTCGGCGCGACCGAGAGGTAGAAGAGGCGATTGCCTTGCGTCCCGCGCTCGCGGTCCACCTGTGCCAGAATCTCCGCGAGCTTGTCGTAGTCGGCCGGGTTGTTGATGTCGGCCGTCAGGTAGTGCATCCCCTGCGCGAAAGAGTTCCAGACCTCCTCGTCAACGCTCTTCGCTTCGGAGAATTCCACCACGGCCTCTTTCATCCGTGCGCGAAACTCTTCCGTTGACATCTCCGTGCGCGCGAGGCCGACGATGGCGAACTCGGCGGGCAGCAGCCGCTCCTGCACGAGGCGGTAGAGCGCGGGCAAGAGCTTGCGCTTGGTCAAGTCGCCGCTCGCGCCGAAGATGACGACGGCGCAGGGGCTGACGGTGCGCTCCAATCGTATGCCGGCGCGCAGAGGGTTTTCGAGAAGTGCTGCTTCCTGCATGGTTTCTTCTCTTCGCTAACGCGACATGGCGATGACGATGCTGAGGACGATGGCAAGCACGAAGAGCAAGATGATGAGCGGAATCTTCCAGGACATATCGCTCTTGAACTTCGCGCCGCAGTTCCAGCAGGCGGGCTCGCGGGTCGGGGCCATGCGCCCGCACCTGGGGCACGGGCGGCGCGGCGCGGTCGTGTCGCGGCCACACCAGTTGCAAAGCTGCGAATTCGACGTGCCGCCACAGAACGGGCACACGACCGCACCGGGGCCGTACGCACCCGGCCCACCTGCGGGCGGCTGCTGTTGGTACGGCTGCTGATAGCTCATTGCGGTTGCCCCGGATACTGTTGTTGCGGCGGCTGCGGGTACTGCTGTTGCTGCGGATACTGCTGCTGATACTGCGGCGGGTACGGCTGCTGCTGCGGCGGGTACGGCGGCTGGCTCAGCGCGGCGGCAATCGCCATCGCCTGCTCGCGGTTGCCGGGCATACCGGCCCTGTGGAACTTGGCGACGAAGGGCTTGGCCGGGTCGTTGATCTTGATGTGGGTGAAGATGGCCCCGGTCGAAGACTCCACGGGGGCGTGGTTATAGAGCGAGTATTCCAGGATCTCTTGAACTTGTATCTTGCTCCCCTTGAAGTGGAGCACGAGCACGCGCCTGTCCGTCAGCGCGACCACGTACTCTTTGGTCAGCAGGGCGGTGGCGATGGCACCCGGCAAGATAGCCAGGGCGAAGAGAACTATAATCAAACCCATGTTCGGCTGCTTGACGCCGAAGGCGATGTTCCTGATTTGTTCGCCCGGCTGTAGGTACGGCTGGAAGGCCGCGGCGACGAAGTTGGGGTCATTGAATCTAGCCATGAGTTTCTCCTCCTAGGATAATGGGTCTGGCCGCGCTACTTCGTCGGCGGCTTAATCTGCACGGTTGGTGGTTTGATTCGCGGCCCGCTCTTGCTCGGCACAGGCGCGCGTCCGCGACCGGGCTCGTCCTGCGGGTCTGATGCAGGCGGCGCGGGCGCGGAGTTCGTGGGTTCTTCCGCTGGCGGCGCTCCGGCTTCAGGCTCGGGCTCCATCGCGGTTTGCGCCGGCGCGGGTGGCGGCAGTGGCGCTGGCTGCGCGGGCGCGGCCTTGATGGAATACGAGCGAGTTCTACGCACGCGACGCGCGCGCTGCTTCTTGCGCCGCCGAGTCTGGGCCACCCCGTCAGCCTTAAAAGCCGGACTACCATTAACGCTTGCCGCCCCGGCCACAACTACTCCCTCAAGGCACAGGACGAGCAACAGCGCGAGAACGATTAAGAGCTTAGTTTTCATCACTCAATACAGAATCCAGAATACAGGAGTCAGGAGTCAGAATACAGAAGTCAGAATACAGAATACAGGAGTCAGAAGGGATAAGGCTGCGACCGCGTTTACAGATTTTCTTTTCTCCTGACTCCTGACTTCTGACTCCTGACTCCTGACTCCTGACTCCTACCTTTCATTGTGTCGCCTTGGCGTCCGCGCGTGGAGCGACTTCGCCGATTAGTTCTTGCAGGCGGCGCAGGCCCGCCAATGCGTCCGCGCCGAGGTCTATGCGGACTGCGCGCCGGTTGCGCGTGGCGAGCGAGCGGAAGTCGCCGCGCGCCTGCGCCTGCTTCAGCGTGCTGAACGTGTACGTGTGGCCCGGAATCGGCAAGTCCGTTTTGTCCGGCGCGGTGAGTTGCAGGAAGACTCCGGTGTCCGGCCCGCCCTTGTGAAGCTGGCCCGTCGAGTGCAGGAAGCGCGGGCCGTAGCCGGTCGTCGTCGCGCACCGCGTCGCGTCACGCAGCGACGTGCGGATTGCTTGAATCATCGCCTCTATGTCCGGCGTCTCTTCGATGTAATTCAACAGCGCCACGTAGTCGCCCGCCTTGACCTGCGCGAGGTGCGCGCGCAAGGCGTCCGCGACCGAAGACGGCGGCAGATGCTCGTGCCTCGAATCGTCTGCATAGACGGTCAGCATGCCGTCACTAACCAACGGCGCTTGCTCGACGAGCTTGCCCTCGTGCTCGAACTGTTCGAGCAGCTCGCGCGTCGCGTCCTTGGACTCCTGCACGTTCGGTTGGTCGAACGGGTTGATGCCGAGTCGCCAGCCCGCGAACGCCGTCGCAATCTCCCACAGGAAGAACTCTTCGCCGAGGTCGTAGAGGTCGGTCAGCGTGCGGTAGACGACCGGATGCCCCGCTGCTTCGAGCGCCTTCAACTTAACTTCCGTGTCGCCGTCGAGCTTATTCACGGCGATGGAGACGAACAATCTATCGTTGCCGTAGACGGAAGGCGAGGCGAGCGGCTCGCCCGCGATTGGCACAATCCCTTTGCCCTCCTTGCCCGTGCTTTCCGCGATGAGCTGCTCTATCCAGAGGCCGAGCGCGGAGACCTTCGGGTCCGCGACGATGGTCAGCTTGTCGCGCCCGGCTTTGGCACACTCGCCGAGGATTGCGCCGAGCCGCGCGCCCGGATTGTCGCCCGCCGGGACGACCTGAGAGCACGCGTGCATGACGCGTTCCGCACGGTCCAAAAGCTTCTTGATGTCGAGGCCCATCAGCGCCGCCGGGACGATGCCGAAGTAAGAGAGCGCGCTGTAGCGCCCGCCGATGTCGGCCGGGTTGAGAAAGATGCGCTTGAAGTGATCGCGCGTCGCCATCTGCTCCATCAAGGTTCCGGGGTCCGTGATGGCGACGAAGTTCTCGCCGGGGTTCTCCTTCACGCGGCCGACGCGGTCGTACCAGTATTTATAAAAAGTCAGCGGCTCGGTCGTTGTGCCAGATTTCGAGGCGATGATGAAGAGGCATTGTCCGAGGTCAATGCGCGCCTCGAAGTCCGCGAGCACGTCCGGGTCGGTCGAGTCCAGGACGAGCAGTTCCGGGTAATTCTCCTGGTGGCCGAACGTCTGGCGGAAGACTTCTGGACAGAGCGAGGAGCCGCCCATGCCGCAGAGCATGACGTGCTTGAAGTGGCGCGCGCCGCGGATGCGGTCGGCGAACGCCAGCAGGTCGTCCTCGACGCCGATCATCGCGTCCGGCACGGTCAGCCAGCCGAGCGAGTTTTTAATTATCTTCTGGTGCGCCTCGTCCTCTTTCCAGAGCGCGGCGTCCTTGCGCCAGATGCGGCGCATCACGTCACCCTTCTCGGCCTCCTTGATGGCCGCCGAGACGGCGTCCCCGTACTTGCCGAGCGAGGCGGTGAGGCGCGCGTGTATGCCGGAGATGAGCGCGTCACGCTTGGCCTCTATGGACTCGACGAGCGTGTCGAACGAGCCGACGAACGCGGCGAGCCCGTCGCGCTGCAACTTCTCCGTGACTTCCTTGAGGTCAATTCCGATTTGGGCCAGTCGCTCGATGACTGCGTGCTCCTCGTCCAAATCCGCATCGAGCGTGGTCGCCGCCGTGCCGTGGTCGCGGAAGGCCGTGTAGGTCTGAGGCGGGACGGTGTTGACGGTCTCGGGGCCAACGAGATTGTCAACGTAATAAGTGTCCGGATACTTGGGGTTCTTCGTCCCCGTCGAGGCCCAGAGGCAGCGCTGCACCTGCGCGCCCTTCGCCTTCAGCTTACCGAACCGCTCGCCGTGAAAGATTTCCTTGAACTTCTGGTAAGCAAGCTTCGCGTTGGCAATCGCGGCCTTGCCGGTCAGAGCTTCGAGAGCCTGCCTCTCGTCATCGGTCCTGGCGTGGCGCGCGCGGTATTCGAGGTCCGAGTCAATGGCCGTGTCCACACGCGAGACGAAGAAGCTCGCGACCGAAGCGATGTGGTCCACGGGTTTCCCTTCCGCGTCGCGCCGCTCCAAGCCTTTGATGAAAGCCTCGGCCACCTGCTCGTAGTTCTCAATCGAGAAGATCATCGTGACGTTGATGTTGATGCCGCGATAAATCGCCTCCTCGATGGCGGGCAAGCCCTCCTGCGCCGCAGGGATTTTTATCATCACGTTCTTGCGGCCCAGGCGGTTGAAGAGGCGGTCGGCCTCCTCAATCGTCCCCTTCGTGTCGTAGGCCAGGCGCGGGTTGACTTCGAGGCTGATGTAGCCGTCAACGCCGTCCGTCTTGTCGTAAACGGGCTTGAGGATGTCCGCGCCGCGCCCTATGTCGTCGAGGACGAGCGCCTCGTAAATGTCGTTGACGCCCGCGCCCTGTTGGACGAGCGAGCGCATCTGCTCGTCGTAGTCAGTCGAGCCCGTGATGGCCTTCTCGAAGATGGTCGGGTTCGAGGTGACGCCGCGCAGGTCGTCCTCCTCTATCTTCTTTCGCAGGTCGCCCGCGTCCAGCATCGCGCGCCGGATGTTGTCATACCAGATGGACTGGCCGAGCCCCATTACTTCGACAAGACGATTGCTCATAACTCACGCTCCTGGGATAAAAACGGCCCGCGCTGTTCTCTGCGTCTTTACGTCTCCGGCGAGAGGTAAAGCCCCGCGCCGGAGACGCAAAGAACGGCTCAAGAAATATACGCAAGACTGGGATTCAAACGAGGGCATAATATCACATCCGGCCGCCCGTTTGCCCCGCGTTCTTGGGGAGCCTTTCGATGAGGTGGTCGAAGGCGAGCCAGATGCTCCAGCTATGGTGATAGAAGGCCACTGGGAAGAGGAGCGCGGCCGCGAAGAGGAGCGCGAGAATCAGTTGGTAATCGAACCCCGCGACGAGGCAGGCGACGTAGACGACCATGATGAAGGCTTCGGTCGTGACCACGTTGACGAGAATCGCGCCGACGAAAAAGCCCGCCTCGCGCTGGAAGAGCGCGTCGCAGGACGGGCAGTGGTGCCTGACCTTGAACGGCCGCTCGACGATTGACGCTCTGGCGCAGACGGGGCAGCGCAGGCGCAGCGAGCGCAGCAGTGTGCCAATTATCGGAGGACGAGTTTCCTTCACGAATCTTTCCAGGCGGCTCGGTGGTCGCTGGCGGATGTTACCGCGTCGCGTCGCGGCGGACAAAGGGCGGCCGCACTTTGAAACTCTCTTCTCCGCGCCGCCTGTCAGCGCACCGGATAGCCGGCCTCGCGCAGCTTCTCGCGTAAGATACGGTCGGTGCGCCCAAGGTCTTGCCGCTTGTCAGAGTCCGTCCAGAAGGTGAACGAGCGGGGCGACCCTCCGCGTTGGTAATGGACGCGCACGCCTTCAAGGTACGTGTTCGGCATCCCGGCCTTGCTGCTCTTGATGGTCTTCTGCGCCTTCTCCACGGCGACGACCTCCGCGCGACCGATCTCGCTCTCGGAAAATTTTCTGGTCAGGACGAGCGCACGGTCGTAAATCTTCAGACGCGCGCGGCTCAGGCGGTGCGGCGCGAGCCCCTTCTGCTCGTGGAAGAATTGAAAGCCCTGGGCCACCCGCTCCACATGGCGCTTGTTCGAGGTGACAGAAGCCACGCCTCGCGCGGACAACCTGAGCGCAATGCCCACGGCGAGCGCGAGCGCGGCCATCAGTTTCCCGGCCGCGAACTCGCCAGAGTAATCAGGCGCGAGGAGAACGGCCGCCGGGAGCGGCTTCCCGGAGCTGCGCGTGGTGACTTCGTAAACGCCCGGCTTTGGGATTGCGAAACCTCCGACCTTCCTGTTGTTCATGTGCAGGTAAGACCAACCGTGCTCCGAGGCCCAGACGTACGAGACACCCTCTCCAAACGTCGGCCTGACCTCGAAAATTAAATCGGGGGGCAGTTCAAAGTTGGCCCTGAGCAGCACGTACTTGCGCGCCGACGGCAGATTGACCAACGCGCTTCCGGGGACACTGATTCTAGTCAGCTCCGACGGGTGCACGGGCATGAAGAACAGCATGTAGACGGCGAGGAGAATCGAGCTGATGATTGCGAGCAGGCCCGCGACCGCCAGCACGCGCGCGACCGCGTACCATAAACTCCCGAGCGGGAGAGCAAACGATAACAGCAGAAGCGCGACGCACGCGCCGAGCGTCACGTAGAGCAGCGGGCTCACCACGCTCGATGCGGCTGGGAATCGGAGCTTGAGGCGGTGAAGCGCCGTCAACCGAGGCTCGGAACTTTCAACGCTTGTTGCTTGCGGGCTCGGCGTCGGGGTCACGTTGACTGTCGGGGAGGGAAGAGGCGTGGGCCTCTTTCGGGGAGAACGTTCGGCGGCGACGTTTGCCGAAACAAAAAATATCAGCGCGCAGGCGGCAAGCGCGTGAGAGAGCAGTGACGTACGATGATGTGTTGCGCGGGAAAGACGACTGACCTTTAGCTCGGTATTCATCTGGGGCGGGTGAAATGGCTTGTCACTGTCGCGGCCACACGGGCCGCTCTATTTAGCTTTCCGCTCGACGTAGATGGGCTCGAACGTGCGCGTGGTCTGTTCCGTCACGCTCGGCACGGGCTCCGGCAGCGTGCGCGCCTCACGCGCCGCGTCCAACTCCTTCGTCTCGCGCCCCGCGTCCCGCTCGCCCTCTACAGCTTCTTTCGCGCCGCTCCCCCTGCGGCTCAGCAACAGGTAGATGAAGACGCTCTCGACCGCGATCATCAGCGCGAAGCCTAGGAGGCCGAACGCGATGACTATCCCCTGGCCCAAATCGAGCAGTTGCTTCAGCATCGCCATCAGGCCGATGGTCGTTCCCATGCCGACGACGAAGACCGAGACCATCGCCCAGACGAGCGACTCCGGCAGAGCCTCCGCACGCCTGGCGGTCACGTCGGCTTGACCGCCGCTCAACCTGGCCCCGCAGTGATTACAGTAACTCAGCCCGCGCGTCACGGCCGCCCCGCAAGATGAACAATACATATCTTCGCTACCTCCCCGACGCCTTTACGAGATTGCGCCTGGCTTTGTTCGGCCGGCGCGCTGTCGGGCCGAACCAGTTATTAAGAGCCACTAACAAAACCGGAATAAGTGTAGGGGCAGGGCTTGTCCCTGCCCGCTCAACTTCCGTCAGACGCGGGCAGAGGGCTTGTCCCTGCCCCTACAATATTCTCGCCCGTGACTTGGTTTGTTTGGCGCTCTAAGTCTTGCCTTCGTTGACCGGGTCGTAGCAGAGGTAATCGGTCTGGCTCACAATCTTCCCGGCGCGGAAGCGTAGGAAGATGGCGACGCGCGCGCTGAGCCTGGAACCGGCCGAAAATGGCCCAATCGCCTTCGCCACTTCTCCGACCCAGTCAAGCTCCAGCGCCACCGTATCCTCGCTCGCCATCGCGTGCCGCAAGATGTAAGTCTGTTCCGGTAAATACTCACGTCCTCTGGCGAAACTCGCCAGCGCGCTTGCGTAGTCGCTCGTCCTGCCGCGCGGCGCGAACAGGTTGGGCATCTCCCTCCAGATGACGCCCTCGTCAAGTATGGCTTTCAAATCTTCCGGCCGGGTCGCCGGACTGCCGACCAGTTCTATATAACGCTTGGCGACTTCAAAGTTCCGACTTTCTTCTTCAGAGAGCATCAGTTTATCTCCAGTGCATATGGCCGGCGGTTTAATCGCACATTTTCACATCAATTTCAATCCGTAAAGGCTCCCGCCCGCCCGCCGGGCCTTCCACCTTTGGCGGTTTTAATCTATTCTCTCTCGACTATGGATAGATTCAGAATCACCGGCGGGCGGCCTCTTCGCGGGCGCGTCAAGGTGAGCGGCGCAAAAAATTCCGCGCTCCCCTGCATGGCCGCCGCGCTCCTGACGCCCGAGACCGTCACGCTCCATAACCTGCCTTACGCGCGCGACATCATCACGCAGCGCCGCTTGCTCGAAGACATCGGCGCGACCGTGCTCACGCCCGAGCTACGCACGCACAAGATCACGGCCGACCACGTCGAGCTGTTCGAGGCCCCTTATGATTTAGTCAAGACGATGCGCGCCTCAGTCCTCGCGCTCGGCCCCTTGCTCGCGCGCTTCGGCAAGGCCAGGGTCTCTCTGCCGGGCGGCTGCGCCATCGGCACGCGCCCGATTGATTTGCACCTCGCGGGCTTCCAGCACCTCGGCGCGACCGTCAGCCTCGAAGCGGGCGACGTGGTGGCTCGCGCTCCCGAACGCGGGCGCTTGCGCGGCGCGGAGGTCCAGTTCGAGAAGGTGACGGTGACGGGCACCGAGAATTTGATGATGGCCGCCACACTCGCCGAGGGCGAAACGGTCTTACACAACGCCGCGCGCGAGCCGGAGATTTCGGACCTCGCGGAGCTTCTGAATAAGATGGGCGCACGCGTGCGCGGCGCGGGCACTCCCGTCATACGCATCGTCGGCGTCGAATCCCTCGGCGGCGCGGAGCACACCATCATCCCGGACCGCATAGAGACGGGCACGTTCATGGTCGCGGCGGCCATCACGGGCGGCGAGCTTGAGATTAAAGGCTGCCGGCCCGAGCACTCCGCGATAGTCATCAGTAAGCTACGTGAGGTCGGCGTCGAGATAGAGGAGATGAACCAGAGCACGCTGCGCGTGAGCTGCTGCGAGAAGGGGCTCGTCGGGAGCGATGTGACGACCGAGCCGCACCCGCGCTTTCCCACGGACATGCAGGCGCAGTACATGGCGCTCGTGACGCAGGCCGAGGGGCGCTCCGTCATTACGGAGACCATCTTCGAGAACCGCTTCATGCACGCCTCCGAGATGCAGCGCATGGGCGCGCGCATACATATCGAAGGCAGCACGGCCACGGTCGAGGGCGCAACCAGGCTCGCGGGCGCGCGCGTGCAGGCGTCGGACCTGCGCGCCTCCGCCTCGCTCGTCCTCGCCGCGCTCGCGGCGGAGGGCGAGACTATCATTGACCGCGTCTATCACATAGACCGTGGCTACGAGAAGATAGAGGACAAGCTCAACGCCGTCGGCGCGGACATAGTGCGCCTGCGCGAGTCCGTCACCGGACCTTTAAGCAAAGCCGCTGTAAGCGAAGAGTGACAAGCGGCGAGAAAAAGGCTATTGTTCTTTCGTTCTTGCTTGTCACACGTCACTTGTCACCCGTCACTAATTTATGGATTGTCTTTTCTGCCGCATCGTAGCGGGCGAGGTTCCCGCCGACATCGTCTACACGGACGAGCGCTCGGTCGCGTTCCGCGACATTAACCCGCAGGCTCCCGCGCACGTTCTGGTCATCCCGCGCGACCATCTGGAGTCTTTGGACGAGGCCACGCGCAACGAAGAGGCGCTGCTCGGCCACCTCCTAAGAGTCGCCGCGCGCGTCGCCAACGAGCAGGGCCTTTCGGAGAGCGGCTACCGCACCGTCATCAACACCGGCGCGGGCGCGGGCCAGTCTGTCTTTCACCTGCACCTGCACGTCCTCGGCGGGCGCGACCTGACGTGGCCTCCGGGTTAATAAACGGCGCGCGCGCGCGGCGGCTGCCAGCGCTCTCGGGTTTATGAGCAGCGTGAGAGAAACACGGCAAGGACCAAAGACCCGACAATCAGCAGGACGATGGTTACGATTGTCGCCCCGCTGACGCCTTCCATCTCCGACGCTTCCGGCGTCTCGGAGCGATCAACCATCCTTTCCATCAGCGGTAACGCCGGCATCGTGGCCGGCAACGCCGGGCTGTCCGGCGGTGAAGTGGATTTCTTATCTAATGGCGGCGACGGAGCCGTGCGGCGTGAAGGAAGAATGAGAGTGGCTTGAGGGTCGTATGGCGCGGAGAGCAGCGCGCCGTCATTCAGGCAAAAAGTAAATGAATCGTCGGCATAAGTGCGGTTACAGGCGGGGCAGCTTTTCATCGGCCGGAACCTTGAGGGCTATGACAAAGGCGAAGCAGCGCCCACTGCTTTAACGGCCAGCCCCGCGTTGTCGGCCGCGTCCGCCTTGAATTCGTCGGCTCGCTTCTTTACTTCGAGCATCAATTCGAGCAGGCGATAGCAGGTCTCGCGCGAGCCAGTGCAGACGGGTTCGTCCGCTTCGTTGTGCAGCACGTACACGCGTCCGTAGGCGTCCAGGGGAAACACCATCGGTTTTGTGCCCATCTTTCCCGCCTTTCCCGTATGAAAACTCAAGGCAGTCGCTTCGCGCCTTCGCGTGGAAAATTTATCTCACGCGGAGGCGCGGAGGGTCGAGCCGTTTCGTCGCCTGTGTTTTGGAAAATAACTTTCAAGCCCGCGAGGCGTGATTTCCCTGACAATATTCCAGCGGCGGGCGGCGAGTCAATCTTTTTCAGTCGGCGGCGCTGGCCGCGCGCTCGCGCGCCTCGTCGGCGGCCGTCTCCTGCTGCTGCCTGACCTCCTCCTTGAGGAGCGAGGTCTCGTAGCGCACGTCGCCGAACAAGGTGTCGGCCACAGCCTTGACGAAGCCCAGGATGGCCGGGCCGAGGACAACGCCCGCGACGCCGAAGACGTAGACGCCCGCCACCAGCGCGACCAGCATCCAGTAAAAATTGAAGCGCCGCGCGCCCTTGCTCGCCAGCTTCGGCCGCAGGAGCAGGGACGAGCCGAGCGTCATGCCAATGCCAACGGCCAGGTAAATCCCGGCGGCCACGGGGTCGTTGCGGAAGACGAAGAGGTAAACGGAGACCGGGATGTAAATGGCCCACTCTCCGACGAGCGGGAAGAAGCCCAGGAGGAAAGTCACGAGCCCGAGCACGATTGCGAGCGGCACGCCGAAGACGAAATTCAGGATGACGATGACGAGCGCCTTGAGCGACTGGTCTATGAAGACGGCGCGCAGAGCGCCACGGAGCGCGCCGCCTATGTTAGCCGCCAGCTTCTCGTAAAACGGCAAGTACTCGCCGGGGACGCGCACCTTCAGGTAAGAGGCGACGCGAATGCGGTGCGTCAGGACGTAGTAGACCGTGAAGAAGAAGAGCGTCAGCGAGGCGAGCAGGAGCGGCGCGCGGTCGCGCAAGTCTTTGATGATTTCCGCCGAGCGCGTCACGCCCTCCGTGAACGCGGCCTGGAGGCTCGTACGCATGCCCTCGCGCTCGATGGGGAGGTGGCGCGAGAGCGAGTCGCTGATGGAGTTGATGATCTCGTCGCGGCGCTCGAAGACGCGGTTCGAGTAGTTGGACAGTTCGTGCCAGGCGAAGGCCGTGATGACGACGAGCGGGATGACGATGAGCGCGATGGTGATGAGGGCGCTGCCGGCGCGGCGGCGGAGGTGGACTTCGAGCCACTCCTGGACCGGCAGCAGATAGACGGCCGCGACGACGCCGAGCAGCAACGCGACCAGCACCTTGCCGACGAGCATGAAGAAGAGCACGACGGCCAGTAGGAGCGCCACGCCGTAGACCAGTATGCGCTTGGCCTCGCCCAGCGTGAGGTCACTCAGCCGCCTCGAATCCCCGCTTGACATAGTGCGGTTAATATAACAGAACAGTAGTCAGTTTTCAGTTTTCAGTTTTCAGTGACTCTGTTGCATAAAAGAGGATGAGCGAAGCCGACCCTCTAACTGAACCGACTTCACGCTGCGACCTTGTAGCTGTCCGGCATCCCGAGGTGCGTCATCCGGTTCAACGTCGCGCACCGCACCAGCAGTTGCGCGGCCTGCCCGTCGAACGAGCGCGCACCGACTCTCTCACCGAAGATCATCTTCACGCGGAAGACAGCCGTCTCGGCCAGAGAGCGCCGGTGGTAGCCGCTCTCCCGCTTCCACGCCGCGCGCCCTTGCCGGCGGATCGCTCGCAGGTTCTCATCGCGGATGTGCCTTTCCGCTTTCGTGTTACCGTGCTGCCAGATGCGCGCCCGCCTCTGCGGCGGGATGCCGGCACGCGCCCCCCGCTCGCGGACCGCGTCATAGCAGTTGCGGCTGTCGTAGGCCCCGTCAGCCGAGACCTGTCTCAGTTCACCCGCGACCTGCCCGAGCAAGTCAGGCAGCAGTTGCGAGTCCTTGAAGTCGTTAGTCGTGACCGCGACGGCCACGAACTCATGGGTCGCTTCATCGACGGCGAGATGGAGTTTACGCCACGTGCGGCGGCGCGTGTATCCGTGTTGCCGCACTTTCCACTCGCCCTCACCGTAGACCTTGACGCCGGTCGAGTCCACCACCAGGTGCAGCGGCCCATCTTTCGGGCGGCGTGGCAAGGAGACTTTGAGCGAGCGGCGGCGGCGACACAAGGTGGTGTAGTCGGGCACGGCCAAATCGACGCCGAGCAGCCCGGTCAGACTGCGCATCAACCCTTCGGTGGCGCGCAGCGGCAGGCGATAGACCTCCTCGACTGTCGCCATGCACAGGATGGCCGTGTCGGAGTAAGTGCGCGGCGTGCCGCGTCGGCCCGTGCGCTGACGCTCGCGCCATTGAGCAATAATCTCGTCGCTGACCCACAGCGTCAGACTTCCACGCTGGACGAGAGCTTTGTTATATTGGCCCCAGTTACGGAGACGGTACTGTCGCTTGGTTTTCTTGCGTTTCACACCTCAAGATTACCAGCACTGCTGTCTCCGTAGCTTTTTATGCAACAACACCGTTTTCAGTTAAAACAAAAGGCGGTCGAGCTAATCACACTCGGCTGCCTTTTGCTCTTACTGAAAACTGAAAACTGAAAACTGACTACTGTTCTACCTTATTCGAACGGTGAAGCCGACGTTGCCGGTGTTGTTGGGCGCGGTCTGTGAGAGGTTGCCAGTGAAGTTCCAGCGGACGTGCGTGACGTTGCGGTCGTAGCCTGCGGGCGCGCCACCCGAGCCGCTCACGGGCACGTAAACCCACGTCGCCCCGCCGTTGTTCGAGTAGGCGACCGTGACAGTCAGGCCAGTCGTGCCGAGGCTGCTCGTGACGGAGCCAACCTTGAAGTCCGTGTTGGCGGGGATGGGGTCCGTGATGACGAAGCTGGCGGCCGCAGAGCCTCCCCCGTTGGTGAACGTGATGACGTAGGTGAGGTCCGTGCCGGGCAGTCCGGTCAGGGCGGGCGGCGGGCAGGCTTGGCCCAGAATCGTCTTGCAGAGGGTGACGTTGGGCGGCGAGGTCGAGAGGCTTGAGCTGGCCTGGTCGTCCTCCGCCGCGTTGTTGTTGTTCGGCGTCGAATCCGGGTCGGGTTGATCCGATGCGGTCACCTGCGCCGTGTTGGTAATCGAGCCGAGCACATCAATCCGCGCGACAAGCTGAAGCGTAGCACTCGCGCCGCTCGTAAGAGTTGCGACGCTCCACACGCCCGACACGCTGTTGTATGAGCCGACGCTCGGCGTCGAAGAGATGTAAGTCAACCCGGCCGGAAGCTGGTCGCGGACGGCGATGTTCGTGGCGTCTGATGGCCCGGAGTTGGTGAGCGTGATTGTAAAAGTCGCGTTCGTGCCGACGCCCGAGCCGGAGTTGTTAGTCACTTTGGTCAAGCTCAGGTCGGAGCTTGAAACGATGGTCGTCGGGTCGCTCGCCGTGTCGTTGGAGGTGACGGCCTGGCCGCCGCCAGAGACCGTGGCGGTGTTGGTCAGACTCGACGCGGCGTTCTGTGCAACTGAAACGGTGATGCTGATGGCCGGGTAGCTCGCGCCGGCGTTGAGTGCGTTTGAGCGCGTGCAGGTGACGGTCTGGGAGACTATGTTGCACGTCCAGCCGGTGCCGGCGGCGACTGTCGGCGTCAGGCCCGCAGGCAGCGTGTCCGTGACGGTCACAGTGCCGCTGGTTGCCACCGTGCCCGAGTTTGTCGCGGTGATACTGTAGCTGCCGGTCGAGCCGCGCGTGAAGTTGCCCGTGTGCGTCTTGGCGATGGTCATGTCTGCGACCTGGTTAATCGTCGTCGGGTCGCTCGCGGAGTTATTGCCGGTGTTCGTCTCGCCGCCGCCTGAGACGGAGGCCGTGTTCGTCACACTCGCCGGGGCCGTCGCGGAGACGTTAACCGGGACAGTAATCGCGGGGTAGCTCGCGCCGCCGTTCAGGGAGTCGGAGCGCGTGCAGGTCACGGTCTGGCCCGCTGTGTTGCAAGTCCATCCAGTGCCCGTCGCGCTGCCAGGCGTGAGGCTCGCGGGCAGAGTGTCCGTGACGGTGACGGTGCCGCTCGAAGCGACGCCGCCGGAGTTCGTGACTATTATCGAATAAGTCCCGCTCTGCCCCTGCGTGAAGTTGCCCGTGTGGCTCTTGGCTATGGTCAGGTCGGTCGGGACTGTCACGGGACTCGTCACGCTGCTGCTGTTGTCGGTCGCGTTGGGATCGAAGGTCGTGTTCGACGCAACGCTCGCGGTGTTCGTGACGCTCGGAGCGGCGGACGCGCCGACCGCGACGGTGAGCGTGATGGCGGGCAGCGTCGTCCCGCTCGTCACAGGCCCCGCGCGCGTGCAGGTCACCGTGCCGCTCGCGTTCGAGCAGGTCCAGCCCGTGCCCGTCGCGGAGACGTATGTGAGCCCGGCGGGCAGGGTGTCGCTGACAGTGATGGTGCCGGCGGCCGACTGCGGCCCGTTGTTGCGCGCCGTGAGCGTGTAGCTGGCGTTCGAGCCGACGATGAAGGTGCTCGCGGTGGTCTTCGTAATCGAGAGGTCCGCGGCGGCGATGACCGTGTCTGTGTCCGTGGCCGAGTTGTTCGCGGGCGACGCATCAGTTATCCACGCGGGCGGGTTGGCCGTGACCGTGTTGGCGATAGTGCCGGAGGAGGCGGTGACCGTGGCGCTGATGGTGTAGGTGGACGTGCCGCCCGCGAGGAGCGTGGCGCTCGTGCTGATGTTGCCGCTCCCCGAAGCAGCCGCGCAGGATGAGCCAGCGCTGGCCGCGCACGTCCACGTCGCTCCGGTCAGCCCCGCCGGGATGGTGTCCGTGACCGTGGCGGTGACGGTGTACGTCCCGCTGTTGGTGACGACGACCGTGTAGGTGAGGCTCGCACCCTGGTACGTGTTCGTGACGCCGTCCGTCTTCGTGACCGTGATCGAGGGCGCGGTGATGACGGTCGTCGAGAGGTCGCCGGTCGCGGTCGTGCCGCCGCCCAAAGTGCCGACGAGCGACGCCGAGAGCGAGGGGAGCGTGATGGCGTAGAGGCTCGCCGCAGTGGTCGTCGTCTGGATGAGAATGCGGCTGCCGTCCACGCCGACGCCGATGGTGCCGGGCGTCGCGCCGCCGGGGAATGTGATGGTGCCGATGGAGGTGGCCGCGCCGCCCGCGACCGTGGCCGAGTAGAGTTGCCGGTTCTGGTTGACGATGTAGAGCGTCGCGCCGTTGAAGGCCATGTCGCCGCCGTTGCCCGTGCCGGTGATGGTGGCGACGGCCGTGGCACGCCCCGTCGTCTGGTTGACGGTGTAGAGCGTGTCGTTGTCCGCGCCGCCGCCGCCAGACATATAGTAGAGCGTGCCCGCGCTGTTGAAGGCCATGCGGAAGCCGCTCAGGACGTTGCTGCCCGAGGTCGAGGGGCCGATGTTGCCGAGCAGCACGGGCGCGATGCCAGGCGTCGCGGGGTTGAAGCGATAGACCGCGCCGTTCTGCCCCGACCCGTCGTTGATGACGTAGAAGAGCATCCCGTCGGAGGGACGCTGCGCGAGCGTGGCGGCGTTGCCGCCGGGATAGCCCGTGTAGACGAGCGTCTCGGCCCCCGTCGCCGGATTAATGGACCAGATGTTGTTGCTGCCGGCGGTGGCGTTGCCGCGTATGTGGTAGACGGAGGTCTGGGCCGAGGCGGCGGGCGCGAGCGCGAGCAGGACGAAGACCGCGAGCAGCGCGAACCGCGAGCGCGAACGGGACGACGCGCCGCACGCCAGGTGGCGCGTGGGCGTGTGTCTCGGGCTCGTGCGTGCTTCGCGTCTCAAGTCTCTGCCTTCCCTTTAGTCAAGAGCTTCGTGAGTCTTCGTCGCGGGTTAAAAGTCAGGTCGCGGGTGGTTCCGGCCGGAGATTGCCGGGTTGCCAAGAATTAAAAGGAGCAGGGGGAGCTTGATTAGGGCTTTGAGTCACGATGCTACTCCTCCTTCTTAGCATCTTGTCCATCGGATGCGCCAGAACTTTGCAGCCCCGCGCGGCTCGTGCCGAAGAGGTCGAACAGGTTAGAGAGCTTGGACGAGAGCGTGAAGTAGAAGCCGCGACGCGCCGGAATCAGACTCGCGCCGCCGGGCTCGCCCGCCACGGTGAAGTTGTAGCCGAGGCCGAGGCGTAAATCAGGCACGGCCCAGAAGCCCAATTCTGTGCCATAAACCGAGCGGTGCGTCCCAGAGGAAGGCTGCATGAGGAAGCGCGCCTCGCCGGCCCAGTCGAAGCGCTGGGTGAGGCGGTACTGCACGCGCCCCTGCGTCAGGTAGGTCAAGGTCGAGACGAAGGGCAGCTCGGCCTGGCTGTTGGCGTTGAAGCGGAGCGCGAAGCGGCCGTAGACTTCAAGGTCGCGATTCACCTGGTAGTAGCCGTCCGTCGCGAGCGAGTCCACGCGGTCCTCTATGGAGCCAACGCCGCTCAAGCCTTCCTGCGTGATGGAGCGGTGCGTGTAGCTGAAGAGCAGGCCGGCGCGGTCGGATTCGAGCGGGCGCAAGGCGAGCGCGGCAGTGCCTTCGAGCGCGGTCGTGTCGCGGCCTTCAAAACTTGAGCGGGTGAATTGCAGGCGCGCGAGCGTCGTGATGCCGTCGCCGATGCGGCCGGCCGCGCCGAGGCCGAAGAGCTGGCCCGCGCCCATGCGGTCGCGGAACTCGTAGCGCGCGTTGGCACGGAAGTCGGCGGTCGGCGTCCAGCCGAAGCCGATGGTCGCGCTGTTGAAGCTCTGGCCCTCGCCCGCGAGGTGGAAGCCGCGCTCGAAGCCCAGCTCCAACGAGAATTCGTTGTTGATGGGCAGGCGGTTTTGCAGGCCGATGACGGCGAAGCTGTCCGTGCCGTTGATGCCGTTCTCAAGCTGGTAGCGGCCGGTGACGTTCGTGTACTTGCCGAAGCGCGATTCGACGCCGATGGCCGTCTCGCGGCGCGCGCCCGTAAACGCGAAACCCGTCTGGGCCACGTCGCCGATGGGACGAATCGCGGCCGAGGCCAGGCGCTGCGTCAGGAAGAACTTGGTCGTGTTGTTGTACTGGTAGGTCGCGGCCAGCGTCGTCTGGTTCGGGTAGGTCGGGTCGGCGTCGCCCAAATTCTGCTCGCGCTTGACGGAGAGTTCGAGCTTGTCCGTGACCTTCACTTCCGCGCCGGCCGTCACGAGCTGAGAGTCAACGTTGCGCGCGCTGTCAGCGTCGGTGAAGCTGCGGCGGTCGTAGCCGAGGTGGAAGCGCAGGCGCTCGCCGACGATCTGGTCCCAGCCCGCCGAGAAGGTGTTGCGCGAGTTGTCCACGTTCACAGTCCGGTTGCGCTCGTTCATGAAGCCGAGCTTGAAAGTGGAGTGCGCGAACGGCTTGAGCTGAAGGTTCACTTCGCTGCGGCGCGAGCCGGGCGTCGTGGTCGCGCCGAACGGGTTGAAGAAGCCGGGCGACGAGTAGGAGTGGCGCGCGACGATGGACATCTCGTAAAAGTCTACGGGCTGCGTCAGCTCGACTTGATAAGCATCGCCGTCGTGCCCGTCGGCGGCCAAAGAGAAGGCGCTGCTGCCCGCGCCGCCATACTCGCCCTGGCTGCGCGCGTAGGCGAACTGGAGAGTGCCGCGATTCGGGAGTTTCTTCTCGCCGTCGAGGCCCGCGAGCAGGAAGTCGCCGAAGTCCGCGTCGCGCTGCATGACGGCCGAGAGGCCGAGGCGCAGGCCGAGCCCCTGGAAGTTCTTCCGCGCGCGGCCCGTGTAAACGGAAGTCGCGAAGCCTTCGGCGCGGTGCTCGTAGGTGACGACTATCTGGACCAGGTTGAGCGCGTAGTCGAACGTCGAGATGTAGCGCATCAGGAACAGCTCGCCGGTCGCGGGGTTCAAGTTGTAGTCGAGCGAGCGGACGAGCGTTTCGCGGCTGAGGATGATCTCTGGGTTGCGTCGGTCGCGCACTTCAAGCGTGACGGTCTCGGAGCCGGGGAGCAGCTCGGCGTAGTTGAGGCGCAGGAGGCTCAATGAGCCGGCCGGGAACACGTCGCGCGCGAACGCTGTGTCCGGGCGCGCGCCCGTCAAGGTCAGAAAGTCGCCGTCGGAGTTTTCGAGGTGGACCTTGACGCCCGTCAGCTTGCGCCCGTAGCCCGCGAGCGGCACGTCCGTCATGTCCGCGTCGTGGTCGCCGAACATCACGTAGTTGCGCCCGCGATCAATCCGCGCGTAGAGCTTCGAGTTCGATTGAGCAGCCTCGTAGCGCGTCGAGGAGTCGCCGAAGAGCGGATAGACGCGGTCGAGCGGGTCTAGTTGGAAGATGCGGTCGCGGCCCGCCGTGCGGTTAATCGGGCGCTGGCTGTCGTAGGCGAGCGTCAGCATGTTGTCGCCCCAAAGCCTCCCGTTGTAGAAGAAGCTCAGGCGGCTGCGAACGTTCCCCTCTTCACCGCGCAACGAAATTTCTGGCACAGCCTTGCCGACGGTCACTTCCGCGAGGCCCACCATAATCGTCGGCCGCAGCTCGGGCGTGATGCGTACGGAAGAGCGCGCCTCGGACTGGCCCGCGATGGCGTGAAGCTGCGCGTCGCCGGGCGCACCCGAGCCGACCAGCTTAACGACGGCTTCGCCGCCTGCGAGCTGGACCACCTGGCTCTGCGTCTGGACGTTCTCGGCGATTGCCACGTCTGGCGATTTATCGTCGCGCGGCTGCTCGTTCTTCGCCTCACCTTCAACCAGAAGATGACCGGCCGAAGTCTCCACCGCCACCTGGTCGTCGAGCGCGGGGTTGTTCCACTGGTCGAGCGCGCGGACGCGGACCAGCACGGCGGCGCGGCCGCCCGCCTGTAGCTCTTTCGCCTCTGGCACAATTTCGAGCCGCTTGACGGGGCCACGGCCCATGACGGTGATCTCTTCGGACTGGCGCTGTACGCCCTCGGGGCTGACGGCCACGGCGCGGACGCGGTTCGGGCCGGGCTTGAGGCTGAGGCCGACGAAGCTGAAGGTCGAGACGTTGTTCTTCTGGTCCAGGCGGCTGACGCCTATGTTCTGGTCGGAGACCTGCGAGCCGTTGACTTCGAGCCTGACGGTCCAGTTGAGCGCGACGCGCACGTCCACCTGCATCGCCGGCGACATGACGACCGCCTCGGACTTCGGCGATAGGATGCGGACCTCGCCCGGCGCGACAGGCTCAAGCGTCTCGGTCGTCGTCAATTCGTACTTGCCCGCGGCCGTCGGCTCCGGCGTCTCCGTCGAACCTCCCGACGCGAGGGCTTGCGCGCCGGCCGGCGTTTGATAGTTCGCCTTGACGTTATCTTTCTCGCCTGCGCTCGCGGCCTCGACAGCTTTGCGCGCTTCCTCTTTGTCCGCTTCCTTGGCGCGCGACGCGGCCTCCGGCTTGAGACCTCCGTCGGTCCTGACGAGCGCGAAGTTCTGGCGGAGCAGGGAGCCGCCGCCGAGCGGCGTGCGGAGCAATCTGGCCCAACTGCGGCCGGCGATTGTCCCGCCGTCAGTCAAAGCGTAGCCGCTCGGGACACTCACGGGATCGAGCGAGATGACCTGCGGCCCGTCGCCGAGCGAGGGGAAGTTGTAAAGCCCCTGCGAGTCCGTGACGACGGACTGGCCCGAATTCAAATACAGGCGCACGCCCGCGAGCGGCTCGTCCTCTTTGTCGAACTCGCCGTTGCGGTTCACGTCCTCGTAGACGCGGCCCAGAAGTATTTGTCTGGTAGAGAACGCGCCGCCGCCGACCTGGACGGCAGCCGTGGCGGCCATCGTTTCGGTGCGCTCGCCCGAGAGGAAGAGGCCCGAGGCAGATGCGCGGTTCTCCTGGCGGCCCTCGTGCGAGTTCGCGCCGATGCGGACGCGATAGAGGATGCGCGCGTTGGTGCCCGGCGCGATCTCGCCCAGACGGAAAGTCAATTCGTTGCCGCGCACCTCAGGCTCGATGGTCACGGCCTGCGCGGAGCCCAGAGTCAGCCGCGCGGACCCTTCGGCGTAGTGGAAGGATTCGGGCAACACGTCGCGCACCGCAACTTCGCGCACGGGCGAGGCCGTCGGGTTGTTGACCTCGATGCGGTAGGTGAGCGCGTCGCCAATCTCCGCGCGCGGCTTGTCAACGTTCTTATTAATCTCCAGGCCACGCTGCTCGAACATAGGGATGTTGAGCGCGACGGCCGCGATGTTGTTAATCAGCGTGTCTTCGTTGACCAGCTCAAAGCCGCCGGGCCGCGCGAGCGGTTGACCGTCGAGCGCGCGCACGGACATCGCGAAGAGGCCGGACTCCGTGGGCCGCACGGAGAGTTCCAGCATGCGCGTGATGTAGCCGCGCGCCGTGACCTTCATGAAGTAGTGAGCGGGCGCGGCGGCGCTGCCCAGTTGGTCCGGGCGGAACGCGAAGCTGAAGTGGCCCTGACCGTCCGCCGGGTAGGGGTTGACGTTCTCTGTGTTCGGAGTGAAGCCCTGGCCGGCCGGAATCTGCAAGGGGTTCGCGCCGTCCTGGTCCTGAAGGATAGCGACGCTCGCGCCCGCGATGGGCGAAGCCGCGCCGCCACGGCCCGAGTAGACCACGCCGAAAGGATCGACGACGACGACGGCCGTCGTGCTCTCGGTCGGAACGATGTTCTGGCCCGAGACGACCGCGCCGTTGATGACGCCGACGCCAGCGGGCGCGTTGCCCGTCAGCCGCGCCTTGAAAGAGATGCGTACGACCTGATCGGGCGCGACCTCGCTCAAGCGAACCTCAAGGCGACGGTTGTCGTTGCGAAGCGTCGCTTCGTCGGCGTCAGCAGCGTCCGTCAGGGCGCGCTCTTCGAGGCGCAGGGAGTCTGTGACGTAAGAGATTTCGGCGGGCAGGTCGTCCGTGACGAGCACGTCGCGGGCGGTCACGTCGCCGCTGTTGCGGAAGCGAATCGTGTAGGTGAACTGTAGTCCGGGGCTGACGACGGCTTGCGGGTTGTCGTTGACAAGTTTCGTCGGCGGCAGGCTCGAATTGTCCGGCGAGGTCACGCGTGCGCCCGCGCCGACGGCGTTGACGATGATGCCCTCGTCCTCGCCGCGCCCGTTGACAGCGCCCACGACGTTCGAGCGCGCGCCGAGCCGGATGGTCAAACTGCTGTGCGCCGGCGCGTCGTTGGTCTCGACGACGGCCAGGACGTTCAGGCATTGCCCTGACTGGACGCGCGGCGAGAGCGATGCGCCGATGTTGACGACCGTGTCGGCCGCAGTGATGGTGCCGCTCGCGTCCACGTCGAAGTAGAGGCGTGTGATGCTGGCGGGCTCATTCACCTCCGCGCGGGTGATGGTGTAGAGGTCGGGCGTGTTGCCCAGGTTGCAGATGCGGAAGACGCGCGTCACGGTCTCGCGCGGGCCGACGCTCGCCGAGGGCGCGCTCTCGTCCGGCGTGACGCGAAGGGAAGAGACTGACTTGACCGTGACGAAGATGGTGGTCGAGACGGTCGAGAAGCTCGCGCCGTCGGAGTCGTCGTAAGTCGCTTCGGCGCGGTTGGAGATGACTGCGCCGGCCGAGCCCGCGCCGTCGCCTTCAAAGACGTGCGCCGCCGCGATTCCGGCCACCCACGCGAAAGCGAGTGCGGCGAGAATTACGGCGGCGATCCTGTGAAGGGCACGGGACATGGGCTAGAAGTCAGAGGTCATGAGTAAGGAGCCAGGAGGAAAGCGGAGGCCAGAAATCAGGAGGGGCAATCTTTCTTTTATTCTGACTTCTGACTTCTGACTTCTGATTCCTGCTTTTTCGGTTCGCGGTCCGGCCGGACTTCTCAGGTGAGCGGGGCACTTGCCCACCTGAGAAGTCCGACCGCGCCGCGTCCGTCCGTTAAGAGCGGTCGCGTTCGGGGCGCGAACGGGCCGCTAGTTAATCAAGCGCCTGAAGGTGAAGGTCCCTTGCTGCTGCGGGCCGAGCGGGCCGGCGACCGTGTCCTTCAGGAAGTTTGTGACGGCCGTGACTGCGCCGTTCGTGCTTCCGTCCGTGATGTTGCCGCCGTTGGTGTCCGACGGGTTCCACGCCGCAGGGGGCGCGAGCACCATCGTCGTGAAGCTGGCCCAGTTGTTCGTGTTGCCGGGGCCAGGGGTGCCGTCCTCGCTGATGACGATGTTGCTCGCCGAGAGCGTGACGTTGCCGCTGCCGCCGCCGGCGGGCGCGCTCGACACGTTCCGGTACACAATCGAGTAGATGATCTGCGCGCCGGGGACCGGGTCGGTTGCGCCGCCGACGCCCGTCGTGTTGCTGACGGTCGCCGTCTTGGTCAACTGGACGAAGCCCGTGTAGACGCGGTCAATCGTCTCGTTCCACTGAGTATTGGTGTTGCTGGAAGTGGCGCGCAGCACCGTGTCGTAGCCGGTCAGGACGGTCTTGCCCGAGGGCAGCGTGACCTCGACCTGATAGTTGGCCGTGGAACCGAAGTTGATTGCCAGCGCCGGGATGGGGTTGCCGGTGGCGACGCCGTTGTTGACGACAGTCGTCTGGACGGCGTTGACCGTTACCTTGATGGTCGCGCCGGCCGGGAACGACTGCACGGAGAGCGTGTAGCTGTCGTTGGCGTTGCCCGAGTTCTGAACGGTGTTCGTGAAGGTCACGATGCCCTGCGCGGTGGTCGAGCCGCCGGGGCCGACGCCCGCGAGACCCGCCGAGACGCTCTTGTTGGTGAAATCGTCATTGTTAGTGTTGTTGATTGCACCGGGAGCGCCCTGCGGGCCGTTGAGCACGCTGCCGAGAATTTGGAGCAGCGTCGTACGCAGCGGCGACGTGGCCGTGATCTGCGCGTTGACGGAGTTCTGCGCGTAGACGTTGCCCTGGTTCGTGATCGGATTGGTCGCGTCCGTCGTCGTGATGGTCACGACCTGGTTGAGATTGGCGCTGCACGTGCCGGCGGCCAATGACGCGCCGACGTTGAAGGCGACGCGCGTCGTGTTGGCCGGAGGAACGGCGACCCACGTCGCGGTCGTGATGGGGTTGTCCGTGACGGGCGAGGCCGAGTAGAGCGTACCCGCCGGGAAGACCTGCGGCGACTTGAGCGTCGTGCCCACGGGGACGGGCGCGAAGACGAAGACGCCAGTCTGCGAGCCGGCCGGCGCGTTCGTCAGCGTCACGGTCGTCGCCGGGCGCAAGCCCGTGTTGCAAGCCTGCCAGACGTAGGTGATGTCGGAAGCGAGCGGCACGGGGCCGGCCGGCGCGGTCAGCGAGAGCGTGAGCTGCGCGTCGTTCTCGACCTGTGCGCTGCGGTCGCCGCGCGCCTCGCGCCGCCCGTTGACGGACGCGCTCGACTCCGTGCGGACCTCGTTGGCGGTGGTCGCGTCCACGGGCTCGTTGTCGTAGGGCGCGGCGTCGTCTGCGTCGCCGAGGCGGACGTTGATGATGCTGCCCGAGGGGGCGGCCGCGTTGATGTTGACGAGGACGACGACGCTGCGCGACTGGCCCTGCGTGAAGCTGACGAGGTCGGCGACGCCGTCCATGATGTCAACGTCCTGGCCGGCCTGGTAGCCTGCGGTGCCGTTCATCTCGACGTAGGCGGAGGCGACGGTCGCCATGCCGCTCGCGATCTGGACGCTCGCGCCGCTGGCGAGGAAGCGCACCTGGTCGGTGAAGTTGCCGGTGTTGGTCACCGTGAAGGTGAAGGACGCGTTCGTCTGTCCGGGAACGACCGTCGGGTCGCTCGAACCGTTGGTCACGTCGGGCGTGATGGTCAGGCCCGAGACCTTCGAGACGGTGACGGTCACTTTATTAGAGGTGGCGGTATAGGTGCCGCCGCTGCCATCGCCATAGGTCGCCGTGGCGGTGTTCTCAATATTGGTGTCTGCCGGCGTCTGCTGCGCCAGTGCCTGCGTGTAGACGGCGCAAGAGATCGCCAGGACAGCGATCAGGCGGGCCAGCGCGAGAAAGAGGGTCGCGCTTTGCGAGCGCGTCTTATCTATCGTTTTCATTTCGTTCCTCATCATGAAAAAGGTAGGCAGGGAACAGGCAGGAGATTTGACGGGCAGCGGCTCCGTTCAGGCTGACGGGAAGAGAGCGCGCGCGTGAGTGTCCGGCCCAGATGAACCTTGTCGGCACTACGGCGCGCTTACTTGACGCGCACCTTGTAGGAAGCCTGTAGCTTGCCGCCGTCGGCCAGCGGGTCCGCCCACTCGTAGCGCAACTGCGTGTACATGGAGACGGGCGCGGGCACCTGCTTGACTGTGCCGTCGGCCTGGCGCTCTTCGATAGTCGGCTCGGCCGAGAAGGACTTACCATTGTCAATGCTGTAAGAGACGCTGGCCGAGCCGTCGGCGGTCGTCGAGCCCGCGACGAGCACTGTGCCCTTCGGAATCTGGCCCACGGCCTTGTAGTTGTGCGCGGGCGCGCTGCCGTCGTTCTCGGAGGTAATGGTCCAGTCGAGGACTTCACCGGGGTTGACGGCCGCGGCCTTCTCCAGGGGCAGGCGCTCGTTGCCGCGCGCGACCGAGCCGGAGAGGCTCACTTTGACTTCGGGGCGGCCGCGTTCGGCCGTGCGGAGTTGTCTTTGCGCGATGGCGACCGCGCCGCCCAGGACCAGCAGGCAAAGGGCGGCCAGGGGGAGCGCGCGAAGATTGTTCTTAAACTTGGTCATCGTCTTCTCCTTAAGATGTCCCCGAATGAGACGGGGCGATTAGGTGCCGGGTCTGTGGCGTTAGCGAATCGTCGGGGCCGTCTGCGCGTGGCGCAGGCCGCCGCGCACTTCGAGGGCGCGGGTGACGGCGTACATGAAAGTCTCGACCGAGACGGGGCGCGGGAGGATGGCGGCGAGGCGCGAGTGCGCGGGCGTGCGCATGATTTCGGAGGGGCGCTTGTGCAGGCCGATGAGCGGCACGTGCGGCGCGAGTTCCGTGACGGCCTCCGTGGCGCGCGCGCCGCCGAAGCCCGGCATGTCGAGCCCGAAGACGACGAGGTCGAAGAGCCCCTCGGCCGCCTCGCGCAGGACATCCATCGTGTGGCGACACGTCGTGGCCTCGTGTCCCCCGGCGCGCAGTGCCGCCAGGAGTTCCTCAGCCAAAGCCTTGTCGTCATCACAAATCATCACGCGTGCCATCCGCTACCATCCTTCGTTCCCAGAAACTTTTTGGGCCAGGAAGAAACTTGACCACGCCCCACACAAAACAACCCGCGTGCCGCGAAGCCACGCGGAGAGTTAACTGCTGAAATGTCAGAGCTTGGTTGGAAGGCGAGGACTCGCTAAAGGACGTGCCGCACTGCGCGCGCTGACACGCCGGCCGGAACTTTTGTCAGTGGGGCTGACGTTTTGTCAGGGCTCGGCAGGGGCGCGTGGGGTGAGGCGCATGCGGTCGTTTTAGAAAACGGGGCGTATGACTAGCTTTCAAACGCCCGACAGAACGTTTGTGACACCTTTGGGTTGGATGCAGCGCGTTTGCCTCTTGCTTGACCGAGACTTTCACCTGACGTACAGTAACTCTGTACGTATTTTTGATGGTAGGAATTTTTACTAATGCCGAGCCAAACTACTTACACAAAGGCGCGGGCCAATCTGGCTAAGCTCTGCAATCAGGTGACAGCCAACCGGGAGGTGATAGTCATCAATCGGCGCGGCGCTGAGGACGTGGCTTTAGTCGCGGCCTCGGAACTCGCCAGCCTGTTGGAGACTGCTCATCTGCTCCGGTCCCCGAAGAATGCGCAGCGATTGTTATCCGCTTTGAAGCGTGCCAAATCTCGAACGGGCAAACCTAAAACCGTTGCCCAGTTACGTCGGGAGATGGGGCTTGACGCAAAAGAATAGAGAACAGGGCCGGAGCCGAGCAAAACGTGACGCCGTCTTCCACCCGGAGTTCCGGGAAGATTTACGACACTGGGTGGAGATGGATCGTAAAGTCGCTCTACGGGCGTTCGATTTAATCGAGGCCATCATGCGTGATCCGTTTACGGGAATCGGCAAGCCCGAACCCTTGAAGTACCTTGCGTCCGGGGCGTGGTCGCGCCGCTTAACGCAAGAACATCGTATCGTGTATCTAGTGAGTCATGACCATATTGACTTTCTCCAGGCGCGCTATCATTACTGATCGCCATACGCAATGGTTCTGTCTCTTGACAGGCGCATCCCCGAATGTTTCAATACAGGCAGCGAACAAGCGTGGTGAGTTAAGGCAACTTGCGGCCACGTAAAATAAACTGCTAAACAGCTCGGCGAGTCTTTCCCGCGGAAGACCAATCGAATAGGCTACAGGGAAGCCCCGCGTTGTTTCGGCGCGGGGCTTTCAGTTTGCCGCCCCGGCCGCGAGAGAGACTTGGCCCAATTGTAAGGACGAACGAAAATTAGATGAGCACATTTCTTGACGCGTTGAAAGAGCGCATCGTCGTCTTCGACGGCGCGATGGGCACGAACCTTCAGGTGCAGAACTTGACCGCTGATGACTTCGGCGGGCCGCAGCTTGAAGGCTGCAATGAGTATCTGCTCGTCAGCAAGCCGGAAGCGGTTGAGAGGGTTCACTCGGCATTCTTCGATGTCGGCTGTGACGTGGTGGAGACCAACTCGTTCGGCTCGACCTCTGTCGTGCTGAGTGAATACAACATCGCGCACATGGCCTACGAGCTGAACTTCAAGGCCGCACAGCTCGCGCGCAGGATCGCCGCCGACTACTCTACCAAAGAAAAGCCGCGCTGGGTCGCGGGCTCGATGGGGCCTGGCACAAAACTGCCGACGCTCGGCCACATCTCTTACAGAGATTGTAAGGCCGCCTACGCGGAACAGGTGCGCGGCCTCTACGACGGCGGCGTGGACCTCTTCATCGTCGAGACCTGCCAGGACCTCTTGCAGACGAAGGCCGCGCTCGCCGCCATCTTCGAGCACTTCGAGCAGGTTAAAAAGAGGCTGCCCGTCATCGCGCAGGTGACTATCGAAATCTTCGGCACGATGCTCAACGGCACGGAGATCAGCGCCGCGCTGACCGCGCTCGAACCTTTCCCGATTGATGTCATCGGCATGAACTGCGGCACGGGGCCGCGCCACATGACCGAGAGCATTCGCTACCTCTGCGAGAACGCGCCGCTGCCCGTCTCCGTGCTGCCGAACGCCGGCCTGCCCGAAGTCAAGGACGGAGCGCAGCACTACAATGAAACGCCCGAAACTTTCACGGCGCAGATTACGCACTTCGCGCGAGACTTCGGCGTCAACGTCGTCGGCGGCTGCTGCGGGACGACGCCCGCGCATTTGAAGTCCGTCGTCGAAGCGATGCAGAGCGTGACGCCGAAAGTGCGCGACGCGAAACTGGTCCCGTCCGTTTCGTCCATCTACATCCAGCAGCCTTACGTGCAGGACGCTTCGTTCCTGATCGTCGGCGAGCGCGTCAACGCGTCGGGGTCGAAGAAGATGCGCGACCTCTTGAACGCGGAGGACTGGGACGGGCTGGTCTCTCTGGCGCGCGAGCAGGAGCGCGAGGGCGCGCATGTTCTGGACGTGAACGTGGACTACGTCGGGAGAGACGGCGAGAAGGATATGCACGAGCTGGCCTCGCGGCTCGTGACGAACGTCAAAATCCCGCTGATGTTCGACTCGACCGAGTGGCAGAAGATGGAGGCTGGGCTCGAACACGCGGGCGGCAAGTCAATCCTGAACTCGACCAACTACGAGGACGGCGAGCCGCGCTTCGCCAAGGTCCTGGAACTGTGCCAACGCTTCGGCGCGGGCGTCGTCATCGGCACGATTGACGAGCAGGGCATGGCGCGCGCGGCCGACGCCAAGTTCGAGATTGCCCGGCGCGCTTACAAACAGGCGACCGAAAAATACGGCATCCCGGCGCACGACATTTTCTTCGACCCGCTGGCGCTGCCCATCTCCACGGGCATAGAGGAAGACCGCCGCAACGCGCTCGAAACGATTGAAGCCATCCGGCGCATCAAGGCTGAGCTGCCCGACTGTCTCACCATTCTCGGCGTCTCGAACGTTTCGTTCGGGCTGAATCCCGCGTCGCGCATCGCGCTTAATTCCGTCTTCCTGCACGAAGCGGTCGAGGCGGGGCTGGACGCGGCGATTGTCAACGCGAGCAAGATCCTTCCTCTCAACCGCATCGGCGAGCGTGAGAGTGAGGTGGCGCTTGATTTGATTTACGACCGGCGAAAGTTTGAAGGCGACATCTGCACGTACGACCCGCTGACGGAGTTTACGAAACTCTTCGAGGGAGTCTCCGCCAAGAGCACGAAGAAAGATTTGTCTGAGCTGCCGGTCGAAGAGCGGCTCAAGCGTCACATCATCGATGGCGAAAAAATCGGCCTTGAAGATAATCTCAGGCTCGCGCTCGAAACTTATTCCGCGCTCGACATCATCAACAACATTCTGCTCGACGGGATGAAGGTCGTCGGCGACCTCTTCGGCAGCGGGCAAATGCAGCTTCCCTTCGTCCTCCAATCGGCGGAGGTAATGAAGGCGGCCGTGCGCTTCCTTGAGCCGCACATGGAGAAGAAAGGCGGGGCGACCGCGAAGGGGACGATGGTGCTCGCGACCGTCAAGGGCGACGTACACGACATAGGCAAGAACCTCGTGGACATCATCCTGACCAACAACGGTTACAAGGTCGTCAACCTCGGTATCAAGCAGCAGATTGAAGACATCCTGCGCGCGGCCCAGGAGCACAACGCGGACGCCATAGGGATGAGCGGCCTGCTCGTCAAATCCACGCTCATCATGCGCGACAACCTTGAGCTGATGAACGAGCGCGGCATTTCTGTGCCAGTCGTTTTAGGCGGCGCGGCGCTGACCCGCCGCTACGTCGAGGACGACTTGAAGGCGCTGTACAGCGGAGCCCTCTTCTACGCCCGCGATGCCTTCGACGGCCTGCACACGATGGACGAATTGACGGGCGGGGGAGCAGCCGCGCGTAATGAAGACGGCGCGCGGCCCGTGGCAAAAGTCGCGGCGTCGAACGGCAACGGCAATGGCAAGCCCGCCGCGGACGACGCCGAAGATTTGGTCGGCGAGGACGCCAAGCTCGGCATCCGTAAGCAGGCGAGGCCGCGCGCCGTGACTAAAATCGCGGGCGACACGACGCACACGCGCCGCTCGGACGTGAACCCGAATGTGCCAATTCCGCGCGCGCCCTTCTACGGCTCGCGCGTCGTCGCCGACATCGCGCTCGACGACGTGTTCGCCTTCGTCAACGAGACGGCGCTCTTCAAGGGGCAGTGGCAGTTCAAGCAGGGGAAGAAGAGCGCGGAGGAGTACAGGCAACTGGTCGCGGAGCACGTGCGCCCGGCCTACAAAGCACTGAAGGAGCGCTCGAAGCGCGAGCGGTTGCTTGTGCCGCGCGTCGTCTACGGTTACTTCCCGGCACAGTCCGAGGGCAACGATCTCATCATCTACCACGATGACGAAAAGACGGAGCGCATGCGCTTCACCTTCCCGCGCCAGCCTGAAGGTAAGCGCCTCTGCCTCGCGGACTATTTCGCCTCGAAGGAGTCCGGCCGGATGGACGTGGCCCCGTTTCATCTGGTGACGATGGGGCGGCGCGCGAGCGAGTACGCGCAGGAGTTGTTCAAGTCGGACAACTACACGGAATATCTTTTCTTCCACGGCCTGAGCGTGGAGTCGGCCGAGGCGCTCGCGGAATTCTGGCACAAGCGCATACGCGAAGAGTTGGGGATAGCCGACCGCGACGCAAGCGAGTTGACGAAACTCTTCCACCAGGGTTACCAGGGCTCGCGCTTCAGCTTCGGCTACCCCGCGTGCCCGAACCTGGAGGACCAGACGAAGCTCTTCGAGCTGCTGGACCCGTCGCGCATTGACGTGGAGCTGACGGAGGAATTTCAGCTCGACCCGGAGCAGTCAACCTCCGCTATCATCGTGCACCACGAGGAAGCGAAGTATTTTTCGATAGACTGATTTTAAGTCCAAAGTCCAAAGTCCAGGGTCCAAAGTCAAAAGCTGGACGCGGGACGAGTGGGCTTTGGACTTTGGACTTTGGACTTTGGACTCTGAAAAGGTAATTGATCCCACGCCCGAGGAAATAAACGTCCTTTCGCGAACGGAGCGCTTCGCGTTCTTTCAGGCGCACGAGATGAACCAGGGGCGCTGGAAGAGTTTCTGGACGTGGTGCCAGCGTCACGTGGGCTCGCGCTGGATTCAGGTGGCGACTTACAACCTGATGAACGTCTACGGCCTCGAACACGTCGAGGCCACGGACGCTTCCCGCCCGCTGCTGCTCGTCGCCAACCATCGCTCGTTCTTCGATATGTACGCCGTCTCAAGCGTCCTCTTCCGTCGCACCAAGCGGCCCATGAAACTCTTCTTCCCGGTGCGCGCCCGCTTCTTCTACGAGTCGCTCGTGGGCGTCGCGATCAACTTCCTGGCCGGCTGGTGGTCCATGTACCCGCCCATCTTCGCCGAAGAAGCGCCGGAGAAGCGCGCCTTCGACAAGTTCTCGATTCGCCGCCTGACGGAGCTGTGCAGCCGTGGCCGCGCGCACGTCATAGGCTTTCACCCGGAGGGGACGCGCAACCTGAACTCGGACCCCTACTCGTACCTGCGCGCGCAGCCCGGCGTGGGCAAGCTCATCAAGGAGTCACGCCCGCAGGTCGTCCCCGTCTTCATCGCCGGACTCGGCAACGAAGCCCTGCGGCAGATCATGGGCAACTGGCGCGGCGGCGAGCCGATACGCATACACTTCGGCCCGCAGCTCGATCTGTCGGACTTCCTCGCGCGCCCCGACCGCGTCCGCACCTACAAAGAGATCGCCGACTTCCTGATGAGCAAGGTCGCGGAACTCGGCGAGGCCGATAGAAAAATGTACGAAAAGCAGTGATAAGTGATGAGTGATAAGTGATAAGTTAAAGAAAGAAGCTTTTACTTATCACTGGCGTTGTTGCATAAATAGCTACGGAGACGGCAACGCTGCTATTCTCAATGCGTGACCAAAAAGAAGAAGCAGGCGTACCGTCTCCGTAACTGGAACCAATATAACAAAGCTCTGGTTGAGCGCGGAAGTCTCTCGGTCTGGGTCAGTGAAGACGTTCTTTCCACGTGGCACAATCGTGCGCGCACGGGCAAGCGCGGCAAGCCTACCTGCTACACCGACACGGCCATCCTTTGCATGGCGACTTTGGAAGAAGTTTATGGCTTGCCGCTGCGCGCCACTGAAGGGTTGACCCGCTCGATCATCAAGCGGCTCGGCGTGGAGTTGAGTGTCCCCTGTTACACGACGCTCTCGCGCCGTCGCCGCTCTTTGGAAGTTGAGATGCCGCGCCTGAAAAAGTCTGGGCCGCTGCATCTGGTGGTGGATTCCACAGGCATCAAGGTCTATGGCGAGGGTGAATGGAAAGTGCGCCAGCACGGCTACACGAGGCGTCGCACGTGGCGCAAACTCCACCTCGGCGTGGATGAAGCGACCCTTGAGTTCGTGGCGGTCGTGGTCTCGACCAACTCGTTCAAGGACTCGCAACTGTTGCCTGACTTGTTGGAGCAAGTCCCGGATGAACTGAGCCAAGTCTCTGCCGATGGAGCCTATGATAGCCGCAACTGCTATGACGCCATCCGCGAGCGCGAGGCAAGGGCGGCGATTCCTCCGCAGAAGCGGGCGCGTATTTGGCAGCACGGCAATACGAAGGCTGAGCGCCACCTCCGTGACGAGAACCTGCGAGCGATCAGAAAGAAGGGTCGCAGGGAGTGGAAACGTGAGAGCGGCTATCATCGTCGCTCTTTGGCTGAGACGCAGGTCTTTCGAGTGAAGACGATCTTTGGCGGACGGGTCAGCGCACGCTCCTTTTCGGGACAGGCCGCGCAGATGCTTGTCAGATGCGCGACGCTGAACCGGATGACGCACTTGGGAATGCCGGACAGCTTCAAGGTCGCGGCGTAAGGATAGTTCAGTTGGGGAATGGGTTGCGCTCATCCCTATTTATGCAACAAAGCCCTTATCACTTATCACTCATCACTTATCACTTATCAATCATGTCATTGCTTCCGCTCGTCATCGTCAATCCCGCTTCGGGCGGGAACTCTACGCGGGGCTCGTGGCCGGCGATTGCAGCCGACCTGGCGACGCACTTCGGCGCGTTCAATTGCGCGTTCACGGAGGGGCCGGGCGGCGGGCGCGTGCTGGCGGCGCGCGCGGCCGAAGAGGGGAGAAGGTTGGTTATCGCGTGCGGCGGCGATGGCACAATTTCGGAGGTCGCGAACGGCATTCTGGAATCGGGTCAGGATGTCGAGCTGGGGATTCTGCCGAGCGGGACGGGCGGAGATTTTCGCCGCACGCTAGACATCCCCGCGCGCACGGCCGATGCCGCGCGCTTACTCAGGCTCGGCCGCGCGCGCCGCATTGACGTGGGCCGCGTTCGTTATCTCAATCACGAGGGCACGGAGGAGACCAGATACCTGCTCGGCGTCGCTTCGGTCGGCATGAGCACGGACATCATCGAGCGCGTGAAGAAAGAGGACTCGCGCTGGCTGGGAGGTTCGCGCTCGGGCGTGCGCAAAGGCAGGCTCACTTTCGCGCTGGCCGGCGCGCGCGCGACGCTCGCGCAGCCTCAGACGAACGTCGTCGTGCAACTGGACGAAGGGCCGTCGCGCCGCCTGACGGTCGCCAACTTCTGCGTCGCCAACGCGCGCTACTTCGGCGGCGGGATGAAGGTCGCGCCCGAGGCCCTGTTGGATGACGGCCAATTCGATGTCATCTCAATCGGCGACCTCTCCGCGCTCAAGATTCTCGCCAACGCGCACAAGCTTTACAGAGGGACGCACCTGGACATGGACGAGGTCCAGACGGCGCGCGCGAAAGTTGTTACTGTGAGCCCGGCGCGTAAAGGTGAAGAAGTGGCGATTGAGATTGACGGCGAGTTGCCGGGACGCCTGCCCGCGACTTTCGAGATGCTGCCGAAGGCTCTACGCGTGAGGTGTCCGCAGGTTTAATCATTAGCGCCAGTCGGGCGGTGGCAGCGGCGCACCGTAATCACCCGCGCGCTGCCCCGTGCCCGCGTCATTCAAATACCCGCGACCGCCCCAGCCTGTCACCGCCGCTTCCGGCTCGCGCCAGATGTAGAGATACCAGTAGACGGGCATCGCGAAGATGCTCCCCATGAAGATGACCACAGCCCACAGCGCCTTCTTGTCCTTGACGACGCGGTCATTCCTGAAGACGTTGATGATGTAAAAGATGGTCAGCCCGACGGTCAGCAGCCAGAGCAGAAGTTGCATGGTGAAGATGGCCCCGAAGGTAGACGAGAATTCCTCCTCGTTCAAGAATCGGCCCGAGCGCGGGGAAGAGAACATGGACGAGGCCGTCGAGAGGAAGACGACCATCACCAAAATCGAAAGGACGAAAGGCGCGACGGTCGCCACGCCCAGTAGTATCTTAGCCGGTCTGCTCATGCCCATTCCTCACTTCCAAAAATCCCCGCGTGCTCCCGGTCATAATACCCGGCCGGATTAAAACTCGGCAAGCGCCTCTTCAATTGAGCGCGCCGCCGAGGAAGTTCGCGCGCAGGTACTTGACCGTGTCGAACAGCGTCTCGCCGGGGTCGCGTGGAGAGAAACCCAGGTCGCGCTCGGCCTTCGACGAGTCTAGATACCAGAAGTATTCGGCCATCTCGACCGCCGCAGGCTCGACCGGCGGGGCCTTGTCCCACTGTTTGTAGAAGGCGTGAATGATTTGCGAGCCGGCGACCGCGAGCTTCGACGGCAGCGAGAGGCGCGGCGCGCGCACGTTCGTCAATCTTTCGAGGCGGCCGAAGAATTTCTCGAAGGTCCAGTTGGCGCTCCCCAGAAGGTAACGCTGGCCGTGCTTCCCCTTCTTCATGGCATTGGGGAAGACGGCGGCCGCGTCGCGCACGTCAACAAAGCTCAGGCCGCCCGAAGGCACGGCGCTGATTTTTCGGGCCAGAAAATCCAGGACCACTTTCGTAGAGCTGAGGCGCTCGTCGCCGGGGCCGAGCAGCAGGCTCGGGTTGAGGATGACGAGGCGTCGGCCGTTCCCGTCGAAGCGCTCCAACGCGGTGCGCTCCTGGTAGAGCTTGCTGGCGTAGTAGGGCCAGCGGCCGATGATGTCAACGGGCACGGAGCCGCGCTCGTTCGGCGTCTCCTCGCCCTTCTCGCGCACCGCAATCGTTCCGCTCGTGGAGGCCATGACGATTGCTTCGACGCCTTCGACGCTCGCCGCGTCGCACAGGATGCGCGTCCCGTCCACATGGACCGAGTACATCTCGCGCGCGTCATCGTCGTCGCGCGAGACGCGCCCCGCCAGGTGATAAATCTCCGCCACGCCCTCGACCGCGCGCCGCACGTCCTCCGCGTTCGTGATCGAGCCTTCGAGTGTCTCGACGCCCAACTCCCCGAGCCAGGCGGGCGCGGCGGTCGTCAGCACGCGCAGGTTCTTCGCGCCCGCTTCGACAAGCTGCCGCACGAGATGTGAGCCGAGGAAGCCCGTCCCGCCCGTGACGAGAACCTTGGGCTGCGGGCGGCGCACAATCGCCGTACTCTTTTTTGTGCCAGCTTTCGTCGCGGCCTTACGCGCCGCACGTTTCTTTGTTTTCGTCGTGACCATGATGAAAAGTGATGAGTGATGAGTGATAAGTGGTAAGTAAAAGCGTGGTGTCTTAACTTATCACTTATCACTCATCACTTATCACCGCTTCAGTCTCCCGTGACCGTCATGTGCTCGCTCTGTTCGTCCGCCGTCGCCGCCGCGCCACCGCTGCGTGCGGCGCGGCGCTCGTCGCGCCAACGTTTACGCAGCGCGCGCGCGTCGAAGGCGTGGCGCGTGCCGTCGCGCAGGTTCTCGACGGAGTGCTGCGTGAGCGCGGCGATTAAACGGTAAGCCTCGGCGCGCGCCATGCCCCTGGTCAACTCTTCCAGCTCCTCGTAAGACAGGTAGCGGCCGATGCGCGCGCCTATGTCACGGCTGCGAATGAGGGTCGAGCCCTTCGGCATCGCCTCATATGTGCCGTGGACGAAGACGGGCAAAATCCCTATCCGGCAGGCGAGCGCGAGGTAGCCTATGACCGGCTTGAACTCGGCTATCTCGCCGGAGAGCGAGCGCGTGCCTTCGGGGAAGATGAGCGCGTTGTAGCCGCGCTCAAGGAACGAGCGCGCGTGGCGCAACGACTGGCGCAGGCTCCCACTGCGCTCAATCGGCACCAGGTTCGTGAAGTTCTCCATGTAGGCGCGCTTGTACTTGTTGTCGAAAAAGTAGTCGGCGGCGGCGAGCGCGACCATATCTTTGCCCGCTTCGCCGAGCGCCATCTTGACGAGGCCCATGTCTAGGTGCGACGTGTGGTTCGGCGCGACGATGAAGTTTGTGTGGACGGGAATGTTGACGCGCCCCTCGTACTTCGTGTGGAGAAACTTATCGTAGAAGACGCGCTGCAAGGCGTCGAGCCCCTTGTTGCCTATGTCGCGGACGAAGGCTGGGACGTGTATCTCATCCGAGGGCTCGCGCTCCGTCTCGGCGCGCTCCGTCTCCTTGCGAGTCGCGGCGGGGGCGTGGCGCGTGACGACCTGCGCCAGCTCGCGCAGGTCGTTGACTTCCGTCAGGGTGTTGGGCGACTTGAGCGCGCCGCCCGCGTTCTCAATCGCGGTCGCCAGCTCGACGTACATCAGGCTGTCGAACCCTAAGTCCGACAGCCGCGAGTCGAGCTTGATCTCGTTGCGCGGGCGGCTTGAGACCGCCGAGACGATGTTGATGAGCCAGGTGGCGTCGCCCTCTTTCTCGTCGCGCGAGGCGACGCGCGAGTTGGCCTTGGCGCTCTTCTCCAAAACTTCGAGCGTGTCGAGCACCTCATTGCGCTTGACCTTGCGCGTCGCGGTGCGCGGCAGTTCGCCGTCCCAGAAGTGAAAGACTTTCACTCGCTTGTAGAACGGAAGCGTCGAGGACACGTCGCGAAAGTGTTCTTCGATGCGCTTGCGGACTTCCTCGCGTGAGAGGGTCGCGTCCGTTTCGTAATTTGGCACAACCATGCACGCGACCTTTTCGCCGAGCCCATCGGGGAGACCGACGACGCTCAGTTCCTTGATGAAGGGTGACGCGTCATAAGTCTCCTCGACCTCGTCCGGGTAGACGTTCTTGCCCGAGGCGTCGAGGATGATGTCTTTCGAGCGGCCGACCAGATAGAGGTTGCCTTCGTCGTCGAGCCGCCCGATGTCGCCCGTGTGCAGCCAGCGGTTGACGAGCGTGCGGCGCGTCGCGTCTTCATTCTCATAGTAGCCGACCATCACGTTCGGCCCGCGCGCGATGACTTCGCCGACGCCGGACGAGTCCGCTTCGAGGATTTTGACTTCGACGCCGGGCAAAGGCTTGCCGACCGTGCCGGCGGACAGTCTGTTCTGCGGGCGCGTCACGGTCAAGACGGGCGAGGCTTCAGTCAGGCCGTAGCCTTCAAGGATGGTGAAGCCGAGGCCGTGAAAGTCCTTCTGCACACTTTCGCTCAGGGCCGAGCCGCCGCTGATGAAGTAGCGTATCCGGCCGCCCATGCCTTCGTGAATCGGGTAGAAAATCAGGTGGCCCAAATTGAGCGGCGTCTTGTCACGCAGCCACGAGTTGACGCGCATCAAGAGGTCCGCCGCTTCGCCGATGAGCTTGCTGCGCTCGCTGAACTTGTTCTTGATGCGGCGGTGCAGGAGTTCCCAGACCGCAGGCACGCCGACCATGCCCGTGACGTGACCGTTCTTAATCGCGCTCGTCAGCGCCTCGCTCGACAGTTCTTCTAAATATGTAATCTGCGCGCCACGACTCAGAGGCGCGAGGAAGCCGGCCGAGAACTCGAACGTGTGGTGGAGCGGGAGCACGGAGAGCACGCCGTCGCTCGTCGTCATGTCAATGATGGACGTGAGCATCGAAGTCATGCTCGTCAGGTTCCTGTGCGAGAGCATGACGGCCTTGGGCTGGCCCGTCGTGCCGGAAGTGAAGATAAGCGAGGCGACCGTCTGCGCCTGCACGCGTGCGGGCAGGAGCGATATGCGCTCGTCCTCCGTCCGCTCGTCCGGCATCGCGAAGACTTCCTCGAAGCGCCAGATGCGCGCTTCCGTCAGCCCGGCCGCTTGCAATCTCTCCGCGAGGTCGTCGTGCTTCTCGTCCAACTCCGCGCTGATGACTATCCCCACCGCGTCGCCGGCCTCGGCGAACTGTATGACCTTCTCGGTTGATAGCTCCGGGTCGAGCGGGATGCAGCTCGCGCCGGCCTTGAGGATGCCGAAGTAGGTCATGCCCCACTCGGGCGCATTGTGGCTCAAGAGCATGACGCGCATGCCGGGCCTGACGCCCTCGCTCGCGAGGAAGGCGGCGGCGCGCGTCGCAAGCTCGCGCATGTCCGCGTAGGTGTATTGCTCTTTCCGCCCGTCGCGTTCGATTCGCATGGCGACGCGCGTCGCGTGGCGCTTCGTCGTCGTCTCGAACATCTCCAACAGGTCGCGATAGGTGTAGACGCGTTTGGGCTGCGCGCGCATGTCCTCTTCGAGCGTGGGGAAGACCCACTTCTTGAGGCCGGGGAAATGCACGTTCATCCAGTAGTCGTACCAGTCGAACTGCTCCGGGTGCCACGCCAGCAGCGGTTGCTCGTCGGGGCTGATGCGCGCCATCAGCGAGCGCACGTTGTCGGCGCGGAAGACGTAGGCGTTCTCGACCGTGAAGGGCCGGAACATGTCGAAGGCTTGCTCCGTCTCGTGCGTCAGCTCCTCGAAGCGGTCAACCTTCTGTTTGACCTGGTCAATGACTTCCGAGACGCGGCCGCCGCCCCAGCGCGGGCGCACGCGGTCCAGAAGGTTAGAGACCTTCTTGGCCGCCGCGTTAATCATCGGCGTCGAGGTCCGCTCGAAGTGCGCGGGCGTGACGGGCTTCGTCTCCATGCGCGCCGCGATCTTGTTGACGAACTTGAAGCCCGTCTCCTTCTCCTCGAAATGTTTCCGCTTGTAGAGGCCGAGCAAGCCGACGATGCGCCGCATGTCGTTCGGGTTCGAGTCGCCGGTCGCGGCCTGGTGAACGAGGCGCGGTTCTTCGACGCACGCCTCGGCGGCGACGGCCAGCATGACGGCCGCCACCTGGTCAACCGGCGTGATGTCCAGAATCAATTTCTCGTTGACGGGGATGAGGGATTGGCCCTTGAGCGCGATGAAGATGAGCGGCGCGGTCGTTGTAAAACCCTCGTTCCAACCGGGGAACGGGTAGGCCAGCGCGGACTCGACGATGCTGGGCCGGACGATTGTGCGGACGATGCCGTCTTCGGCGGCGACGAGCTGTTCGCCGAGGCTCTTCGTGTAAGTGTAAATATTGGGCCAGCCCCACCACGCGGCGCGCTCGATGCCGAGGTCTGTCAGGCGCGTGCGCGTCCAGACCTTGCGCTCGCGCGCGACGGCCAGGCCCATCGCGTCCAGGTCGTCGGGGTCGCGCCCCTCTTCGATGAGGCGCTTGCGCGCCTGCTCGCGGAAGCGCGCGGCCATCATCGCGTCGCGCGCTTCGTCTCTCACGCGGTCGGCCAATTTGGCACAGTCGCGTATCTCCTGCTCGACGTTGAACTCGACGCCCCGCATGTCCTCTTCGTCGCGGCGCGGGAAGTAACCTATGACCGGGTCCGACTCCCAGACCGCGCCCGAGCGGTTGCCCGCGACGAAGCAGGTCGAGACGTGGACGAGCGCGGGCCTCTTCATGCGCTTCGTGAACTTGATGACGTTCTCGGTCCCGACGACGTTGGTGCGGAGCGCGCTCTCCAGCGTCGGGTTGAAGGTGACGTTGCCCGCGCTGTTGATAATCACGTCCACGTCGTCCGCTATCTGCTGCGCCTCCTCCTCCGTGTAGCCGAGGTTGGTCTCGCCTATGTCGCCGCCGACGATAGCGACCTTGTCGCGGATGAAACCCTCGAAGGCGTCGCCGTAGCGCTCGCGCAACGGGTCGAACGGCGGGGCCGTGATGACGTTATTCCAGAAGCGCGTCTCCGATTCTTCCTTGGAGCGCGCGCGCACCGTCACGTACACACGCCCGACATTGGGAAAGCGGTGCAGCAGCATCGAGAGCGTGACCTTGCCCAGGAAGCCAGTCGCCCCGATGATAAAAATCTTGCGGTCGTTGTAAATTTCAGTCGGAGATAGTTTCATCGCTCAATCAGCCCGCGAAGCGGGCGGCATAACAGTAGCCCACATCGTTAGACGTGGGAACGGTCATCAACAATTAGGGCGAGCCCCGTAGGGGCGATATTCAACTCCATCTCTCCTTTGGCCGCGCTCGAATTCTTCATTCCATATCCGCGATCCCGATCATCGGCTGGTGGAGCATGGTGATTTCAGCGGAGCGGCCCATGTAGCTGCGGGCCATCGCAATCGCCTCGGTCAGGTTGTCGGCGCGGTCCCAGCCGAGCATGGCGGGGACGTGCGCGTTCTCGGCCCCGGCGGCGATGACCTTGCCGACGTGCTGGCGGCCGTTCTCGCCCCAGTACCACATGAAGAAGGGGTGCGCGCCGTGATAGGCGTTGCCGCGCCGGTACATCTCCACGTAAGAAGGGTTGTTCGCGAACTCGCGTTCGTATTTTTCGCGCAAGGTGAAAGCGTCGCGCGTCTCCGGCAGCAGCCGGTTGAAAAACTCTATATAGCTCGGGTGAAAATTGTGGTCGAACTCGTCGTAGCAAGGGTGATGCAGGATGAGCACGCCGCCCTTCTTCAACAAGGGCTTGCCGCGATAGAAGTTGAAGTGGTAGCCCAGGGCCATCACCTGCACGAGCAGCGGGTTCAAAATCGAGTAGACGTTGTAAGGCGAGATGTCTGGGATGCCCGTCACCAGAATGTCGCACTGGCCCTTAATCGGAATCGCGTACTGGTCGAAACCCTTCTCGATGATCTTCTCGTGGACGGGCTCCGTGCGGCCGGCGTGGCAGGCGATCAGCTCGTACTGCGCGGGCATCGCATGCAGCATCTTGCGGCGCGCGGCGCGCGGCAGCTTGCTCATCGTCCGCCGGATGCCCTCGAACTTCAGGCGGTCGAACGCCGTAAAATCGTCCTCGTTCTTGAAAAGAAAATCGAGCGCGCCCGTGTACATCCGATTATTGATCGCCGTCTCGATGTGGAAGACGTTCATGTGCTCGTCAACCAGTTTCCCGAGGCGCATGACTTTGTGGTTCAACTCCGAGCGCGCCGGGTCCATGTAGCTGTCAGAGTCGCGTATCGTCTGCGGCTCGTGGTGCGCGCGCAGGGATTCGTAGTCGCACAGGCCGACGGCGACAGACTTGTGCCCGCCGTCCATCGGGACGAGGTTGATGTTGACGTAGATAACTAAATCGGAGTCGGCGCAGCGGCGGTTAATCCTGAGCGGCTCCTTGTGCTTCGTGTGGCCGAGCGTGATTAAGCCTTCGGGCCACTCGGCGTCGTGGTTGTAGTAGCGGTCTGGATAGAACTCGTCGAAAATCTTCGGCCCGACCATGCGCTTCATCTCCCACTCGGTCATCTTCCGGTGGAGCGAGTTGGCGACGATGATGTGCACGTCATCAACGCCGTGGCCCGAGAGCATCTCGGCCAGAATTTCGATGACGGTCTGGCGTATGTCCGGCGTTGCCATCGGCGGCAGCGGAAGAGAGATGTCGTCAACCGCAATCGTCACCTTCATGCCCGGATAAAGCTGCGCGAAAAGCGGGTCGCAGTCGTGCGGGTGGTTGAGCGCGTAGCGAATCGCCGCCTCGCGGTTCGGCAAGCCTTTGATGGGCGGCTTCGGGTAAATCACACGTGTGCCAATCGGCAAGTCTTCCAGAATGAAATCCTCGCCCGACGGCATCACGCGCGGCGCGCTGTCGCGGTCAATGTAAACGACCGACTCGTGTGTCTTGCGTCGAAGTTGTAGGCTCATAATTTAGTTTTCAATTTTCAGTTTTCAATTTTCAGCACCAGCTTGACTGAAAACTGAAAACTGATAACTGATTACTTTAAGTTCAGTATCGGCCAGTCGTGATGTAATGCTGTTTGCTTGAGTCGCATGTCTGGATTAACTGCCGCCGGGTGGCCGACGACCGAAAGCATCGGCAGATCGGACATGCTGTCGGTGTAGGCGTAGGAGTCGCTCAGGCTCAGCCCCTCGCGCTCGGCGAATGTGCGAATCCAGGATGCCTTGGTCGCGGCGGCGAGGACGGGCGGCAAGAGCCTTCCCGTGGCGACGCCGTTGACGAACTCCAGGCGGTTCGCCACGTAGTCTTCAATGCCGAGATACTTCATCAAGGGCGTGACGGACAAATCGAGCGCGCCGGTGACGACGACTTGACGCAGACCGAGGCTGCGAGATTTCTCGATCAGCTCGAACGTGCCGGGATAGACCGCGGGCTTCAACACGTCCTCGAACAACTCTTCGGCGAAGAAGCGCAGGCGGTCTTCCGACTCGCCCTTGTAGCGCTTGAAGAAGAGGTCGTTGAAAACTTTCCGGCTGTACTGGTCCGTGACGGCGAAGATGGGGATGCTCAAGAGCGTCGAGGCGCTCTTCTTGAACGTGCGGAAGAGTCCCTGCTGGTTCTTCGCATAGAAACCGAGCGTGTGGACAAGATTAGTGCTGACTAAAGTTCCTTCTAGGTCGTAGAATGCAGCCGCTGCCACATTGCCCTCCAGAAAGGCGCGTGCACTTACGTTTCGACTGGCCCGCGCCGGGATTCGTCCGGGAATATGGATATTGAGGCAGGAATCTTACCCTAATTCCGCGATTTGGGTAAGCGACCAGAAGAAAGAAAATTCAACCGCGCGAGAAGAAGAGGTTTTATTGAACAAAAAAGCGTTGAGAGAGAGCAGCGGATTCGCGAGGCGCGCGCGCGCCGCGCTGCTCGCCGGAGGGCTCTTAACCTGTGCCATTTTGTCCGCCTGCTCGTCGCGCGCGCCCGTGCAGGAGAATTTGGCACAGGACAAGTCGGTCGCGGCGGAGCTGGTGACGCAGGCGGAGAAGCTCTACGAGCAGCGCGCGGAGCTACAGCGCGCGCGCGAGGCCGTCGTGCTTTTGCGCCGCGCGGCGGCCTCGGACACGGGGAGCTACGACGCCGCGTGGCGGCTGGCCCGTCTGGACTATTACCTCGGCGCGCACACGACCGACAAGGGCGAGCGCGACCACGCTTACGATGAGGGCGTGGAGGCCGGGCGGCGCGCGGTCAAGATAGAAGAGGGACGGCCGGAGGGTCATTTCTGGCTCGGCGCGAATCTGGGCGGGCGCGCGCAGACGAGCATGATGAGCGGGCTCGGGGCCATTGACGAAATCCGCCGCGAGATGGGGCGCGTGATTCAGTTGGATGAAGGCTTCGAGAGCGGGAGCGCTTACATGGCGCTCGGCCAGGTTGACCTCGAAGCGCCGAAGATGATGGGCGGCGACCCCAGGCGCGCCGTCGAGACACTGGAAAAGAACCTGCGCTTCGGCGAAAAGAACGCGCTCTACCACCTGCGGCTGGCCCAGGCTTACGCGGCCGTCAACCGGGAGGAGGACGCGCGCCGCGAGCTGAACGGCATTCTCAACATGACGCCCAACCCGGCCTACCTGCCCGAATACGACGACGCCGTCAGGGAAGCGCGCGCTCTGCTCGACAAGATGCGTTGACGCCTTAAAGAGTGATGAGTGATAAGTGATGAGTAACGGCGGCGGCCTTGAAAATATTTTTGGGCCACGCAATTCCGCACGGCCCGCGCGTTCTCTCAGGCGGCTGTTTTCTTTGAAAGGAGAAGGTGACCGAAAGATGAGACTTAGAGCGCTTAACAAACCTAGTCACGGGCGAGAATATTGTAGGGGCAGGGCTTGTCCCTGCCCGCGTGTGATGGAAGTAGAGCGGGCAGGGACGAGCCCTGCCCCTACGGTTATTCCGGTTTTCTTAGTGGCTCTTAGTCTTTTACTCGTGCTCGCCTTCGCCGGAACACAGGCCGGAGCGGCCACGCACGTTTCGACCAAAATCCCGACCGTCACGCTCTGCGACCTGACGAGCAACCCGAAGCAGTACGACGACAAGGTCGTGCGGCTGCGCGTCTCCTACTTCTTCGACACGACGGCGACGGACGACCCCTTCTATTTCTTTTACGACGCGACCTGCGACGCGCGGGAACGTCGCGCCGCGCCCGAGTTCGAGGCAATGGAGAAGGAAGCGCGGGCGCGGGCGTTCAAGCTGATAGACAAGCACACTCGCAAGAACAGCGCCGGCACGGCCGGGCGCGTCGAACTGGTCGTCGTCGGCCGCTTCAGCAGCTCTCGCAACGGCTACGGGCATCTCAACCAGCACCCGTTCGGCTTCGACGTGACAAGCGTCGAGCGCGTCCGGCCGGTAGCCGCCGCCGCCGTCTGGCCCGAGTAGGATTAACGATTCCATGACCGAGCGGAAGTGTTCGTGCGCGTCGTTCGAGAGGCTCGAAGGCGCGAGCGTACCCGCTTACATCGCGGCCTTTCTTGAGCAGCATGAGAAGAACCGCTATCGCTGTCGCGTCTGCGGACGCGAGTGGGAGAAGCGAGCGCCCGAGAAGGAAGGCACAAGACCAAGCCTGGTCAAATTAAAAATGCAAAATTAAAAATGCGAAATGGAAGGCGAGGGGCGCGGCCCTCGTCTTCCATTTCGCATTTTTACAGTTCCATTTCCAGGTAATGAAAAGGGATGTGCTCGACATCGCGGCCGGCGTCTGTGAGGGCGTCGAGCATGCGTTGCGCGCCGGCGTAGTTGAGAGAGTGGATGACGATGGTCGCGTTGCGCTGGCGATCCGGGTGGGCGGCGAGCCAGGCGGCGACGGCGTAGCCTGTGCGCTCGTCGTCGGGCTCGTCGGAGAAGTAGTGCTCGTCGAGCAGGTCGTGGTCGAGCAGGATGGTCGCGTACTCGCGTTCCGAGAGCCAGCCGACGGCCTGGCCCACGTCGCACGTTACGTCCAGCACATGCGGTGCGAACTTCCGCCGGAACCAGGCGCAGCGCACCTCGTCGTCTTCGACCAGCAGCACGCGCCGCAGAGGATTCTTCATACGCTTGCGGATTGTCTACGGCTTGCCCGCCGCCTTCTTCAGCTCTTCGAGGTTGCGCTTGAGCGATTCGAGTTTTTGGCCCGCTTCGGCGAACTTGCCTTCGGACATCAGGCGTTGATAGTCGGCGAGGTCCGTGGCCGCGCGGTCTATGAGCTGCTGCGTGCCGGCCGGAATTGGGCCGGTTTGCTGTTGCCCCGCCTGCTGGCCCTCGGGCGGTTTTTGCTGCTGCGGCTGCCCTGTCTGGTCGGGAGGCTTCTGCTCTTGCTGCTCGCCGAAGAGCTTCGTCATCGCCTCCTGGAAGTTCGCGCCGAAGACGAGGCGCTCGTGCGTGGCGAGCACGACGAGGCGCAACTCGGGCATGGGGCTCTTCTGCGCCTGCAAGTAGATGGGCTGGACGTAGAGCAGCGAGCGGCCCATCGGGATGACGAGCAATTGGCCGCGCCGCACGCTCGATCCCTGCTGGCCCCAGAGCGTGAACTGGCCCGAGAGCTGCGGGTCCTGGTCTATCCGCGCCTCGACCTGGGCCGGCCCGTCAACGAGCCTTGAGCGCGGGAAGTTGTACGCGAGCAGATGCCCGTAAGCCTCGCCGTCGGAGCGGCCGGCCATCCAGCCGATCATGTTGTTGCGGTTGCCGGGCGTGAACGGAACGATCTCGACGAACTCGTTCTGTATCTGCTCGCCCGGTAACTGCATCAGCACGAAGTAGGGTTCGAGCGAGGCGTCCTGCTGCTGCTTGTTCTCCTTGTTGACGCTGACATGCTTCGCCATGCTCCACACGTCCTCGCGCTGGAAGAAGACGCTCGGGTTCGTCGTGTGGTAGAGGCCGAAGACATCGCCCTGCGTTTGAATCAGCGTCTCTGGGTAGCGCACGTGCGCGCGCAGGTCCGCAGGCATCTGGGAGGCGTCCTTGAAGAGCACGGGGAAGACCGCGCGATAGGCGTTGACGATGGGGTCTTCGGCGTCGAAGACGTAGAAGTCAACGTTGCCGTTGTAAGCATCAACCGTCACCTTGACGCTGTTGCGTATGTAGTTGACGCGCTTATCGGCCGCCTGATAGTGCGTCGAGTAAGGGTAGGTCGTTGACTCCGTGAAGGCGTCGAGCATCCAGAAGAGGCGGCCGTCGCCCGTGACGACGATGTAGGGGTCATCGTCGTAGACGAGGAAGGGCGCGAGCGCGTTGATACGCTCTTTGATGTTGCGCCGCATCAGGACGCGGCTCTCGGGCGTGATGGCGTCGGAGAAGGGGAGCTTCGAGAGGTCGCCCAGGGTCCAGGCGAGCAGCGTGCGGCGGAAGAAGCCGCCGAGCGGAATGCCGCCCGTGCCCTCGTAGACGTTCGACGTGCTCGACTCGCCCTGCGGGTAGTTGAACTCCTGTTGGTTCGTCTTGACGTAAACGTCCGTGTCGGTCTTCAAGCCGAAGTAGATTTCGGGCCGCGTCACCTTAATCTCGTCGGGGGCGGAGGATTCGACGGGCATGTTCGAGAGGACGAAGCGCGGCATGCCCTCGGGCGTGAACTCGTTGGCCGTGTTCATCGTCACGCCGTAGCCGTGCGTGTAGATGAGCTTCTCGTTAATCCAGGTGCGCGACTGATCGGGAAGCTTCAACACGTCCAGCTCGCGGGCGGCGAGCATCATCTGGCGCATCTGCCCGCCGAGCTTGTAGCGATCAATGTCAACGTCGTCGAAGAGATAGTAGGTGCGTATCTCCTGAATCTGCTTGAGCGTGTCGAGCAGGGCATTCCAGTCCCAGAGGCGTATGTTGTCGAGCGTGGAGCGGTTGCTCTCAATGTCCAGGCCCGCGACCGAGGGCTCGGCCTCGTAGTCGCGCATCTCTATGCGGTCGAGGCCGAAGCCCTTGCGCGTCCAGGTGATGTTGTGCTCGATGTAGGGCGACTCGCGGCCCAGCTCGTTTGGCTTGACGATGAAGCTCTGCACGTAGGCCGGGATTATCATCCCCGCGACGACGAAGACCAGCACGGGCAGCGCGACCGCCGCGACGATGAAGCGCAGCTTCCGCTTGGTCAGCGCGTTCACGATGACGATGGCCGCCGCGACGACGAGCGCGATGGCGACGATTGCTAAACCCGGCAGAAAGTAGTTCGCCTCCGTATAGGTGACGCCGGAGAACGATTGGTGGTCCTCCCAGAGGTAAGGGTAACGCGAGAGGTAAACGCGCCAGGCCAGGAGCACGAGGAAGCCCGCGAGCGCGAAAGAGACAGCGGCGTAGGCCGTGGCGCGCACGGCGTCCGCCGCGGACTTGGTCTTCTGCTTCTGCGTCGCGGAGAGGATGGCAAAGAGCGCGGTCACGACCAGGATGACGAGCGAGAGCATTATCAGCCAGCGGCTCAACATCTGGTGCACGGGGAGCGAGAAGAGATAGAAGCTCAGCGGCTTTCCGAAAACGGGGTCGGTCGCCGGGGCCGACGGCTGGTTCAGGTAGATTGCGAACTCGCGCCAGCCGTCCTTCATCCCGAGGCCGACGACCAGCCCTATGACGACGGAGAGCGCCCACGCGGCGGGCCGGAAAAACTTCGACGGGTTGACCGTCACGCTCTGATTATTGACGACGATGGTGCGGCGCTCGAACGCGGTCGCGGCGAAGGTGCGTTCGGCGAGCCAGAAGGCCGCGCGCAGGATGGCGGCGGTCGCGACGGCGAAGATGAGAAACGTGAACAGCTTGGTGCGGAAGACGTACCAGTAGACGCTGGAGTAGCCGAGCGAGCCGAACCAGAGCGCGGAGACGTAGACGGAGACGAAGCGGAAGAGGAGGAAGAGAAGCAGGAGCGCGGCCCCTATGACCCAGATCAGCTTGCGGCTTCGCCTGGGTTTGTCGGGCTCAATGTCTATGACCTTGCTGTCGTCCTCGTCAATGTCAAAGGGGGTGCTCATGGCGCACAGCATACGCCCAACCGCGCGCCACACTCAAGGAGCGTTTGCTTTCCGCGCGCGAGGGAAGGCAGAATCAGACTGCTTACGATGGCACGGCTTATGACGAGAAACTTCAGCGCCGCAACTCAACAAACAGGACCAGCCAACTCCTTTGCGTCCTTGCGCCTTTGCGAGAAACTTTCATCACGCCAAGGCGCAAAGACGCAAAGAGGTGAGCCGCGCTCTTCCACTTTCGTTCTCCTTTGTCTCATCGTGACGGCGTGCGTCGCGCCGCTCTCGTGCACGCGCGCGCCCGAGCCGCCGAAGCCCTTCGCGAGCGTTCGCACGCTAGCGGGAGCCAGAAATAATTCGGCGCGGTTCGGCGAGCCGTTCGGGGTCGCGGCCGCTACGGACGGGAGCGTCTACGTCGCGGACGGCGAAGCGAACCGCGTCTGGCGAATCGCGCCGGACGGCACGGCCGCCACCGTCGCCGAAAATCTCAACACGCCTTCCGCCATCGCCCTCGCGCCCGGCGGCACAATCGTCGTCGCCGACACGGGCTCGCACACCGTCAAGCGGATAAATGTGCAGAGCGGGCAGGTCACACTCGTCGCTGGCACGGAAAACAGATCAGGGTACGCCGACGGGAGCGGCAGTGAAGCGAGGTTCAACGGGCCGGTCGGCGTGGCCGTCGGCCGCGAAGGGACCATTTTCGTCGCGGACACTTACAACGACCGCGTCCGCGCGATTGACACGGCGGGGCGCGTGCGAACTCTCGCCGGCGGGGGCGAGCCTGGATACAAGGATGCCGAGTCGGGCGCGGACGCGCGCTTCGACACGCCTTGCGGCATCGCCGTGGACACGGACGGCTCGCTCGTCATCGCCGACACGGGCAATCATCGTCTGCGCCGCGTTACGCTTGAAGGCGCTGTGACCACCATCGCGGGAACGGGCGAGGCAGGGGCCGCCGACGGACGACCGGAAGCCGCCACGTTCAACGAGCCGACGGGCCTCACGATTGACGCGGGCGGAAGCCTCTACGTGGCGGACGCGGCGGGCGCGGCCGTGCGCGTCCTTTACAGGGGCTTCTGGCCCGAAGTCTACACGCTCGCGGGCGCTCATTGGCCCGGCCTCGCCGACGGGACACTCGACGGCGCGCGGCTGAGTCGCCCGTCGGGGCTCGCCGTCACGACAAACGGGACGCTCGTCGTCGCGGACTCGGGCAACAAACTGGTCCGCGCGATTGTGAGAGAGGGCGACGAGCGCGGTGTTGAGTTGACGCGCGAAGAGGTTGATCAGCTTCGCCCGAAGGCCGCGGAGTTTCGCGCGCTGGGCGAGCCGCGCTGGCCCTACGACCCGCCGGAACGCACGCGCGAGATAGCCGCCACCTTCGGCGAGGTTCGCGGCGAAGTCGGAGACGGCGCGGACTCCTGGTTTCATAACGGGCTCGACATTCCCGGCGCTTACGGCGAGACGGCGCGGCTCGTGCGCGCGGAAAAAATGCTGCGCCCGCTCTCCGTCTCCGGCGTCGGCGGCCCGCGCGAGAGCATACGCTTCCCAGCGCTCGGCTACGTGCACCTGCGCGTCGGCCGCACGCAGGACGACCGCGCCTTCGCGGACGACCGCTTCGTCCTCAGGCGCGACGGCGACGGCAAAGTTACGGGCGTGCGCGTGCGTCGCGGGGCGAGCTTTCGGGCGGGCGAGGCCGTCGGCACGCTCAACAATCAGAACCACGTTCACCTGATAGCCGGACCCGTCGGCGGCGAGTTCAACGCGCTCGCCGCGTTGGAGCTGCCCGGCGTCAAAGACACCGTCGCGCCAATCATAGAGAAAGACGGCGTGCGCCTCTTCGATCACGAAGGAAGGGAACTCGGCTCGACGGCCGATAGCAGTAAGAAGGCGCGAGCGAGTGAGCTGCCGGTCGGCGTCTGCGGGGACGTGCGCGTTGTGGTTCGCGCCTACGACCAGATGGACGGCAACGCCGCCCGCCGCCGGCTCGGACTTTACCGCCTGGGCTATCAAGTGCTGACCACGGACGGGCGAGCCGCCGGGAATTTTTCGGAGCCGCGCGTCACCATCTCGTTTGAGACCTTGCCCGATGACGTGAGGGCCGCGCCCGTGGCCTACGCCGAGGGGAGCAAGTCTGGCGCGACGGGCGAGACCATCTTCGCCTACGTCGTCACCGACAGGGTGCGCGACCGCGCGGCGCAAGAGGATTTCTGGCACACAACGGAGTTGCCGCCGGGCGATTACACACTGCGCGTCTTCGCCGAAGATTTTTTCGGCAACCGCGCCACGCGCGACGTGCCCGTGCGCCTCTGCGCCGGGAGTTGAGGGCTGACTCTCTAATCCCGCGCCCGCGAGTTTCTCAAAACGCGCGAGAAGCGCTATATTAGTCGGCGCACAACGTCCCGTTTAATCTACGTTCCCTACCGCAAAATTTTAACTCGCTCTCCGAGGAGATTACGCACGTGAACAGCAACCACACACGCCGCCAACTGATAGCCGCCTTCGCCCTCGTCTCGCTCGTCGCCGCCGCGACGTTCACGTCCTCGGCAACGTTCGGGGGCGACAACGAGAAGCCGTCCGCTGTGATCAGGGTCGCGCCGCCCGCGCCCGTCTTCGACCAGACCGCGCGCCTGAGTGAGTTGGCCTCGCGCCGCCAGCGCGTCGCCGAGAAAGTGGGCCAGAACGGCATCCTCGTGCTCTTCAGCACCGAGCCGCGCGTTTACACAAACGACGTGGACTACAATTACAGGCAGGAGAACAACCTCTTCTACCTGACGAACCTCAACCAGAAGGGCGCGACGCTCGTCCTGATGCCCGGCAACCCGCAACTGCGCGAAGTCCTCTTCCTGCCGCGCCGCGACCCTGCCGCCGAAACCTGGACCGGCCATATGTATTCTCCCGAAGAGGCGCGCGCTCTCTCGGGCATCGGCGAGATTTGGGAGGCCAAGGAGTTCGAGCCGTTCATGCGCTCGCTCAGGCTTCGACAGGCGTACCGCCCGAAGGACGACGCGCTGCTGATGACCGCCGCCGCGCAAGCGGTCGTCCCGCCCGTCCCGCAGACTTCGCAGATGACTGCCGGAGGAACACCCGTGCAGCCCGCGGCCACAGGCTCGGCCCGCGCGAGCGTCACGACGACGAACACGCCCGCCGCGACGCAGCCCGTGGCCCAGCCCGTCTCCGCTTCGGCAGGCGCGACCGGCTCGGCTTCAAACGCGGCCCCGACCGGCTACGAGACGCTCTTCGCGGCGATGGGCAAAGACGAGGCTTCGCTTTACCTGATACTGCCGCGCGAGGACGACAGCCGCGAGTTCAAGCCGGAACAGAATTTCGCGACGCAGTGGGCCAAATCCGCGAGCGGCCTGAACGTCCGCAACGGCGCGCCCATCTTCGCGCAATTGCGTTTGAGGAAGTCGCCGATGGAGCTGAAGCTCTTGCAGCACGCCATAGACATCACGACCGAGGCCATCGAGCGCTCGATGGCGGTCGCCGGGCGCTCGCAGTGGGAGTACGAGGTCGAGGCCGAAGTGCTCTACACCTTCAAGCGTCGCAACGCCGACCACTGGGGCTACCCCTCAATCGTCGGCTGCGGGCCGAACGCGACCACGTTGCATTACGTCGAGTCGCAGGGCCAGATTAAGCCGAACGACCTGCTTTTGATGGACGTGGGCGCGGAGTACGGCCACTTCACGGCCGACGTGACGCGCACCTTCCCCGTCGGCGGCAAGTTCACGCCCACGCAGGCGGAGATTTACCAGATCGTCTACGACGCGCAGGAAGCAACGGCGCGCGCCACGCGCCCAGGCGCGGTCTTCCCGACGGACGTGCACAACGCGGCGGTCGAGAAGGTCAAGGACGGCTTGGTGAAGCTCGGACTGATTACGGGCCGCGACGACACTTACATCGCCAACAAGAATTTCCCGCCGCAGCCGCAGTACCGCCTCTGGTTCATGCACGGCACTTCGCACTGGCTGGGGATGAACGTACACGACGTGGGCGGGCGCGGGGTGACGCTTGAGCCGGGCATGACTTTCACGAACGAGCCCGGCATCTACATACGCGAGGACGCGCTCGACGTGCTGCCGAAGACGCCCGAGAACGAGAAGATGATCGCGGCCATCCGGCCGGCCTTCGAGAAGTACAAGAACATAGGCGTCCGCATCGAAGACGACATGCTCGTCACCGCCAACGGGGCGGAGTGGATGACGAAAGCGCTGCCACGCTCCATCGCCGACATCGAAGCCTTCATGGCCCGCGCCCCGAAAGAGCTACGCACGAGCGCGCTCGACATGCTGTGGAAAGAGCGGGAGGCCGTCCCGTTCATGACCGTCGCGATGAACGCCGACAAGTCGCATTTCACCGGGCGTCATCCCCACTAGGGGCTATTTCTTCCAAGCCGGGGTTTGCTTTTGAAGAGCCCCGTCAGGGCGAAAGAATTCTTTCGCCCTGACGGGGCTCTTTAATTATCAGGTTACATTACAGGCGACGGCCGCCGGACGTGATGAATTCCGTCTTCCGGTTGCGTCTTAGCTCGACATGTATGAGAAGATGCCGACAAAAATCCCCAGAGTAACGGCCGCGAGCACGACTACTTCGGCCGTAATGGATGAAGGCACGCTGGGTCTCCTCACGTTTATCGGGGACGAGCAGACGTTGTGCCACGTCTGATTCTCCTGTTCCTCCACTGGCCCAATTCTCTGTCCCGCGTATTTAGCTCTCATAATGCGCTTGCTGATGTAACCGCCCCAGTAACCGAATCCAATGGACGTGAAGAGCGCGCCGAAGGCCAGGACGCTCATGTTCGCTCGTATCCTCCGTTCGTGAACGTTAGCGATTCCCTGTAACAGCGTCGGGAGGACGCCCGCGAAAATAATGAAACAGAAGATTCCCAGCCTGCCTCCCCACCCCTGTTTGGCGCCTTTTGCCTCCCGGATTGCGTATTCGCTTATGTCGTTTTCGATGTCCGGCCTCCACTCGTTGTATCTTTCGCAGATGCCCTCTCTGAGCAGGTTCATCGTGGTCTCTGAGAACGGCTCTTCGCGGTTAGCAATGCTCTGGAAATTATCGAGGACCTGGGCGCGGAGATTGAACGGAATCGAGCGCAGATAGCTTGAGAGCCTTACCGTAGACGCCGCCCCGGCATGCCCCTCGATCTCGAGCAAGTAGGCCTGAAGCAATAAAGAATCGGACCGGCCGGCCAGCGCCTCGGCCACATGCCGAGCCTCGTCCACGAATTCAAACTGAAGCAGCGTATCGAGGAGGCCGAAGCAAGCGGCGGCCCTGCTCCAGCCGGCCGAATTCCTGCGCAGCGAATCTGAGAAAGCGCTATCGAGCGCGTCGTCGTCGGCCGGCAGCCCGCTTAAGACCCAGTCGAAGGTGTCGGGCGATTGGCGGTAGCGCTGAGTGTCCAAAAGGCCGATCTGCTTTTTGTAGTAGTCTGCCGCCTCCGCCTGGCGGCCTTCCTTTTCCAGAGACCATGCCGCGCATATGTACGGCTCGATGTTACTGGGGTCCTGCTTGATGGCCTCCTTCGAGAGCCGGACCGCCTCGGCGTACATCCCTGCGTCGTAAAGTTCGTGCGCCCGGTCGCTTTTCGACTGCGCCTGTAGCTGCCAAGCGCTCGAAATATTCCTCTTTTGTCGCTCGGCCGCCTCGTAGGCCGCCATTTCCATCTCCAGGGCCGCTTCCTGAATGGCGTCCTGCATCGCCTGCGACTCCTCCGTGCGCCGCCGGGTCTCTTCAGCGCTGATGCGCTCCATCTCCTCGGCGTGCTCCTTCAACATCTTCCTCTGCTCGCATATAGGGCAGGAGTAACCTTCGTAGGCCGTTCCGCATGTCCAGCATGTTGTCTTATTCATAGTGAGTGCTCCTGGCTTTAGGGATGTGAGAAGACGCCGGGCCACGACCGGGCGTAGTGCCGGCCGTGACGGGACGCGCCACAGTGGCCGCCGAACGACCGGGAACGCGAGACCTTAACAACAATGAGAAAGTCAGAAGAAGTACGGCCCGCGTGAGATCAGGTTAGAAGGCCGACGCGGGCGCGTAAGGGAGCGAGGTGAAAAACGGCTGCACGATATGCCGGCCGGCGTTGAGTGTCAAGCTGTTCCCGGCGGGCCGGCCACGCGCGCGGGCCTTTATTCGTAGCCCAACGCTTCGACCGCGTCTTGCCTCGCTGCTCTAAGCGCGGGGTAGAGCGCGCCGATGGTCCCGCCCACTAAGCCGACGGCGAAGGCGACGACGAGCCAGCGCGGCTCGATCTCGACGATGAGGGAGGTCGTGCGCATGACGGCGAAGCGCACGAGGAGCGTCAGCAGAATGCCTGTGATGACGCCGAGCAGGCTGACGAGTATCGCCTCCTTCTCGATGACCCACGCGATGGTCCCCTTCGACATGCCGAGAGCTTTGAGGATGCCTATCTGGCGCGTGCGTTCGGTGACGGTCGTGTACATGGCGAGCAGGATGACGAGCATGCTGATGGCGGAGGCGACCGCGACGACGACCTTGATGAAGATGTTGAGCGCTGGCACGGCCGCGGCGTAAAGCTCCGGCAAGTCGCGCGTGAAGATGATCTGATCTTCGGGGAAGCGCTCGCGGATGCGCGCGGCGAGCGCGTCCTGCTCGGCAGGGTTCTGCGCCGCGACGAGGATGGCCGTGCAGTTGCCCTCGGCCCCTAGTTGCTCCTGCATCGTTTCGAGCGGAATCTTGATGCGCCCGCCGCCCGGCGGCTCGTAAATCCCGACGATGCGGAACGGGCGGTCGTAGAGCTGCACGGTCGAGCCCACCGTGACCTCGCGGTCCTTCTGCCAGACGGTGTCAACGATGGCCTGGTCACGGCACGCGGGCGGCGAGTTCGCAGGGCACGGCGTGAAGCCCGTCCCCTCCTTGATGGTCAGGCCGGTCAGCGCCGAGTATTCCGCGAACGGGATGCCGTCCACGAGGCGGCTGCCGAAGCCCCTGTCGCTCGACAGAATATTTTGGCCCAGCGGAACGGCGGCCCGCACGCCCGGCACCCTGCTCAACTCCTCGACGCGCGAGACGGGCAGGCGAAAGGGCTCCGTCCCGCTCATGGAAAATGTGCCAGAAGCGCGCACCATGATCTCGGCGTTGATGTTGCCCTCGCGGCGCGCTCGCTCGCGAAGCACGCCGTGGGCGAGTCCCACCGTGAAGACGATCAGGAGAACGCCGACCGCTATGCCGAGCACGCTGACGACGGTGCGCGCCGGCCTGTGCGAGATGTTTGAGAGAACCAGGCTGTCCATAATCTTCCTAAAGCGCGGGCTGCGGTCCATCAGCCGGCGCGTCGCGTTCGGCACGGCGCGCCAGGCCAGGACGAAGAGCCCGATCACGGTCCAGAAGAGCGTCCCGGCTTTACGCACGAGCGCGAGCGTCACGCCCGTCGCGGCCGCGAAGCCGAGGGTCTGCAAGATGATTTCCGTCCCGCCCTCGTAAACGCCGATGGTCGCGGGGACAAACCCGAACGCGAAGTTGATGACCTTCGTCAGTGACTCTATCACGTAGGCGGCGTGGACGGCCGGCGAGTAGCCGAGCATGCGCAAGGTGACGTAAACCTCGAAGACGCTCGACGCGTGCGAGAGCAGGTTCAGCCCGATCATCGCGAAGAACGAGCGCGGGCGGTGCGAGTAGAAGTCGTAAACGTTCGACTCCAAATCCGAGATGTGGTTGCGCCGCGCGGTCAGAAATTTCGGGTGGATGCCGAACCGGCCGAGGAGGTCTATTGTCCACGTCAGCAGCATGACGCGGCGGCGCGCAGCCCAGACCGCGATGGCGATGCCGACGGTCGCCAGGCCCGCGATGCTGTAAAGCACGCCCTGTATGACTGACGGCAAATCATAGGCGAGCAGCATGACGACCGCGCCGCTGAGGATGAAGAGCGCGACCGAGAGGTTGTAGAGGATGTTGTCCACGACCAGGGCGGAGACGCCGTAGGCGAGCGGCACGCGCTTCCTCAAGAGCGCGACTTTCGTCGCCTCGCCGAGCAGTGGTCCTGTGAAAGTTAAGAAGCTGATGGCCTCGCCGCCGAGGCGGACGGCGAAGGCGTGGCGGAAGCCGAAAGTGCGGTGCTCGGGCGCGACGGCCGAGCGCATGGCGAGCGTGCGCAGGGCGTGGCGCGCGCCGCTGATCGTGAGCAGGAAGAGGAAGCCGAAGCCTATCTTGAGGAGCGCGTCGAAGATGGGTTGGACGCCGACGCGGTTGATGACGTAGACGAGCAGCACGAGGCCCAGGAGGAAGGCGATGGCCTGGAGCCAGATGATGTTGCGGCGCAGGTTGCCTCGGGCCGTGTCTTCCGACCCGTCGGCCTCAGCCAGCGCCTCGTCGTCGTCGAGTCGTTCGATGCCGTTTAGCTGCTCGTCTACCGTCTTCAAGGCGCGGTCGCCACTCCTTCCGCGACGGGCTGGCCTTTGCGCTCACGCTCCGTCTCGCCCAAAACTTCTTTGATGACGCGCCCGGGGAAGCGGCGGAAGCCGCGCTCCCAGAGAACGGGGACGGGCTTCTGCCCCTCGTTCAACTGTCCCGTCAGCGCGAGCACGGTCGGCATGAAGCTCATGCTGTCGTAAGGCTCCTCGACGACCGCGCCCCTCGGCACGTTGGTCCGCTCGCCGCCCCAGAGCATCAGCGTCGAGCGCGTCGAGTTGCGGAAGAACGAGCCGTGGTTGCCGCCGGGGTTGAAGCCGCGCACGTCGAAGTTCCAGTGGTCGTTCGCCAGGACCAGAAGGTCCGCCTCGACCATCTCGCGCTGGGTGCGGCGGAAGCGGCGCAAGCTACGCTCGTCCTCGGTCAAGCCGGCCGCGTCCACGTCGAACCCGTCGTTCCAGTGGCGCGCGAGCTGTTCGTTCAGTCCGATGAGCGCATTAGAGTATTCGGTTTTGTGCAGCGCGCGCAACCATTCGAGGTCGGTGTGCCAATCTTCAAGCCAGGCGGAGCGCGCGCCCTCTGGCACGTCGAGGCGCGCGTCCTCCCAGATTTTGAGCGGCAGGCCGGCACGCCACTCGGGGCGCGTGAAATGAATCGCGCCCGTAGCGTCTTCCGTCAAATTCGAGACGGGCAGGTAGCGCAGGCTCAAGCGCCCGGCCGCGTCCGTGCGCGAGAGAATCAGCGCCTGATTCTCCGGCCCGTCGTAAATCCAGACGACATCGCCGTTCGGTCGCAACTCGGCGGGAAGCGACGCGGCGATTAGCTCCGCGGGCAAGCGCACGGCGACGAAATCTATCGGGTGCGAGTCAACGCCGGGCTGGACGTTGTTGCGCAGCGCGACTTCATGCAGCAGCCGGAAGTAGTTGACGCGCGCGAAACTCTTCTCCGCGTCGAGCGAGCCGTCCTGTGCCAGAACGGGGCCGCCGGGCGCGAAGCCGACGACGTAGTTCTGTAGGTCGTGAATGCTGTTCGGATTCCCCATCGCGCCTTTCGCGATCACGTCTTCAATCTTGAGAGCGCGCGGGTCGAAGTTGTCGCGCTTGAGCGCGAGCAGGCTCGTCAGCGTGCGCGCATATTCTCGGTAGTCGCGCTCGTCCGCCTCGGACGAATCGAGCCGCGCGAAGGCGCGCAGCTTCTCCTCGCCGCGCGGCGTCTCGTCTTCGCCCACGGGCGCGGCTTCCTGCTTATCGCCCTTCTTCTTCGCTTGCTTCTCCCGCTGCTTCCTCTCCTGGTCCAGCCGCTTCCATTCTTCGAGCAGTGCGCGCTGCCTGGCGTTGGCGCGGCCGAGCGCGGCCATCTCCTCGTTGATCCACGCGAGCTGCCGCCCCCACTCTTCGCGCCTCGCGTCGAGCGTCTTGAAAAATGCGTCGGAGAGAGCGCGCCGCTGTGCGTCGGGCAAGTCCTTGCGCTGAAGCTGCTGCAAGAGGATGTGCAGGACGTTGAGGTCGCTCGCGCGCAGGTGAATCGAGGCGCGCTCGTTGCCGTCGAAATCCAAAAGCGCCGTCGGGTAAGACGTGCTCTGGCCCTTCAGGTAATAGGTGTCGTCCGTGGTCGTCGTAATCAAAGGCACGAGCGGGTAGAAGCCTTTGATGGAGTAGTCCAGGAGCAGTCGCCGCTTGGTGATGACGTGGTGTCCGCCGCCCGCGCGGCTGCCCAGGAGTTTCACCAGGTTGTAGCCCTGGCTGTAGATGTGCTCGTCCGTGTTGACCCCGTGATCGGAGACGAGGACGAGCGCGGTGTCGGCGGCCTCGGGCGTCTTCTGAATCGCGGTCCAGACGCGCCCGACGACCCCGTCCAGAGCTTGCAGCGCGTAGAGGTGCGACTCGCGGTCGCGGTTGTGGTGCGCCGCGTGGTCGAAGTCCGAGAGGTAGAGATCGAGGTAGCGAATGCGCGGGTCGCCAAGGTGCTCTATCAGCTCGCGCTCCAGTTGATCGAAGAACGTGCTGCGCGTCTCGAAGCCCGTCGTCCATTCGTCCAACAGCTCGCGCGGGTTCTTTAAAAAACGGTTCTGCATGCCGCGCTGAAGCGTGCCCCAACGCATCCCGCGCTGGTAGAGCTGAAGACTCATGAACCGCTCGTCCTGCGGATAGGCGTCAATCAGCAGGGGAATCCCCGCCTCGTCCAGGGTCTCAGTGCCCGGCATGTCCACGCGGCGCTGCCCGATGTTGCTGATGTAGAAGGGAAGAAAATTCAGGTAGTCGTAGGTGTGCAGCGTCAGGCGGTCGTACTCGACGTTGCCCTTAATCTGCAAGTGCTGCCCCGTGTCTATCATGGACCAGGACGGCCCCGAGAGACTCATCCCGCGCACGTAAAAATTCTTGAGCCGCGAGCCGCGCTCGTAGAAGACGTGCTCGACCCAGGGCAGCAGGCTCTTGCCCGTTTGAGGATTCCGCTCGCGCACGAAGCGGTCCAGGATGTCGGGCTGCAACCCGTCAACCTTCAGCACCACCAGCCGCTTCGCCTGCGCCTGCGCGCAAACGTGCGCTAACAAAAAAGTGAGCAGTAGGCAGCAGGCAGCAGGCAGTAAAGACCGCCTGCCTTTACTGCCCACTGCCTGCTGCCTGCTGCCTACTGCTTTATTGGTTCTCATTGACCACGCTCAGGATTGCTTTGGCGTCAGCGGGGGCGATGCGCTGCTCTTCTTTGATGGCGAGGCGAAGGTACTCGGCGCTCTGCGTGCGCCAGCGCGCCTCAAGCTTCTGGTCGCGGTAGATGACGAGCAGGGCCTTCTTGGCCGTCTCGTTGTTGATGCGGTAGAGACCATTGAGGCAGAGGCTTCTGGTCTCCTCGTCCTCGGTCTGCGAGAAGATGCGCGCGGCGGCGGCGGCGACCTTGCCCCCTGCGAGGTCGCCGTGCTCGGCGACGAAGCGCAGAGAGCGGCGCACGTCTTCGATGTTCCACACGACTTCGACCTGCGGGCTGGACTTCGCCACGCGCCGCAGGAAGCGCTCGTGGAAAGCGAGCTGGCGCTTAACGTCGAGTCGCGCCTGCATCTCGGTCGTGGCCTTCTCCCGGTGCGTGTAGAGGCCGAGGCTGAGCACGTTCGCAAGACGAAAGAGCGTCTGCTCGACGCGCCCGTGCTTGAGCGGCATCATCTCCTGGCGGCGGTCGCGGTCGAGCCGCGCGGGCAATCCGTCAGGCCGCTTCGCGTAAGCGATGAGCGCGGCATACTGGTCGCGCGCGAGCCTGGCTTCAACTTCGAGATCGTTTTCGAGCGGGTTGAGCGAGACGAGTTCCAGCCGCTTGCTAATCTCGTCGCGCAGCTCCGGGTCGAGCGACGCGCTCAAGGAGAGCAGGAGTTTCAACTGCGAGTAGGTGCGCAAACGCGTGGGCTGGTTGAGGTCCATGCCGCGCTTGCTGGTGACGAAGTCGTAGACGGTGCGGCCCAGAAAGTAAGGGACGTTGGCGAAGCTCGACAGCGAGAGCACGTTGCGCGCGACATCTTCGAGCACGCGGCGCGACATCTCGCGCTTCTTGGGGTTCGTGCTGTCGCGAAAGTCAACCAGCAGCACCGGAATTTTCGGGAAGTCGAGGCCGTAGAGCGCGAGCGGAATCATCTCGACGGCGCGCGCGCCTTCCGTGCCGGGCGCGACCACGCGGTTGTCCGCGTCGAAGTACCAGATCTCCGTGTAGCCCTTCCAGTTTTGGAGCCGGCGGTCGGTCCAGGGGCTCGCGACGTTGAGGAAGCGCTTGTCGAAGCGGCGCGCGCTGTTGGTGGTCAAGTCGGGGCGCGCGACCCAGAGCATGGCGTGCGTGGCGCTGCCGTCGGGCATCTCCAACGGGTCGAAGTAGAGCGCTTCAGATTCGGCGCGCTGGCGCAGGAGTTCCCAGTTGTGCCCGCGAAAGTCGCGCGTCGTCGTGGCCTGCTTCTCGTAGACGCGCTGCAAGTAGAGGTCGTCAACGATGCCGCCGAAAGTCTTCTCGGAGAGAATCAAGCGGGCCTGTATCTCCTGCATCTCGGCGGGCGTGAACGCGGGCTCGGCCCCGGTCTCTGACTCGTAGAGCGAGAGGATGGCGAGGGCGCGAATCAGGTGCGCCTTACGGTAGTCGCTCAGGTTGCGGCGGAAGTTGCGCGTGGCGGCCTTCAAAGGCGTGCCGTAAGAATCGAGCAGGATGCTTTGCAGGGCGGTCCAGAAAAATCTCTCCCAGACTTCGCGGTCGGCCGCGCCGAGGTCGAAGATCGGCGGCGGCGCACCCTTGCCCGCCTGCCGCTTGTTACCGACCCGCGTGTAAAGGAAGGGAACCGCCGAGGCCAGACGCTGCCCGAAGCTGGGCTTCGTGTAGGTCAGCATCCAGACGTAACGCAGGCGGTCGTTATCTGGGTTCTCGTCGCCGAGAGTGTCGCGCACGACGCTGACGAGCGGGACTTCCGACGACTGACCTTTCTCGCGCGGCAAGCCCTTTCCAGCACAGTGGGATCCGAAGCTTGGAATTCACGTGACTTGAAGTCGCGGCCGCACTGACCCTATAGTGAGTCGTATTAATTTAAATCATACCAACATGGTCAAATAAAACGAAAGGCTCAGTCGAAAGACTGGGCCTTTCGTTTTAATCTGATCGGCACGTAAGAGGTTCCAACTTTCACCATA
>JADMIO010852292.1_pt1 | contig 83304 bp, 70 predicted proteins | sample 8958161 | NCBI WGS metagenome assembly JADMIO01 (sample SAMN16585339, study PRJNA669376) | soil metagenome | isolation source: Crop rotation soil | place: USA: Cullars Rotation, Alabama | collected 2011
CTTTCCCGTCGGCGGCGGTGACAGGGTGCGTGGCACGGGTCGCGCGGCCACGACGGGCGGCGGCGGCAAGGGTGGTGGTGGCGCCGCCGAGAACGTCGTGGATTCCTGGACCGGGCGCGGCGTCCGCAAGGCCTCGGGAGGGACCGCCGTGGGTCTCGGCACGGTCGCGGCGGGCTCGGACACCGCCGACATGCGGGCCGACACGATCGCTCGCCGGATCACGACGGTGCGTTCCTCGTTCACGGTCGCGGCCCGCTCGTCGCTGACCGCGAGCAGCGCATCGAGCGTGGTGCGAAGGTCGGCGGCGTCGTAGCGCTCGACCGCGTCGCGATGCAGGCAACGCAGCACGATGCGGTCGAGATCGCCCGGCACGTTGACAAACTTCGACAGCGGCGGCGGCTGCTTCAGCACCGCCGCGAGCGCGCTCGATGCACTGGTCGCCTCCGCAAACGGCGGCCGCCCGGCGATCATCTCGTACATCACGATCCCGAGCGTGTAGATATCGGTTCGCCCGGTGATCGCGCCGCCAACCATCTGCTCGGGCGACATGTAGTCCAGCGTGCCGATCATCTGGCCCGCCATCGTGACGTCGGCCTGGTCGAACTGGCTGTCCTGCAGGATCTTCGCGATCCCGAAATCGAGCACCTTCACGAAGTCCTCGTCGTCGCCGATGTGCTCGAGGTGAATGTTCGTGGGCTTCAGGTCGCGGTGAACGATGCCGAGCGCGTGGGCCTCGGCGAGCGAGTCGCACACGCCGCGCGCGATCGCGACCATCCGCCGCCAGGGGAACTTGCCGTGCGCGCGAAACCGCTCGTACAGCGTGACGCCATGGAGCAGCTCCATGACCATGTACATCGTGCCGTCCGGGGCTTCGCCAAGCTCGTAGGCGGCGATCGTGTGCGGGGAGCGCAGCGTGGTCAGCGCGGCGCCCTCGCGCTCGAACCGCGCGATCACACCGCGATCCGAGGCGAACCGCGCATGCAGGACCTTGATCGCGACCTCGTGGTTCGAGGCGATATGACGGGCACGGTAGATCGCACCGAACCCGCCGGCCGCGAGCCGGAACTCGATACGGTATCTGCGATCGAGGATCGCGCCAACGAGCGGATCGACGCGCTCGATCACCGTGCGGTCATTCAGGTCCTTGCCGCTCACGTCAGATCACAGTTCCCCATTGTCGTCAGTCGCGGCCAGGCATGCAATGGTTTAGGCATCACGCCTGCAAGCGCGTTACGTCAGGCACGCGGACGATCGCGTGGCTGCGATCCACGACATCGGACTACTTCAGCTTCGCCTTGAGCTCGAGCGCTTCGGCGTTCTCCGGCTCGGTCTTCATCGCGAGCGCGAGCGCGGCCCTGGCTTCGACCTTCTTGCCAGCCGCGAGCAGCGCCTTCGTGCGGCCGATGTGAACGAGCGCCGGGCGGCGCGGCGGTGGGTTCGTCAGCAGCATCGTGTCGTAGGTGAACAGCGCCTTGTCGCCCTGGTTGAGCTCGAGGTACGCGCGCGCGAGGTTCAAGAGGATCTCGGTGTCCTGCGGGTTGATGAACGTCGCCATCTCGCCGTACGTGCGAACCTTGGCCCAGCTGGCGAGCTTGCCGTACTCGATCACGAGCTTCTTGAGCGGTGCGAGATCCATCTGCTCGATGAACGCGAAGTGCTCGAGCTCGACGAGCGCCTTCGGCATCTGGCCGGCTTTCTCGTAGAGCTGCGCCAGCTCCTGGTACGGAGCGCTGCGCTCCGGGTCGAGTTTCTTCGCCGCACACAGCTGCTTCTCGACCTCGGCCAGGTTCTTGTCGCCCTGCGCGAGCTGAGCGAGCCGCGAGCGGAGATCGAAGTTGTCGTGACCGTCGGCGATCAGGCCTTCGAACAGCGCCTTTGCCTTCGGCATGTCGCCCTGGTGAAGCGTGACTTCGGCGGTGATGTAGCGCGCGATCGGCTGCTTGGCGTCGAGCGTGAGCGCCGTGGTCGCGAATACCATCGCCTTCTCGGCGTCACCGGCGTAGTAGTACGCGAGCGCGACGTTCGCCTTGGCCTTGGCGTCCTTCGGAGCGGCATCCGCGGCGATCTCGAGCTTGGTGACGTCGTCGAACCCGCGGGTCGGCAGCTTGAACGTGCCGGCGTACGGCTTGAGCCGAATGTCGAGGTACTTGCGAAAGTCGACGTCGAGCTGCGCGATCGTCTTGCCGCTGATCATCTTCAGGACTTCCGGGGTCTCCTTGCCCTTGCCGTACAGCTTGAGCGCCTCGACGATCTTCGGGAAGCCGTAGGTCTGGATCAGATACTCGACCGTGACCGCAGACTGGTAGTACGCGACGACGACGGCGCTCGTGTCGGGCTGCATGAACTCCGAGTTGAGGTTGCCGATCGAGGGCAGCGTGCCGTTCGCGACCGCGCCCCAGAGATCGGTGTCGTTCTCGCGCCGCCAGTCGGGCCGCGCGACGAGGGTCTCGTACTCGCTCAGGCCCTCGGTGAACCAGCGAGGTACCCGCGAGTTCGACAGCTGGATCGCGAACACGTGCCCGAGCTCGTGCCACAGCACCATGCCCCAGTTGATGTCGCCGTTCGCCGGTGACATCGCGGTGATCACCTGACCGAAACACACGCCGAGTGCCGCGATATCGGGCAGCCCGACGGTGCGAATCCCGTAATCGTTGCGATCGGCGTAGAGCTCGAGCGTGACCGGCGTCTTCGGGGTGAAGCCATAGCGCTTCACCATGTCGGCGAACGCCTTCTCCATCGTCGGCTCGAGATAGCGCGAGAGGACCGCCTTCTCGTCGTTGTGATAGCGGATGCGGAAGCTCTTCGTGGTTCCGAACGTGTACTCCTTCGGGATCGTCTGCTTGAACAGGGTGCGCGTGTTCAGCGTGCGAGCGTTGTACTGATCGCCGGCCCACGACTTGTCGAGCCAGTCCATGCCCTCCTTCTCCATGCCGAGCCGCAGGTACCCGAGGCCGGCTCCCGCCATCGCCTCGTAGAAGTCGGGCTTGAGCTTGACCGCATCCTTCTCGAGCTCGATCGCTTCGACGTAGCGGTGCTCGCGGACTGCCGAGCGCGCGACGATGCGATAGAGCTCCGCGTACGCGGGATCGATCGCGAGTGCCTTCAGCCTCTCCGTGTCATAGCTCTTCGCGTCGTCGCGCAGCCAGGCGACGGTTGCCTTCATCGCGATCGCTTCGACGTCGTCCTTGTTCGCAGCGAGCACGCTATCGAGCGTCTTGGTCGCCGCATCCCACTGGTTCTGATCGATCTCGATCGATGCGCGGACCCGGAGCGCGCGCGCATTCCTCGGATTGACCGCGAACGAGGCATCGAGGTGGTGGCGAACCGCGGCGAGGTCGTAGCGAGTCTCGACGATCACCTGGGCCATCGCGGCGTGGGCTTCCGGATCGTTCGGGTTGACCTTGAAGACCTCCTCGAGCGTCTGCTCGGCGAGCGCGGCGGCGTACTTCTGCAGGAACAGATCGGCCCACGCGATCCCGGCGTCGGTCGCCTGCGGTCGAAGCTTCAGCGTCTCGCGGAACGCATCGTTGGCGAGCTGGAACTGCGAGGTGAGCTGGGCGGCGATCGCCAGCTGATAGGTCTGCACCGGATCATCGAGGTTGAGCTTGTTCGCGTCGCTCTCCTTGATCGTGGCGTCGAACAGCTCCTTCGCCTTGAGCACGTCGCCGAGCGCGAGGCGCGTCCGCCCGAGCGCAGTGCGTACCGATCGATCATCGGGATGATCCTTGAACAGCTGCTCGAGATCCGCGCGCGCTTCCTTGGTGCGCCCGGTCGTCTGGCGGAGCTCGTCGAGCACGATGCGCGCCTCGATCGCCTGCGCATCCTTGCCCTGCGCGATCGGAGCGAGCGTGGCCTCCGCGGCCGCGTAGTCGCCGGTCGCGAGCTGGGCACGCCCCAGCAGGGTGCGCGCCGCCGGTTGATCCTTTCCGGTAACCTTCTTCAGCTCGGCGATCGCGACCTTGTAGTCACCGGCGACGAGCTTGTCGCGGCCGGTTGCGAGATCGGCGCGGGCGATACCCCTGCCGGCCATCACGAACAGGCATGCGAGTCCCAGCGCCGTCACGCAGCGCTCGCGTGCTCCCTGACTCGCTCCACTCGTCCTGGCAGTCATGCCCTCGAATCTGTGCGACGGAGGTACCCCTGTCAAACCCCAGTGGTAAGCTCCCTGCGTGGCGGAGCCCTCGAAGGAACCGGTGGTGAGCTTGCAGGGGCTCTACACCGCGTGGGATGCGTTCCTGAAGCAAGCGATTCGTGAGTATTACGACCGTGGCTGGACGACGCGTAAGGGAAACTTCATCGCGCTCCTGATCGCCGCGGGCCAAACGTCGCTCGCGCTCGCCAAGGACTCGGTCGTCGATGGATCGGGCACCAAGAAGGTCGCGATCGGCGCGGGCCTCTTGCTCGCGCTGCGGATCGGCTTGCGCTACGCGCTCGGCGGCCCGCTCGGCCTCGTGCTCGGTGTCGCCGCCGGGGCCTCGATGATCTCGTTCTTCATTCGCAATCAGAAGGACATCATCAAGAAGGTCGGCGGCTATCGCACGGTGATCGCTGACACGCAGAAGCGATATGATGAGGTGCAAGCGGGCTGGCGTGATGGGAAGTACCAGGTCACCGATCGCAACCTCATGATCGATGGACTGATGAAGCAGTTCATCACCCAAGTCGACGAAGCGTGAACCGTAGCGTCGTCGCACTGATCGCGATCGGCGTCCTCGGCACGGGGCTCGGCGGAGCCCACGCCGGACCCGACAAGCACACGCCCGCACCCGCACCTACCCCACCACCGGCTCCCGATGGCGCTGGCGGTCGGTCGCAACCGAAGCCCGCCGATGATCGCCGGATCGTCGGCATCCTCGACATCCGGGTCGATGGCGTGCCCGACGAGGTGAAGGAGAGCTTTCAGGGCGCGCTCGAGCAGCAACTCGACTCCAAGCACTACTGGCTGGCCGGCCGCTCGCGCATCAAGCAGATGATGATGAGCTCGACGAAGTGGACGGAGGGCTGCCTCGTCGGTGCGTGCCTCGGCGAGATCCGGGCGCAGACCGGGGCCGAGCTCGTCTTGCTCGCGGCGTTGACCGGATCCGGAACCAGCTTCGGGTACGTCGTCACGCTGGTCCGCACCGATACCGGGCGCGTGCTGCAACAGGAATCGGATCGCTGCGACGTCTGCACGGTCAACGAAGCCGTGACCAAGGCAACGCTCGCGACGATCGGCTTGCTCAACAACGTTCCCGAGAAGCTGCCCGACGAGGCGGCCGAGCAAGGCGCCTCGGTCGACGTCGCCGTCGGCAGGGTCCAGACCGAGCTGGTTGCCCACCAGAAGCATACGAGCCGGGTTGGCATCGTGCTGACCGTGCTCGGCCTGGTCGCGGCCGCGACGGGGATCACGCTGTACGTCACGCAAAGCCGGCCGGACTGGGCGTTCGCGACGGCGATCGGCGGCGGCGGGATGACGGCGAGCGGCGTGGTCGTTCTCACGTTCTGAGCGAACAGACGGTGTTACGGTCGCGACGGAATGCGACCGATCCAGCCGATCCAACCGATCCGAGCCATGATCCTGCTGGGGGTTGCGGCGTGCGCAAATCCAGTGCCAACGACCGCGCTGTTCGCGATCCCGGGCGGGTCCACGGCGGACGACTTCTATGCGCTGCCATTCCCCAGCGATCTGCGCCGCCACGATGACGGATCGCTCGATCTCTCGCAGTTTCCGACCGCGAGCCTGCTCTTCGAGCAGTACCGGGTCGAGATCGAGAAGCTCGACGGCTTCGGGCTCAATCAGGCGATCTTCGCCCGCTTCGATGGTGCGCTCGATCCAGCCTCGCTGCCTGGACCGGCCGCGTCGATCGAGGCCAACGCCTCGGTGTACCTCGTCAACGTGGATCCCGCGTCGCCGGACCGCGGCGTGCGCTCGCCGCTGATCGTGACGTTTCGGGGCGCGGCGGGTGCCACGATCGGTGCGAACAACCTCGTCGCCAGACCCTATCCCGGGTTCGGTCTCGCCGACGGCACGACGTACGCGCTCGTGATCACCAACCGGGTCCGCGGCGCCCGCGGCGGTAGCGTGGAGCCGTCCGCGGATCTTGTCGCGCTGCTCGGCGATGCGGCCGATGCGCCGACGCTGCGCGCACGCGAGGTGTACGCGCCGCTGCTCGACTATCTCGACGAGCCGGGCGGCGACGAACGCAGCGACGTCGTCTCGGCTGCGGTGTTCACGACTCAGCACGCGACGAACATCGTTCCCGCACTGCGGAAGGCCGTGTTCGCGGCCCCTGCACCGATCGCGGCGAACATCGTCGCCAGCACGGTGATCACCGACTTCAAGGAATTCACCGGCACGTATCTGGCGCCGAACTTCCAGACGGGTACGGTGCCCTACCAGCACCCGCCGGACGGCGAGATCAAGATCGGCAGCGATGGCGCGGCGGTGATCGCGCGGACCGAGACGATGCGATTCGCACTCACCGTGCCGCCCGGGCCAACGCCGGCAACCGGCTGGCCGATCTGCATCTACGCGCACGGCACGGGCGGCGACTATCGCTCGTTCATCGAAGACGGCACCGCGACGCGGCTCGCACAGCAAGGGATCGTGGTGATCTCGACCGATCAGGTGCTGCACGGCCCGCGCAACCCGGGTGGCGATGCCGAGCTCGATTTCTTCAACTTCGGCAATCCGTACGCCGCGCGTGACAATGCGTTGCAAGGCACCGCCGACGCGTTCGCCCAGCTCCGGCTCGCGCTCGGCCTCGCGATTCACGACGGGGCGCGCACGATCACCGTCGATCCGGAGCGCGTCTACTTCTTCGGTCACTCTCAGGGCGGCGTCACCGGCCCGGGCTTCGTGGCGTTCGAGCCCTCGCTCACCGGCGCGGTGCTGTCCGGCACCGGCGGGCTGCTCTACATCAACCTGCTCCACAAGACCAATCCGCTCGATATCCCCTCGCTCGTCGAGGCCGCGTTGCGCGAGACCCCGCTCGACGAGAACAGTCCTTCGCTCGCCCTGCTCCAGATGTGGGTCGAGCGCGCGGATGGCGCGAACTACGCGCCGATGATGGTGCGCAAGCCGGCGACCGGACCCGACGGGACGCGGCTCGCGCCGCGCAACATCTTCCAGACCGAGGGCTTCACCGATACGTACTCGCCCAACCTTGGGATCGAAGCGTTCGCGACCGCGCTCGGCGGCGATCTCGTGCAGCTTCCCGACGAGAAGGCGGTCGATGGCCTGACGCTGCGCAACCGGACCGTCATGTCGGTGCCGTTCACCGGCAATCTCAACGGCGCGACCGCTGTGCTCGCGCAGTACAAGCAGCGCTCTGGATCCGATGGCCACTTCGTCGTGTTCGATATCGCCGCGGCCGGCCAGCAGAGCTCGGAGTTCCTCGGTACGCTCGCGCGCACCGGCAAGGCGACCGTCGTCGCGCCGCACTGAGTACGGTGTTCACACAAGCGCACCCCACGGAGCCTCGGCCATCGAGGCCATCGAGCTGATCACCAGACTGGTTTGGAAACGGCACCAGGGGTCACCGCCGCGCGGGTGATCGTCACCGAGCCGCGGCGGGTCACGCCCGTCGACACGTCGTCGTAGGGCGCGGTTCGCTGGAGCACATTGGCGAGCTCGGTCCGGTTGCTCACCCCGAGTCGCACGAACACCTCCTTGAGCCGACCCTTGACCGTGTTGATCGAGATGTCGAGCGCGTCGTGGATCTCCGCGTTCGTGAGGCCGCGGGCAGCAAGCAGGGCGACCTCCTGGGCGCGAGAGCCGAGGCGCTCGTGGGTGGGCGCATCCGCGACGGCACTGACGCCACGGCGCGCACACCAGACGGAGAGATAGGACGCGATCACACAGAGATCGCGCTCGAGCGTGGAAGAGAGCGGCGCGCGGCGGCCGTAACCGAGCGAGCCGAGCAGCCCACCTGGCTCGATGATCGGCAGTGCGATGTTCTGCAACTCGGCGCTCGACAGGCCGATGAACGCACCGACGTTCAGGCGCTCGGTGCCGACCGGGCCGAGTTGCTTGCGCAGCGCGCGAAACGCAGGGTCACCGGTCCAGGCCTGGAGGCTGACGCACGCCAGCCGATGCCGGTCGGTGATCGCCGCGATGTTGTCGACCGCCACGCTCGGTGACCCGCTCGACCGATGCAGCATCACGACGCAGGCGACGCCGAACAGCCGCTTCGATTCGTCGCACACGATCGTCGCGGCATCGATGAATCGATCGGCGTCATCGAGCGTCTTCGCGAACTGGCGCATCTTGCGATCGATCGGAAGCGGAGCGTCAGACATCGGGGTCCTCGCCGCGAAACTTCCGCCGCAGCCGCTCGATCGCCGCGCGAACCAGCCGCTCGGCCTCGTCCGCGCCGCCGGCAAGCGCGAGCTCGCGCGCGATGTCGTGGTAGCTCGCACTCTGGGTCCACATCTCGAGTGCCGAGAGCTGCGGTTCGGGCACGTTGCCAGCCGCATAGCGCAGCAGCTCGAGCGCCGTGCCGCGCAGCGTGACCGGCGGGCGCTCGCCGACGATCCGGCTGTGCGACGGCAGCTGCGTCGTCTCGATCCACTCCCCGGGGGCGCTGCCGCGATCCGGATCGCGCCTGCGATCGATGTAGTTCCCGTGACCGCGCTGATAGTCGATGCCGACGCGCTTCGCCACGACGCGAAGCCACGGCTTGAACGCGAGCTGTGGCCGGCTTCGCCGGGTCTCGACGTAGAGCTTCAGCCGGTGAAACCCGTCCGCGTGCAGGCGCGCCATCACCTCGAGGATGATGTTGCTGCGTTCGTCATCGCGCCGGCCGATCGCTCCGAGAAACCGCGGGCTCGCGACGACGCGTTCGAGCCATGGCTCGAGATCGGCCCAGAGCTCGGTCCAGGCGATTGCATCACCCGCCGCGGCGCGCTCGACCATGAGCTCCAGCCGTACGTCATCCATGCTGTGTTCCGTCCCCGCCGCCTCCGGCCATGTTGACTGCACCACAAGAACTTCTTACGGACCCCGCGCCCACAACGTCACGCTCCCCGAAACCCTACGGATTGCAGCACGTGGCGAGCTTTTGGCGCTTTTTCGTCAGATCCATCTCGAGCACCGCCTTGACCACGAGGTCGCGTTCGTTCGAGGCCAGCTGGTCGAGGATCCCGACCGCGGTCGCGAGCTCCAGGCGTGCCAGGGCCAGGTCGTTGGCATCGAGCGCGGCGATCCCGAGCTCGTAATAGCCCTCGGCGCTCGAGAACAGCTCGTCCTTGAGCTTGTTCTGCGTCCCCGGCAGCGACTCCTGCGTGAGCCGCTGCAGGAACGTCGTCGACCGCTCCTCGTCGCGACCGTTGCGATACTGGATCACGAGCCCGAGGAAGCCGCCCATCGATGACAGCTGCTGCAGGAGGTGAGGATCACCGACCGACATCCGGCTTCCGATCGCGGCCGCGCTCGCCAGCTCGGACACCGAGGTCGCGATGTCGAGATTTGCCATCCGCCGGCCGTACTCGACGTGCATGTCGACCGCGAAGAACCAGTCGACATCGCCGGGTGCGTCCGCGAGGTTCTCGGTCGCGAGCAGGGCGGCCCGCTCGTGCCGCTGCCGGGAACCGACGAGATCGCCTGCCTCGAGCAGCGCGTTCGCGAGTCGATCTTGCGCCCAGGCGACGTGCCTGCGGAGCACGCGGTAGCCGAACCTCGCATGCAAGCGCTCCGCTTCGTCTGCGGCACCGCGGAACTCGACGACTGCATCGGCGCTGCGACCTGCCTCCTGCAGGAACAGGCCGAGCTTGTCGCGCGCGAGCAAATACTGCTTCAACGCGCTCTCGCTCGGCTCGTCCTCCGACACCAGTGCCTTCCAGACACCGACCGCGTCGCGCCGGTTCTGAACCGCGTCGGCCATCACGCCGCTGCCCTTGTGGACGTCGGCGAGAAACTCGAGCGACGCGGCGAGCTTCGCAGACGCACCGCGCGACCGATAGTAGTCGACCACCCGGGTCGCAACCCCCTCGAGCACGTCCGGTCGATCGAGGCTCGCGAGCTTCACGCTCAGATCGACCAGCATGAAGCTGACGAGGCCCTCGGCCTCGAGCCGGCGTTGCTCGGCGAGCCGGCTGGCATCCGCGGTGCGCGATCGCTCGCTGACGATCGTCGAGAACCCGGTGATCGACAGCACCATCACGATCGCGAGCGCGATGCTGGTGATCGCGACGACCGCGCGATGCCGGCGCAACCAGCGCGCGAGCAGCTGGCGGATCGAATAGCTGCGAGCGCCGACCAGCTGACCGGCCTGGAACCGGCGAAGGTCATCCGCAAGCGACTTGGCAGACGCGTAGCGCTCGCCGGGATCGCGCTCCATCGACTTCGTGACGATGCTCGTCAGGTCCGGTGGGATCAGTGGGACGAGCAACTGGATCGGCCGTGGCGCCGCGGTCCTCACCTGCTCGAGCACGTCCTCGGCGCGTGTCGCGCGGTACGGCGGCGAGCCGACCAGTACCTCGTACAGGATGGCGCCCAGCGCGTACACGTCGGCGCGCGCATCGACGACATCGCCGGCGGCCTGCTCCGGCGGCATGTAGGCCGCGGTCCCGATCACCGAGCCGCTCGCGGTGATCCCGCTCAGCGCAAGCGTCTGGCGATACGGGCCGACGTCGACCTCGTCTTCATCCGCGCGCGAGATGTCCTTCGCGAGCCCCCAATCGATCACGACCGTCTCGCCGTAGTCGCCGACGAGAATGTTTGTCGGCGTCAGATCGCGATGGATGATGTCATTCGCGTGCGCAAAGGCGACCGCCTCGGTCGCGGCGATCACGGCCGGCACCAGCTCCAGTCGCTCCTCGAGCGTCGCCGCCGCTTGCAGCTTGGCCTTCAGCGTCATCCCTTCGACGAGCCGCATCGAATAGAACGGCGCGCCGCCGGGCCAGCGCCCGATCTCGTAGATCGGCACGATGCCGGGATGCTGCAGCCGCGCGGTGATGCGAGCCTCGCGTTCGAACCGGGCGACCAGCATCGGCGTGCCGCCGACGAGCTCCTTGACCGCAACGCGCCGGCCGATCCGCAGATCGCGCGCCGCGACGATCCGTCCCATGCCGCCGCGTGCGACCTCGGGCCCGAGCTGGTACGCGGACGGATCACCCGGCGGAAAGCCGACGCTGCTGTCCTCGGAACCCGTCGGGGCCGAGACCTCGCGACATGCCGCGCAGGATGCGATGTGCTCGGCGATCATCGACAGCGACGCCGGATCTGTCTCGCCCTGGTCGCGCGCGACGATCAACAGCTCGATCAGCTCGCACAGCGCTGGTTCGCCCTGGTTCATCGCAACCACCAATTCCCTCCGAGCGCCTTCCTCCACCACACAGGGGTTCACGCGACAGCGCAATAGTGATCTCGGGCCATCTGCGGCAATTCCGTGTGCAGGACCCATTCGGGTACTGGTCTTTGCGCGGCAGACGTTCCAGTTTGCCACGTGGTGACGCCAGTGGATGGTGATCGGGGATCCTGCGTGAAGTTCCGTGACGTGCGTCCGTTCGGATCTCGCGTGGAGATCCGATGAGCCTTCTCACCTGGCCGCTGCACGTCCCACGCATGGTGATTCGCTCCGCGAAGCACGTCTGGGCAAACATCGTCGATGTCGTGCGGTTCGTGCAGGGTCTCGCGACCTGCGATGCACCCCGCACGCGCTACCTGCTGAATGCGACGACCGACGGCAAGCCGCTGCGCATGATGCTGACCTGCCCGGGCCACATCGAGGACGAGCTCCGGCGCTCGGGATGCTGGGAGCCCCACGTGGCGCGCGCCCTCGCGTTCTTCGTGCGGAGCGGCGGCACGTTCGTCGATATCGGCGCGAACATCGGCTATCACGCGCTGTGGGTCGCGCGCTCGCGGCCCGATGCGCGCGTGATGTGCTTCGAGCCCAACCCCGGCGTGCGCGCCGAGCTCGATCGCAACGTCGCGCTCAACGATCTCGATAACGTCGAGGTGCGCTCGTGTGCGCTCGGCGACCGCGAAGGCACGGTCGAGTTTCACGCGCAGACCGGCCGGTCGTACAACCGCGGATCCTCGAGCGTGCTCAAGAATCCGAACGTCGGGATCCGGTACGAGACGATCTCCGTGACGATGCGGATGCTCGACCACGAGGTCGGCCCCGACCTGCGCGTCGATCTGCTGAAGATCGACACCGAGGGCCTCGAGGTCGCGGTCCTGCGCGGCGCGCGTGCGCTGATCGCGCGGTGCCGGCCGATCGTGGTGTTCGAGTTCGAGTCGCGGTTCATGAAGGACCCGGGCCACGAGCTCCGCCAGCTTCAGGAGCTCCTGCCGCAGTACACGCTGTGGACGCTGAGCCACACCAACGCGGTGCTCGCGCCCTTCGACCCTGCCACGGTCGCGAGCCGGTTCTATCGCGCCGACTTGATCGCCCTCCCCGATCCACGTCGCCAGCTCGCGTGAGCCCGCGCACGATCGCCGCACCACCTGCCCACAGGGCGGCGACCGCCTCCGCGTGCTCGCCTTCCTGTCTCATCCAGAGGTCACCGCGCCGATCCTCGCCCACCTCGACATCGCCTCCGTGATCCGCGCTCGCACCCGCTCGCGCACCGCCCGACCAGCTCGACCTGTCGTGGCCGTGACCGTTTCGCCGCCGATCCACAGCGGCACGTCGCGGCGTCGAGACGGTGCGATACAGCGTGCTCGCCGTCGATCCTGACCTGGGCGGGCGGAACCGCGTCGCGACTGGAACCGCGTCGCACCCGTGGTCAGGACCGTAGCGACTCGCACAGCGCACCGGTCACCGCCGCGATCGTGTGCCGCGTCGCGGCCCGCGCTTGCGTGGCTTCGATGCCGGTCGCGCCGGAATCGCGGCTCGTTCGGCGGGTCGGTCCCAGTCGCAGATCTCCCCGAGGAATTCGAGGAACGCGGCAACCTTCGGCAAGAGGTGGCGGTTCCTCGGATAGAGCGCATGGATCGGTGAGCTGCTCGACGGGTGATCTGCGAGCACCTCGACCAGCGCGCCCGACGCGAGAGCATCGGTCACGAGGAAGTCGAAGATTGCGATGATGCCGCGGCCTGCGATCGCGAGCTGCCGCAGGACGTCCGCATCGTTGGCATGGACCATCCCGCCGATCTCGATGCTGTACGCGCCGCCCTCGGTCGCGAACCGAAACTCCGTCGGGCGACCCTCGCGTAGATACCCGAGGCAGGCGTGGCTCGCGAGATCCTGCGGCGTCCGCGGCACGCCGTGGCGTTGGAGGTAGCTCGGCGCGGCGCAGAGCAGCATCCGCGAAACCCCGAGCCGGCGCGCGATCAGCGTCGAATCAGCGAGCGGGGCCCATCCGCACGACGAGATCGAGGCCCTCCGCGATCGGATCGACGAACTGATCGCGCAGCGTGAGATCGACGCGAAGCTCGGGATAGCGATCCACCACAATGCTGGCTGGCTGCCGCCGTACGAGGTCACCGGGCACACGAGCTCGAACGAGATCGCGATCGTCGAGATCCCGCACGGCCACGCGCACGCGGTCGCGATCCTGATGAACGGTGGCACCGACTACGACCACGCGCAGCTGCCGATGCTGGAGTACGCATCGTGCGTCATCTATCGCGCGGGGCGCGGGCGACACCGGCGCCTGCGTACACCCGTGATCCTGTGAATTCTGCGGTCAGGGCAGCGCCTCGGTCGTGCGCAGGATCCCCTGGCCGAACGTCGCCACGTACAGCCGGCCGTCGACCCAGTGCGCGGCGGTGAACCAGTGGGAGGTCGTCCCGGTATCGAGCCGTGACCAGTGGTCGCCGTCATCGGCCGATACGAACACGCCGTTCCCGGAGGTCGCGGCGACCCAGCGCCCGTCGGAGCTGTACTCGATCGCGACGACGCCGCCCGATGCGGGGGTACCCGCTGGCAACGACCACGACGCCCCCATGGGCACGAACGTCGCACCGCCGTCCTGGCTGCGGTAGACCGTGACGACGCCTGCATCGAGCCAGGCCACGAGCACGCGGTCGTCCGAGCTCGGGCTGATCGCCGCGGCCGCGACTCCGTGCTGCGGAAGTCCGGTCGCCGTCTGCCAGGTCGTGCCGCCATCGCGCGAGACGTGGAGCGTGGCGCCGTCCCCGACGATCACGTGGTGGCCGTCGTGCGGCGCGAACGCGACCAGCGTCGGGTGCGCGAACGGCCAGGCGACGGCGTCGAACGCGCCGCCGCCGCTGCTGCGGTACACGCCCGCGGGCGTCTGTGCGATGACGTAGACGTCCCCCGGCGCGCTCGGATCGAACGCGAACACGTTCCCCGTGCTGGTCGTCTGCGGACCCTTCAGCGTCGCGGCCTGCGCGAACCTGTGGCAGCCGTCGACCGAGCGCATGACGTTCATGCCGATCGTGTTGATCGCATAGCAGTTCTGGGGATCGGCAGGATCGATCGCGACGTGTGCGACCTCGAAGATGCCCGGGGTTCGGCTCCAGGTCTGGCCGCCATCGATGGTGACCACGCCCACGGCATCCTGAACGACCGCGAGTACGGTCTTGCCGTCGGGCGTGACCGCGAAGTCGTGGATCAGATTGGTCGACAACCCGGCACCGAGCCCCGTCACCGTGCTGCCCGCGACCGAGCACGTGTCGGCGACCGCGATCCCCTGATCGGACGCGACCAGGCATCGGTCGTCGGTGCCCTGTGCGTTGGGCATGAGGTAAAGCTCGCGAACGTCGTACGCCATCGCCGCGAGCGCGAACGCGACCCCGTCGTCGGTCCACGAGGTCGTGAAGTCGGATGCGACGTAGAGCCGGTGCGGCACGACGGCGCTGAACGCGAGCGCCTGGGTCGCGTTATGCTTCGGGTTCCAGTCGATCGCGGCTCCCCACGTCGCTCCACCATCGTGCGAGCTGTACAGGTTCGGCGGGCTCGTATTGCCAGTGTTCGGCTCCTGGCTCACCACGAACACCACCTCGGGAGTCGCGGGATCGACCGCGATCTGGTGGATCCCGCCCGGCGCCTGGCCGACCCGGGTCCAGCTCGCCCCGCTGCCGCGGTACAGGGTCCCGTCGTCGGTTCCTGCGAACACTACGCCGTTGACCGCGACCACGGTCGCGACGCCGGACGTCGTTGCTTGCGCGACCGTCCAGCTCGCGCCGACGTCGGTCGACGCGATCACGCCCGTCGACGTCGCGGCGTAGAGCGTGCCGCCGAGCGAGGCGAACTTCACGATCGAACGCCCGGGATCGACCGAACGCCATGATCTGCCGCCATCGGTGGAGCGAAACAGGCCATCGTACGTGGTCGCCGCGAGCACCTGGCTCGGATCGAGCGGATCCATCCACAGCGCGTCGACCGCCCCGGTGATCAGGCCGTCGGAGCCGACCAGCCCCTCAACACCCGGCGTCCACGTTTGCCCTCCATCCGCGGTGACGAAGATCCCGCATGCGGTGTGCGGGCCGTCGTACGTGCCTCCCTGGCCTCCGGCCATGATCATGATCCTCGGATCGGCTGGGTCGATCGCCAGCGCATTGGTCTTGCCCGATGCCAGCCGATCGCCGTCGGGATCGCCGGGGCGGCGGCGGGCAGGTGCGGGCCCAGGCTCTCCCAGGCGACCGCGGAGGTGGTGTCCGAGGGCGCAGCGTCCCGGTGCGCCGCGCTGCCCTTGCAACCAACTACCATCAGTAAGGCGAGCGGCGCGCACGGTGACCAAAAACGATAGCGCGAGGATCGGCAGAGCATGCTCATCGTGCACGGCGGACTCCACCCGCAGCGAGGAAGTTAAGCGGCGCTTCGCGACCGTCTCTCGGCGAGCGCTGACGGCCTGGCGACGGGCCGGAGCCTGTTGGCTGGATGACCGAGGCGCAAGGGCGGGCACGTTCGAGTGCACGCGGGCAGATGTCGCCTTCCCGAAGTGGCCCGATGGCCACACGCACCTCGTGCTCGAGCCCGGTCGCGTTTCTGCGTCGGCTGGTCGGTATCATCCCGCCGCCCCGCCGCCACCTCGTGCGCTACGCCGGAGTCTTCGGGCCCGCGTGCAAACACCGCGCGAAGCTCCGCGCCCTCGTGCCCACCGTCGACGCCGTCCACGCGGCCGACCCATGCCCCCGATCCACGCCGCCCGACCCGTCGCGCGCCCGCCGACTGCCCTGGGCTGACCTACCGCGCCGCGTGTTCGCCAACGACGTGCCCCACTGCCCTGTGGCGGTCGCCGCAGCGTCATCGCGTCGTCGTCGATCCCGACGTCGCGCGTACGCTGCTCGCCGTCCTGGCGATCCCCTCCGAGTCCGTGACCTTCGCGCCGCCCGCGCTCCAACACAGACCGAGCTCGCGTGGGACGACGCTTCGTAGCAACCTCCGACGGCAACTCCGTTGGCATGGACCCGTTCGTGCCTGCGCGGTCCCAACGTAGCCAACCGACTCGCGGCGTGAAGTCGCCTCGGGGCGATTTTCCAACAGATCCCCTTTGGGCGGCACTTAACTGCATGGCAATGGCAAACCCTTCAGCCACCCTCGACGCGCTCGTCGCCGAGACCGCATGGCTGCAACGGCTGGCGCGCTCGTTGGTCAAAGACCACGCGACGGCCGACGATCTCGTGCACGACACCTATCTGGTCGCGGCCCGAAACGGCCCCCGCGCTGGTCGGCCATTGCGCCCTTGGCTCGCGCGGGTCTTGCGAAACCTGATGTTGACGCAGCGACGCAGTCGCGCGCGCAGGCACGAACGCGAGCGCGCGGTCGCGGAGCTGGCGTTGTCGCCCGCCAGCCCCGAGGCGATCGTCGATCGGATCCAAGTCCAACGCACGCTCGCCGGGCTCGTGCTGGAGCTCGCGCCACCACTGCGCGACGTCGTGTTGCTCCACTACTTCGAGGGTCTGACGTCGATCGAGATCGGCAATCGGCTCGGGATCTCCGATGGCACGGTGCGCTGGCGGCTGAAGCAAGCCGTCGCGGAGCTACGCGAACGGCTCGACAAGCAGGTCCCGAACCGCGCGTGGGTGGCGGCGCTGATCGGCCTTCGGGCACGCCATGCTACCAGCAGAGCATCTATCGTGGCCTGGGTCAGCAGCGTCGTCGCAGTCATCGTGGCGCTGGTCGTCGTCCTTGTCGTGTTGTCGCGGGACGTGTCCGCCGACCGACCGACCATCGCGCACCGCGGAACACCATTCCTCGGCGAGCCGAGCGCTGGCTCGGCGCAAGCAGCGCCGGCGACCGCCGAAGCGTTCGACGGTCATGCCGCGATGATCGCCCCTGACGAGATCCTCGATCACCACCACGTCCAAGGCGTGGTGGTCGATCACGCTGGGAGGCGAGTCGAAGGCGCCGAGGTGAGGATCGCATGCTTGTTTGGCGAGCACCAAGATGCGATGCGCACGGCAGCCGATGGCCGTTTCGCGTTCGACGTCGACAAACAGTGTGAGTACCTGGTGATGGCGACCAAGGGCGACGCAGTTACGAGGTTCGAGCCACCTGCGGCCAAGCGAGCGGAGACCCCATTGACGCTGGTGATGACCCCGGCGCCGGTCGTCGTGCTCCATGTGGTCGATGCTGAAACCGGTGCGCCGATCGCGGGCGCAAGCGTGTCGAGCTCCACCCTGTTTTTCCATGGAGGCGATGCGGCCGAGACCAACTCGGCGGGGATCGCACGGATCCGGTGGACCGCGTCCAGTTTCACGTCGATCGTGATTCGTGAACCGCATCATGTTGCTGCGAGAGCGACCCCGCGCGACGTTGTCCGCGTCGGCCAGCGGGCCGATGACTCAACCTTCGTGGTGGAGCGAACCATCAAGCTCGCCCATGGGATCCCAGTGAGTGGGACCGTGATCGGTCCAGGTGGCGGCGCCGCACCCGAGGAGACGGTGGTGGTGGCTGAGTCCCTCGAGGCCATCAACCAGTCGCCTGATAGCGACCCGTTGAATGATGACTTGGTTCACGACGCGGTCGATGCGACTGACAGGACGGATGCGGACGGCAACTTTCACATCATGGTGCCAAGCGCCGGCACGTATCGGATACGCGCGCTCGCCAAGCACTCGATCGAGGAAGAGTCCACCCGCATCGAGGTCGGGCGCGGTGGCCGTTCCGAGGTCGTGATCCAGCTCAAGCAGGGCGGTGCGCTGCTCGGGATAGCCATCGATGCTCATGGCAGTCCGGTTGCCGGCGCACGAATCACCGCCGCCGCGGCGCAGGGCCTGGGTGGCGGACCAGACCGATACGCCGTCACGGACACGAACGGTCGGTTCGAGCTTCACGACGTCGAGGGAGCGTTCAACGTGATCGCGCGGCACGATCACCGCGCCTCGGCGTTTCGCAAGGTCATGGTTGCCGGGCAACAGAGCGTCGAGGTCGTGTTGCAGATCGGGCCAGCCGGGATTGCGGGTGTCGCAGTGGACGCACACGGCGCGCCGCTACCCGGTGCCGACGTCTGGCTGAACGCTTCATACGACAATGGACGGATCACCGTCGAGGGACAGCGTGCGATTGCGGACGCACAGGGACGGTTCGCGTTCGACGTGCCACCAGGCGACTTCGTGCTCAGCGTTCGTCCGACCGCCGATGACGACTATGACGACGCTGATGACATGCATGTTCCAGGCGGCTCGCACGAAGTTCGGTTGGTGGTTCGGTGAGCGATCGGCGACTTGCAGGCCAACGAAGGCCACGTGGACTCGGTGTCCGCAACGGGCACACCGGCGTGGTGACGCGTCAGCTCTCGCAGGAAACGCTCGACGCCAGAGCGATACTGGAACCCGGCGCAAGCGCCGATGCGAGGCGGTCGGGGCGGGTTTCGATCAAGCGTCCTCGAACGAGCCACGGGTTACCACACCTGCGGACGATGGGAGCAAGGGCATTTCCTCGCGTGACGAGCTGACGAGGCGCTGCATCGGAGTCGTAACACGGTGGGAATTCGAGCTTCCTGACAACCCGTGCCGCCACCCATACGGCACGCGAATCAAGGAGTTGGACGGCCCCGAACGGGCGTGGATGTTGCTGCTGGTGCAGCCTCGTATGAACGCGCGACGGCTCGATCGGTGCCTCCTCGTGATTTTCTTCGCGGGCGCGTGCACTTCGGCGCGACCTGGCGAGGAGCCGAGGTCTGGCGCACGCCTCGACCTCGTGCTCGCTCACGGTCGGCTCGAGCTCGCCGGCGCCGATCCCACGCTCCGATGGGCGCTCCCGAGCCAGGCGCCCCATACCGAGACCGATCTGACGTGGTCGTTCAGCGACGCTTCGGGTGGCGTGATCGCAACCGGCGAGATCGCAGATCCTCGCCTGGTCCGCTATGAGCCCCTGCCGGACGAGCGGGTCGCCGACACGCTGCGCGCCGGAGCCGGAATGATCACCGTCGAGGTCCCCGATGTCACCGGGACGCTCGCGGTGCGTGACGCAGCTGGCTCGGTCATCGGAGAATTCGGCTTCGAGCCGTTGCACGGCGTCGCCTTCGCAGCAGGTCGCGGAGATGGGAAGTCCGACATCGACTTCACGAGCGATGTCATCGGCGCTCCGGTGCTCGTCGCGGGAGACGGTGATCCGGACCATCACCTGAACGTGCTGGTCGTGCCTGAGGGTTACACCGCGAGCGAGCTCGCGCGCTTCCACGACGACGCGCGCGGCATGATCTCGACGCTGCTCGCAAGCGACGGGTATCGCGATCACAGGCCCCAGCTCAATGTCTGGTATCAGGACATCAAGTCCGCTGAATCCGGAATCAGCGATCCCGCGATTCACACGACGAAGAAGACCGCGTTCGATATCACGTTCGGCGATGGACAGAGCTTGCCGCGCCGCTGCTTGATGCCGAGCGCATCCTGGAAGACGGTGAGCGCCTCGAACATGTCACGGCTCGGAGACACGACGCACGCCGACACGGTGATCGTCCTCGCCAATGTGGCTGAGGTTGGCGGTTGCGCCGACTTCGGCGGGCGGTTCACGGTGCTGTCGAACCACGCCGCATCCAACCCGGGGGCCACGCTCGCGCACGAGCTCGGTCACTCCCTGTTCGGCCTGGGTGACGAGTACGTGGAGGCCGGCAGGCAGTGCGCCGTTGGCTATCCCAACCTCTCCGAACACCTCGATCAGCTTCCATGGCGCGACCTGATCGCGGCGACGACGCCGATCCCGACGCCCTCAACCCAGTCCGGTCATCCCGTCGGCGCATACCAAGGTGGCGGCTTCTGTGCGCAGGGTGTCTACCGCCCGCAGCCAACCTGCAAGATGCGCAGCCTCGATGTCGAGTTCTGCGCCGTGTGCCGGCGCGAGCTCGAGCGCCGATTCGCGCGTCGCGCCGCATCCGTCTCCCGCGCGACGATCACCAACCGCACAGGCGCAGAGCTCTGGGTGGTGTGCGACGGCCGATTCGGGACGCCCCGGTGCACCGGCTGGACCAAGCTCGCACCCGATGCCAGCGCCGAGATGGCACTCAGCGATGGCCGCTTCATCCTGAGCTCCTCGACGGTCATGTGGCCGACTCCCGCATTCGACGCACCGAGCGCGCAGTTCAGCATCTACGCCAACCCCGCCGATCCGTTCACCATGCAAGGCGAGACCACCCCCGACGGAGGCGTGGTCGACACCGCCGCGGGCACCTGCACGCTCGCCAACGTTGTCATCAATGAAGTCCAGACCGCTGGCACGAGCGCAGCCGATGAGTTCATCGAGCTGTTCAATCCGTGCGGAGCCGCGATCGACCTCGCAGGCGCGCGACTGGTCTATCGTTCGGGCGCTGCAGCCGTCGACTCCGCGGTCCTCGCGACGCTCTCCGGCACGATCTCCGCTGGCGGCTACTATGTCGTGGCCAGCACGCAGTTCGCAGGCACGGCACAGATCCGGTACACGAGCGGGATCTCGGCGAGCCGCGGCGGCGTGGGTCTGCGCGACGCCAGCGACAACTTGCTCGACGCCGTCGCCTGGGGCGCAGCAGACAACGGCTTCGTCGAGACCGAGCCGGCCGCCGCGCCGCCAGCAAGCTCGTCGATCGCACGCACACCCAATGGCGTTGACACGCAGAACAACGCACACGATCTCACCGTGACGACGCCGACTCCTGGAGCCATGAATTGATCTGATCCGGCCGCACCCGAGGCAGCCTGCGGACGCGATCCGCCCGCCAGGGCCGCATCGTCCTCGTCAACCAGGCCACGGCCGCTGCGGTACACACGATGCAGCGCTCACACGTCGATGGTACCCTCGCCGCGATGACCGCCGAAGAGTTCCTCGCGCGCATACGAACGCTGCCGTGGGAGAGCTTCGAGGGCGCCTACGGCAGCTCCGTGACCAACGTGCCACGCGCGCTCGCCGCGCTCGTCACCGCGAATGAGCGCGACGACGACGACTGGTGCGACGCGATCAATGGCGTATTGTACGCGCACGTCTGGCACCAGGGCGATCTGTACGAGGTAACGCCCCACGTGATCCCGTTCCTGCGGTCGCTCGCAGGCTCCAGCAACGTCGCCTCGCGCGAGGACCTCGAAGAGGTGCTCGCAATCTATGCGAACAGCGCGCAGGACTACCTCCGTGGCGATGAGCGGCGACGCGACCTCGGCACGCGTGTGTTCGCAGCGCTCGAGGCTCCGATCGAAAGCCTCGAGCTTCCGGCGCGGGTACCGCCTGACACCGAGGAGGATCTGACCGAGCTTGCACGCAAGGTCGAGCGCTGCGCATTGACCGTGCGCGGCGCCTCGCACGACACCCAGCGGAGCGCGATGTTCCTCGCCAGCCATGCGGTCGTGCGCTTGCCCAAGGTGGCGGCGCGCCTGGCCGAACAGATCGACGATCCGAAGTGCGTGGCATGGGCGCGGCTGGTGCATGGCCACGCACTCGCGCGAGTCGGCCGCCTCGAGGAGGCAACGACGCGGCTGCGCGCGGTCGCGCTGGAATGGCTCGGCCCCGCGACACTCGACGCTGCGAACCAGTCGATCACGCGCACGCAGCTTCTTGAAGTGCTGGCCAACATCCCTGCCCTCGCCGACCTGCACGCGCGGGTCGCCGCGGCGCCAGCCCCTGCGGTCGCGATCGCCGAGGGCGACTTCTTCTGAATCTAAGAACGCGAAGACCGCCGTTGCACCGCGCAGACAGGTCACGTAACGGTCGCTCCGACCGCCACCGAGATGGTTCAGTCATTGGCACCTGTGCTGGCTCGAAGTAACCAACCTGGAACATGGCCGACTCGACCGCCGATTCTGTCGTTGTCACGGAGCTGACCTGGACATCACCGCCGCTCGCGGTGTTCGAAGCCATGGCCGCGACGATTGATGCCCGCTTTGGGCCTCCGTCGCAGCGGGATCTCGATTCGAACGGGCTTGGGCTCTTCGATGCTCTTGGCTTGCGGTTCTCTTGCGGGCTCGAAGTAGGGCTGTTGCGGTTCCATCTCGGAGCTCAGCTGCGAACCATTGATCCCGAAACCGACCCGTCCCGATACGAGATCCACGCGAATCAGCGAGACCTTGCGCATATCGCCTTTCATCTTCAGGTACCGGTCGAAATGATGAACGTTTGGACCGACCGAGAAGGCGTCCCTCTGGCGACGGCGCCACCGAAGCTCGTCGTCGTGATGCGGACCGACCACAACGGGAATGACGTTGAGGTCAAACACTTTACCAATCGATGCGAAGCTGCCGCGCTCGTGCACGCAAATCAGGCGCGCAGCCACAAGCACATGTACTGGATCGCAGACACGGCTACGAGACGGTTCGATTGACGTTATTCGATGGTGATCACGGCGGCGTGCGAAGCCACCGACGCGGTCGACGTCCGGCGGATCACGACCCCGAACGAGCACGCGTACTTCTCGTCGCCGGGCTTGCTGTCAAGGAACGAGGCGCTGCGACGAACCACCGGCCTCGAACGACAGCGCCGCTCGGGATCAGCCCGAGGCGGCGGCGCGATGACGTCTGACTACCTCGAGGTTGCATCGGCCGGGACCAACCGGCCCGACGAGGCTCTCAGGTGAGGCATGCGGAACGCAGCGGCGCCATCGCCCGTGATCCGGGCACCATCGAGGTGGCGGCCGTTATTCGAGATCGTATCGATCCCACACCAGTCGCGCGCGTCATTGAACGACACCGACGCGCGCCAGTCGTTGGTGGTCTTCGAGCCGAACGGGTAGTACGTGAGCGTGCTGACGCCATCTGGCGCGCGCCTCGACGCCGGCTGGTAGCTGATCGCCCCCGATGGCGTGCCAAGTGCCTCGCAGCGAGCTCGTAGCGCGGGGCTGATCGCGACATCGATCGTACCGAACGGCCCGACGGTTCCACTCGACACCATCATCACATCGTAGTAGTTCGCGGCTTCGCCAGTGGTGAGTCCTTCGCCTTCGTTCAGCCAGCTGGCGACGGCGGGTCCGGTCGAGGTGCACCCCGGATCTCCGCAGTTGTTGTAGTTGGCGACCGAGATCGGGACTCCGACACGATTGGTTGCGCCTTTCAGTGACTGGGCCGCAAACCAATCGCGCCACATCGACTGGCCGTCGGGCCGCGTATGCAAAGGATTGATGCCCATCGCATACGGCTCGCTGTAGCCGCGCTGCGGAGCCACCAATGGCGCCGAGATCACCCCCGGACCCGGGATGAACAGCATCGACCAGCCAAACACGTTCACGGCGCTCTTGCCCTTCACATTCACCGCGATCTGGACTTGCTTGAGGAAGTTGACATTGGCGAGAGCGCCGGCAACCGATCCGACCAGGTGACCGTACACACCCGGAACCGCCACGGCTCGAGCGCACATCCACTTGCTGGTCGAGTCGGTCGGATCGACCGCCTTGATGCACCCATAGCGCCACCCCGAATGATCGAACATCGCAGGTACCGTGCCCGCTGGCCCCGACACCAGCAGCAGCGCAAGCGTGACCTGGCCCGAGCACGCGGGCGTGTAGCTCGCGAGAACTCGCAGTGACATGCCATCTGCGGTCACCTTCAGCGGTGCACCCGCGGCGTCGCGGACCTCGTAGAGGACATTCAGCAACGATGTGAACTTCTCGAACCGGGCGATGCGTGCGTTCTTGAACGTATACAGCGAAGTTGTCAGAGTCGGACAAATGGATTCGTTATCGAGAGCCAGCGTCGACGTGCTGGCGACGTCGGTGGTCGACGTCGACGTGAGTGCCGGCATCGCCCAGGTCAGCGAGACATCGGTCGGCAAGATCGCGAGTTGAGTCGCAAGGCTGCTGGAAAGGTTGAGCGACTTACCGTTCGCCAGGTTCGTCGCAAGCGAGCCGGTGAGGTCGCCCGCGAGATTTCCTGAAAGGTTGCCAGACAGGTTGCCGGACAGATTGCCCGACAGGTTCCCCGAGAGATTGCCGGACAAGTTGCCGGAGAGATTGCCCGACAAATTCCCCGACAGATTGTAGGAGAGCGCCTGGTCGACACCGCTCAGATCAGGCTGCGATGATGGTTGCTCCGTTGCCGACCACAGTCGAGTGCCGTCTCACAAACCGTCAGGAATCGGCGGCAACGTCGCTCGCCATCTCGAGCACTTCCGCGGTGATCCCGGAGCCGAACGTGTTGTCCCGACCACCGACGACAAGCAGGTGTCCAGACGGCCACGACAGGACGAAGTGCCCGGAGCGCGGCTGTCGCAGCGACGGTCCCTGCACGGTGATGCCGGTATGCGGATCCCAGATCTCGGTCGACGCTCGCGATAGCAGCGTCAAGCCGCCGACGCGGTCGACGTCCGGATTCGGGTAGAGGCCGCCGCAGACCAGAACTCGGTGGTCTGCGAGGAGGGCGGCTTGTGCCCCCATGCGCACCTCGAGAAGAGCGCCTTCGCGCGCCCACTGCTCGTTCCCCGGGTCGAATACGTCGATCGTCGAATTGCGGGAATCGAGCCACCCGCCGAACACCGCGATACGACCATCGGAGAGGCGGGTCAGTGTGAGCGAATCGCGGCGCTTCCCGACGAGCGTTTTCGAAGTCGTCCATGTATTACGTGATGGATCGTAAAGGTAGGTCTCGTGGCCCTGGCTGCCACGATTGCTCCCGACGACGAGCACTCGCCCATCCTGGAGCAGTGTGGCGACGTGCTCGGTGCTGGAGGTCGGAAGATCGGCGCCACGCCGCCAGGTGCGAGCGACCGTGTCGAAGCGATCGACGCGCGCAACCGGGCCGGTTCCTGTGTGGCCGCCGACGAGCAGAATCGACTTGTCGAGGAGCAACGTCGCGGTCCAACCGAAGGGGCGCTGTTCGAGGACCGGGCCGTCGTCCCAGCGGTCGCCGTTCGCGTCGTAGAAGAACGTTGCGATTTGGGTTACGTCGCTCGAAGCGATGATGCCCTGTCCATGGGTAGGTCGGGGACAAGCGAGGTAGAGAGCCGTGTCGTCCGTGAGCGCGAGCAGTGTGTGCGGAGCCCACGGCTTCGTCAGCGCCGCCACTGAGCGCCACGCATCATCACCGCGTGACAGCATGAAGGAGGCCGACGACGATCGAGTCCAGTCACTACGAGGAGGGTCGAGCTGTGTCCGCGTGTAACCAACTGCGAACGCACGGTCGCGCACAAGCCCGCACACCGCGAACGTATACCTTTGATCGGTGCACAGTGGCGCGCAAAGCGCGAAGCGCATGCGCGCATCTCTACCACGGCGCCGCAGCTTGAACGTCCTCGCCACCCAACTGAGCTTCTGAACATCTGCGGCCAACGCGCGACGACCTGACCGTTGATACGGCGATCAACAGGTTGCAGAAATCGTACGTCCCCAGAGCCGTTCGAGCCTGTTGCCTGCTCGAGAATGCGGCTGAGGTTCATCACGACGCAGACGTGCATGTGTCACGCAAGCGAGGTCAGGGCTTCAAGCAGTTGCCGCGGTGCTCGTGATACTTGCGCTCGAATAGATCTTCGAGGCGCTGGCAGGCTCGCCGCCCTTGCAGCGGTGATTCGGTCACGTTGGTTCTACTGGAGTGACTTCGCGGCGGCGAGCGCGGCATCGACCGCATCGGCGTTGCCGAACGCGCCGAACACCTGGGCGTCGGCGTCGAGCTCGCCCCGCACGAAGGCCGCCATGTCGGCGAGCGTGAGGCGCGCGACCTCGCCGACGAGGTCGTCGAAGAAGTCATCCGGGAGATGAAAGCGCGCGAGCAGCTCGAGCCGGTTTGCGATCGCGCTCGAGTCGCTCGCGGTCACGACCAGCTCCTCGACGACCTTCTGCCTCGCGAACACGAATTCCGTCCGATACGACTCCGCGTCCTTGCGGATCTCGTCAAGCACGGCCAGCAGCGTCTTCGCTGCACCTGCGGCGCGGTTCGCATCGGCGTCACCGCCGATCTGCCACATGCCGCCGGCGCGCCGCGGCTCGTAGCTCGCGGAGAAGCCGTAGGTGACTGCGTTCTGCGAGCGCAGCCGCATCAGCTTGGCGTCGAGGATGCGCTCGAGAACCAGCCGCTTCGCATAGCTCTCGTCGAGCCCCCATCCGGCAACGAAGCCGACATCTAGCTCGACGGTCGCCGACGGCCGCGTCGCGATCCCGCGCACGTAGTCGCGGCCTCGCGTGTTGAGCTTCGAGGGGACCGGCGCGCTCGCACGTCCCGCTGCGACCTGGTCGGCGTTGTAGGCGATGTGGCGCTTGACGAGGTCGGGATCGAAGTGACCGGCGATCACGAGCGTCGCGTTGTTGGGCACGACGTGGCCGCGCGCCCAGTCGGTGACGAGGTCCCGGTGCATCTTGCCGATCGTGTCGGCGGTGATCTGGCCCTGCGTATAGGGATGGCCCGCGCCGTAGAGCGCGTTCGCGACCGCGCGGCGGTAGCCCTCGGCCTCGGTGACGCGCTTCTTGCGCAGCAGCGCCTTCTCGTAGTCCTTGGCCTCGTCAGTGAGCTCGGAGCCGGGCACGCGCAGCTCGAGCGCGAGATCGCCAACGAGCTCGTCGACGCGGGTCGAGAGGTAGCGCCCGCCAAACACCATGCTGTCGGGATGGACCTCGGATGCACCGACGAGCAGTGACAGCCCGGCCTTGCCCGCGGGCTCGTGCGCCGAGCCCGCATCGATCACGAGGCGGCCGTGGACGAGCGGTGCGGTGCCGTTCGGCCACAGAATCACCGACAGGCCATTGGGGAGCGTGTACCGGATGGTGGCGAGCCGCTTGATCCGCGGGATCGTGCGCATCGGCTTGTCGGCGAGCGCGCCATCGACGGCGGTCGCGTGCTCCTCGGCGCCGTTCTCGCGATAGCCACCCCCGGCGCGCGCGGTCGGTGCGCCGCTCGGCTCGAGCAGGATGTAGCGAGCGCGCGACGGCGACAACCAGTGATCTGCGAGGTCGCGCACGTTGTCGGGTGATGCCTCCGTCAGCTCCGCGATCCGCCCGACCAGGTACTCGCGATTGTGGTCGGAATCGAGGAAGTCCTCGAACATCGCCGCGCGCCCGCTCAGCGACTCCCAGCGCGCGAGCAGCTGCTCGGCGCGGGTCTGCCAGGTGTCGAGCCATCGCGGACCGTCCTTGTCGACGCCGATGCTCGATGCCGGGTATTTCGTCGCCTTCTCCATGAACCCGATCGCCTCGTCGAGCTTGCCCGTGCTATCGAGCTCGATACCGACCGCAAGCACCGGGGCCTGTGGTCCACCGAGCACGGTCGTGAACGCCGAGCGGCCCCACTTGAAGGTGAACGCGAAGTCCTCGAGGCGCAGCGCGATCCGGCTCGAGATCAGGTCGAGCATGCGCGCGTCACGCGTGCCGTGCGGCGGCAACGGCCACGTCGCGATCAGGAGCGGCTCGTCGACATCGGCCTTGATCCGCACCGTCCCGGGCTGCGGCGTCGCGACCGGCGGCACCGGGCGGGCGACCAGCATCCGCTTGCGGAGCGTGCCCATGTGGTTCGCGGCCGCCGCCTGCAGCGTCGGCCCGTCGACCGCGCCGCTCACCGCAATCGTCGCCTTGCCGCGCATGTACGGGCCCGCGAGGAACTTGCACGCGTCGTCGAGCTCGAGCTTCGCGACGCTATCGATCGAGTCGACCCGCCGGTACGGATGGTTCGCGGGATACACCTGATCGAGCAGCGCGCGCGACAGCGCCGCACCGCGAGTGCCCTGGCGCTCGCGCAGCTCGTTGCGTACGACCTCGCGCTCGCGCGCGAAGATCTCCGGCGTGATGCCCTTGCATCCGACCGCGAGCCGCTCGGTCTCGAGCTGGATGATCGCATCGAGCGCGTCTGGTGCCGCTAGCACTTCGTAGACCGTGTAGTCGGTGTGGGTCTCGGCATTCCATGCGAGCGCGATCTTCCCGAGCTCGGCATCGATCGAGGTCGGCTTACCGTCGCGCTCGATCTCGATCTCGAACAGCAGGTGCTCGACGAGGTGCGCGAGGCCCTCCTTGCCCGGAGGATCGTCGATCGATCCGACGGGGTAGCGGACGTCGACGCGCACGACGTTCGCGGCGTCATCGGGCAGGACCGCGAATCGATAGCCGCGGTCCGACTCGAACATGGTGCCGGTGACCTGCACGTTCAAGCGGCGATCGGGCTCGGGCGGCTTCAGTACCGCGCCACACGCCGCCACGACGACAAGCCCCACCGCTCGCATGACTCCACGAGACCAGAACGCGCGCGGCATATCAACGACACCCCGATCGGGTGAGCGATTCATCATGTGGGCTCTTATCGACCGCCCCGCGATCTGGTTGCGTCGGCCACAGCTAAATCTGTGGAGCGCTCGCCGCGGCCACCGAGACGGCGTGCACTACGAGTCCGCTCGGTGATCACGAAGCCACGCGAGCACCTCGCTCGCGTTCCGGTCAGGCGGGAACACCGGGTAGAACACCTGCGCGATCCGTCCGTCATCGACGACCATCGCGAGCCGCTTGATCAAGGTCTGCCCCGCGAGCTCGAAGGTCGGTAACTCGATCGCGCGCGCGAGCGCCAGCTCGGCGTCCGACAGGATCACGAACGGCAGGTGAAGCCGCTCGACGGCCTCGCGCTGGTACTCGGAGTCTTGTGTCGACAGCCCGAACACCCGCCTTGCGCCGGCGGCGAGCAGCTGTTCGTGCAGATCGCGGAATGCGCAGCTCTGTGGCGTGCACCCGCGTGCGCCGGGGATCTGGTCCCAGTCATCGACGAGCGCAAGCTGGCCGGGCCTGCCGGTGCGCGGGTAGGCGAACACGACGGTTCGGCCACATGACTTCACGAGCGAGACGCGTGTGCCGTCGGTCGCAGGCAGCGTGATGTCGGGCAGAGGCAGGCCCACGAGATGCCGCGCGGCGCCATCGTCAACTGGCGCCGGAATCTTCGACCAGTCGACCTCGAGTAGGTTCGGGTTGTCCTTCGTCGGCATGGCTCACGATTTACCGATGACGTGCGATGCGAGAGCGTCGGTCGCTTGTTCGACGTCCAGCACGGTGGTATCGATCACCGGCAAGTCGAGCGCGTCGATTTGCCCGCGCAGATAAGCCGCCCAAGCCTGCATGTCGTGAGTCGCCAGCTCGGGTTGTCCGCGTGCCGCGAGACGAGCGTCCCGCAACTCGCGGATGCAATCGACGAGAACCACACTGCCGCGCACGCCGACCCGTGCGAATGCTTCTAGCGCGAAGCGCGGTCTGGTCTGGCCGTCGAGCACCGCGACCTCAGCCGACGTGCGCGCGAGTCGCGCGATCCATGCGTGCGTGGTCTGCTCCTGCCAGTCGGCTGGCATGTCTTCGGGTCTGGGGACGCCGACCGAATCGAAGAATGCACACTCGATGCCGGTCAGATTTCGCGCGGCGAGGCACGTCACGAGTGTCGTCTTGCCAGCGCCGGATGCGCCCGTGACCACGAGGATTCGGCCCGCCACGTCTCGAGTATGTTCCTCGTCAACCCGAGAAGCGCTACGTTCGGATGGCTATCCGAAGGGATGGCCGACGATATGTGCTTGAGGCCGCGACTCTGCTCGTCGACCACGGTTGATCGCCGGGCCTCATCGCGAACACGCTCGCGGTGATCCACTGGCCGCCCGGGTCGATCGAGAACGAGTCGAGCTTGCCGCCCCGGACGAGCGCCGGTCAGTGTGCTGTTCGATCCACACTGTTGCGCCGTGCTCACGGCGAACGTACGCAACCATCTTATCTCGACCTTCCACCGCGTGGGCATCCGCCTTGCTGGAGGCACGGGCGACATGCGTTCTCGCTATCGAACAGATCTTCATGCAGCGGCGACGGTCGCTACCGCCTTCCTCATCGCCTGCAGCTCCTCGACGCAGCACGGCCCGCCCAGCGATGCCACCTCCGTCGTCGACATCGTGCCACTCGACGCAAGTCCGGATGCGAATGGCGCGCTCGCATGCGATCAGGTCGGTACGAGCCTCTGCGCGAGAATCTACGCCTGCTACGCGGCCGCGGAGATCGCGCAGCTGAACTATCCCGTGACCGAGACCGAGTGCGTGATGAACCAGAACGCACTGTGCGATCAGAACAAACCAGGTTTCTGCAAAGGGAATCCGCAGACGAGCCCGGAGCATGCCACCGCCTGTGCAGCCGAGCTCGCCGGCATGACATGCGAGGCGTTCCGCAAGCCGCTGGGCTCGGGTGTTTGCAAGACGCAGCTCTGCCAGCATTAGCTTCGCTGCCCCGCGGCCACCGGCAGTACGTCGGTGGCGAGCACGCCTTCCGCACGACGGCAACCTGCGCGTCGCCCAGCTGTCGCATTCGGGATACGCGCTCCAGTCCCGAGCGATGGAGCAGAACATGCCGACCGCGGGATGTGCATGGATGAACGCGAAGTAGGGCTTGAACCACGCGGAAGCCGTGCCAGCGCACGCCGGCCAACGCGGTGACCGCGATGATCGCGCGCAGGTTGTCGACGCTCGCGTCCTCGAACGTGACGCCCCAGTGGAAGACCGAGATGCCGTGCTCGATGAGCACCTTCAGCACAGTCACCTTTCGACCATGACGGTCGACGGATCCCACTCGAGGTTGCGCTCGAACATGCGTCCCCGGATGCTCGCGGTCTTGCTGATCTACGCGATCACGCACCACTGAGGCTTCCTCCAAGCGGTGATCCAACGCTGGAAGGGAGGCCGGACTTAGGACTCAGTCACCCCCGGTCGGGGGGCAGTAGAGCGAATCGTAAGTTGGTGATCACCCCTCGGCGATGTTGTCGATCATCTTCGCCAACATGGAGGCGATGGCCGGGATTCGGCTGTTTGCGACGCCAACCCTGCTGCATTGCATCTGAGGATTGCCGCGATTGCCGCACATTCGCGACGAATCGGTTGCGAAGATCGCCTGACCACGCCCATGCCCGTACGCCTGATCATCACAAGTTGAGGATGGCGTGGTGCTCGCGGCTCCACGGAGTCTCCCCGCCAAGCTGGTTCGAGGATGCGGAACCGCGGCGCTCGCGCGATCGACCTGACGTAGAACGCGAACACGAGGAGGCTCCGGAGGGAGCCGGGATTCCGACACGCAGCCACTTCCCATGGCCAGCGGCTTCGCCCCGCAGCGACACGCACGAGCCATCACGTCGCGCCGGGTGGATCAGGCTCGGATACCTCGTTGTCATCGATCGTCCAGTCCCAGCTGGGACCAGCAGCCATCGCGCTCTCGACATCATCGTCGCGATGCCAGGTGAACCGGAGGTTCGGCGCACGTCATCGATCGTTCAGTCCCAGCTGGGACCAGCCGCCATCGCGCTCTCGACATATCGTCGTTGCTACGTGGCCCCCGGCCTGTTCCGGAGCCCTCTGCGGCGCTTGCGTTCTACGTTCGGGGCGGAAAGGTGCGAGCACGGGCCATTCGCCTCGCAGCACTCGTCGAGGTTGGAGCTCGACACCGCGAGCCAAGCGACGGGCCAGTGGACCGTGCGGTCCGTCGGCCGACCGCCCAGGAACACGCATGTGACTTGTGAGAAGTCATCAGCCCCTCCCCCTACGCCTACGCGCGACCCCAAACTGACCACCAACTTCCGGGGAGCTGCACTAGTCAGCAGCGCGCATCATCGGCGTCAGCGCGTCGGGCCAGATCGCCACGAGGGCCTCGCCCACCGCGAGCATCGGCACGGACGAGAGTTCGCCGTCTCGCCACCAGTAGAGGCTCGAGCTCAGCGGGCCTTCGCCGGTATTGAAGTTGTGGCGGCCGCCGCTGACCATCACCTGGTACGGCGTCGCGGGAACCGCGCCATCGATCGGTAGGTACGACACAGTGTAGCGGGTTGGGAACATGACGAGCGCGCCATGCGAGGTCTCGCCGACGAGCTCGTCGAGTGCGAGATACCCGGCAACCGCGGTGTAGATGTCGCCACTCGAACAGATCTGGAGCGGGAGCGGCACGCGCGCGGAGCTCGGAGTCACATCGACCGCATTCAGCACGTTAGCGATCGCGCGCTCGAACAGCATATCCTCGGATTGCCGCCACGGCGCGACCAGGGCGTCGGTGAGGGTCGTGACCGCAAGGTCGGTGTCGGCAACGAGCGCGAGCCACAGATCCTCAGCGACCCGGCGCGCGATCATCATCGGCATCGCGGAATGCCGCTCGTCGTTGTAGAGCTGGACGCGAAGGCTTGGCGCTACCTCGTCCCAGGTCATGGCCGCCTGCGCGTGCATCTCCTGCGCCCAGCCTGCTGCGACATCGGTCCAGGCGTCGATCATCCGGGCGGTCTCCCCCGAGTCGCAGCAATGCTGCGCGACATCGGTGAGCAAGACTGTCATCGGGCTGCCGCCGATCTGCAGGAGAATCGCGCCCTCGTTCTCCGCAAGCTCTGCCGTCGAATCGATCCGCGGCAGCGCCGCGCGCACGAGATCACGGAACTCGATCCACGTCGCACTCGACGTGAAGAATTCGCGAGCCCAGACTGGCATGGATTGCGCCATCGAGCGTTTGATAACATGAGCCACCTCTCGCGCGGGAGACGAATCGCGCCAGCGCGTAAGACGACCTGGTCACGTCCTGAACAAACTGACTGAGCGCCACCGCCGAGCGCGACGATACACGCATCCGCTGTCCCGTCGGCGGGCCCCCACTCTGTCGTCGCGGTGCTCGTACTTCGAGCGCGAGCGACACGACATCGCCGGACCGGCAGATCGCGATGGCATCCGGACGGCTGTGGGCCGGGCCCTGGCGATACGCCGCAGCCGTAGCGATTCCAGATCGAGCGTTGCTGCGTCGAAGACTGCGAACCATCCGTATTTCCACGGCATCGGCGCGTGTCTTATGTCTGGGAGCCCGACGTGCTTCGTTCCGGTCGGTCAGGGCTTGCGCCTGGCGAGCACCGCGAGCCCGGACGTCGCACTCGCGCGCACCGCGGCGTGGACATCCGATGCCGCGGTCTTGAACCGGCGCGCGGCTTCGTCGTAGTCGCGCGCGTCGATCAGCATCCAGCCGAGCATCGCACTCGCCTCGCCGGCCCGTGAGGAACCGGCATGCGCATCGAGAAAATCGCGGAATGCGATGATCGCTTCTCCGTTGCGCTTGCCGCGGGCCAGCGCGACGGCGCGCCAGAAGCTCGCGTCCTCGACGAGTGCGCTCTCGGGCGCGAGCAACAGCACGCGAGAGAAGGCACCTGCTGCGCGTGCAAAGTTGCTGCGGCGCATCGCATCCCACGCCTCGTCGTAGGCCACGTCTTCGACAGCGCGCGGCGGCGCGGCTGGTCTGCTGTCGGTTGCCGGTTCCGCTGCCCGCGGCTCGACCGTTTCGTGCCCCGGCTGCTCGATGGTCGCGGGCGGCGGCGTGATTCGTTGCGCCGCGTGCGGCACCGGCACGCTGTGCAGCGCGGGCGCGATCGCGATCGGCGCAGGCGGCGCGGGCTCTGGATCCTTGCGTGCGATCGCGACGTGCCAGGACTCACCGGCGCCGAGCGTGGTGGGGCCGCTCGCGCGCGGCCGCACGTCGACGCGCCCGTGTGCGACCGAGACATCGATCAGATGATCGGCCGCAGCGGTCACGGTGAAGGCGGTGCCTCGCACCTCGATCTCGGCGTCGCCGAGGACGATCCGGAACCGCTCACCCGGATGCAGTGGCTCGACCTCGACGTCGATCACGCCATCGAACAACTGAACAATCTCGTCGGGCGGCGGCGAGCTCGTCAGGTAATGCGCGCTGGCGTGGCCGTGAATGGTGCCGTGCGCGCGGGGCACCGGCGCCGCGGCCTGCGGGATCGCGAGATACGCCACGATCCCGGCCGCCGCGGCTCCCGCGATCGCAGGCACGAACCAGGTCCATCGCCGGCTCGGCCGGGTGGTCGCCCGGGCGCCGGCCGCGAGCACGGCGGTCCGGACTTCCTCGCGGCGTACGTGCGGCGGGATCTCGACCGGAAGCTCGCGTGCCAGCTCGATCGCCCGGCGCGAGCCGTCCCAGGTCGCCCGGCAACCCGCGCACTCGTCCAGATGCGACGAGAGCGACGGATCAGCGCCGTCCGCGATCGCGCTCGCGAGCTCGAGATCGCCCGGGCACGGCTTCATCGGCCGACCTTGTCGATCGCCGCGCGCATCGCCTTGCGCGCGACATGCAAGCGACGCCACAGCGTGCCCTCCGGGATCTCGAGCACGCGAGCGACCTCGACTCCGGGCAGCTGCTCGAGGTCGCACAGGATGAAGGCGATCTGTTGATCGCGCGGCAGCTCGGTGAGCGCCTCCGCGATCCGGGTCATCAGCTGCTTGCGCTCGAGCTGGGCATCGAGCAGCTCGGGTGCGGTGGAGATCCGTTCGAGATACTTCGCCTGATGCACCCGGCGGCGACGCTCGGTGCGAAGCGTGTGGCGCGCGACGTTCGCCGCCACGCCGAGGATCCAGGTCTTGACCGACGAGGTGCCGCGGAACGACTGCGCGGTCCGCCGGATCTCGAGGAACGTGGCCTGCACGAGATCGTCGCGCGCAAGCTCGTCGGTGGTCGGCAGCCGGGCGGCGAAGCGATACACGGCGACGTGAAAGCGATCGAACAAGGCGCCGAGCGCCGGTGCATCGCCGGTCGCACACGCTGCGAGCAGCGCCTGATCCGACATCTCGGTGATGTCACCGCTGACCCGACGCAGGGGTACGAGCTTCGCGGTCACAACCCTCCGTACCGCACGCCGGCGCCGAACCGCACCAGGGCGCGAGGCTCGTCGGGGAATGGCACGCTGGGCGTGACTTCGATCTCGATATGGGTCGCCTGGGTCATGTCCGCGGTCAGCGAGAGATCGATCGCGATCCGGCTCGTCAACGGGATCGAGAGCGTCGTGTGGATCTCGGCCCGCAAGCCGCCGGTCTCGGTTCCCATGGGCATGCCGGGCATGTGCGTGTGCATCGAGCCGATCCCCGCTGCGAAGCCGGGCGACAGCGTCATGCCATGCACCGCGATCGGGATATCGAGGCCGACGAGAATATCCTTGTTGTGGCGCTCGAGCCCATCCCACTGCGCCGGCCCGGCCGCGACCGAAGCGAACCGCAACCGGGTGGCCAGGCAGATCGGATCGAGGTTGATGCACATGCCGACCGTGGCGCCGAGCCAGCCGGTCTGATCGCTCGCGATCGAGGTCTCGGCGGCTCCGAAGATCTGGAGGTTGCGCCCGATCATGCTCGAGCTCCGCACGCGCGGCAGATCGCGCGCGTCATCGGGCGGCAGCGCATGACTGGCGAGCAGCGGCGCGGCGACGTCGGTTCGCGTCCACGACTCGATCACGGTTGCCGCGGTCGCGACCTCGTTGACCGTGCGGACGACCGGCACACCATCAGGCCCGTCGATCCCGACGATCACCGCATCGCCTTCGTGCTCCACCGAGGCGTGGACGGCGGGACAGCGTGGCGTCGCGTCGGTGATTCCGCGTGCTCCAAGTAAGTCTCGCACCGCGATCACGAGCGTCTCGTCGCCGGTCAGCGAGACCGCCGGCGGACACGCCTCCGCACGGCTGACCGGTGCGGCAACGATCACGATGAGAACGAGGATCCGGGACACGTTTTCGGGTCTGTTGCCGACGGTCTCACGATCCTTCACCTGAATCGTCCGCCCGGTTGGGAAGGTTTTTGCCAGCAGGAGATATCGCGCGCATCTTCGTCCTGGGATTTCTCGTGGTGCTTCCGCAGCTTGCGCCATCCATCACCCGGCCGACCGACACCTGCGGATCGCGCGCGACCTGTCCCGCGCGCGGTCGTTATCGCGGTGATGACCCGAGTCCTGCTCGTCCTCGCCCTTGTTGGCTGCAAGTTCAACCCCGACAAGCTCGCCGCGGTCTGCGACGGCACGGGTTACAGCCGCGCCGCCGAAGGCACCGAGGTGACGGCAACGGCACAGAAATGGGTGCGATCGCCGGTGTGGTCGCTCGATCGGACCGCGGAGCCCGAGCGCGCCTCACGCGTGGTCTGCGTCGAGCAGGTCGCCGGCGCGTTCGAGCGCGACTGTCCGATGGAGACCATGGACACGACCATGGAGCTCGGCAACGGCGCCCCGAAGGTCGTCCAGGTCCACGCGCGGCCCGGCGACGTGCGGGTGATCAAGGCCCACGCCGCGCGCTACACGCTGACCTTGCGCGATGCGAGGACCGCGAAGGTGATCGCCCAGAAGACGATCGACGCGCCGGTCGAACACTGCCCGATGATCACGCTCGGCAGCGACCTGGTCGATTACGCGGACCTTCCCGACGGTGCGGTCGACGCGTTCACGCGAGCTGCTCGGGCGCCATGAACAGCTGCGTGAAGGAGATGTGACCTCGATGGGCCTCACGAGCTCTCCGCGGCGGGCTATCAGCGGCTGCTCGAAGCCGCCGGGGCGTTGCGTCACCTCGAGACGCTCTGGCTGCGTGACTGCGCGGCTGTGTCGGCGGTGAACCCTGACTTCGTCAAGGCGCTCGGCTCGATCATCGTGTGGAAGTGACGCCGACACCTGGGATCGACATCCATGTGCTGTGCATCGGCTACGACCGAGGCATCCAGGCCTGGCCGGCGTTGTCGCCATGCTCACGTAGATGCTGTGATTTCAGACGTGGGATGCCGAGCTCTCGCCAAGGTCCATGACCACGACCCGGTCGATGCCAACGCGAAATCTCGAGCCGGATGAAGGTTTTTGCCAGCAGCGGGCACAACACCACGGAGATGTTCCCGCGCGTCCTTGTCCTGGCGTTCGTCGTGGCGCTGCCGCAGCTTGCGCGGGCCGATGGAACGCTGGCCGATGACGATACGTGGGCCTATCGGTCGACCGGGGACCTGGCGATCGACGCCGGGCTCGTCGTCGGGTTTCCCGCGGCGCTACCGACCGGGCTCAGCAAGGGAATCGGCGCCGGGTTCACTCAGGGCCGCGGCCTGGCATGGGGCGCGCGGGGCTCCTGGGTGACCGCCACGGAGTCGTCGCTGCCCTGGACGGTGACGCAGAGCGATCTGAACCTGCGCGTGACCGGCGCGGTTCAGCGGGTGGCAGGACGTGGCACGATCGGGCTGCGCCTCGGGCTCGGAGGCACCTTGGTGCACGAGTCCCGGGTCCGGAACCAGGGCATGCGTGCGGGTCTGACCGGCAGCGCGCTCGAGACCTCGACCTTCGCGATGCTCCCGGCCGCAAATCTCGAAGCCGTGATCGCCTTGCACGTTGCCGGGCCGTGGCTCGTGATGATGAGCGGCGGACCGTCGGTCGACGTGCTCTCCGGCAGCCTGCATGCCGGCTGGAGCGCGGAGCTCGGAGTCGCATGGCAGCGCTGACGAGGACGATCGTCGCGCTCGCACCGGTCCTCGCGGGCTGCGGTGACCTCGCGGGGTTCGGCGGCGCGGTGCCGCCACTCGCGACCCTTCAGGTCGAGGCCACCGGCGATCTCGCCGCGGTTCAGGTCCCGAACACGGCCAATCCGTCGCTGCGGGTCGCGCTGATCTGGGGCGCGCAGTGGCTGACGGAGCCGCTCTGCATCCTGCCGCCCGATGATGCGAGCGTCGCCGCGCTGATCGCAGCGGGGTGTCGCGATCCGTTCGGCTTCGTTCCGGATCGGGTCGCGGCAAATGCGCCGCTCGAGCCCGCCGGGCCGACCACGCTTGAGCTGTTCGATCTGCCCGGCGCCGATGTCATGGTCGGTGACCTCACCGCACGGGTCGCGTACGGCAGCCTCGTGATCTACGACGACCGCGACGGCGACGGCACGCTCAGCCTGGGCCAGCCACATCGCCTCGGCGGTCGCGATCAGCAGGGCCCGCCCGACCAGGATTTCGTGCCGACCCGTGACCTGACGTACGGCGCGAGCTTCATCTCGATGACCGAGGCCGACACGCGGCTCGCGTTTCGCGAGGGTGGGTTCAACACCAGTGCCGCATTCTATCCGCGCAGCGGCTGCGGCGATCCACCGCCGAGCTTCTCGATCGTCACGGCCGGTGGCTTCTCGGTCGCCGATGCGATCGCAGCTCAGCTGCGTGGTGAATTGCCGCCCGAGGATCCAGCGACCTGCCGCGAAGCCCCGGCCGACACGCTCGTGAGTGTTCCGTTTCGCAAGCCGTCCGAGGTCCACGAGGTCGCGTGCGAGGAGCGCCGGACCGACAGCAGCATCCGTTATCGCGAGCCGCCGATCGATGCGCCGGATCTGACCAACCGCGTGTCGGCCTGCGCGAAGGTCCCCGACTTCGGCACCGGCAAGGCGAACGGCATGATCCAGCTCGCCATCTCGGGGCGCTCCGAGGACAGCTGCGTGGGCCTCACGCACTACGTGCTGCGCGGCTGTCGCCAGGACGCGACCTGCGAGCTGCCGGACTGGGACATCACCGCGACGCCACCCTCGTGGTGGCCGTGTCCCGCACAGGCGGTGCGGTGAAGCTTCGCGTCGCGTGCGTCGTGCTCGCGGTGGCGACCACCGCATCCGCACAGACGCCGGCGCCGGCGCCGACACCCGATCCGGCGCCAACCGACCCTGCGCCAACGGCTCCCGCGCCGGTCGATCGGGTGCCACCACCGCCGGCCCCCGCCGCGCCAGTTCCACCGCCGACGGCGCCGCCGCCATCGGCGCCACCGAGAACGCCGCCGACCGCGCCGCCGACCGCGCCGCAGACCGTGTCGATCGACCGCAAGAGCTCCGACGACGATGGCGAGCCCCGGCTGTCGCTGCCGACCGAATCGGATCGCGCGGCGTGGCGAAGGAGCGGGTTCAGGCTCGCCCTCGGGCTCGTCTACGGCCGGCTGATCGGCCTGCGCGGTGCCCCGAGCGGCCGATTGCTCGGTCCGACGATCCGCCTCGGGCTCCGGCTCGACGAGAGCTGGTCGATCTACAGCTCGTTCCAGTACGCCTCGGCGTCGAAGTCCGGCGGGCTGTCGGGCCTGCGGTTTGCGGGCACGATCGATCCCACCTGGCATCCAACGCCGAGCCTCAGCCTCGCGGCGGGCTTCGGGTTCGCGGGGATCGTCGAGGGCCGCACCGGTCGGATGGATGCCGATCCGCTGCCGAGCACGCTCGACACCTCGTACACGTTCCCCGATGCCCGGCACCCGGTCGCGAGCTGCAGCGGGGTGGGAGCCGCCGCGCTCCTGAGGGTCGAGTGGGGCTACGTGCTCGGGCCGCGCTCGCAGACCAGCTTCGCGCTCGAGGGCATCGGCCAGTGGACCGGCTGCGTCGATGACACCAACCGCGTCGAGCCCGACACCGGTACGGCGATCGTGCGCCGGCAGTGGTGGCCGCATACCGGGTTCACGTTCGCGTGGAGTATCACGTGGCGATGATCGCGCGCCTCGCGCTGATCGCGATCCTCGTCGCACCGGCGATCGCGCGCGCGCAAGCTCCGGGTGACGCCGGAGCCGACGCCGCTGCGATCGACGCCGCACCGAGCTTCGAACCGCCGACGGCGATCGGTAGCACCGACGTGCCGTACCCCGACAACGCACCGGCTCAGACCGTTCCGATCATCGTGACGGTCAAGCTGACGCTCGACGTCGCGGGAACGGTCCAGAAGATCGATCCGATCACCCCGCCGCAGCCGCCGTTCGACGAGGCGGTCATGGTCGCGGCGAAGGCGTTCCTGTTCAATCCCGGGACCTACGGCGGCAAGCCGGTTCCGGTCGAGATCACGTTCACGCACACGTTCCTGCCGCCGCCACCGCCACCGCCGCCGCCGACCGACAACGGACCGGCGAAGAGCTCGCTCCTGCGCGGCAAGCTGGTCGAGCTCGGCACGCGTGCAGCAGTGCAAGGCGCGACCGTGACCGCGACGGTCGGCGATCGCAACTACACGGCGGAGGCTGACCAGACGGGTCACTTCGAGCTCGCGCTGCCCGACGGCCTCGCCAAGGTCACGGTGACCGCGCCCGGCCACAACATCTTTCTTCAGCAGGAGATCCTCGCAGCCAAGCAAGACCTTGCCGTGACGTACTTCGTGGAGCGCGATCGCTACGATCCATACGAGATCGTGGTCGTCGGCGAGCAGCGCCGTGAAGAAGTCTCGCGGATCTCGCTGCGCGGGGCGGAGATCAAGCAGGTCCCGGGCACGTTCGGCGATCCGTTTCGCGTCGTACAGGCGTTGCCGGGCGTCGCCTCGGTCGTGTCGCTGTTGCCATTTCCGATCGTGCGCGGCGCGAGCCCGAGCTCGACCGGGTTTCTGCTCGACGGCACGCGCGTGCCGCTGCTCTATCACCTGCTGTCGGGCCCGAGCGTGATCCACCCCGACTTCATCGACGAGATCGAGTTCTATCCGGGCGGCGCGCCGGTGCTGTACGGCGGCTACACAGGCGGCATCATCGACGGCAAGACAGCGCGCGCGCGGCGCGACGAGCACCTGCTCGACTTCGACGCGAACCTCCTGCAGGCCGGCGGACTGGTGCGCCAGCCGATCCCGCAGATCGGCGCCACGATCACCGCCGCGGGCCGCTACGGCTACCCCGGCCTGGTGCTCGGCCTCGCGACCAACCTCGTGTCGCTGTCGTACTGGGACTATCAGCTGCGACTCGACGGCGGCACGGCGAAGAACGGCTGGACGATCTTTGGCTTCGGTGCGCGCGACGAGCTCGACACGGTCGCGGCGACCGCCGATCCGATGGATCCGAATCCACCGATCGAGCCGGCGCTGATCCTCGGGTTTCATCGGCTCGATCTGCGGTTGCACCGCACCTACGGCGGCCTGGTCACGACCTATCGCGCGGTGTTCGGCTACGACAAGACGCACTCGAACGGGACCGACTTCTCGGTGCTCGTGGCCGAGCCATCGTTTCACGCGACCTGGAAGCAGAGCCCGAGGCTCACGCTGGTCGCCGGCCTCGAGGGAACGCTGCACAAGGTCAGCCAGGGATCGGCGCTGTCGTCGACCGCAAACCCGTTCTCGGTGATCAGCTCGGCGCTCGACAAGTTCTACATCGGCTCGGCGCTGAGCGAGGCGCTGTGGCGACCGACCCCGGAATGGCTGATCCGGCCCGGCGTGCGCGGTGATGTCTACTCCGACGGCACCACGACGAAGAGCGCGATCGATCCGCGCCTCACCGCGCGGTATCAGCTCGCGCATCGCGACCTCGAGGACGTGCCGCCCGACAGTGACGACAGCGCCGTCTGGCTCAAGGGCAGTGCCGGCATCTACCACCAGCCGCCGCGCTTCGTGTTGCCGCTGCCCGGGCTCGACATGATGCCGATCAAGTACGGCCTGTTGCGCTCGTTCCAGACCAGCCTCGGCCTCGAGGTGCCGCTTCGCGATCGGATCGAGCTCACGACCGAGGCCTACTTCAACTACATGGATCCGACGATCTTCGACCTCTCCGTCAACCAGGCGTCGGTCGTCAACGGCGCGAACACCACGCTGGTCCCGACCCAGGTGATCAGCAATCCGGACGGTCCGCCGCAGGAATTCATCGACCGCCTGACTGCGCCACAGCTCGGCCGCTCGTACGGCTTCGAGGTTCTGCTGCGGCGCAAGGCGAAGACCGGCATCTTCGGCTGGATCTCGTACACGCTATCGCGCAGCGAGCGCCTGCGCGCGAACACGTGGGTTCCGTACGACTTCGATCGCACGCACCTCATCAACGTCGTCGCCGGCCTCCCGTTGCGCCGCAACTGGGATCTCGGCCTGCGCCTCCAGTACCAGAGTGGCAAGCCCGAGACGACCACGGCCGGTTACAACGAGGCGCGCAACGCCGGCTACGTTCGGTTCGACCTCCGGGTCGACAAGCGCGCGGTGTGGCGCAGCTGGCTCCTCGATTTCTACGTCGACATCACCAACATCGCGCTGCTTCCCGAGGAAGTCCAGGCCGGCACCGTGATCCGCTACGTGCTTCCGACCGTCGGGTTGCGTGGCCGATTCTGAACAGGAGAACCGATGAAAGAGAACACGATCGACGTCCAGCTACTCGACCTGATGTTGCGTGCGGGCTCGCACTGGGTCCTGTGGCTCTTGATCGGCCTCAGCCTCGCCGCGGTCGCCGTGATGATCGAACGCATCTGGTTTTACATCCAGGAGCGAGCGCCGCAGGAGCGCCTCGCCTCAGCCCTGCGGGCCTTGCGTGACGCCGGTCCCGCCAGCGCGCTCGCCAAGCTCAAAGGCGCACGATCGATGGAGGCTGCGGTCGCACGCGCGTGCCTCGAGCACGCCGGTGACGGTCCCGCCGCGGTCGAAGACCACAAGGCCGCCACGATCGAACGAGAGCGGCTGCGCTACGAGAAGCGGCTTGCGTTCCTTGGCACGCTCGGCAACAACGCGCCGTTCGTGGGCCTGTTCGGGACCGTGCTCGGCATCATCCGTGCGGTCGATGATCTCGGCCACGGCTCCAGCCTGGACATGCATGCGGTGATGCCGGGGATCGCCGCCGCGCTCGTCGCGACCGGGGTCGGGCTGCTCGTGGCGCTGCCATCGGTCGCGATGTACAACGCGCTGGTCCGTCACGTCGAAACCGCGACGGTGGGAGCCGAAGCCCTCTCGCGCGAGATCCTCGCGCAGATCAAGACGGTCGCGCCCGCCCACAAGGAGGCGTGATGGCGGGCACCGTACGCCGGCGCGGCATCATCGCCGAGATCAACGTGACGCCACTCGTCGACATCATGCTGGTCCTGCTGATCATCTTCATGTTGACCGCACATCTGATCTCGAAGCAGGCGATCCAGGTCGACCTCCCCCATGCATCCCAGAGCACGGCCCTGCCGCCGACCACGCTCGCGATCACGCTCAAGGCCGACGGTTCGCTGTTTCTCGACGACAAGCCCGTCACGCCGGCGGTGTTGCGCAGCGCGATCAAGGAGGCGGTCGCGAAGGATCCGAGGACCCAGGCCGTGGTCGCGGGCGACAAGAACGTCTCGCATGGCCGCGTCGTGTGGGTGCTCGATACCGTCAAGTCACTCGGGATCACGCAGTTCGCGATCCAGATCGATCCGACGGCGATCACCGCGCCGGGGGACGGTGCATGACCGACTGGCGGCTCGGTGTGTGCGTGGCGCTATCGATCCTCGGGCACTTCGCGTTCGAACGCGGGCTCCAGTATCTGCCGCCGCGTGACCACCCGCTGCCGCCGCAGACGGTCGCGGTTCGCGTGATCACACCCCCGGCGCGCGATCCGGAGCCCGAGCCGATCAAGCCCGAGCCGGTCAAGCCCGAGGACCCCAAGCCGATCGTCCACGAGAAGCCACGGCCACAGAAGATCGCAGCCGCGAAGCAGGCCGCAACCCCGGTCGACACGCCGCCGGTCGATCACGCACCGATCACGACCGACACCACGACCACGCCCACGTTCGGCGTCACGATGGAGTCGACCTCGCAAGGCGGCCGTGGCCCGGCGATGCCGGTTGGCAACACGCTGCACGCAGCGCCGGGCGGCAGCGGCACAGCTCCCGTGAAGCCGCTCGCCGAACCGGTCGCCGCGATCGAGGTCACGAAGATGCCGCTGCCGAAGGGACGCTGCTCGGGGAAGTACACCGACGAGGCTCGCGCCGCGGCGATCGAAGGCGTCGTCGTCCTCGATCTGATCGTCGACGAGACCGGCCATGCCCGCGAGATCAAGGTCGTCGAGGGCCTGACCCACGGCCTCACCGAAGCCGCGATCGCCGCGCTCAAGTCCTGCGACTTCACGCCCGGCGAGAAGGCCGGCAAGCCGGTCGCGGTTCGCGTGCGCGGCTTCAAGATCAGGTTCTTGATGGAGGATGCCCGATGATTCGCGAGGACGATCTCGAGGATGATCTCGACGTCATGGATCGCCGCACGTCATCCGAAACGTTGCGGGCCGCGATCCGCCGGGCCGAGCTGCGAGGCCACTTTCGCCGGCGCCACCTCGCTCACGCTCTCCGTCAGCGCGCCGAGGCGCAGCTCGTGCACGCTGTCCACAGCCGTCCGTAGCCGGCGGTCAGATCGGGCCGGTGCTGCTGCGGCCGCACACCTCGATCCGTCCGTGCAGGTTGAGTGCGATTGCCGAAGCCGTGCGCCTCGACGGCCGCATCGAACGCGCTGCGCATCGCTTGGTAGTATGCTCGTTCCGATAAGCGAGCCGAACATGCCGCACGCCCCGCCGCACGCGTGCGTGACGACCAGCCGGGTCGGGCTTCAACGCTCGCGACAGCTTGACCCCGTAGCCCGAGCTCGCGACTAGCGACACGGAAGGACACTCTCGATGGTTGCGCTACACCCGCTCAGGGATCATTACCTCCAGCGCGAGAAGCTGTTCGCCAGCGGAACTCCGGAGGCGCTCCGCGCGTACCTCGCGCAGAACCTCGACAAGGTCGTGCCCGATCCTGACGAGCCCAACCGCGAGGATTGCACGGTGTGCTCGCTGGACGACGCGGTGCAGGAGCTGGCCTCCACGCAGGATCGACCGGAGTTGCTCGAGGTCATGTTCGAGCTCGGCGTAAAGGACGCCTATGTAGAGTACGCAGCGTTCGGCGCCGCTGCGTCAGGGCTCACCGGGAACCTTCGCGTCTCGCTGTCCCGGATGTCCGACAAGAACGCCCGGGACATGTACGACGATACCGTGCTCACCGTGGCCGTGCGCGCCGGCAACATCGACGGCGTGCGCATCGCGCTCGATGCGGGTGTCGACCCGAATGCGGGCGGGCCGACGAACTTCCGCCTCGAAGAGCAGATGCCCCGATCGCCAGGAGACGGCAACTATCCGCTGGTCAATGCGGTGCGGATCGCGAGCCCGCAACTCGTGCAGGTGCTCCTGGACCACGGTGCGAATCCCAACCTCAAGACGAGCGCCGCCCGGTCGGTGCTGGACATGGCCGAGGCGCTCGGCGACCGGTCCATCGTCGACCTGCTGCGCACCGCGGGTGCGCAAGGAGTCGACCTGTCCTCGTTGAACATGACCGAGGCCGCCATGCGCGGGGCCATCGACCGTGTGCGCGCGCTACTTCCAACCGCAGGTGCCAGGCACGCGGTCATCCAGGCCGCCCAGCACGGTCAACTCGCGGTGCTCGAGGCCGTGTTCGATTCGGGCGTGCCCGTGGATGACGAGACGCTCGATAGCGGGCTGTTCTACGCCGCACAGAATGGGCACGACGCGGTTGCGCGGCGCTTGCTCGACGCCGGCGCCAGCCCGAACCACCGCAAGGGTAACGTGCCCGCGAGCGCGCTCTATCAGGCGATCTCCGGCGAGCATGTCTCGATCGCGAAGGCCCTCATCGAGCACGGCGCAGTCGCCGGAACGGTTACGAGCCCGATCATCGACGGAAACCCGGTGCGCGCCCTGACCGCGATGGCGTTCGGGCAGCTCCGACGCAATCCCGAGAACCTCCTCCACCTCGCCGTCTACAAGGGACTGCCCGAGATCGTCGAGCTGCTGATCGCCAAGGGCGCCGACGTGAACAACTGGATCAAGCAAGGCGGGGCGCCGCTCGATGTGGCGCACCAGTCGGGAAACCGAGCGATGATCGCCTTGCTCGAGCGGCTCGGGGCAAAGCGTGGCAAGCCGAAGCCGACCAAAGCGCCGAGGCCGGCGAGCGCGAACGCGAGGACGTCGGGCAAGGCAAAGGCGCCGGATGAGGCGAAGACGTCAGGCAAGGCGGCCAGGGCGAAGATGTCAGCCAAGGCGACGGGGTCTGCCGACGCGAAGACGTCGGCCAAGGCGAAGGCGTCAGCCAAGGCGAAGACGTCTCGCAAGGCCAAGACGTGAGGCAAGGCAAACACGTCTGACACGAACGCGCGGACAGCTCCGCGATCAGCGCATGCACGGTGACGCGCTCCGCGCTGTCGCCGCCGGCGCGCGCGTCGAGCACGTGGCCGATGCTGTCGGCGGGTAACGCGATGTCGTCGCGCAGCAGCGCGAACCACGCCGGTGCGTTCGCAGGCGGCAGGATCGCGGCGACACCGTCGTGATCGCTCCCCCCGGCGGACATCCGACGCCGTCGGGTGGCTCGGCGCCAGCCCGCTTGGCGATGTGATGAGTCGCTCGCTCACATGCGCCAGTGCTGCTCACATTGGCGCTTGACCATGGCTTTGACCCGGGTAGAGTACACGTGTGCGAAACCCACCCCACAACGTCAAGGCTGCGAAGCAGACCGTGAGCCTGACCATCAACTCCGACCTCTATGCGCTGGTGAAGAAGCTAGGCATCAACGCATCGCAGGTGGCCGAGGAAGCGCTGGTCCAGCAAGTTGCTCGGCTCAAGGCAGAGCAGCTGCAAGTCGAGATTCGCCAGGATCTCGAAGCCGTAAGCACATACATCGCCAAACACGGTTCGTTTGCCGAGATGGTGCGCCAGCACTACCACGACAACGACGAGGTGTGAGATGGCTCAGTTCGACGTCTTCGTCAATCCGATCCCACAGGCGCGACGTGCATACCCATACGTGGCTGTGCTGCAATCCGATCTCGCTGAGACTGGCCGCGAACGGATCGTGGCGCCGCTTGCGCCGAAGGCGCGATTGACCGGCACCGCAGGACGCTTGACGCCGTACGTGCGGGTTTCGGATGTCGATCACGTGCTGCTCGTGCCTAGTATGGCGGCGATCGCCGCAGGAGATCTGCGCGAGCCGCGCGGGCAGCTCATCGCGCATCGCGAGGCGATTGTAGCTGCGCTCGACTATCTGTTCCTTGGCGTCTAGCTCATGCACTCGGAATCGCCCGGTGCAGTTACCGTTGGAGTCGCTGCGGCCGATCATCCATTTGCTGCAGCCGACACGGTCGGGAGCTTCACCGAGCGTCACCGAGCTCGTGGGCGGCGAGCGTCGCGCCGACCGCGCCGAGCCCGAGTGCCACGAGGTTGAGCCCCGGCACCAGCAGCATCCCGGCAACCGCGGCACCGAGCCCGAGGGTCCGGCTGCGGTGGCGGCTCAGATATGCGAGCTTGCCGCGATAGGCCAGACCGCGACGCGACAGCACACCGTCGTACGCGTCGTAGGCCGCGGCGCGCGCAGCGAACCACGCACCGAGCAGCATCGCGGCGATCGTGCCGATGACCGGCACGAACGACAGCGCGAACAGCAGCGCGATGCCAACCAGCGCCACGACGAGCCGGCGCAAGCCGTGGCCGATGCCGATCGCGGCCTCGCGCAAGAACCGAGGGAACGAGAACGCGGGCCCCTTCCGCCCGGTCAACCGCTCCTCGACCGCCTCCGATAGCAGCTCGCAGAACGGACCGGCGATCACGCCGACCAGCGCGACGAACACCAACCACGCGCCGATCCCCAGAGCGACCACGACGAGGATCCACAGCAGCGAGCCCCCGATGCCCTGCAGCCACGACGGCAGGGCCGCCGTCACGCGATCCACGAACGGCGTCGCCAGCAACACGACGCCCGCGATGATCGCGATCAAGAGGACGAGCGTCGCGATCGCCGGTGCGATCACCCACCCCCACAGCCGCGGGTGCTTGCGGAGAAACCCGAACCCGCGCGCCAGGTCGTGCACGCCGTTCGCAAGCTCGCTCATCTGCGAAGCGTAGCGCTACTCGACGTCGCCGCCCTTGAGGCCGTGGCGCTTGAGCAGCTCGCGAAGGTGATAGCGCGTGAGCCCGGCTTCCTGGGCCGAGCGCGTGATGTTGCCGTCATTGCGCGCCATCAACGCGGAGAGGTACGCGATCTCGAACGCATCAACGACGGTCTGCTTCGCACCCTTGAAGCCGAGGCCGGCCTTGAGCAGCGCGGCATCGAACGTCGCCGGCCCGCTCTGCTGCGGTAGATCGACGCCCGCCATCTGCGCCGCCGCACGCTGCGCGGCCTGCGCACCGGCCTGCGCCAGATCATGGGACACGACGACCGACGGTCCCATCTCGCGACCGAACACCAGGTCCGCGCGCGTGATCACCGGGCCGTCGCTCAACGCCGCCGCACGCTCGACCACGTTTCGCATCTCGCGCACGTTGCCGGGCCACGCATGGCTGATCAGCGCCGCCATCGCATCCTGCGACCACGACATCGTCATGCCGCGGCGCGACGCGACCTCGCGCAAGAAGTGGTTCGCGAGCCCGGGGATGTCCTCGCGGCGCTCGCGCATCGGCGGAAGCTCGACGTGCACGACGGAGAGCCGGAAGTACAGGTCCTCGCGGAACCCGCCCTTGTTGACCTCCTCGCGCAGATCGCGATTGGTCGCCGCAAGCACGCGGACGTCGACCTTGTGCGTGCGATCGCCGCCAACGCGCTTGATCTCGCGCTGCTCGAGCACGCGCAGCAGCTTCGGCTGCAGCGTGATGTCGAGCTCGCCGATCTCATCGAGAAAGATCGTGCCGCCGTTCGCCTGCATGAAGCAGCCATCGTGCTGATTCACCGCGCCCGTGAAGCTGCCCTTCTCGTGACCGAACAGCGTGGACTCGATCAGCTCGCGCGGGATCGATCCGCAGTCGAGCACGACGAACGGTTTGCTCTTGCGGCCCGATGCGTTGTGCAGCGCGCGCGCGACCATCTCCTTGCCGGTGCCGGTCTCGCCGGTGATCAAGCACGTGAGCTCGCTCGGCGCGACCTTCTCGAGGTGCGCAAAGATCTCGCGCATCGCGGGCGAGGCGCCAAGCATCGCGTCGAAGCGATCTTTCTTCGACAGCTCGATCTCGACGACGTCTTGCAGCGTCTGGAACTGGATGTTCGTGTGACCGATCCGGAAGATCGTACCGGGTCGGAGAAACACCTCGCGGATGCGCAGATCCCCGACAAAGATGCCATTGCGCGAGTTGAGGTCGCGGAGGCGATAGCCGTCGTCGCGCGCGGACACCTCGAAGTGCGTGCCCGAGACCGCCTTATCCTGGACAACGAGATCGCTGATGATGCTGCGGCCGCCGGTGACGCGGGGCTTCGAGATCTCGATCTCCTTGCCCTGGTCCGCGCCGCCAACCACCACCAGCTTGCCCTTGCGCAGGCGTCGAACGGTCGCCCACTCACCCTCGAACAACGTGGTGAGGCCTGTCCCCGATTCGAACTGAGAGCCATCCTCTTCCATCGGGAGCAACGTATCACGCACACAAGGCCCGGGGAGCATCGCTCCGAGCCCAAGCCGGGGGAGCCGGGCTACGGCGCGAAGCTGCTGTGCGTCAAAACCGTGTAGCTCGTGGCTAGTTCAGCCACTTCTTCTCATCGCGGGTCGGCGGTACGTGGCCCTTGCCACCCGACATCACCGTCAGTCGCGAGCGTGCACGCTGGATCCGCCACCGCTTCCAGGCTAGCCCCGGACTCCATCGCTTCGAGGTCAGGATCGCGGCAGCCAGCATCGCCGCAGCGAACGCGGCGCCATGCTCCCAGGCACCCTGCAACACCACGAACAACGTGAGGAATGCGAGAAAGCCGTACATCAGCTGACGGCCGGTCAGTGGCAAGACACCAAAGAACTGGACCGGTTGGCGTGCGTAGACGATCCCGAACGCGACGATCGACGCATAGATGAACGGATTGAGGCCGCTGATCGGTACGTCGTTACCGGTTGCGAGCCCGAGCAGACAGCCCGCCAGCGTCCCGATCACCGAGGTGATCGCGACGAACCGGTAGAACCGCGCGGTGCCCCAGAACCGTTCGAGCGTCGGGACAAACATCCACAAGACGCTGACGTGCAGGATCAACGCGACGAAGTCACGCTCCAGGAAGGCGCCGGTGACCAGCGTCCAGACCCGCCCGTGCTCGAACACGTTCGAGGGCGAGGCCTCGACCCAGCGGGAGATCAAGCTCCGGGTCGCGGTGTCCGACAGGAGCCAGACCAGCGATAACCCGAGCTCGAGACCCGCGATGATCAGCGCGCCGCGGGTGATTCGTAACCCGGCGAAGCGCTGTCGAACCGGAGTCTTGCTCACGGTTCGACCTTAGCATCTCCGGTCAGTTGACGGGAACGAGCACGTGGCCCAGGTCGGTGAGACCGTTCGGGGCGACGACGTCCTTGTTCGTGAAGTTCACCAGCGGGCCCAGTGACCGGCCCTGGCCGTCCCGCGCCTCGACCGAGACGATGTAGCGACCCGCCGGCAGCGGGCTTGTCGTGCCGAAGTGGTCCGTGCAGGTGAACAGGTCGGCGGCCGAGAAGCTCGAGGTCGAGTACATCGCGACGGTCTTGATGTCGTCGTCCGAGGCGCATGGCAGCGGCGCCCCCGAGGTCGCACCCACGAGATCCCAGGACAGGAACAGGTAACCGCCATCGTCGAGGATCTGGGTGTCGAAGCCGGTATCCGTCAGCGTGTCGATGTAGACCTGGCCACCCTTGGCGTAGACCTGGCTCCCGGTGTCGTTCTCGATCTGCACCCACATGAGGTAGACCGCATCGTCCGAGAGCGTGTCGAAGCCCGCCAAGGCCGAGCAGTCGTAGAGATCGATGATCGGGGTGCCGATCGGCCGCAGCGTCAGCGGCGTCACTTCCTGCGCGTAGACCGCGCCGGTGTTGTACCCGACCGGGCAGCTGCGCGCCGAGTTGTCGGCGATGTGCGTGAACTTCCAGCGTGCAGTCACATCGACCGTGCCCGGCGGAACCGGATCCGACGACGACGAAATGATGCAGCCCGACGCGGTCGTCGCGACCAGCAGTGCTCCTAAAACAAGTTTCTTCATAAGGTGCCTCTCTCCTCCGGTGAAATTAACAGAAAGCTGTGGGTCGCGTGTTGAAACGAGATCCCGTCACGGTGAGACCACGACGGGGGTCACATGCGGGTCATGTAGTCGTGGTGATCACGCCGACGTGATCTCCACACGTGAGCTTGTCATCATGGGCACGCGTTGCATCTGCAACACGCGTGCTGATGGATTCCACGGCACCGCCGAGGACCTTGAGTTGCGCTGTGTCGAAACCGCTCGGGCATGGCGTGGATGTACCATTCGACATGTTCCTCAGTGCCCACCGTGCCGAGATCGTCGCGGTGTTTCCACCACCACCGCTGTCGTCGCCAGTCGTGTCGATGATGCAGCCCGCTGCTTGCGGAGCGACAGCGATGAGGGTTGCGAGCTTGACCATAGGTGTCCGCTGCTGAGGTGAGCAGGACGCTGCCTTGGACGATCCAAGGACGGTTTTCTTCACGAACATGGGAATAGGCAAACGCTGCGCCATGCCGGCTGCCACATCATGTGATCCGACGCAACGTCACTGGCAAATGCAGGGTTGCAGGTCGCAGTAGCTGACCGCCACCACCAGCTCGACGGCCCCCAAGCTCACGGTATTTCCGAGGATCACGGTACGTTGCTCGGGAGCTGGCGCGATGAACGTGACTGGATCGGCCGGACCCGTCTCGCATTCGGGACGGACCGATAACAGCGCCGGACCCTCGGGAAGATCGAATCCGGTTACACCATGGTTGTTGCCGCAACGCCACGTATCGAAGCCGACGTTACCTCCAACGTCCCAGTCGAGTCGAATCTGCGTCACGCTCGAGCGCCACACCGCGGGATCGTTGTCGGGCTGCCCCGAGTCACACTCGACGAACTTGTCGCTCAGCGAGCTGGAGGCCGGGCGCAACTTCCACGACAGCTCGACCGCACCGCCTTTGACGGTGTCGCAGCCGTGAACGGGCAGACACAGCGTCACGAGCGCGACCCGTATCGCACGGGTGACGGGGCGATTCACCGCGACATCCTACACGGTCATCCGTTCGCTCGCGATTTGACCCCGACTCGCGCCACATGTTATCGCCGTGGCTCATTACATGATTCTGCCAGGGTTTTCAGCAGCATCGACGCTCGCAGCGAACCTCGACATCCCTCACCTGTTCAATCAGGCGCACTGGATCGTCAAGATCGTGATGGTCCTGCTCGCGTTCATGTTCGTGATCGGGCTGTACATCATCATCTACAAGTTCCTATACGTCCGGCGTGCCACCACCGAGTCCACCCAGTTCACGGACTCGTTCTGGCGGTCGCGCGACATCGAGCAGATCTACAAGCAGGCGCAGGCGCTGCGGAACAGCCCCATCTCGCAGATGTTCGTCGCCGGGTACACCGAGCTGGCGAAGCTCGCATCCGACGAGAACTTGAAAGGCGATCGCGAAGGCAACCTCGCGAACATCGAGCGTGCGCTGCGCCGCGCCCAGCTGGTCGAGACCACGAAGCTCGAATCGATGGTGCCGTTCCTCGCGACGACCGGCTCGGCCGCGCCGTTCATCGGCCTGTTCGGCACCGTGATGGGCATCCTGTTCGCGTTCATCGACATCGCGCCAGATCCCAACGGAGCGGCGAAGCCGGCGGCCAACGCGCTGGCGACGGTCGGACCGCACATCGCTGAAGCCTTGTTCGCGACCGCGATCGGCCTGGTCGCGGCGATTCCGGCGGTGATGGCGTACAACTACTTCACGCGTCGCATCCGCGTCCTGCGCTCGGAGATGGACACCTTCGAGCAGGACTACCTCAACATCATCAAGCGCCACTTCCTCAGGTGATGACGCGATGGGCATGAAGAGCGGCGGGGGTGGCGACGAGCTGAACTCGGAGATCAACGTGACTCCGTTCGTCGATGTCATGCTCGTCCTCTTGATCATCTTCATGATCACCGCCCCGATGATGAACAACACCGGGGTCGAGCTGCAGCTCCCACAAGTCGCCGCCAAGCCGATCGATGACCCCGAAGGGAAGCTCGCGTTATCGATCCAGAAGGCGGGGTCGAAGAAGACCGGGCCGAAGTGCGACGCCGAGGTTTGCTTCTTCCTGGGCGGAACGCGGATCAAGGGGGCGGAGCTCGAAGCCAAGCTCAAAGCGAACGAGCGCGTGAAGCGAGAGCAAGCGCTCAACATCGAAGCCGACGACGATCTGCCCTACGGTGTCGTGCTCGCGGCGATGGCGGCCGCGAAGAATGCCGGCGTCGAGAAGGTCATGATGGTCACCGACCCAGGCGGCGAGATGAAGCTGGCCGATCTCGATAAGGCTGCAGGCAAGTGATCGGCATGTCACGTTTGAGCTCGGCGCCATGAGTGACAGCAACAGCACACTGCATAGCTACGCGCTGGCCGGGACGATCGCCCTGACCGGATCGCTGCTCGGTGGCCTTCTGTTCGGGGACCGTCTCGGGTGCCAGGCCTCGGCCGACACCCACGAGCCCGCGCTCAAGGAGAGGATCACGATCGAGGCGTCGCTCGCGCGCAAGTCGGAGAAGAAGAAGCAGCCCCAGAAGGAGCTGAAGGCGCCCGAGCCGGTCAAGGAAGAGGGCGTCTCGCACGACGAGAACAAGAAGCCGATCGAGAAGAAGCCCGACGACAAGAAGAAGCCGCCGCCGAAGAAGGATGAGAAGACGCCCGACATCCACGACTTCAAGCACCCAGTCGATGACGATCCGCAGCCCGGTGCGAAGCCGACAACCGACATCGGCCAGTTCGATGGCAGCGAGAAGGGCTTCGCGCCGATCAACGCGGGCAACCCATACTGGCAACACCTCGTCGCAGACTTTCACCAGGTCTGGGAGATCCCGACGATCTCGAACGTGAAGGGCGCTGCGGTCGGGTGTTTTCACATCGAGGCCGATGGCAAGATTGCGGCCGTCAAGTTCGACACGCCAAGCGGCGACGAAACCCTCGACGACTCCGTCCAGCGCGCCATGAAGGCCACGCAGAAGGCACGCAATCAGAACCCGCAGCCGGTGCCGACCGAGCAACTAGGTGTCATCAAGAAATGGGTATGTTTTCGCTTCAACCCAAATCAGTAATCGTCTTCGTCGGGCTGGCGCTCGCGCTGCACGTCGGGACCGCGCGCGCGGACGAGCCGAGCGGCGGCGTCGTGATCGACGTCAACGGTGCCAAGCGCACCCTGTATCCGATCGCCGTGCCGACCTCACCCGACGGTGATGCCGCGGCGGCCCGCGAGATCTCGCAGGTCGCCACGTTCGATCTGTCGGTCGCCGGCGTATTCAAGGTGCTCGATCCCGCCGGATTCCTCGCCGATCTCAAGTCGGAAGGCCTCGGCATCGACCCGCAGAAGTGGAAGGACGTGGGTGCTTTCGGGGTCATCAAGTACAAGGCGACGCCGAACGACATCGAGTTCCGGCTCTACGAGATCTCCAAGGGCACGAACGCGGTGCTCACGAAGAGCTACCCTCGCAAGGGCGACACGCGCACGATCGCGCATCGCTGGTGCAACGACGTCGTCAAGTACTACACCGGCGAGCGCGGCTTCTTCGGCTCGAAGATCGCGTTCACGGCCAAGGGCAAGACGGCGAGCACGATCTACGCGATGGACTTCGACGGCGCGAATGCGTTCAAGGTCTCGAACAACAGCTCGCAGAACATCTTGCCGGCGTGGACGCCGTCCGGCGGGGAGATCGCCTACACGTCATTCATGCGCAACAACCCCGATCTCTACGTCGTGGCTGCCGGGGGTGGCCGGCCGAAGAAGCTCTCGAGCCAGCGCGGGATGAACACCGGCGCGGCGTACTCGCCCGATGGATCGAAGATCGCGCTGACCCTCTCGAAGGACGGCAACCCCGAGATCTACGTGATCAGCGCGAGCGACGGCAGCATCCTCAAGCGGATCACGACCGACAAGTCGATCGATACCTCGCCCGCATGGTCCCCCGACGGCAAGGAGCTGGCATTTGTCAGCGACCGCAACGGCGGCCCGCAGATCTTCGTCGTGTCCTCCAGCGGCGGTTCGGCGAAGCAGGTCTCGTTCAACGGCAACTACAACACCACGCCGACCTGGTCGCCGAAGCCCGGCAAGCGGATCATCGCGTACACCACGCGCGACGGCGGCACCTACGACATCGTCGCACTCGACCTCGATGCGAAGGCTTCGATCCGCATCACGCAGAACGAAGGCTCGAACGAGGAGCCCGCATTCTCACCGAACGGCCGCGCGATCGCGTTCGCTCGCGCCGGGCAGGGCGTGTTCATCGCGAACGCCGACGGCACCGGCAAGGCCGTCCGCGTCTGGAGCGGCTCGGCGACCGGCGTCGACTGGGGCCCGGCCCCCGCGCCGTGATCTGAAATGACCATCATCTCCGACTGGATCGGAGAGCGCTCCGGCGCGGGGACGGTGTCTCATCTGTCTTGGTACCTCCCTCAAGGCACCGAAGGATCACGACCAGTTAGATGGGGACGGTGTCTCTTTTGTCTTGAGGACCATCCCCGCGTTGATCGATCCGCACCGCCATTCGGCGCTGCTGCCGGCCGGGGGCAAGCCCGGCCGTTGATGACGGAACGCTTTGGAGGCAACCGACCGGCGTGTCGTCGGGGCTGGATGCTGTGGCTCGGGTTGCTCGTCCTGACGGGCTGCGGCCGGATCGATTTCGACGCGCGGTCCGACAGCGGCCCGGTCAACGACACCACCACCACGGTGTCGTGCCCTGCCTTCGCGGTGTTCTGCGATGACTTCGAAACTGGTGATCTCTCCAGGTGGACACGCATCGCCACGTTCGGCCAGGGATCGGCGATCGTCGGCTCGACGCGTGTTCGCGGTGGCAGATTTGCGCTCGAATCGACCGTGCTCGCATCCGCGACGCCGGATGGAACCCAGGCGCCGGCGCTCACGATCCAGGCCCGAACCTCCGGGATCCTGGCCGTGCGCGCATGGCTCAACTCCCCCGAACCGCTGATCAACTTCGATCTCGTGCTCTCGTTCGTTCATCAGTCGAGCCCGCAATACGTGAGCCTCGGAGGCGACGGCAACGGCCATTGGACGTCGACCGAAGATGGTAGTCCGGCGGGGCTGACCAACCATATGACCAGCAATGCCGATGACGCGATCATCGATCACTGGACATGTGTCGAGCTGGTCTACGCATTCCTGTCCGGCACCGCGGCCCACATCCAGGCGTTCGCGGATAACAGCCTCGTGCTCGACGCCGATGCGGTCGATCCGACGCCCATCTTTGACGACGTCCTGGTCGGCATTCCGCGCGCAGACAAGGGCGGCTATCACGTCTTCGTCGATGATGTCGTCGTCGCCGATCAGCGCATCGGGTGCGACTGAAGAACGCGCGCTCGAGCTGTAAAGCGACTGCGCTGCTGGTCAACCCATCGCAGGCGCCGCAGCGCCTCGGGCGTCCACCCGCGCGAGCCCATCGAGCATCTGGTCGCAGACAGCGTCGTCAGCGCGTCGCGATGATGGCGAGGTAGCGGACGTCGCACACGAGGTTCTGAAAGTACAGTTCGAGGCGCTGCGTCGCCGTGAACATCGGCGCCGCCCCGGTAACCTGATACGGTTCGCCCGGCCAGCCGATCTCGATCGTCCACGGCGTGGGCGGTAACCGCGTCGCGACGTGGACGGTCACCGCGCCGGCGTGGATCGCCCCGGCGAGCGGCTGCGTGACGAGCGCCCCGTAGCTCACACCGTCATAGTGGGATAGCGCGACGTACTGCTCGACCATGCCCTTGTCGAAGATCTCCGCGTAGTAGTGCGGATCCGTACCCGTGTATGGCAGGTCGAGGGTGATCTGGCGTTCGATGATCCCGACGCTCGTGATGTCGAGGCCGATCCAGATGTCGGCATTGTCGATCGCCGCATCGTGAGTGAGCCGTGCAGACCCGGTTCCGTCGACGGTCCATGCGTCGGCGCCCGGCGTCACGACACCGGCGGCGACCTGGAACGCCGTGTCACCCGGCAGGAGTGCGGAGAAGTAGGCGAGCATCTGGCGCGGGTTCGTCGGCTCGGGATCGCACGCGTCGCCCACGCCGTCGCCATCGCTGTCGGTCTGCGGCGCGTTCGCGAGGTGGGGACAGTTGTCATCGGCATCCGCGCGTCCGTCGCCGTCCTCGTCGTGGCCGATCGTCCCCGAGCCCGCCGCATCGCCGTCAAGAGACGCGAAGCCCAGTCGTCCGCACGCCGAAAGCAGCGCGAGTAACAGGGCGATCCGCACAGTTTCGATGATAGAGCCAGGGAGGCACCCGGTGCCATCCTCGGTCGCGGCCGAGGAGCGGGGCAACCGTGTGCGGCGGCGAGGTACTGACCGCGGAGAGGCTGCAATACCTGCGCACGCTGGGGCACCCGGCCCAGTTTGGATTTCCTTGGCGGGGCCAGGTGGCATGCTGTACGTCGGAGTGTTCTCGGCGGCACCCGCGCCACGCCGCACACGAAGAAGAAGGCGCACAGCGCGATGGATCTCGTCCCTGACGTCCTTGGTCGCGTCGTGGTCCACACGAGCGGCGGCGGCGCTGGCGGTCAACCCGCCGCACGCGCTGCGATCGCGGCCGCCGGAGCTTCGGCCTCCAGCCGCGCGAGGCCATCGAGGATCTGGTCGCAGGCGCGCTCACCATCACCGAGCGTGCGCTCGAGTGGCAGCAGGGCGCCGCGGGCACCGGCGATCGCGTAGCGCTCGTTGGTGAGAAGCGTCACGAGCGCCGCGTCGTGGCGCGCGAGTGCCTCCCCGAGCTCGGTGCTCAGTGCGTCGCTGATCATCGCGTGGAGGCGAGGCTCGATGTCGAGCAGCTCGGCGGAGGCGATCTCTTCGAGATGGGCGAGCCGCGCGACCGCCTTGCCGTGGATGTCCGTCCTCCGGGTCTCGAACGAGCGGAACAACCCGGCGAGCCAGGACTCGCCACCGCTCAGGTTCGACGCGGAACCGACGAGGGATGGCAGCATGTCGAGCAGCGGCAGGGCGCCACTGCGCGGCGCATACACGTCGGCCTCCGAGAGCCCCTGATCCGCGAGCAGCGTGACCAGACCTCGAACCAGATCGTGCACGATGCCGCCCGCGCCGCCGGCCACGAGCAATCGGACCTCCTCCGCGATCCGCTGCACGCTGGCCGGCGCCTGCTCGTCGATCTGGCTCACGCTCTGCTTGAGCTCGTCATTCGACGTGGTGTTCGCGATGCTGGCGATCCACTCGTTGCCGAGCTGCTTGAGCTCCGCACCGAGATGCACCGCCGCGTGCTCGATCACCGTATTCACGCTCGAGGCGATCTGCGGACGCACGCGAGCGAGCTGGCTGTCCGCGAACGCGGCCGGATCGGCGAGCCGGCGCGCCTCGATCGCGGCGATCCGTTCGACAAACCCCTGCTCGACACGCAGCCGCTCGGTCTCGAGTCCCGTCAGGATCGAACCGAGCTCGTGGCGGACGCGGCGAACGAGCCGAGCCGCACGCGCATCGCCCAGTAGCGTCGGCAACGCCGCGATCATCTCAGCGGCATCGCCGATGCGAACGGCCGTATCGGCGGTCCGCGCGTACACGCCATCGGATTCGGCCATCAGGACGGCATCGACCTCGGGGGGGACCCGGGAGCCGACCGCGATCTCGAGCACCTCGATGCCGCCGGGCAAAGGCCCGTGGTCGATCTCGACCACGAGCTCGCGACAAGCGAGCGTCGCCTCGCGCAGCCGTGCGGCGTGGCGCTCGCGGACCGAGCGTTCATGTGCGTCGTGGTCAGCGACCTTCCGGTCAAACGTCTCGAGCAACTGCTCGGATTCCCGGAGCTCCGCGGCGGCGACGTTCCACGCCGCCACGGTTGCTCGCTGGGTGCGCGCGAGCAGCCAGCGGATCGGCCACAACCAGAACATCCATGCGCGCGGGCGTCGCCGCACCAGCGCCGGTATCTTCGCCTCGGCGTCCTGGACCGTGATCGCACGCTGGCTGACCTCCTGGCGTTGCGATTCGGCGCGTCCGCGCAGCGGGGTGTCCGGCCGCCGTGCCGGCAGGGCGATCTCGAGAACGCTGCCATCGTCGCGCAGGCCCCGGCACCGCGACACCTGGCCGCGTCGTACGTGGATCACAGGCCGTGCCAGCTGACTCGATGGGTCGATCAGCTCGGTCGCGCACAGCTCGTTGATCAGCGTGGTCCGCGAAGCGACATCGCCACAGATTCCGAGCACGAACGGGCTCCGCTGCCAAGCGTCGTGCAGCTCGGTGGCCAGCTTGCGGGCCGGTGCTGCGATCAGGTGCGACATGGCCAGGCGGAGAAGTGCGGCATGCGCCTCCCCGACGAGCCCATGCTTCACAGGCGCCGCCACCATCGCCGATCGAGCGTATCAGGCGAAGGCTGCCGGCCCTCGATAATTCGCTACGCCAGCTTCTTGGCCGCGTGCCCTTCGAGGTAGGCCGCGAGGTGCTCGACGGTGAGCAAGCCGACCGGTGTGCCCCCGTCGACGACGACCGCCACGCTGTCGGGGTCGGCCCGCAGTTGATCGAGCACGAGACAGAGAGAGTCGGAGGGCGCGACGGTGACGACGTGGTGATACCGCGCGGCCGCGACCGGCGCGTGAGGACCACACTGTTCCAGACCTGCCGCGACGTCGCCGCGCGTGATGACTGCGATCGGTCTACCGTGCTCGACGACGGGAACGTGTTGCGAGCGTCCTGCGACCAGAAGTTGCGCGGCATCCTCGAGAGGCTGCTCGGGACTGACCGCGGCGACCCGCGTCAGCATCGCAGCGCTCACCGGGACACCGACGAGGGTCGGATACCCGACTCGGTGCGCGACCGACGAGAGAACCTTGATCGCCGCGTCGGCAAGCTCGCCGATCCACCGCCAGCGATGCGTTTCAGGTGCGATCGAGGACATGATGGAACGCCGTGCAGCGCGCGTGCCACCGTCGGTTGACCATGGGCGCATGGCCGCACATCCGCACGTCGGGGTTCGCTCGCAGCGCCCGCGAGGATCGCTGCGAGCTGTGGTGTCCGAGATCGAATCGGTGGATCGCCGACCGTGCGGCGTGACGCCATCGCACACCAAGAGAAGTTACACGTTGGATCGGTTCGTGCTCGTCAAGACGTCATGCCCGCCCCGTTCCCCCACCTCTACAGCGCAACGATCAGCCGTACGTTCGCTTCGCGCGCCCGGATGGAGGCTCCACCGCGTCCTACGTTGGACGGCGGTCCATCCCCGGAGTTCGACGGCGACGTGGGCGCCTGGTCGCCCGAGCACATGATCCTGTCGTCGCTCGGTCTCTGCATGCTGACGACCTTCGAGGCCTTCGCTGCCCGCGATCACATCGAGCTGCTCACCTGGAATGCGAAGGTGACCGGCTCGGTCGAGCGCACGCCGGAGGGCTTGATGTTCACGTCGATCGTCCTCGAGCTCGAGATGGATATCGACGGCAACGTCGACAAGGTCGAAGCCACGCTCGAGGATGCCAAGCAGTACTGCCTGGTGCTCAACTCACTCCGCGTGCCGGTGGTGATCGAGACTCAGATCCGGCCGCGCCACGAGCAGGTCGCCGAGCGCAAGGCTGGTTAGTCGTGCTGCGAACCGAGCAGCCAGAAGCGGCGCTGCACCCGGGGGCCCCATCGCTCGGGTGGGCGCTGTTCGACCGCAGCGGCGAGCGAACGAAGGCAGTAGATGTGCTCCTCCCGGCGCTCGGACGAACGATCGACGCGAACGACGTTGATTTCGATCATGACGCAAGAAGCCTCTCATTCAGCGCGCGGTCGCTCGGGTAGTGCTGGTGGCTGCCTCGGGATGCGGTGGGGTAGCCGCCGCAAGATTCCTAGGGCCGCCTCGCAAGGACGGGTGGTAGGGTGTCTGATGGCTTCTCGAGATGTCGGGGGTTGCGGCGAACTGGTGCTCAGACCTGACCTCCAGTTCAACGGCGTGAAGGTGTTTTCAGCCACCATGTTCGCCGACCGCGATCGCCTGGGCGAGAAGGTCACCGAGTGGATCGCGGCGCATCCGAGCTTCGAGATCACCCAGTTCGTGGTGACGCAATCGAGTGACGCGTCATTCCACTGTGTGGCGATCACGGTGTTCTATCGCGAACAGCTGCGATCCGTTCGGTAAGCGACCACGCGGATCTGCCCGAGGTCGACGTCGGGCGTGGGATCTGCAACTTACTTGACCCGCGGCGCACGTTCATGGCGTGCTGTCTCCCGTGCTGGGTGTGGCGTCGATCCTCCACCGCGAGACCATCGCGGTGCTTGTTGGTAGCAGGACGTTCGAGCGTGGAGAGAAGTGCTTCTCCTCCGGGAGGGTCGAGCATGTCGAGGCAGCGCGCGGCGAGCTGCGCGGCGCAGTGCGACCACAGGAGACCACACGTGCGATGTATGCCGTGCGGATCTGGGTTCGCGACGATGGTCTCGCCTACGAGTGCACGTGCCCGGTCGGCCGTGACCGGCAGTTCTGCAAGCACGCCGTCGCGATCGCCCTCGCTCACCTCAAGCACGAGCGCGACGAAGCGGACCGGCTCGCGATCTTGCGCGCACAGCTGACCCGCCTTGCACCGCCGACCCTGATCGATCGGCTCGTGCAGCACGCGCGCCACGATCCCGAGCTGTTCGAGACCCTCAAGCAGCTCAGCGCCGACCCTGCGCCGTGACGCGGATCAGGCGAGCCGCTCGCGCACGGCCTCGGCGAGCGAATCAGCGACACAGATCTTGTTCGTGGTGTGGAGGATCGTGTTGCAGGTGACGATGCCGCGCGCACCGGCGCCGGCGAGGTCCTCGGCGAGCGCGTCCGCAAACACGGCGTGGATCGCGACACACATCGGTGCGGCGCTGCCCGCTGCCCGGAGCTGGCGCGTCGCTTCGATCATCGTGCGACCGGTGGAGACGATGTCGTCGATCACGACCGGCGTGTGACCGTTCCACGACCCATGGGGTGAGGTGATCGAGACGTCGCGATCGCCGCGCCGCGTCTTCTCGAGGATCACGAAGGGTGCGCCACAACGCTCGGCGACCGCCGAGACCCACTGCACGCTCTCGGCATCCGGGCCGACGAGCACCGGATCCTGGACCTCGGAGGCGATCCAGCGTGCGATCGCGGGCGCGGCGCGCGCGATCGTGGTCGGGATCGAGTAGATGCCCTCCAGCGAGTGGAAGCGATGCAGGTGGGGGTCGACGGTGACGAGCCAGTCCACCGTGCTCGAGACGAGGCGGGCAAAGTACTTCGCCGTGACCCCCTCCCCCGGCTTGAAGCGGCTGTCCTGCCGCATGTACGCCAGATACGGCGCGACGAGGCCGACCCGGGTCGCGCCGAGATCGCGCGCGGTACCTGCCAGGAACGCCACCCGCAGGAAGTTGTCGCCGTGCAAGTTGCCGACGATCACGACGTCATCGGCTAGCCCAGCGTCCGGATCGATCCGCAGGTAGAGCTCGCCGTCGGGGAACTGACGAAACTCCGGCACCAGCACCGGATAGCCAAGCCGGGTACCGAGCCGGCGCGCATGGTCTTCGCTGCCGGGGACCGCGATCAGAACAGGCACAGATCGATGTTACCAGAGCACTGCGGGAGTGATGCAGAGGTCAGGACCTGCCGTCGCAACGGGGGCATCGACCTGGCAGGCGCACGTTGACGCGCCGGGTTCACTTGCTGGGTTGCATCAGATCGTACAGGTGACAGCTCGTGATGCCGGCCTTATCGAGTTGCTCACGAAACTTTGCTCGCCGCTCCGTCGGATTGACATCCCCGTAGGACGCCCAGATCCTGATCACCTCCGGGTTCGGATACTGAAACATGGCCCCGCGGATGTATGCGTCCATCTCTGCGTGAGCTCGCGTCTTCCCGTCGTCTCAGGACGATCGTCGGTGTGACGATCGTTTCCTAACACGACGCTTCACGAGGCGATCTGTAGCGTCGATGAACGCTGGTCACGAGAGCTCGAAGCTGATCAGAGCGCCTTGAGCGGCGTCACGCGAAGCAGCATCGGGATCACCTTGCCGCTCGTCACGATCGCCATGTGCTCGAACTGCGAGCGGATGTACAGGAGCTTGGCGTGGCGCTCGTGCTTCGTGAAGTCACTCACCGACGACGGCATCCGCTCCCGGGCGACCGCGAACTTGTACTTCTTGGAAAAGCTCGCCGATTCCTCGGCCGTGCTCGCCGCAACGACGATCAGCTTGTGGTCGTCGGCACGCTTGCCGCTCGCGATGAACTCGTCGAATGCCGATTCACCAGCGTAGAGCGCATCGAGCAGGATGATCTGATCGACGAGCTTGTGATCGACCCACTGCATCACCGTGCGAAACGCGCCCGAGTGCCCCATCACGATGATCGGGCCGTCGGGTAGCTTGATGTTCGCGCGCGACACCGCATGGCGCAGATCCTTGAGCGCCGGCCACTTCACGTCGTCATCATTGCCCATCGGCGCGTCGGGCACGATGAACATCGCGTTCTGGTGGCTCGCCTTGAACTGCCGCGCGAGCTCGTGCTCGTGCCAGGCGCCATCGGCATCGGTGTAGTAACCGTGCACGTAGACCACCGTGCCCGCGGTCTCGCGATCGTAGTCGGGTGGCACCCAGACGTGGACCGCGCCGCGCGAGGTCTTGATCCGGAAGTGTCGGCCGCCGAGGACCGTGTCCTCCTTCTTCTCGAGCTTGCCGTCGCCATCATCCTCGGAGCGCGACCGCGCGGGATGCGGGCGGGGATTCGTCAACCGGGCCTTGTGCTTGGGGGCCGGCGATGGCGATGGCGATGGATCAAGTGGCTCGGTCTCGTCGCTGGGCTGGCCCGGATCGAGGATCGCCGGCGGGCCGGGGTCGGGTCCGTCGCCGATCGTCTGCGGCTCCTCGCCCGGCATCGGTGTGGTCTGCGGATCGTCCGCGCGGACGATCGACACCGAGAGGACGAGGTACGCACAGACCGCGACGAACGATTTCATTTCCTGGGCTCCGCCGGTTGCGTGATCATGAGGTGGAGGTTCGTGGCCGCGTCTGGATAGCCATAGCGGAACGGCAGCTTGCGATGGGGCTGTGACGACCACAATTTTGCCATCGCCTCGCCGGTCACCTTGTCGGCCTCTTCGAGGAACGGCGCGGTGAACTTCCCGTACGTGACCTGGGTGAAGCCAGCCTTCTTCGCGTAGCGGGGCGGAATGCCGGTCGAGTCGGACGCCATCCACGCCATGTTCGCGAGCAGGTAGTCGCGGATCTCGGAGAAGCTGTCGGCCCAGATCAGGTAGCTCGCCGCCTTCGTCATCGCCGAGATCTTGCCCTTCGCCAGCAGGTGCTTGCGTAGCGGCGAGTCCTTGAAGGCCTTGTTCGCGAGGTTCGCGGCGAAGTGGCGATGCACCACCAGCGGCGCCTTGGGTTCGCCGGCCTTGCGGAACGTCAGCTCCATGTTGGTGAAGGCTTCGGAGAAGTCGGTGTCGACCCAGCCGCCCTTCACCTTCTTCGCCGTCTTCGGGGCGAGCACCTCGATCTCCGCGGTGGTCAAGTAATGCACCGTACCGTCGTCCTTCAGCGTGAAGAACTTGAGCGCAACCGGCTCGAACCCCATCACGGTCATGCCGGTGATGTGAAACGACAGCTGGCCGGGGACGCCGCCCTTCTCGAGCTTGCGCATGTTCTCGCTGGTCGAGTCGTACAGCGATAGCAGGCCCTCACTCGCATCGCGAAACGCCGCGAGCGCGAACGCGAGCTGCTTCTTGTCGAGCTTGCCGAGCCGGGTCGGATCGCCGGCGTGCTCGAGGGAGATCGTGGTGACCTCGCGCGCGTCGGGGTAGGTCACCAGGGCCGAGGCCAGATCGCCGCCGCCGAACGGATAGACCACCGTCGTGGGGACGGTCGCCGGCCGCAGCGGGGCGAAGAACGCCCGGGCCGGTGTGACGTACTTCTCGGTGTAGTGCTGGTAGCGCTTCGCCATCTCGGCGCAGTGCTTCTCGACGGTCGGCGCGTCGACCGTCGCAGGCAACGGGTCGGTGCCACCGCATGCAACTACGCGATAGAACAGCTTCGCGTCCGTGATGAAGTCGGCGCCGTCATCGGCAAACGCTGGCGTCGCAGCGGCAAACCAGGCGACGGCAACAAGCGAGATCCTCATCTTCCCTCCAAGAGTCATATGACGGCTGGTCGGACGACGCTATTTCTTGGCTAATTCACCTGGCTGCCGCGCTCGCTCGCCGAGCCGGGTTTTGGCCCGACGAGGCTGTGCAAGACGGCGTGTGCCACTTCGTCACCGCCGGCGTCCCGCAGCGTGACCGGGACGTCATACTGGGCGCGGTTTGCGGTGCGTGGAACCGGCGGCTCTCCGACGGCGGTAATCGTTCCGCGGGCTTTCTTCGTGTACTCGATCTCCATCCCGCTCACGATGAAGCGCGCGTCATCGGGGAGGGAGTACATGAGCGCCACATTCCCGGCGAGCTCGGCGAGGTTTGCCAGGGCGACCGCGTGGACACAGTCGAGATGGTTGCGGACCGCGCGCCGGTCGTGCATCTGCACCTCGGCATAACCGGCGCGCAGGACGGTCACGGTCGCGTGGATCGACCCGGTGTACGGCGCGAGCCGGCCGACCAGCCGCGAGAACACGATCTTGCCACCGGGCATACCCGACAACAGGTTCCATGCGTCGCGCAGCAAGTTGCGGCTCCCGTCGAGCCGGGGAAGCTTGATAGGGAGTCGATCGGCGAATGCCATCGGAGCGGACCCTATCAGAAGCGGTCACGGGACGACGGGATGATTTCGTGCGCCGCCGAGCGGCGCCATGCATCGTGGAGGGGTAGGATGCACGGGTCCATGAGCCTCACCACACGCCTCGCGTGCGCGGCGATCGCGATCCTTGGGGTCGCGTGCGGTAGCCCGCCCAAGAAGCACGCACTCACGCTGCAAGAAATGATCGCCGCCGATCCCCTTCCGCTCGCGAAAGGCGCGAAGTGGACCTACAACGTCACGGTCAAGCGCTTCGATGCCGATGCCGACAAGGAGACGATCAAGACGCTCGAGTGGGTCACCGAGGTCATCGACGCGAAGGACAGCAACGGGATCACCGCGTATCGCGTGAAGGGCTGGCCGACCGATCTGGCCGAGTTCGACACCGCGCCGGTAGCGAGCGAGACGACGATCCTGCGCAGCGGCAACAAGTTCATGTTTGGCGCGACCGCCGAGCCGACGCTCGACGGCGCCGAGGGCTGGTTCGCATGGCCCGTGATCGACGGCCAGAAGATCTGTCCGAGTGCCAAGATTGTCTACTGCTGGCAAGTGACCGCGGTCGAGACCGGATACGCACTGTCGTTCTACACCGGGCCCGACGAGAAGACGTTCGAGCTCGAGCCAGGCACCGGCATCGCACGCTTCCACTACGCGCATCACGGCACAACGAACGAAGTCGAAGCCAAGCTCGTTTCGTACGCAAAAGGCTCGAGCCACTGACGCATCGTCGCGCCGGGTGAGGGACTTTCGGTGACCCGGCAGCGCGACGAGATCAGATCACCGGCGGAAGCACCGACTGTCGACGCGCAGGCGGAGGCACTCGAACGTGCCAGGTCGGCCAGAGAATCGGCCAGCGCGTCGTTCGACTCGTTCGACTCGTTCGACGCGATCCTGAAGAAGGTCGTCGCGACCGGCACCGAGGACCTCGTCGTCGGCAGCAAGCTCGTCGGACGATTCACGATCACGAGCGTGCTCGGCGAGGGCGGCATGGGCACGGTGTACGTCGCGCGCGATGCAACGCTCGGCCGCGACGTCGCGATCAAGGTGCACCACAGCGCCGGCGGGGCGGTCCGCCTGCGACGAGAAGCGATCGCGATGGCAAAGCTGGCGCATCCGAACGTGGTGACGGTCTTCGAGGTCGGCGACCTCGCAGGCCGGCCGTTCGTCGTGATGGAGTACGTCACCGGCACCACGCTGCGCGCCTGGCTCGCCGGATCGCCACGCACGGTTCGCGAGATCCTCGCCATGGTGATCGCGGCCGGTGAAGGGCTCGCCGCGGCACACGATGCCGGCCTGATCCATCGCGACGTGAAGCCCGAGAACGTGTTGATCGGCTCGGATGGGCGCGCCCGCGTCGGGGACTTCGGCCTCGCCCGCGAGCTGGACTCGAAGGACGAAGCGTCGATCGGTGCGGCTCAGCCGCTTGCGATCGAGCCGGTTCACAAGCTCCTGACGCCGATGACCCAGACCGGTGCGGTCCTCGGCACGCCGGCGTACATGTCACCCGAGCAGTTTGCAGGCGCGCCGGTGGACCCACGCGCCGATCAGTTCGCGTTCTGCGTCACCGTGTGGGAAGCGCTCTGGAAGGAGCGGCCGTTCGCCGGCACGAGCTTCGAGCAGCTGCACGCGGCGATCGCGACCGGCACGCTGCGCGCTGCGCCGGCAACCCCGAACGTACCGGCGCCGATCCGCCGTGCACTCGAGCGTGGCCTCTCCGCGGATCCCGCTGACCGGTTTCCGACGATGCACGCCTTGCTCGACGCGATGCGCGAGGCGTTGCGCCGCCGCCGGCGGCGCTGGCTGGTCGGGAGCGCCGGTGGGATCGCGGCGCTCGCCATGGCAAGCGCGTTCGTGCTGTCGCGCGGCGGCGGTGGTGATCAGGTCTCGTGCGACAGCGCCGGCGCGCAAGAGGTTGCCGAGCTGCGCAGCGATCTGCCTGCACGGCTTCGCGTGGTGGCCCGGTCGCAAGCCGATCGCGGTGAGCCGATCCTCGCGGCGTACACCGCAGGGTTTCGCAAGCAGATGCAGGCGGCGTGCGAGGTGGGCCGCCGGAACGGCTGGTCGCCGGAGATCATCGCGAAGAGCAAGGCGTGCTTTGCGATCACGAGCAAGACTGCCGCGAGCTCGCTCGCCTCGGCGGACCTGACGAAGCCAAACGATGCGCTCCACCGGTTCCGGAAGCTGCCATCACCTGACCAGTGCGCGAATCCGATCTTCCTCGCCGCGCGGCGTGCGGTGCCGAGCGATCCGAAGCAGCTCGCCGCGCTGATCGAAGCGCACGCGCAGCTCGATCTCGCCTACGCGGCGATCGATAGCCACGACTACGCGCCCATCCAGTCCGCGCTCGACAAGCTCGTCGCATCCCCGGCGCACGACGATCCCGACATCGCCGGCGGCATGATCATGCTGCGCGGGTTGCTCGCGTTCCAGGCCGGCCACGTCGGTGACGCTCGCAAGCTCGTCACCGATGCGTATTACGCTGCGCGCGCGACCGACGACGAGCAGCTTGCGAGTGCTGCGCTGCAGTACCTGATCCAGGACGCCGCCGAGCTCGAGCTCGATCGCGCGACCGTGCAACAGTGGTTGCGGACGGCGCTCGCCGATGCAGATCGGTTCCACACGCGCTCGAAGTGGCTGGCTGGGCGCGTTTACACGACCGCCGCCCGCGCAGCCGATCACGCGGGCGACGCCGAGACTTCTTTGATGTTCGTCGCGCGTGCGAAGCAGGTCATGGATCCAGGCGACCCATTCCTGATCCAGACTTACGTGGTCGAGGGCGCGGTCAAGATGTGGTCGGGTCACGTCGAGGAAGGCAAGCAGGCCTACGACGCCGCGATCGCCGCACAGTCGGCACGCCTCGGCCCCGACGACCCGGAGGTCGCGTCGATCCTCTCGGATTATGCAGCGTCGCTGCTCGAGGTCGAGCACGTGCCGGAAGCGCTCGCGGCTGCGGTTCGCGCGACGAAGATCATCGAGGGAGCGGGCGCCCTGATCGATCCGGCCGACGATCGAATTGACCCGTTGCGGGTCAACCTCGGGGCCGTCCTCGCGTCCGCCGATCATGACGACGAGGCCCGCGCTCTGCTCGAGACCGCGCGGAGCAACCTCGTCAAACGCTACGGCGAGCATACGACGCAGATCTCGAACATCGACTCGAACCTGTCGTCGATCTTGCTCCGCAAGGGCGAGTACGACCACGCGGTCAAGCTCCTCGAGGCCGCGCTCGCGACCAACGAGCAGCTGCTCGGGCCCGATCATGTCGAGGTCGCCCAGGTGCTGTACAACCTCGCGGCCGCACGGCGCTACAAGCACGACTACCCCGCAGCGATCGCCGCGGCTCGGCGGGCCTCGAAGATCTACGCGAAGCTCAGCCCGGGCTCCGATCGCCATCGCAGTTCGCTGGTCATGGGTGCGAACGCCGCAAACGACGCGGCCGACCACGCGCAGGCCCTCGAGCTCACCCGGGCCGCCCTCGCCTTCGAGAAGCCACCGGAGGATCCGCAGACGCTCGCGTGGGCCCAGCTCGAGCACGCACGCGCCCTGATCGGGGTACGTCGCGGGAGCGAGGCGCGGCCCTTCATCGATGCCGCCCGCACGGTGTACACCCGGCTCGGGATGACCGCACGAGTCACGCAGATCGATGCGCTCGCGAAGCTGCTGCCACGTTAGACTGCCCGGCGTGGAAGACCGTGCCGAGCGCGACGCCGGACGAGCGGCAAACGAGCAAGCAATCCGTCAGCTGTGCGAAGCGGGCGATCATGCCGCGGCAACCACCGCCGCGCTTCGCCTCTATGGCGTCGAGCTGCTCGGCTTCTTGCGCGCCCTCGCGAACCATCCCGACCTTGCGTCCGAAGCCTTCGCCGAATTCGGCGAGGACGTCTGGAAGGGCCTGCCGAAGTTTCGCTGGGACGCGTCGCTGCGCTCCTGGCTCTATTCACTCGCGCGCAACGCACTCGGCCAGCTTCGCCGCGACCCGCGCCGCCGTCTCGATCGCAACCTGCCGCTCTCGATCGCACCCGAGGTGGAAGCCGTCGCGCGGACGGTGACCCTCGACATCCAGCGCACCGACGTCAAGGACGAGTTCCGCGCGCTGCGCGAACAGCTCGATCCCGAGGAGCACGAGCTCCTGCTGCTCCGCCTCGACCGCGATCTCGCGTGGAAGGACATCGCCCGCATCGTCGGCGGCGATGACGATGTCGACACCCGCGCCGCCGCGCTCCGCAAGCGATTCGAGCGTGCGAAGGAGCGGCTCAAGAAGCTCGCGATCGAGCACGGCTTGATCTGAGAACAGTCCTGGTGGCCATCACCGGGAGATCGCGAGCGCTCCCGTCACAGCCCGGCACGAGTCCGTTGTGACGGATCGCCTACCTGCCCGAACCGGCAGGCGTTCGGCGATGTGCGCCCGGCCGCTCTACGCGTTGCGCCGGCCCCGGCGCACTCGTACAGTGAGTTACGCATGAAGCCGACGATGAATTACCTCGTTCCGACGGTCATCGAACAGACGCACCGCGGCGAGCGCGGCTGGGACATCTTCTCCCGCCTCCTCAAGGACCGCATCATCTTCCTGGGCACACCGATCAACGATGACGTCGCGAACGTCGTGATCGCGCAGCTCCTGTTCCTCGACTCCGAGGAGCCCGAGAAGGACATCATGCTGTACATCAACTCGCCGGGCGGCCACGTCACCGCGGGTCTCGCGATCTACGACACGATGCAGTACCTGCATTGCGACGTCGCGACGATCTGCATGGGTCAGGCAGCCTCGATGGGCAGCTTTCTGCTCGCGGCCGGCACCAAGGGCAAGCGCTACGCCCTGCCCCACTCGCGCGTGATGATCCACCAGCCGCTCGCCGGCTTTCAGGGCCAGGCGACCGACATCGACATCCACGCGCGAGAGATCCTGAAGACGCGCGACACGCTCAACGAGCTGTACTCGAAGCACACGGGTCAAGCGGCCGACAAGATCAAGCACGACACCGAGCGCGACAACTTCATGTCATCGTCGCAGGCGAAGGAGTACGGCATCATCGATGAGGTGTTGATCACCGCGAAGAAGAAGCCGGACGAGAAGAAGTAGGCGTCGTCAGCGAACGACGCGCGCCGCGCTTGCCTGCAGATCACCCATCTTGGTCAGCAGCGTCTCGCGATCGAACGGCTTCGCGATGAACTGCCACGGTGGAATCGGGGTGCCCGGGTTGTACCCGGACATGAAGATGACCCGGGTAAGCGGACTGTGCTGCGCCACTTCGCGCGCAAGGTCGCGGCCAGACATCCCCGGCATCACCATGTCGGTCAGCAGCACGTCGAACGGTGCCTGGCGAACCTCGGAGAGTGCGTCCGGTGCACAAGCTGCCGAGACCACATCGTAGCCCGCGCGGCGCAACATCCGCTCCGTCAAGCGTCGCACCTGATCGTCGTCATCGACGAGCAGGATCCGACCGCGCCCAGGCCCCCCGACCGCCAGGTTGCATTCCTCCGGGCTGAGCGTGGTGCGCGGAAGCGAGATCTTGAACGTCGTCCCGCGCCCTGGTTCGGAGCTGACAGAGATGTGCCCACCACCGTGCTCGACGATCCCGTGAACGGTCGCAAGGCCGAGACCCGTACCTTTCCCGGCCGCCTTGGTCGTGAAATACGGCTCGAACACGCGTGCCGCGACCTCCTGGGTCATGCCGCTGCCGGTGTCGGTGACCTCGAGGGTTGCGCAATCCGCGGCCTCATCGATCCGGATCGACAGGCGCCCCTTGCCCTCCATCGCATCGCGCGCATTGACGACCAGGTTCATCACGATCTGCTCGAGTTGCGAGGGATCGATCAGCACGCGCTGCGGGCCGGACGCAACCTCGATCGTGAGGGAGACTCTTTCACCCACCGTACGCTTGAGCATCCCCTCCATCGCCGTGACCACGGTCGCAACATCGATCACCTTCGGTTTGACCGTTTCGCGGCGACTGAACGCGAGCAGCTGACGTACCAGCGCACTTGCGCTGTCAGCGGCCTGGCCGATCATCCGAACATCCTCGAGCGATTCGGGCTCGACCACGGTCTCCCGCAGGATCCCGGCGTAGTTCACGATGATGAACAGCAGGTTGTTGAAGTCATGGGCAATCCCGCCCGCGAGCTGACCGATCAAGGCGAGTCGGTCTTGATGCGCAGCCTTCGACTGCTGCGCGAGCTGCTCGGTGATGTCGCTGATGACGATCACGGTCTCGCGACCATCGCGGGACGCGTATGTATTGACGACAAACGTCGACTCAGGCGAGCCCAGCGTCACCTGCTCCCGCAGGTCGCCGCCCACGAGCCGGTCGCAGGCCAAACCGGCGAGCTGATCGATCACCCTGCCGGGCTTGACCGTGCCGATCGACGCAACGCGCTTGGTGACCCATTCGTTCACCAGCACGCAACGCCGCTGATCGTCGATCACGACCACACCCACAGGAAGGCTCGCAACAACGCGTTCGAGCCGGCGCCAGTCCTCGCTCTGAACGGACTGCACCTGGCGCACGAGCATCGCATTCTTGATCGCGAGCGCCGCCTGACCCGCGATCGCGCAGAGCAGATCGAGATCTCGCTGCACGAAGACGTTCTTGACCGCGCGCGAATCGAGGTGAATCACGCCGACCCACTCGGTGTCTTGATAGAGAAGTGGGACCGCGACGAGCGACCGAACACCCTGAGCGGAAAGGCTCTCCGAACGTCGCAGGGTGAGGTCGCTGTCGATCTCGGTCCGCAGATACGGCTCGCGGGTCGCCATGATCTGGCTCAGCACGCTCGTCGACAGTGCGTCCTCAACGAGCGCCCCTGAACGGGTTCGCGCGACCGTGGCACTCGGGGTCTTCGACCCTGGTTCGTAAACCAGGATCATGCCGCGATCCGCACGCAGCAACTGGAAGCATGTCTCGAGTACCCGCTCGAGCAGACGATCGAGATCATGCTCGACGCCGATCGCGCGACTGAGCTCGACGACCGCTCGCAACTTGCGGAGCTCCTCGCTCTCGTTCGTCGGCGATCCGACCGACTTCGCAGCTTCGAACTGCAAGCGTACCGGGCCGATCAGGATCTCATCACCGTCGCGCAGGACCGACTCGCTGACCTTGCGTGCACCAACGAACGTGCCGCGCCGGCTGTTGAGATCGCGGACGTGAAACGAGCCGTCCGCACCACGCACGATCTCGGCATGCACGCTCGACACCATCGGGTCATCAAGCGCTACAGAGTTCTCCTGGCCTCGCCCGATCGTTGTCCGATCGCCGAGCTCGAAGCGGCGCTGAGAATCGAGCTGGATCAAGGCGGGCATGGCTGGACTGCTGGGGGGCTGCTAGGGACTGCTAGGGACTGCTAGGGGAGCTCGTCGATCAACAGTGTGGTAGCTCCGAAGAAGGTGCCGCACGTCGAGGACTTCGCAATCGAACTGACGCAGGCCGGGGGGCTGCCGAGCAAATCATAGCGGGTGCTGTGCGTGTTGTTGATGCAACGCGCGCCCGAGATCAACCACTCGGCCTCTGGGTTCCAGGCGTTGGTATCGAGTTGCACACCAACCCTGTCGTACAGGTTCAACATCGTGCCATCGACAGTATAGGATGTCCCGGTGCCGCAATAGTCGGCGCGCAAGAGCCGGACACAAGCCTGGAGCTGCGACGTGTAGCCCTTGAACGTCTTGTAACCGAGCTCGACGCACTTCGCGATCGCCTTGCCACGGCAGGCGAACGTGAACTTGTTCGTGCTCGTCGAGTAATGCGCAGTATCAGGGCCTGCAACAACCCATTCACCAGCGACCGTGACCGCCTTGATCGGCTGGTTCGACGCATCGAGACCACACAAGGGGCTCCAGCCGGCAGCTGTCTGATACGACATGGCATAGAACCACAGGTCGGCATTGGGGGCCGTGCCTTGAGCAGCGCTATCGACGCGGAGCTTCACGGTCGTTCCATTGCTGGAATATCCCGTCCACGTCGAGCCAACCATCCCCGATCCCGACATCGGTGGGGCGGTCGTCGACGTCGCCGAGATCGTCGTGCCGTTGAGGCTCGTCCCGTTCAGGCTCGTCCCGTTCAGGCTCGTCCCGTTCAGGCTTGTCCCGTTGAGGCTCGTCCCGTTCAGGCTCGTCCCGTTCAGGCTTGTTCCGTTGGCGGAGTCGACGTCCTGCTGGGTCTCATCGACCTGCTCGTCAGAGTCCGCCACTGGGAGTGCGCATGCACTTCCGAGAATGGTCAGCGCGGCTAGGTACAGTCTCATCAGGTTGCCTTTCGTGGCTCGACGCATCGGGCCCATAGTCATGTAGCCGGACAAAGGGGGTGGAGTCGAGGCTGTGGTCGGGTAGCGAATAGATAGGCGAGAGGTAAACGGTCGGCACCGATCACGACGAGCACGGAGTTCCATGACTCACGAATCGGCCGCGATTGCGTACATTGAGGGATCGATCGGGTAGCGGGAGCTACGGCTGCGGCGTTGCACACATGCGGATGCCGGCCGTAACGTCACGCAAGCCGCCGCTCGACTCGTTTCGATTCGCAAGATTCGCGGTCTTGCGATCGTGGTAGTAGCTCCCACCCCGCGTCACGAAGGTGCCGGCCGTTTCCCCACGTGTCCACTCGAACGCATTTCCTGCCGTATCGAACAGATCGTAAGGGCTTGCCGACGCCGGATGGGTGCCAACCTCGTCGGGACCCATCGCTTCACGATCGTAGGTGGCGTCGACGTTCGCGTCATCGATCTCGAGCGTCCGCCCCGTCGGCGTGTCTCGCCCGTCCGCACCGCGGGCGGCGTGCTCCCATTCAACCTCGGTGCAGAGCCGGGCACCGGGTAGCTTACCAGTGCTCGCAAGCCACGCCGCATAGGCCACGGCGTCGAGGGCCGACACACCGAGCACCGGAAACTTCCGCCAGTCTCCGGTGGCCCGGCGATCACGGCCGTCATAGTGGATCGGCTCGCCCCATCTTGCGGTGTACTTGCGACCGACCGGCTCGAGCGACAATCGCCACGCATTGTCTACGCGGTCGACCACGACGCCGCCATTGCCGTGACCGCTCTCGATCGGCACGTGCGGCACGAGGTCCGCTCTCGCCGCTTCCGGTTGCGCGTCCACGTATGCGAGCCAGTCGGCGAACGTCACCTCGTTGCGGGCGATCAAGAACGCGCCGGTCGTCCTCGCGTGCAGCGGTACCGTCGACAGGAAATTGCGCCGAGTCTCGTCGTCCGCCGAGCTGCCGTACAGGAACGTACCGGCCGGGACGTAGACGTAGCCGTCGGGCATCGCGCGCGTGGGCGGATCGAGGTGAACGCGTAGCCTCGCACCACGCTCCACGAGGATCGGTGCCTTCAGCGAGACCCCAGCCGGCGTGGTCGCCACGATCATGTGCGATCCGGCGGGGGTCTCGAGATGAACCGTTCCGGCTCCCACCGGCTTGCCGTCCAGCGTGATCGCCGCACCCGCGGCCTCGACCGTCACGTCGCCGGGTCGGCTCAACCACGCGCGACGCGATCCATCGGGGTCATACGACTCGATACGCGAGAGCAGCTCGTCGCGGATATCGATATCGCGGACCAGCTCGGCCAGCTGGGTGCGCTCGAGCAGGATGTCACCGAGCAAGGCGCGCACGTCGCCGCGATCTGGATCCTTCGCGAGGGCAGCTTCGATGCCGCGCGCTGCCGACCGATAGCTGCGTCCCGCCGCAATTCGCTGGACGATCGTCTTCTTCCATTGCGCCTCGCCCGCCGCGGGTGCGCCCGCATCGAACCTGGCGAACGCCTCGCTCGCGAGCGTGCGCTGATCGCGATCCGCTGCACGTGCGATCTCGAGGTCCTTCTGCGCGGCGGCGATCGCGGCATCGACCTCGTCTGCGAGTCGATGAGCCGCCGCGTAGCGCTGGACCGCATAGACACAGGCAACAAGGATCAGCACGCCGATGATGAGACCGCGCCGCAACCACAGCCTGCGACGCGTGGCGCGCACCGACGCCGCGATGAAGTCGCGCTCGATCGCCGTGAGGTTCGCGGGATCGAGCGCGAGCCCTTCGGCGAGCTGGGTTCCCCGCCACGTCGCGTCGCCGCGTCGTCCGAGCCGCTTCCACTCGGCGCATGCTTCGGACAGGCGCTCGCGGCGCGCACGCTCCTCTGCATCGGCGTCGAGCCAGTCGCGCAGCGTGCCCCAACCGCGCACCAGCACTTCGTGCGCCAGCTCGTAGGTCGGACCGTCCTCGCCGTCGTGGACCACGAGCAGGCGGCCCTTGACCAGTCCTGCGACGGCGGCCTTGGTGTTCTCGCTGACCGAGAGCTCGGCTTCGGTGCGACGCACCCGTGTTCCGACCGATGTCACGAGTCGCAACAGCACGCGACGTGCGTGCGCGCGATCCCCGGCCACCATGCCCGCGATCACGGTATCCGCGTGACGCGCGAGCGCACCGGCGACGCCGCCCATCGTGTCGAGGGTCGCTTGCGTGATCATGCCGCGGTCGCGATCCCGCGCCTCCCACAGCTCGGCGAGTGCAAACGACAGCAGCGGCAATCCACCGCTGCCTGCTTGAGCGGTCGCATCGACGAGGGCCGTGATCATCGCCTCGGATTCGAAGGTCACGTTCGTCGCCGCCGCGGGTCCGGTGATCACGTCCCGGATCCGTTCGACTGGCAGCGGCCGCACGAAATACAACAGGCGCGCCAGCTCCTGCCCGAGGCGCGGCAAGGCGACCAGGCGCGACAAGAAGTCGGAGCGAACCGTCGTGATCAAGCGCACCCCGGCGGCACCTTCCGTGATCCGTGCGAGCGCGGCATCGAAGGCGGCGACCTCGACGGGATCCCCGACCGTGACGAGCTCCTCCATCTGATCGACGAACAAGATCAAACCGCCGCCACTCCCCGCGTGGCGATGGAGCTCGCGTGCGAGGAGCTCCGGCTCCTCGAGAAGCCGAGCCGGCAGGTCGGGATCTCCAAGTGCGACTCCGAGCGCGGCGAGCGGGCGGCGACCTGGAACGACCGTGAGCGCACGCCACGTCCGATCGGAACCAAGTGCACCCTCGACCACCGCCGGAACGACGCCGGCGCGACACAACGACGACTTGCCGACGCCCGAGTCGCCGGCGACCACGACGACCGCCTCGGTACGCAAGCGTTCGACGATCGCGCCGACCTCGAGACCGCGACCGAAGAAGACGCCACGATGCGAGGCCTCGAAGGGACGCAGGCCACGGTACGGGTTTTCATCGCTACGTGCGGCGCTGTTTCGCGTGGCGTCGAGTCGCTCGAGCGCTTCGCGCAGCTCGTCCCCGCTCAGGAAGCGCTGCTCGGGATCGCGTGCGAGGCAGCGTGCCACCAGCGCGGCGAGCCGCGGGTCGGTGTCGAGTGGGGGGGCATCGACTTCGCGGGTGACGCGCTCGAGCTCGCGCTGCTCGACCTTCGCAAACGGGGGCGCGCCGGCGAGCAGCTCGTACACCACTGCCCCCACCGAGTACACGTCGGAGCGGCGCGTCGGCTGCTTCCCGCTCCACACCTCGGGTGCCATGTAATCGGGCGTGCCCACCATCGGACCGGCGACGTCTTCGGCCCCATCGCGCAGCACCCGCGCGAGACCGAAGTCGACGAGCTTGGCGAGCCCCTCTTCGGTGACGATCACATTGCTGGGCTTGATGTCGCAGTGGACTACCCCCCGCCGGTGCGCCGCCGCCAGGCCACGCGCGAGGTCGATCGCGAGCGCGAGTGCGCGCGTCCAGGCCATCGGGCGTGCGACCTCGGAGAGGGGCGCACCGCGCACGAGCTCGCTCACGATGTAGGGGCGATCGCCGAGCTCTCCGACGCGATAGATGCTGACCACGTTGGGGTGCTGGATCCGTGCGGCAGCACGCGCCTCCATGAGGAAGCGTTGTCGCGCCGCCGGATCCGGATCGACGCCGATGAACTTGATCGCGATCTGGCGGGCAAGCACTGCATCTTCGGCCAGGTACACCTGCCCCATCGCGCCCTGCCCGAGCTGTCGGACGATCACGTAGTCATCGAACTCCTGCGGGGGTTCGAAGTTCATGCCGGCCCCAGACATCGCGCAGGACCACAGTAACGTGCGGTGTCACCGACGGGGCCGAATCAGATCCTCATTCGTCAATGTCCTGCGGCATTGCCGAAGATGTCAGAGCTTCGAGACCGAGCGCCGTGGCTTCCACGGGACGCCAGGATCGAGCGATCACCAGAGCGCGAAACCACCCCAAGCTCCGCCGCCAATGGCCGATGAAGGCAGTTTATCCGCATTCCGATGAGTTTCGCAGCAGATCACCTGGTCCGTACCGACCGCACACCTTACCCACACCGTCCCGTACCCACACCATCCCGTCCCGGTCAGCTGGTCGACGAGCACCGCACGCGGTACGCTCCGTATCGACCGATGCCACCTATCGAGAAGCGTGACGGCGCCTCCTTGACGTGTTCGTTCTGCGGCAAGGCACAGAAAGAGGTCAAGAAGCTGATCGCAGGCCCGACCGTCTACATCTGCGACGAGTGCATCGGCCTGTGCAACGACATCATCGCCGAGGAGATCGAAAAGGAAGATCAGAGCTACGGCTCGAGCTCGATCCCGAAGCCGGCCCAGATCAAGAAGGTGCTCGACGAGTACGTGATCGGTCAGGACCGCGCGAAGAAGATCCTCGCGGTCGCCGTCCACAACCACTACAAGCGCATCGACCACAAGCAGACCGGCCAGTCGGACGAAGATGTCGAGCTGCAGAAGTCGAACATCTTGCTGCTCGGGCCGACCGGCTCCGGCAAGACGCTGCTCGCACAGACGCTCGCCCGCATCCTCAACGTGCCGTTCGCGATCGCCGACGCCACGAACCTCACCGAGGCCGGCTACGTCGGCGAGGACGTCGAGAACATCATCGTCTCGCTGCTCCAGAACGCCGATCACGACATCGAGCGCGCGCAGCGCGGCATCGTCTACATTGACGAGATCGACAAGATCGCACGCAAGAGCGACAACCCGTCGATCACGCGCGACGTGTCGGGCGAGGGCGTACAGCAGGCGCTGCTCAAGATCATCGAGGGCACGACCGCCTCGGTTCCCCCCAAGGGCGGCCGCAAGCATCCGCAGCAGGAGTTCCTCCAGGTCGATACGACGAACATCCTGTTCATCTGCGGCGGCGCGTTCACCGGCCTCGAGGACATCATCGAGAACCGGATCGGTCAGAAGATGATCGGGTTCGGCGCCGGCATGAACAAGAAGGTCGAGCGCTCGCAGTGGGAGCTGATCCAGGAGGTCGAGCCCGAGGACCTCCTCAAGTACGGCATGATCCCCGAGTTCATCGGCCGCTTGCCCGTGATCGCACCGCTCCACGAGCTGTCGGAAGAGGCGCTGGTCCAGATCCTCACGCAGCCGAAGAACGCGCTCGTGAAGCAGTACCAGAAGCTGTTCGAGATGGACGGCGTCAAGCTCAAGTTCGGCAAGGGCGCGCTGGTCAAGGTCGCCAGCATGGCCGCGACCCAGAAGAGCGGCGCACGCGGCCTGCGCGCGATCCTCGAGAGCGCCCTGCTCGACATCATGTACGACACGCCCGGCCAGTCGGTGAACGAGGTGATCATCAACGAGGACGTGATCGAGAAGCACGGCTCGCCCCTGATCACGTACAGCAAAGAGCCCAAGGCCGCCGAGGGCTAGCAGGCCGACCGAACACGACTTGCCGAGTGAGCAAGCGAGCGGCTGCAGTCGCCGGCGATGACCTGACACGCGGAACCTGATCAGCGCGATAGCTGCAGCCCAACGGCGCAGCAACTTGGGTCGTCGTCCGGTCTTGCTCGAACCCTCCTCTGGGTGGGAGGTTCCACCGACATGGGTCCTACCCAGCGCGAGCTGATCGATGCGATCGTTGCCGATGCGTCAGACCGCGGCGCGTGGGGTGTTTACGCCGACTGGCTGATCGCCCGGGCAGATCCGCGCGGCGAGCTGATCAACCTCGAGCTCGCGATCGAAGACGGAAGCGCCGGGCCTGACGCCGAGAACCAAGTCGAGCGGCTCAACCGCGAACACGCGCTGCTCTCTCCGCGTCTCCATGCGATGGCCCACGCATGGAACTTCACGTTCTGGCGCGGCTTCATTCGCGAGGCGAAGGACGCGGGGCCTTTGGTTGACGTTCCGCCGGAGTCCGAGGCGATCGAGGCGGTCGAGGCGCTGTTTGCGGACCCGCATGCAGGCTTGCTCGAGGAGATCTCGGTCCGCCACGCGTCCTTCGCCCGGGCACTCGTCGCGTGCACTCGCCCAACGGTGAAGACTCTCACCATGCGGAATCCCGAGCTCGGTCCACAGCTGGTGAACCTTCCGTCGCTCGAGACGCTGGATGTCGGGTCGTCCGAACGCGAGCTCGACGACATCGCCAGTCCGCGCTTGCGCTGGCTGTGCGGGAGGATCTCCTCGCGTCTCGGCCGGAGGTTGAGCGCTGCGTTGCCGGCGCTCGAGAGCCTGCGTTCGGACATCGGCGCGCTCGATCGACTCCAGCACGAGCGCTTGCGCGAGCTCTACTGTGAACGTTGCCCGGCCCTGCTCGGAGCCTTCGAGCTGCCCGTCCTCGAGAGCCTGTCGTGCGTGGTGGAGCACGCGGACCTGTCTGCGCTCGAAGGCGTCTACCGTCGCCCCCCGCCCTCACTCACCAACGTCTCGCTTCACGTCAGCCGACCTGACGAGGCTCCCGCGCTCGTGGCGACGCTCGCAGACCTGCCGATCCTGCGACAGCTCCGCCGCGTCTATTTCAGTGTCTGTACGCCAGAGATCCTCGCCATGATCCGCGCTCGTGCGGTCGCGTTCCAACACCTCGAGGATCTAGCGATTGGAAGATGGGGATTCCTGGCTCAGCAGAGCGACAGCGACCTCGCGACCGCCCTGCCGTTCACAGTGGTGAGCGTCGAAGTCGAGTGAGACATGACCGGGCCGGCCGCAACCGGTGATGACCACGGCGACTGATTGTGATGCCCTGTGCTTGCCAAGGCGCACGCGCACTTACGTGATTTGCGACTCGCGCGACAAGCCCTCCTCTACCCCGTGGAGGGCATGTAAATGACCGACGACTTCGAGACTTACAAGAGACTCAGCCTTGCCGTGGCGGCCGCGCTCGCGGTTGGCACCAGCGCCTGCGAGCCCGACACGAAGCAGGACGACCCGACGAACACCCCGGTCGCGACCCGTCCGTCGCGCTCGAGCACGATCGCGCTCAGCGAGGACAGCGCGCGCATCGCGATGGTGAACCCGGATGACGGCTCGCTGTCCGTGTTCCAGACCAGCGACAACGCGCGGACCTCGAAGATCGCGACGGGTGGCAATCCGTCGAGCGTGGTGATCGCGGCGGATAACAAGACCGCCTACGTCGCGAACCGCGCCGATGGCACCGTGGTCCGGGTCAGCGGGATCGACGGTGGCACGCCGGCAGTCGATGCGACCGTGGAAGTCGGTGCCGAGCCCGCGGGCCTCGCACTCTCGCCGACCGGCAAGCGGCTGTTCGTCGCCGAGTACGCGCAGAGCCGCGTGGCGGTGATCGATACCAGGACGATGAAGATCGAAACGACGATCGCGATCGATCGTCCGCGCGCACTGCTCGTGACGAACAACGCGGACGCGAGCGATGATGACGAGAAGCTCGCGATCGCCCAGTACTTCGGCGTGCCGGTCCCCGGTGGCGAAGCCAAGGACGACGGCCGCACCGGTCGCGTCGTGCTCGTCTCGCTCGCGGACCTCTCTCAGTCGAAGGCGCTGACCCTCGCACCGCTCGACAGCGGATTTCACAAGGGCGGCATCGACGCGAACCCGACCGTGAAGACCTCGCCCAACCAGCTGACCTCGCTCGCCTCGGCGAACGGCCGGCTCTACGTCACCAGCGTCTCGGCGTCGCCCGAAGGGCCGACGCGATTCGACAACAACGTGTTCCCGGTCGTGTACGTCGCGGACCTCGCGGCGGTCTCCGAAGTTCGCGATGCGAGCGGCACGTCGAACCTCGCGCGCAAGATCTATGACGCGATTCCGAGCCCATCGGCAGCGAGCCCGCGGTTCATCCCAGGCGAGCTCAGCGACATCGACTTCATCGACGGCTCGAACGTCGCGTACACCGTCGGCCGCGCCGGCGACGTGATGGTCCGCGTCACGTTCGGTGACACGGTCGAGGTTGGCTCGACCCAGAACAAGGAGATCGACCTCGCGGGGAACGACTCGATCGGCAAGTGCCAGGGCCCGATCGGCATCGCGGTGTCGAAGGACCTCGGCCGCGCGTACGTCAACTGCTGGATCACGCGCAAGCTCGCGGTCGTCGACCTCGGCGCGCAGCAGATGACGCAGACACTCGAAGGCTCGCCGGCGCCCGCGAATGCCGCGGAGGCGGCGATCCAGCGCGGCAAGCGGTTCTACTACACGGGACGCGCGCGGTGGTCCGCTGCCGTCGCGAACGGCGCGAAGGGCGGCGAAGGCTGGTCGTCGTGTGGCTCGTGCCATCCCGACGGTCTGACCGACAACATGACCTGGATCTTCGCGTCGGGCCCGCGTCAGACCACGTCACAAGACGGGACGTTCTCGCACGGCTCGGGCCAGCAGAAGCAACGCATCCTCAACTGGACGGGCATCTTCGACGAGCATCACGACTTCGAGCGCAACACGCGCGACGTCTCCGGTGGGCTCGGTGCGATCACGACCGCCGCCGTCGCGACCGATTGCAACCAGCTCGACAAGGAGCAGCAGGTCGACCTCAAGATCGGCGGCGTGGCGATCGGTGGGCTCGCGAAGCCGCTCAAGGAGCTCGCTGATGATCCGGCGACCGCGCTCTGCGGTCACAAGGACTGGGACGACGTCGAGAGCTACGTCAAGACGATCGCTCCGGTGCACAAGTCGCGCCTCGCGGACGCGGCGGCGGTCGATCGCGGCAAGCAGCTGTTCCTCGACGGTGGTTGCGCGAAGTGTCACGGTGGTGCGGGCTGGACGGTCTCGCGTCGGTTCTACGTTCCGTCGGGTGCGAACAACGCGAGCCTCGCGAGCCTGCCGTTCAATCGCCCCGGCTTCTTTCCGGCAACGTTCGCGTACGACAACGCCGGCCAGGCCCGCTCGCAGATCTCGGCGCAGCCCGCGATCAGCCGCGACGCGACCGGTCCCGACGAGCCCGCGGCGGTGCCGATCGGTCAGGTTGCCTGCGCGATCCGCAACGTCGGCTCGTTCGGCATCCCCAACGATGACGCCGCCACCACCGGCCTCGAAGTCCGCCCGTTCAACGGCGCGCTCGTTCGCGCGGAAGGCCGCGCGGGTTACAACGTCCCGTCGCTCTACGGTCTCGCACTCGGGGCGCCGTATCTCCACCATGGCCAGGCGCCGACCTTGAACGACCTGTTCCTCGATGGCCGGTGGAGCTTTCACACCAACGCCGGCAACGCGAACTTCAGCCTGACGCTGCAGACGGCGAGCAAGCTCGACGACCTGATCGCCTTTCTCCTCTCGATCGACGCCACGACACCCGAAGTCGCGGTGCCGACCGACCCGGGTAGCGGCGCGAGCTTCGACGTCTGCCCGACCACGTTCCCCTGATCCGACGTCGTCCTGATTCGAACGCCTGATCGCCTCGCGCGGTCAGGCGTTCGACGTTTCGGAGGGCGGCAGTGTCACGACAAAGCGCGTGCCGCCGCCGTCGCGATCCTCGACCATGATCTTGCCGCCGTGACCGTCGACGATCCGCTTGCAGATCGCCAGGCCGAGCCCGAGCCCCGAGCCGGCAGCCCGGTCGGTCGCGCCGCCGCGGGCGAATGGCTCGAAGATCCGGGCCCGCAGCTCGCTCGGCACCCCCGGACCGCGATCTTCGACCACCAGCTGCGGCGCCGGGGCGCGCTCCGAGGCGCGCGCCGAGGGCTCGACGCGGATCGTCACGAGCCCTGCTACCGGCGAGTGATCGATCGCATTGCGCACCAGGTTATCGATCACGATCGCGATCGCGTCGGCGTCGACCTCGACGGGAACCTTCGCGCCGGGCGCGACCTCTTTCCAGCACAGTGGGATCCGAAGCTTGGAATTCACGTGACTTGAAGTCGCGGC
>JADMIO011216325.1_pt1 | contig 83298 bp, 69 predicted proteins | sample 8958161 | NCBI WGS metagenome assembly JADMIO01 (sample SAMN16585339, study PRJNA669376) | soil metagenome | isolation source: Crop rotation soil | place: USA: Cullars Rotation, Alabama | collected 2011
ATTCTAAGCTTAGGATCCCAATGTGCTGGAAAGCGCCTCTCTTTACTCACGTCGGAACAAAGGATCTGAAAACGGAGAATCGCACTGGAGCGGTGGGTACGACTATCAATTGTGCTTCGGCCGCGGGAGTTGCCTTTTCAACCTGTCTTGTTTTCACAACCTGCGGCAGCACTGCCAACGTTTCATTAAGTCTTTTCGTCGGATCGGCGTCCGCAACCGTGACTGGCGGTAACATGTGGCATGACGTAAATGTTGAGCATTTCGCCTGTAATCTCGCCTCTGCGGGTGGCAACTGCACGACACCGGCCTTTGATGGCACTTGTCCGATCGGCACCACTCCGAGTAGCTCGGGACTTTGCTGTTTTAGTAGTGGCAGCACTTGCAATCTGACCTTCGCAAGCCGCTGCATGAGATTTAGCGGGGAGTACGATTTCTTCACCTGCACGTGCCTCGGCTGCGACTATTGCGGCGGGTCGCCAATCGTGATCGATGTTGCGGGCGATGGGATCGCGTTGACCAATCCGGATGGTGGAGTTGAGTTCGATCTCAATGGCAACGGCACGCGCGATCGACTTGGGTGGACGCAAGCTGGCTCAGACGACGCGTGGCTGACGCTCGATCGAAACAATAATGGAACTATCGATACTGGCGGCGAGTTGTTTGGAGACTTTACGGTCCAACCACCAGCGAGTAACAAGAACGGATTCCTCGCGCTCGCCGAGTTCGATAAAGCTGTAAACGGCGGTAATGCTGATGGACTCATCGATAGCAGAGATTCAGTATTTGAACGGCTGCGGTTATGGCAGGACAAAAATCACAACGGTGTTTCTGAGCCGGAGGAACTTCACACGCTCACGTCGTTGAACGTAGTGGCGCTCGAGCTGGATTTCAAAGAATCCAAACGCGTGGACCAGTACGGGAATGAGTTTAAGTATCGAGCGAAGGTGCGAGATACGAATGATGGTCGTGTCGCGCGCTGGGCGTGGGACGTTTTTCTTTCACACTAATCCGTGAAATCCGTGTTGTCCGCGGTGAAAATCTGCCACGGATAACACGGATCGTTATCTCTTGAAGGGCGGTAACGTCTTGCGGGCTGCCTTCTCTTTCTTCAACCCGAGTGCCCAGTCCGCCTGCATGAGTGTGTGAATGTCGCGTGTGCCCTCGTAGATGATCGCGGCCTTGCAGTTGCGCAGGTAACGTTCAACCGGATAGTCGTTCGAGTAACCGTTGGCGCCGTGAACTTCGATCGCCATCGACGCTGCCTTCTCGCTGCGTACTGTGGCTTGCCATTTCGCGAGGCTCGTGGCCTTTGCGTTAGGCTTGCCTTCGTTCTTTAAATAGCCGGCGTGTAGCCACAACAAGTGGCTCATCTGGTAATCGGCTTCCATCTCCGCGATCTTCTGCTTCACGAGCTGGTGATTCGCGATGCGCGTGCCGAAAGTCTCGCGCGTGTTTGCATAAGCGACGGCCGCATCGCGCGACGCTCGAATCACACCCGTAGCTCCCGAAGCCACCGTGTAGCGCCCCTGCTCGAGTGCAAACATCGCGATCTTGAAACCTTCACCTTCTTCGCCAATCATGTTCTCTTGCGGCACGCGCACGTCCTGCAAAGAAAAGTAACCGGTGTTACCGGCGCGAATGCCGAGCTTGCCGTGAATCGTTCCTGAAGAAAATCCTTTCATGCTGCGCTCGACCATGAAACACGACATGCCGGTGTGATCGCGCTTGCGTCGCTTCTCTTCGTCCGTCCAGCAGAAGAAGAGAAAGTTGTCGGCCACGTCTGCCAAACTGATCCACATCTTCTCGCCATTCAACACCCATTCGTTACCTTCGCGACGCGCAGTCGAGCGCGCCCCGACGACGTCAGAGCCGGCGCCGGGTTCGGTTAGTCCATAGGTCGCGATCTTCTCTCCGCGTGCCTGTGGGGCGAGGTACTTCTGCTTCTGTTCCTCTGTACCCCACGTGTAAAGCGTTAACGAATTCAAGCCGGTATGGACCGACATCACTACGCGCAGAAAAGTATCGACAGCTTCGAGTTCCTCGCACACGAGTCCGAGCGAGATGTAGTCGAAACCAGCGCCGCCGTATTCCTCCGGAATGCAAACACCGAGGAGGTTCAAAGCGGCCATTTTCTTCAATACGGAAGGATCAAATTGCTGTTTCTCATCCCATTCCTTGATATGCGGCGCGACTTCCTTTTGTGCAAACTCGCGCACCGTTTGCACGAGCGCCTTGTGATCTTCAGTCAATTCAAAATCGATCATGTGCTTACTCTTTCCGATAGGGTGCTAAAAATGACCGGACATCTTACCGAAGGCCACAAAAAAGCACAAAAACAGCAAAAGCAGTTTCACGCAAAGGCGCAAAGAAAAACGCAAAGAAACCAGGTTTCCTCTGCGCCTTTTGCGTCTTCCTTTGCGCCTTTGCGTGAAACTCTTATACTTCGCGATATGCCGAAAAAAACTCGAGCGGGTGATGTAGCCACTATTGGCCTCGTGCAGATGACTTGCGATCCAAAGCCAGAGACCAACCTCAAAAAAGCGATAGCCGGTATCAATGACGCAGCCAGGCGCGGAGCGCAGATCGTGTGCCTTCAGGAACTCTTTCGCTCGCAGTATTTCTGCCAAACGGAAGACATTCAGCTCTTCAAACTAGCCGAAACTATTCCGGGACCTTCGACTGAAGCACTGGGTAAGGTTGCGCGCCAGCGCAAGGTCGTGATCGTTGCGTCGCTTTTTGAGAAACGAGCTGCCGGCGTTTATCACAATACCGCCGTCATCATCGACGCTTCGGGAAAGATCGTCGGCAAGTATCGCAAGATGCACATCCCCGACGATCCACTCTATTACGAAAAGTTTTATTTCACTCCCGGCGATCTCGGCTTCCAGACACACGACACCACCTACGGCAAGATCGGCACGCTCGTCTGTTGGGACCAGTGGTTTCCCGAAGCGGCGCGATTGACTGCCCTCGGTGGCGCACAGTTTCTCTTCTATCCAACTGCCATCGGCTGGCTTCCGGATGAAGAACAGGAAATGAACGAAGCCCAGCACTCAGCCTGGGAAACTATCCAACGCGGTCACGCGATCGCTAATGGAATTTATGTTGTTGTAGTGAACCGCGTGGGACGTGAAGGTAAGCTCACGTTTTGGGGCCAGTCGTTCGTGGCGGATCCTTTCGGCCGCATCGTCGCCAAAGCTTCGGCTGAGGAAGAAGAGGTGCTCGTCGTCGAATGCGATCTTTCGCGGATTGAAGAGACAAGACAAAACTGGCCTTTCCTGCGCGACCGGCGCATCGATGCTTACGATGGCCTGCGCTTCAGATTTGGTGAATCGCTATGAACTACGGCCCCATTGATCTCCTGGGCAATATCGGCGTGGCGATGCTCATTGGCACCTACCTGATGTTGCAGTTGAACAAGCTCCGCAGCGATGGTCTCGCTTACTCACTGCTGAACGCGATCGGCGCCGCCTTGATAGTCGTTTCCCTGCTCATTAACTTCAATCTCTCCGCTCTGCTCATCGAAGTGTTCTGGGTTCTGATCAGTTGTGTCGGAATCTACAGGTACTTCCGGCTCAAGGCTCTCAGATCTGAAACACTCGATGGCTGAACAACCGGAACAGACACCAGCCGCGCTCGGCTTCCACATGCCTGCCGAGTGGCATCCACATCATTCGACCTGGCTGAGTTGGCCCAAGGATCCGGAGACCTGGCCGGATCGAGTCACGCAAGTGGAAGAGATCTATCTCCAGATGATTGCGGCACTCGCGCCGCATGAGATCGTCAATCTGCTCGTCGATGATGCGGAAACAGAAACAACGGTGCGCGAGAAATGTGGACCAGGGATCGCCGCGAGCATTCGCTTTCACCACTTGCAAACAGTCGACTCGTGGATTCGCGATTATGGGCCAAACTTTCTGATCGGCCCGAACCGCGAGCTCGCCTATAACGATTGGATCTTCAACGCGTGGGGCAACAAGTATGAAGCGCTGAAGAAAGACGATTCCATCCCGGGTCGCCTGGAGTCGATCCTGAAGTTAAGACGATTTACGCCCGGCATCGTGATGGAAGGCGGCTCGATCGAAGTTAACGGCGCAGGTTGTGTATTGACTTCCGAACAATGCCTGCTGAATCGAAATCGCAATCCGGGGTTGTCGCAAACGGAGATCGAACGATATCTGAAAGACTATCTCGGCGTAACGAAAGTGTTGTGGCTCGGTGAAGGTATTGTCGGCGACGACACTGACGGACATATCGATGACATTGCGCGATTCGTGGCTGCGGACGTGATCGTTTGCGCTGTCGAAGAAGATCCGGCTGACGCTAATCACGAAATACTTCAGGACAATCTGAAGCGGTTGAAATCAATGAGTGACGCCAACGGCAAGTCTTTTGAGATTGTTACGTTGCCGATGCCGGGCATCGTAGGTGGCGCGAGCACTACCGCTCGCGATCTCGAACGCTTGCCGGCAAGCTATGCAAACTTTTACATCGCCAACAGCGTCGTTCTAGCTCCGGTGTTCGGTCATGCTAATGATGCGCGTGCTGTTGAAACGCTTCAGAAGTTTTTTCCAACGCGCCGAGTGGTCCCGATCAATTGCGAGCCACTGGTCTGGGGCATGGGAACGATCCATTGCGTCACTCAACAACAGCCGCGGATCTCCGCTGATTAACGCGGATCGATTAGCTTAAGCGCTTCGCTGATTGCCTCATCAACCGTCCGCACGCGTCCATCCAACTGCATCTCGTAAACCGCACGCGTGATCTCGCCTAGCTGTGGTCCAGGCTGTAGACCGAGTTCGAGTAGATGTCGTCCCAGCAACAACGGGTCCGGCGGGCGTTGCTCGACCTGCAGTTCTCGCGTGCGCTCGATGAACCACTCCTGCGCTTCCGAACCGTACCACTTTTCGCGTGGCACCCACTCAGCATTGCGCCCGAGCGAATCCGCTTTTGCTACACGATACAGAAGATCCGGTTCGCAACGACGCGCAAGACGCCGAAACGCCCCTTCACCAACTTCATCGCGTTTCTTGTAAAACTCACCCGGCTTGAGATGTTCCCGCACGAGCGCAATAACCTGCCCGCGCACGTTGTATCCATCCAGCGTGTGCACTTTAATCCGGTCGAGGAAACTCTCCGCCGGGGCCACGCCCGCCTCTTCATGCCCGCGGGAGCGCAACCTGCCATCGATAAATTCAGTTGTAGCCGGCTTACCGAAGTCATGGGCGAGCGACGCGAGCATCACCGTTACCTGTCGCGGATAAGAAAGATCGTCGATCAACTCACGCGCTCGATCCAGCACCAGTTTCGTGTGTACAAAAACATCTCCCTCCGGATGCCACTCCGGATCCTGCGGCACTCCGATCAAACTCTGGATCTCCGGGAAGAGTTTTTCTAGCACGCCAAGTTTGTCTAGCCACTCAAGCCCGACTGAAGGATGCTGCGCCTGGAGCAGGAGTTTTTCCATCTCGCCCCAGATTCTTTCGGCGGGAAGGTCACTGAGATCTATACCGCGACACAGTTCGACTGTTTCGGGACTGACGTCAAACTCGAAACGCGCTGCGAACTGCGCCGCGCGCAACACGCGCAGACTATCTTCAGCAAACATCTCACTTGAAACCGCACGCAGCACGCGCTGCTCGAGATCTTGTTGACCTTCGTACGGATCGATCAGTTCGCCGGTCAGTGGGTCCTGCAAGATAGCATTAATAGTGAAGTCCCGGCGTCGCGTAGCTTCAGCAACACTCATCGACGGATCCCCCTCGATCACAAAACCCTTGTGGCCGCGTCCTGACTTGCGTTCGCGACGAGGAATCGAAACGTCGAGATCGCTACCGAGCTTGTAAACAGTAAACGACTCGCCGACTACATTCACCGAACCAAACTGGTCCAGGATCTCTCGCACTCGCGCGACGTCCAAATCGTAAACCTCGACGTCCCAATCCTTCGGCTGTTTGCCCATCAACTCGTCGCGCACACAACCACCGACGAGCAACGCACGACCACCGGCGTCGTGAATCGCACGAGCGAGTGACAAAACTTTTTCGGGAATCTCAGGCATCCGCGTGAACCGGCGTAAATCCGCGGCTAAGAATCGTCTTCGGGCGAGTCGACGACGATCTGAACGCCACGCGTTGAGGGCAAACAACTGATGACTTGAGCGCGATCGATCGTCGTCAACTCGCTGCCGGCCGCGTGCCACAGCTTGACCCAGAACGTGCGCGTCGCTCCATGAACCGCAAAAGTCGAGCCGTCCGTCATCACCGGCACAGGCTCGGCAACCGTACCTGCGCGCAACGTTTCCAACAACTCGGGAGTGTACGGCTTAAACTTGTCAAACTGGACCAGCACTGCCTTGTCGTCAATCTCCGCGGGGGGTAACTCCACCGGATCTTCCGACTCCAACAACAGCCGAGTCTCAGTTTGTTCATTGCGCTTCTTAACTACCGGCATATTTCAACTCACTTCCGGCGCGGGGATCGGATATGGCTTCAAACGCTTCTGCAAATGTTCGGCGAGATCCGAAACCTTCACTCTTTCCTGTTCCCACGTATCGCGATCGCGCACTGTAACTGCTTCATCTTCGAGCGACTGGTGATCGACCGTCACACAGAATGGAGTTCCGATCTCATCCTGCCGCGCGTAGAGTTTTCCGATACCACCAGTGTCGTCGTAAACAGCACGCAGCACTGGTTGCAACGATCGCTTGATCGCTTTGGCCATACCCACAATCTCCGGCTTGTTCTTCGCGAGCGGCAGAATCGCTGCCTTGATCGGTGCGAGTTGCGGGCTGAGTTTCAGAATGACTCTCATCTCACCTTTGTCGTTCGTCTTCTCCGAGTAGGCGTCCATCAACACAGCGAGCACAGTTCGGTTGACTCCCGCCGCCGGTTCGATGACGTGCGGATAGAATCGTTGTTTGGTTGACTCGTCGAAGTACGACAAGTCTTCAGTCGAATCCGAATTGACGCGTTTGCCTTCTTCGTCAGTTGGCTTACTCGAATGTGACCGCAGATCGAAATCGGTGCGGTAAGCAATGCCCATCAACTCTTCCCACTGTCGTTCTTCTTCCGCTCGTTCCGGGAAATACCGATACATGATATCGACAGTTCGTTTCGAGTAGTGGGCCAACTCCCCTTTCGGCACTTCATGCAGCTTCAGATTAGCAGTATCGATCCCGAGGCCTTTGAACCACTCGAGATAGAGTGTGACCCATTCGTCGACGAGCTTGAAGTGTTCGGCATCCGGCTTGACGAAGTACTCCATCTCCATCTGCTCAAACTCACGCGTACGCAGAATGAAATTGCCCGGCGTCACTTCGTTGCGAAACGACTTTCCAACCTGTGCAATACCAAACGGCAGCTTACGGCGCATGGCGGTCTGCACGTTCAGGAAGTTGATAAAAATCCCCTGGGCAGTTTCGGGACGCAGGTAAGCAAGCGCGGTCGGATCGTCTTCATCCGCGAGCGCGCCGAGCCGCGTGCGAAACATCATGTTGAAATAACGTTCGTCGGTGAGGTTGGTCGAACCACACTCCGAACACTTCACCAGCCCGTCGCGAAGCCGTTCATTCGCGTCAAATTGTCCGCCACCTTCGGGAAAATATCCTTCGAGTTTGTCAGCGCGCATGCGGCTCTTGCACTCGCGACAGTCAACCAGCGGATCGTGAAAAGTCGCTTCGTGTCCAGAGTATTTCCAGACGAGCCGGTTGAGAATGATCGACGAATCAACGCCCTCGATGTCGTCCCGTTCATAAACGAGCCAACGCCACCAGGCTTGTTTGATGTTGTTAGCGAGCTCGACACCGAGTGGTCCATAGTCCCAGGCACTGCCCAGACCGCCATAGATTTCGGAAGATGGGAAAACGAAACCGCGTCGCTTCGCGAGAGATACGATGGTGTCGATATTGGGTGCAGTCACGAATACAGGATTAACAGAATTCCCTTGATTAGTAAAATCCTGTTAATCCTGTCCAATTTTGAACTACTTGCTTGGTGTTTGAATGTTGACGTCGATGTTTTGTCTTCCTCCACCTCCGAATATTCTGTTTCTAAACATGAAGAGTCCCACGAGTATTACCAGCACAAAAATCACGACTATAGCAACGACGCCTACACCGCCGCTGCCTCCGCCTTCTTCGGCCATAAGGTTCCTCCGATTGTTGGATGGGAATAGCTGGGGGCTATTGGGGAAGGCCTAACTCTAAACCATTTTTAGCCACAGATCTACACGGATCGATTCGTCTTCACCCGTGTAGATCTGTGGTCCTAGTTTTTCCGACGGGTCGGCTTCTTTCCGGGATTAACATCCCCGGCCTGCACAGTCGGCGTTGGCATGGGCGCCGCCGCGCCGCTGGGAACGATCCAGAGTTCAACGCTGTCTTCTTCACGGAATCCACCGTTGACAACGACGATGCGTGAAGCATCGATGCCGCGCTGCGTGATCAGGTAGTCACGCGAGCGACTCATCAGTTTTTCAACCTGGCCGTACGGACTCATGCGTCCGCCATAAGCCAGAATGTAAGCGCGCGTGGAAGGATCGTTCTGCAATTCCACTGCGAGGTTGTCGAGGCGAGCTTTCTGATCGTCGAGCGAGCAACTGTTACATTCATCAAACTCTCGCGCCACGATGATTTTCTTTTCGAGCGGAGTAACGACCGAAACGGCCTGTGCAGTTTGAGAGCATTCGGGATAAGACGATCCGTCATCGGCAGTTAACGTGGCGGTGATGCGCTGGCCGCCGAGTCCGGTTGAGTCAACACTCACCGTGGGCGATCCCTGGCCACTGATAACTCGCGCGCTCGACGGAGTAACCTTCCAGTTGTATCTCAAATTGCCAGTACCGCTGTAACCAACATCAGCCGTGTAAGTAATGATCTCACCTTCAGTCACCTGCTTCGGAGCTGAGATGTTCACCGGGAACGGACAAGGCACCTTCGGCAGCGGCGGCAATGGCCGGTAATTCACCACCACACACTTGATGCGACCAGCAGGCACTTCGATTTCGCGAGTCCAGAAGAGACCATTGGGGAGAGTAATCTGTACGTTGTGTATTCCGGGCTCGAGATTGATAGAGCGATATTCGGTCAACGTTTGGCCCTGCGACTTACCATCGATCGTGAGTAGCAGACCGCCCGGGTTAGTCAAAATCTTGATGACGCCGTATTTCGGTGTCTTCGCCGAGACAGTCGCTGGATGAGCTGCAAAGAAGCTGCACGCAAGCAAAGCGGCAAAGACAAATTTAAGACTGCTGTTGAGAGTAACTCTGGTTCTCGTCACTGTCTTATTCCTCCTCCGCCTTAATCGCCTGGACCAACTTTGCCTTCGCGTAGCGTCGTCGCAAGCCGGCGCCTGCCGCAGCCAGCCCGGTTCCGAAGAGGAGCAATGAAGTTGGCTCTGGAACCTGCGGAGTCGGCGTAGGTGTTGGAGTCGACGGCGGTGTTGGAGTCGGAGTCGGGTTTGAACTCGGAGTATCGCAATTGTTGCAATGGTCTATAAAGGCTAAGGGAATCGCCCCCAGGAAAAAGAACGGCCACTTTGGAAAACCTTCGGGGATGATGAAATCGCCACAATCGCAAATGGTGCCTTCGACGTCTCCATCTGCGATTGTCTCAACGCCGACTTGTTGACCCTGCGCTGTGACGATCACACCCGTGATGATCGAATCAGTTTTGGACCCGCCCTGAGTGCCTGATCCATTATCACTGCGTGGTCCAGTTTGCTGCGAGCCCTTCTGCCCATCAACCTGGGTAATAAGACTGTTGAGTCTGAGATCCGGTACACCTTGAGAAGCGTTAAGTGTTTGGACCACCTGATTGATTGTTACTGGTTCGGCCAGTGCGGGCACCGCGGTCAAAAAGAAAAGGCAAAGGGTGGCGCAGATCAGACGGGTAACGCGAAAGCCGTCGGGCTGGGAGTTTTTGATAGAGAACTGCGAACGAGTTACGCTCATACTGTTAAATGGTCCAACCATCGATTGGGAGCATCGTTAGTTGACCGGGTTTGGTTGTCCTTATCCAATACAAGGACACTCTCAATAACCAGAAAACTCCAGCGCTCTGCCGTATTGTCTTGTGGCTGGGGGTGTTTTGCCGGGCTGAGCGAGTGCTTCTCGTAGGTCTAAGCTAACCGACCTTTGTAGCCTCCTGGCCACCTGTGGACATATAGAGGTGTGATCCTTCCAGCAAATGAAGGGCCGTCACGAAAAACGGAAAAACATCAATGTTTAAAGGATTTTAGACAGAGCGTAGTCTGAGAATTAGACCAATTGGTCTGAGAATTGGACGAAGAAGAGTAGGTCCTATAGGCTTCTATAGGACCTATCTATTTACATTTTTATTCGCCGCCGTCGCTCGGGCTGGCTGCTTCGGCTTTGCGATTTTCTTCGCGCAACACTGCCTTGCGAGAGAGCTTGATCTTGTTGCCTTCACGCCCGATGCACTTCACGAGGATCTGCTGCCCTTCTTTCAACTCGTCGCGAACATCCTTCACGCGGCGATCTGCGATTTCCGAGATGTGCAACAACCCGTCAGTGCCCGGAAAGATTTCGACGAAGGCGCCGAAGTCTACAATCCGGTTAACAGTGCCGAGATAGGTTTGGCCCACCTCCGCTTCGGCAGTTAGACCACGAATACGATTCACGGCCGCATCTGCGGCTTCACCACTTGCCGTCGCAATCGAGATCGTGCCGTCGTCGCTCACGTCGATCTTGGCGCCAGTCTCTTCAACGAGTGATCGAATCACTTTGCCGCCTGGTCCAATCACGTCGCGAATCTTATCCGGGTTGATTTTGATCTGAATGATTCGCGGAGCTAATGCTGAAATCTGCTCGCGCGGCTCGCCAATAGTCTTCTCCATCGCGCCGAGAATATAGAGCCGGCCTTTCTTCGCCTGCTCGAGAGCCTCGGCCATGATCTGCGCGTTGATGCCTGCGATCTTGATGTCCATCTGCAACGCCGTGATGCCGTTGCGCGTGCCTGCGACTTTGAAATCCATGTCGCCGTAGTGATCTTCCGCGCCGGCGATGTCGGTCAGGATCGCGTATTTGTTCCCTTCCATCACCAGGCCCATCGCCACACCGGCCACAGGTGCTTTCAAAGGCACACCCGCATCCATCATCGCGAGGGTGCCGCCGCAAACAGTCGCCATCGACGACGAACCGTTTGATTCCGTAATGTCTGAAACGATGCGGATGGTATATGGAAACTCTGAATCATCAGGCAGGATGGTTTCGAGCGCACGTCGCGCTAGCGCACCGTGGCCGATCTCTCGGCGGCTCGAAGATCCGTAACGTCCGACTTCGCCGACCGAATACTGCGGGAAGTTGTAGTGCAAAAGGAAGCGTCGTTTGACTTCACCTTTCTCGAGATCGTCGATGAACTGCTCGTCTTCTTTAGTTCCGAGCGTGGTCGACACCAGCGCCTGAGTCTCGCCGCGTGTGAAAAGCGCTGAACCATGCACGCGCGGCAGCCAGCTCACTTCCGCCGTGATCGGACGGATTTCGGAGAACCGCCTTCCATCAGGACGACGACGTTTGTTGAGAATATCGTCGCGGAAGACCATCTCCTTGAGATTGTCGAAGATCAGTTTTGCCATGAGTCGTTGTTCGGGCTGATCTTCGGGATACGACTCCGCCACTTCCTTCTTCAGCGCATCAACCGCCGCATAACTTGCGCGCTTCTCCTGCGTGCTGGTATCGAGCGCCGCTCGTAGTCGCTCGGCGTACCTCTCGGTGATATCGCGCTGCATCTCTTCGTCTAACGCGGCAGGAATAACTTCGCGCTTCTGAATCTCGAGCGCTTTATAGAGTTCCTTCTGCCAACGGCAGAGCCGGTTGATCTCTTTGTGCGCGAGCATCAGAGCCTCGACCATGATCTCTTCCGAGGCTTCGTTAGCGCCGGCTTCAACCATCACGATCGCTTCTTCCGTGCCCGCCACAATCAAATTCAAACGCGACTCACGCACTTCGTCGTAAGTCGGATTAACAATGTAACGTCCTTCAATCAGCCCGATACGTACACCTGCAATGGGATTTAAAAAGGGTATGTCGGATAGATAGAGAGCACACGAAGCACCGGTTATAGCAATAACGTCAGGATTGTTGTCAGGATCGGCAGAGATGACGCTGGCAATAACTTGAGTTTCGTTTCTAAAACCTTCGGCGAAGAGTGGGCGGCAGGGGCGGTCAATAAGGCGGCTGGTCAGCACTTCCTTTTCATTCGGACGGCCTTCACGCCGGAAGTAGTTGCCGGGAATACGTCCGGCAGCATAGTTTGATTCACGATACTCGACCGTGAGGGGAAAGAAATCAACGCCCTCGCGCGGTGTTAGCGCGCTCACTGCGGCCACCAGCAACATCGTGTCGCCATAACGGATCACGACCGATCCGTCTGCCTGTTTGGCAACCTTGCCCGTTTCAACGGTCAAATCCCGGTCGCCGAGCCTGATTGATTCTTTGAGATATTTCTTTTCTGACATGTTCTATTCTCCTTGAACTAAACGCGCCTGCTACATAGTCAGGCCGCGAGCGTCGCCAGCCATGCTAGCGATCCTTTTGCGCTCGCTGTTTTTGGGCAAGTTAACTTGCTTTTCAGATCTTTGGGCGCCGCCACGTGATGCGGGGTAAGGCTTTCGCTGCTAAAAGAAAAGGCGGCAGAGCCTCTTGAACCGTGAAGCTCATGCCGCCTTATTGCTCGAAGCTTGGGCCGTGCACGTCTGCTTGTTCCAGTCAATCGCCGTCACGTTCGGCACTGCCACAAGCTCTTCGATAGACGCGGGCTTTAACTAACGGAGATTCGAAGACTCTCTCTTACTTATCTACAAATATAACTAACGGCGCAGACCTAAACGATTAACTACCTCATGGTAGCGTTCTATATCGGTGCGCTTTAAGTAATCCAACAAACTCCTACGTTGCGAGACCATTTTCAGCAGGCCGCGCCGCGAATGATTGTCTTTCTTGTGGGTCTTAAAATGCTCGGTCAGGTCGTTAATCCTTTTACTCAAAAGCGCGACCTGAACTTGTGGTGAACCGGTATCCGACTCATGCGTGCGGTATTCCGAAACTATCTGTTCCTTTGCTTGTTTTGCTAACGCCACTTGCTTGAATGGTCCTCCTCGACCGCAGTAACTCCGCCGTAAAAGCGGCAACCGCTAAACTTAAAAAGCAAGCTCAATGTAACATGAGCCGCAAAAAGGCACAAATGCAGCCGCGAAAACGCACAAAAGTGGTACTATCCCGCAAATGTCAAAAGCGAAAATCCTGATACTCGGAGGCGGGTTTGGAGGCATATTTACGGCCCTCGAGCTCGCCGGAGCCGCTGACGTAAGCCTCGTCACAGACGCCGACCACTTCCTGTTTACGCCGATGCTTTACGAGTACCTCAGCGGCGAGGTCGCCGCCTGGCACATCGCGCCGAGGTACGACGAACTGCTCGACGACAACGTCCATATCGTCCAGGGGACCGTGACCGGGGTCGATCTGAAGTCGCAGACTGTCGCGCTGGCGAACTCGCAAACACTCAACTACGACGTGCTCGTTCTCGCCGTCGGTGGTATCACCAACTACGTCGGCGTCGAAGGCGCGGAAGAGTTTTCACTCCCGTTTCGAAAACTGGAGCACGCGAACAACCTGCGGCGTCGGATGGTTGCCGCGCTCGACCGGATTCCACCTGAGACAGCGCCGCAGGACGTTCGCCGCGAGTTGACGTTTGCGGTGGTGGGCGCGGGCGCGAGCGGATGTGAGCTCTCGACCAAGATGGCTGATCTGCTCACCGACGCTTTCAAGCGCCGCGCGCTGCATGGTGAGCCGCGCGTGATCGTGATCGAGTTAGCTGACCGGGTCGTGCCGGGCATGGGTGATCAGATCCGTGCGTTCGTGGAAGAGGCGTTGCGGGAATCGCGCGTCGAGGTGCATACGGAGACGCGCGTCGTGAAAGTGACGCAGGACGAGCTCACGTTTGAGCACGAAGGCAGACAGGAGAATTTGAAGACTGCGGGAGTCGTGTGGACCGGCGGCGTGAAGATGAGTCCGGTCATAGAACAACTTGAAGCGGAGAAGAACAAGCGCGGTTTGCTTGTTGTTCAACCAACGTTGCAGTTATCACAACAGGTCAACGTTTTTGCGCTGGGTGACATTGCTGCTTATCCCGATGCGACGCCAACACTCGCGGGCACTGCGCAACTCGCGTTTCAGCAAGCGAGTCTCGCGGGACAAAACATCAAGGCTTATCTCGAAGGCAAAGAACTTCACACGAAGCACTTCGAAGAGCTCGGTGAAGCGTTGAGTTTGGGAACTGAAAGAGCCGCAGTGCTCACTGGCGGTAAAGCGTTTGGTGGAGCACTGGCGCGACAAGCGCGCTTCGCGTTGTACACGTCAAGATTGCCCACGTGGCATCATCGTCTGCGCGTCGGAGCGAGTTGGTTCTTCGAAGGCACGACACCACAGCCACTCCTGCCGCTCGGATTCGAGCGATAAGCTATCCACAGATTACGCAGATTACCAAACAGAATCTGTGTAATCTGTGGATGGTTTTTGGAACGCCAATTGTCTCCAGAAGGATCCATGGGCGCGACAAAGCTCAGAATCCTGCTGGTTGTTGTATTTCTCGTAATCTTGGCACTCGTTTCGATTGCGATCCGTTCTCGAACCACACCCGTCGTTCCCGCGATCGATCTTCCGCCTAATGCGCCGGTTGCTGTGGGTACACCATTGCCGCCACCGCCGCCAGTCTCTCCAACACCAGAAACTTCAAACTTCGTCGGCACAGCCGATCTCATCATCCCTGTCGCCGGAGTCAGACCGGAACAATTGATCGACACCTTCGACGCAGCGCGCTCCGAAGGCCGCGTACACGACGCCATCGACATTCCCGCTGCCGCCGAAACTCCCGTCCTTGCCGCTGCTGACGGCAAGATTCAGAAGCTCTTTCAAAGCGAACGCGGCGGCACGACGATCTATCAACTCAGCGCCGATCAGAAAATGATCTTCTACTACGCGCACCTCTCGCATTACGCCGATGGCCTCGCTGAAGGAAACCTCGTGAAGCAGGGGCAAGTGATCGCGTACGTTGGCGACACCGGAAATGCAGGCGCCGGCAATTACCATCTTCACTTCTCGATCGCGATCGTTACCGACCCGAAACGCTACTGGGAAGGAACGAACATCAACCCTTATCCGCTGCTACAGAACCGAGCGCGATAGCACCGCCATCGTTCGTAAATAATGCAGAAAACCTTGTAAAACACGGCCTTCGGGCTGGAACACCCGTTGCTCAATACCAGGCGGAAGACCAAGGTCAGAGGAGCCCTAAGAATGTATTCAACAAAGCGATTTTTGATTCTCATCGCAGTAATATGTTTGTTAGCAGGTTGCACGGCGGGGCCCGGCAACACAAACACTGCCACCGTTCAACCAACGCCTTCGCCAAGCGCATCGCCCTCGCCATCGCCCGCAACGCAAACTGCTTCGGTCCAGGTGACGTTGCCGTTACTCGATGCGTTGCTCACCGACGAGAAATTCGTGGGCCAATTGAAGAGCAAACTCAAAATCACTGACGATCAGGTCAACCAACTGAAGAAGGCATCGAGTGCGGAGATCGATCGTCTGCGCGATAGCAACGCCGAAGATACGGATGGCAACGCAACCGCCGCTCGCACACGCGCGTCGGAGCAGCTACACACGATCCTCGGTGATGAGAAATCAAAAGAACTTGCATCGCTGGTAACCGATTACTGGTCCAAAGGCGATGTTGCCGAGGGCTCTGAAGATAAGAATCAACCAAAGATGTCGGCTGGTCCAAATGCAGTTCCGACAGACACGCGCGTGGTGGTTAACATTCCCGCTTTCCGAATGGATATTTTCAAGGATGGCTCATTGGTCAAGTCGTACAAGGTTGGTATCGGGTATCCGCAATTCCCTTTGCCGATGGGACTGCGTAAAGCTAACCAGATAATTTTCAATCCAACGTGGACGCCACCCGATTCACCGTGGGTCGCGACGATGAAGAACGCTAAAGCGGGCGAAACTATCAAGGCCGGTGATAAAGATAATCCGCTTGGTCCAATCAAGATCCCAATCGGCTTGCCTTCACTGATTCACGGCGGCAAGGCTCCGTCCAGGATCGGAAAGTTTGCTTCGCATGGCTGCGTGGGTTTGACGACTCCGCAAGTGAAAGACTTCGCAGTGCAACTCGCTCGTGCTTCGAATACAACTGAGATAACGGAGCAGTCCATCGCGAATTACTTGAAAGACAAAGAGCGCACGCAAACTGTGAAACTCAATCAGACTGTTCCGGTCGAGCTGCGCTACGAGACGATCGTGTTGGAGGATGGAAAGCTGCACATTTACAAGGACGTTTACGCGCAGGACACGAACAATGAAGAGAACCTGCGGCAGGTGTTGTCGGCGCAGGGCGTGAAGCTCGAAGATCTTTCCGAGCAGCAAAGAACCGAGGTGCTCGACGCGTTGAATGCGATGTCGCTTAATCCAACGGCATCGCCTTCGCCGTCGCTATCCGCGTCACCCGAGAAGAAGACGGCGAAAACTAAAAAGCCCGCCAAGCCTCCGAACGAGATCGTCATCGATCTGAGCGGCGTCAGCGCACTGGCACAAAAAGGTTATCCTGCGCCAGTCAATTTGAGCCGCGGATAACACGGATTTCAGGAACGATTACGAAGTGAAGACATGGCAATCCGTTATTTCCGTGTCTATCTGTGGCCCGGCTTCGCCGTAGTAAGGTCGGCCGGTTTCGACCGCTTCGAAATACTCTTCGATACGATCCAAAACCTCTTCAACCGTGTGTGAGTGATAGATTGAGGTTCGAAACAGTGCGCCGCCCTGAAGCCCGCGCGTAAACTGTCCGGCTAACTGCTTCATGCGATTGATCGCAGGAGTCTCCGGCATGTCTTCGCGCAGCATGTCGAAGTACTCGTGCAGAATCGCGCGTTTGTCGGCGAGTGTCGGTTCGAAGATCGGGCGGCCGTGCATCGCATCTTCGATCTGCCGGAAGATCCACGGATTCGCCATCGCGCCACGTCCAATCAAAACTCCGTCGCAACCAGTCTCACGAAACTTCGCAAATGCACCTTCGATCGTTGTGACGTCACCACTACCCGACACCGGCACACGTACAGCTTCTTTAATTTGCCTGACGAGATCCCAGTTTGCCAGACCGCGATAACCCTGCTCTTTCGTGCGACCGTGCAGAGCGATGTGTTCTACACCGCAGTCTTCAGCGAGTTTCGCGGTGTCCACCGCGTTGATCGTGTGATCGTAAAAGCCGGCACGAATCTTCACCGTCAGGGGAATCGTGATCACTTTCTTGATCCCTTTGAGAATGTCCGCCAGACGATTGTGGTCCTTGAGCAAGCCCGATCCGCCGCCATGCTTCACGACTTTCGGCGCCGGGCAACCGCAGTTCACGTCGAGAATGTCGGCGCCAACTTCCTGCGCCATCTCCGCCGCCATGCACATGCGTTCCGGCTGACCGCCGAAGATCTGGACCGCGAATGGCCGCTCGTCTTCGTAGAAACGCATCTGCCGTTTCGATTTCGGATTGTTTCGCGTCAGTCCTTCTACGGAAATGAACTCCGAAACAGACAGGCCAACACCGCCACGCCGCTTCAACAAACGCCGGAAAGACACGTCAGTCACGCCCGCCATCGGCGAAAGGACCAGCGGCGGATTGATCTCGATGTCACGAATTTTGAACGGCTTGATTTCCGTCATGGTTTAATCGTAACGGGCGTTCCTACTGAAACCGCGTCGTACAACTCCTTAATGTCGTCATTCTCCAACGCGACGCAGCCCCATGTCCAATCGCTCTTCGCGCCGTGACCGTGAATGTAAATCAGGCCACCGAGTTTTGTGTACTGCGGCGGCGCAGTCTTCTTCCTAATCGCCTCGACGATCTCATCGCGCTGCGCTTTTGTGATCAACCCATCGCGCAGCCCGCGTTCGGCATCTTCGGCGTTCGGGTAGCTGATGCCGAGCGACAGATAATACGCGCTCTTGTTGTTTTTGACGAAGATGTAGAAGTCACCTTCGGGAGTCGCGCCATCGCCCTCGCGCTGCTTGTCGGCAACGGGACTGAATCCCAGTCCAGCACGATAAGTGCGCAGCAACGTCTGATCGGAATACAACTCGAGCTTGCGATCCTTCTTGTAAACAACTATGCGCGGTTTTTCGATTGGCGACACAAGCGCATTCTGCGGTCCCGCATAAACACAGATGGCGCAGATCAAACAAGAAATAATCTGCGCCATTCCGTGGAAATTTGCGTTAATCAATTAGGGCTTCTTGTTGTTGTTTTTCTTCTTGTCGCTCTTGTCGTCGCTCTTGGCTGCAACCGGAGCAGCGATCTTCAGCAACGGATCGACACCCGCTCGGTAAGCGTCAGTCACCTTGATGAACGCTTCGTTGCGCAGCGTCTGCAAATACGTTTCGCGTTCTTTCGGCTGGCGCTCGACCAACATCGCTTCACGAACACGATTGTCGTTGAAGGTCGGCGTATTTCCAGCCGGCGTGCGTTGATCGACGCGAATAATCTGGTAACCATCCTGCAACTTAATCGGATCGGTTACGCCACCGGGTTTCACATCTTTCAAAGCTCCGAGCAGATCCTCGCGCAAGCTCGGCACGTCAAACTCACCGACTTCACCAAAATCTTTTGGAGCGGTGCGTTCGCCATTCTTCTCGCGCTCGGAATTAGCGGCGGCAATCGCCTTGAATTCAGCGCCGGCGCGAAGCTGTGTGACGAGTTCCATCGCTCGCGCCTTGACTGCCGCATCGTCTTTGCCGGTTGAAGACAGATAGATCTCGGAAAGCTTCACCGTCTCAGGTTTGCGAAACTTATCGGGATGCGCGTCAAAGTACTTCTTCACTTCATCAGGCGAGAAACCCAGGTAGACTTTGCGATCGACTTCCTGCTGCATCACCGCCTGCTTCATCATCTCTGAACGCATGGTGCGGCGAATGTCTTCAGGATTGAGATTACTCTGCCGCATTGCTTCGTAGAGCTTTTCCATCGAAGTGATGCCCTGATCGTTCGCGATCTGCAACATGCGGCGGTTCACTTCGGCTTCGATATCGTTCGAGAGGTCAAGCTCCTTGCCTTTCTGCAACAGCAGCATCTCGTTGATCAGCGTCGCAATCAGCTCCGGCTGATGCTTGGCGACTTCGTCCATCGCCTGCTGTTCAGTCATGCCGCTCTGTTTCAGCGCGTCGATGCGTTCCCTGGTCTCGCGCTTCAACATCGAGAGCGTGATCACCTCGTCGTTGACCTGTGCGATCACCTCGTCGACGACCTGCATCTCGCCTTCCTGAGCGAAGGCGCTCATGGCCGAGAACGCAATAAGCAGCGCAGCTAATGGTGCAAGATATTTAAATTTCACAATTACTCCTCTAATCGAACTTTGTGCTTTGTTCTTTGTACTTGGGCCTTGGTACCAAGCACAAAGTACTAAGGACTTAAGCACCAAGCTCGGAATTCTAATCGCTGGCACGAAGCTGGAGCAACACGTCGCGGGCTACGTCGAGCACGTTGTCCTGCTGATCGTCACTCAAAACCAACCGTAAAACACCGTTTGGCGTGAAGACCGCTCCCTCGTGTTTCGTGACGTAATCCCCAAGCTTTTCGGGCGAAATCAGCGCCTTTTCACTGAATTTAACCGCCACTCCATCGGGCGTCTTGTCAATCGAAAGTATCCCCAGCTCTTCCGATAACTTCCGCAAACGAGCGTACGCAAAAAGCCTGTCGACCGACTCCGGAATGCGCCCGTAACGATCTTCCGTCTCTGTCCGAATGCTGGTTAGCGTCGATTCGTCGCGTGCCGATGAAACACGTTTGTACGTTCGCAGTCGCTGACCCATGTCGGAGATGTACTCCTCGGGAATCGCGACATCAACACCAAGATTCAACGTGACACTCGTCTCATCCTCAACTTCTTCGCCGCGCAGCTCAGCCACGGTGCGTTCTAGCATTTGCGTATACAGGTCAAAACCGAGCGCCTCCATGTGCCCCGATTGCTCGCCGCCCAAAAGATTGCCCGCACCGCGCAGTTCGAGGTCGAGGGCCGCGATACGAAACCCGGCTCCCAAATCGGAAAACTCGCGAATTGCTGCTAAACGGCGTCGGGCAATGGGTGAAAGCTCCTGTTCGCTCGGAATCAGCAGGTAAGCATATGCCCTGCGACTCGAGCGCCCCACACGCCCGCGTAACTGATAAAGCTGAGAAAGACCGTAGTGATCGGCGCGATTTATGATGATGGTGTTGGCGCGGGGGATGTCTATCCCGTTCTCGATGATGGTGGTTGCAACCAAAACATCGTATTTGTGATCGATGAAATCGAGCATCACTTTTTCCATCTCTTTCTCGTTCATCTGACCGTGGCCCACGGCCAGCCGCGCCTGCGGCACCAGACGATGAACGAGCGCCGCAACCGTGTCGATCGTCTCAACGCGATTGTGAATGAAGAACACCTGGCCACCGCGCGACAGTTCGAGATCGATTGCCGACTTAATGACACTCTCCGAAAACTGCACGACCTGCGTTTGAATCGCTAGCCGGTCGCGAGGCGGCGTCTCTATCAGCGACATGTCACGCATGCCGCTGAGCGACATGTTGAGCGTGCGCGGAATGGGCGTCGCTGAAAGTGTCAGCACGTCCACGCGCTTCTTCAAGTGCTTGAGTCGCTCTTTGTGCGCGACGCCGAAACGCTGTTCTTCGTCAACTACTACGAGTCCGAGATCTTTGAACTGTACGTCTTTCGAAAGAATGCGATGCGTACCGATGATGACGTCGACTTCGCCCGTCTCGACTTTCTTCACTACTTCCTTCTGCTCTTTTGACGAACGAAACCGCGACAACAACTCAACCTTCACTGGAAACGGTGCGAAGCGCGAGCGAAACGTGTCGTAGTGTTGATAAGCGAGCACCGTCGTCGGCGTGAGGATCGCGGCCTGTTTACCTTCCATCACTGACTTGAACGCCGCGCGCATCGCGACTTCCGTTTTGCCATAACCAACATCGCCGCACAGCAGACGGTCCATCGGCACCGGCTCTTCCATGTCGTGCTTCACATCTTCGATCGCGGTCTCCTGATCGGGAGTCAGCACAAATGGAAAGCCGTCTTCAAACTCCTGTTGCCACGGCGTGTCAGCCGCAAATGCGTAACCGCCGACGAGTTTTCGTTCCGCATAAAGACGAAGGAGTTCATCAGCCATGTCGCGCATCGCGCGTTTGGCTTTTGCTTTCGTCTTTTGCCAGCCGAGACCGCCGAGTCGATCGAGTTGTGGTTGATGACCTTCCGCACTCGAGTAACGTTGGACCAGGTCGAGACGTTCGACGGGAACGTAGAGCTTGGCTTCGTCGGCGTAGAAGAGCAGCATGAACTCGCCGGTGCGTGGTCCAAGATCGAGCGTCTGCAAGCCACCGAAGCGCGCGACGCCGTGATCGATGTGGACCACGTAATCATCGGGCTTCAGATCGCGAAAGTCAGACAGGAAGGCTGCCGCTTTCGACTTCCGCCTGCGTTTCTCAGTTCGTTGAGTTCGCTCGGCGCCTGCGGGTTGTCGCTCGACTGCGTCTGTAGCTTCGTCGAATACGTCTGTTTCGACGTGAACAATCAGGCGTGAGTGGGGCAGTTCGAAACCGCCGCTGAGACGACCGACAGTCACGACTACCGGTCGAAAACTCGTGTCGTCTGAAGTTTCACTGGTAAACGCGAGACGAGTTTGGATGTTGTATTCGTTGAGAATCTCGACGATGCGTTCGGCGACACCGAGGCTCGGCATCACGAAGAGCGTCGTCTTTGCTTCCTCGAGCGAACGATTCACTTCAGCGACGAGGTCGGTGATGCGGCCGTGATAACGGAGCGTTGATTGCACCAGCCATTCGACTTCCAACGCGCTCTCGACTGCCGGAAAGAGAAACACTGGTTGCCGAGTTCCGCGCGCGCGGCCGAGTTGCACCTGGGGTGCTTCAGCTTCGAGTGCGAGATCGAGATCCAGTTCGGCCGCGGCGCGTCCGAGCGTGCGCAACTCGATTCGTTGTCGCATCGGAATCTGCTGGCGTAGCTCTTCAGCAGTGAGAAACAATTCTTCCGGTGTGAGCGCGATGTCGTCAGCTTGATCGATCTCGCGATAACGATCGGACAAACGCTCGTAGAATTCACTCAAGTACGACTCGACACCCGCGGGCTCATCGACAATCAACACTGCATCGCCGAGATGTTCGAAGATGTTTGAGTTGGAATTCATCACGATCGGGATCAACCATTCCCAACCCTGGAATGCTTCTCCTTCGTCGGCGAACGCGGTGCGATCGCGCAACGAACGCGCGAACCGCGGGTCGCTCCAGCGTTCGCGCGCTGCTTCACTCCAAAGCTGAAAATCAACCGCATTGATCGCGAACTCGTGCATCGGCGGCACGCCGACCACCTTTAGTTGACTGGTCGAGAGTTGGTTTTCGGGATCGAACTCACGCAGCGAATCGATCGTGTCGCCGAAGAATTCGAGCCGCACCGGCGCTTCTCTTCCCGGCGGCCACACGTCGACGATGCCGCCACGCATCGAGAACTCGCCGACTGCGCCAACCGGATCTTCGCGGACGTAACCAGTGGCCATCAGTTTTTCGACGAGTACTTCGGGCGAGTAATCTTCGTCTCGTCTCAACACAGCGCCGTTTTGCGCGATCGCCGCGGGACTGATGGTCTTGCGTGCGAGTGCGCGCGCGGTCAGCAGAACGAAACTCGGCGAACGTTGTTGTAATTGCCAGAGCGCGAGCGCGCGGCGTTCGAGTGTTTGCGGGTGTGGCGAGATGCCGGCATAAGGATCTGTTTCCGATGCGGGCAGCACGAGAATGTCGCCGGTCGCACTTTCTTTTCCGTGCAGAGCGCAGTACCAGAAGTGCAGATCGCGTTCCCACGGTTCGAGATCGCGAGTAGTTTGTGAGACGACGGCGAACGTCTTTCCACTATCGCGCTGCAATGTCGCAACTGCCAACGCGCGCGACGAGCCCGCAACCAACCCACTGATTGAGATCACACGTGCGCCGGCGCGGAGTTGATCGAGCAGCTTGCGGTATTCAGTTGTCTCAGTTACTAATCCGAAATTCATCCGTCTAAATCTGTATTCTTAATACGTTCGATCAACGATGTCGTCGAAGCGCCTTCGACAAAAGGCAACGAGATTACTTTGCCGCCAGCGGCTTCGACTTCTTCGCGCCCATGAATTTGATCGAGTCCGTAATCGCCGCCTTTTACGAGTACGTCGGGCAAGAGTCGCGCGATCAAACTGCGTGGCGAGACGTCGTCAAAAACAGTTACGTAGTCCACCTGACGCAACGCCGCGAGTATCTCGGCTCGCTCTGCTTCGTTGAAAACCGGACGATCTGGTCCCTTCAACTCACGGACCGAACGATCGCTGTTTATCGCCACCAGCAGAACGTCGCCAAGCTCGCGCGCCTCCGCCAAATAACGCACGTGCCCGACGTGCAACAGATCAAAAACGCCATTCGTAAAAACGAGCCGACGGCCGGCGGCGCGCAGACTTTTGCGCTCCCCGAGCATCTTCTCCGGGCTAAAAATTTTCGTTAACACTACGATAAGATTACAGGATTACAGGATGTCTGTATAATCGCCACTTTTATGTCTATACCGTTTATCGAAGAGAATGACCAAACGATCGCGCGGCGCGAGCATCTCGATGCGTTGCGCGAACTCGTGGGCAACGTTTACCCCAACAAGTTCGAGCGCAGCGAGATTGTCGAAGCGGGCAAAGAAGACACGATCACTGCGGTCGTCGAGAAGTTTCGTGACTTCGAACCCAAAGAAGAACTGAACCAGTTTGCCGTCCGGCTTGCAGGACGCCTCGCGACGCCGCCGCGCGTGATGGGTAAAGCAGCGTTCGTACACCTCTCAGACGGCGTTTCTCAGTTACAGATCTACGTCCGTAAAGCTGACGTGGTTGGCGTGCGCAACGACGCTCAGGGAGGCGAAGCTGACGGTTGGGCAATGTTTCAGTTGTTGGACCATGGCGACTTCATCGGCGTCGAAGGTTACTTGTTTGTAACGAAAACCGGAGAGCTTTCGATCCACGTGCAGAAGATGCAGTTTTTGTCGAAGGCACTGCTACCGCTGCCTGATAAGATGCACGGCATTCACGATCCTGAGATCCGGCAACGCCAGCGTTACGTCGACCTGATTGCGGGCAGTCTCAAGCACGAGCAGGACGAGTCGCTCACGGCGCGCGAGGTTTTTGAACGGCGTGCGACGGCAGTGAAAGAGATGCGTCGCATTCTCGAAGATCATGGCTACGTCGAGGTCGAAACGCCGATGCTGACGCCGCTCGCAACCGGCGCTGCGGCACGTCCATTCAGGACTCATCACAACGCGCTCGACATCGATCTCTACGCGCGCATCGCGCCTGAGTTGTACTTGAAGCGACTGCTGGTCGGTGGTTTTGAGAAGGTGTTCGAGCTCAATCGCAACTTCCGCAACGAAGGCATCTCAACGCGTCACAATCCTGAGTTCACGATGCTCGAGTTTTACTGGGCCTACGCCGACGTGAACCAGATGATGGATTTCTGCGAGCAGATGCTGCAGGCAGTGGTGTTCACGGTGTTGGGCCACACGCACGTGAAGTTTGGCGAGCACAGCATAGATTTTGGACAACCATTTCGGCGTCTCGGGATGGAGGAGAGTCTTTCAGGGATTGTCGAGCCGCATCAGATCACGAACGATAAGGTTGTGACGCTGTTTGAAGAGCACGTCGAAAGCGGTTTGATTCAACCCGTGTTCGTTACTGACTTTCCGAAACCGATTTCGCCGCTCTCGAAGGCGTCGCCCGCGAATCCGCACGTGGCGGAACGTTTCGAGCTGTACATCGCGAGCATGGAGATCGCAAACGGGTTCTCTGAGCTGAACGATCCGGAGGAGCAATACGAGCGTTTCCGCGATCAGGTTAAGCAGCGAGAGCGAGGCGATGAAGAGGCGATGTTGATGGATGAGGATTATATCCGCGCGCTGTCGTACGGCATGCCGCCGGCAGCGGGCATCGGCATCGGGATCGATCGTCTGGTGATGCTGTTAACCAACAAACAATCGATCCGCGACGTGATCCTGTTTCCGCATATGAGGCCGAAAGAGTAGCCGCGGATAACACGGAAATAAATCCGGATTTTCCGTGTTATCCGTGGCTATTTTTGTGCTCGTCTATTTAGCGGGTGTTTCCTGGTGTGACGCCGCGAGCCACTTTCCGCCTCGCATCACATACGCGCTGCTGGCCCACACGGCTGCCGGGACTGGCTGCCCGCCACACGTCGCGTCCTGCGTAGACTTGTACGTCATGAGTGCGGCGCTGCTGTTGAGAAACGTCACCTTAATATCACTCATCTCGTACGACTTCACTTCACAAGCCAGGCTCTCGAGATCTTTGATCGCGGTGGTCTTGTTCGCCGTACCCATGTCGCCAATCATGATGCTGTCGGCCGAGAGATTAGCTTTGAACGGCTTCATGTCCTTGTTCTTCCAGGCTTCCCAAAGTTTTTTCTCGGTGGCGATGATGATGCGTTGGCTTTGCGCCCTGCTCATCGCGGGCTTCGGCGCGGGTGATGGAGACGGTGTTGATTCCTGGGCGTAAGCGAGTGATGTAAAGAAGAGTGTCAGAACGATGACCAGAGGGAGTCGCTTAGTCATAGTTGTAACTCCTGGACCGGGGATGTTGGAGCGGACGTATTAAATCACGGCTTACTGTTGTTTTGCAGCCTTGGTCCGTAGTTCCGCGAGGCGTTCGTCGGACCAGGCAGGCTTCTCGCCCTGTTTCTCCATCATTGTGCAGTACTGTTCCATCGCGACGAGCGAGCCTTTGTAGTCGCCGAGTTTCTCGCGCACACGAGTGACGTCGAGCAGGAATTGAGGATTGCTGGGCGCTGCCTTTACGAACGCCGCTTCGGCCAGTTTCATGTCACCTTTCAACTCGTACACACGAGCGAGGTGATAGTAGCTAATCGGATAACGAGCGCCGTCGCGCGTCGAAACTGCGAGCAGATTATTGATCGCTTCGTCGTAGCGTTTGAGATTGAGTAACGCATAACTCAACTCGAGATTCGCGGGAGGAAAGTAACCACCCTGGCGGCTCAACACACGCTGAAAGTTCTCCACCGCTTCCGTCATCTTCCCACGCTCAGACGCGTTGCGAGCGCGTTGTAAATAATCAAAGGTTGACTGATCGAGCGTGAGCACTTTCGGAGCAGGCGCCCCAGATGAAATGGCTGGAGTAGATGACTTCCGTGTGACCGCTGCTGGTTCGGGTCGGCTGCTCGGTTTAGGTTGTGGCGTGACTACGATTGTTTCTTCGGTTCCGAGACGAGCCAGCGCCTCGGCCGCAGCATCGTGTTTCGGATTGACTGCCAACGCCCGGCGCCATTCACGCGCTGCGAGATCTTGTTGACCCCGTGCAGCATAAACGCGGCCGAGATTGTAGCTGGCTTCGGCGTAGCGAAAACTCTCGATCTTCAGTGCAGACAACAACGCATCGTAGGCTTCATCCCAACGTCCCGCACGCAAGAGCACGACGCCGAGGTTGTTGTACGCGCGCGAGTAGCGGCCGTTGCGCTGTTCGATGGCGGTGTTGTAAGCCGCGATTGCTGCTTGCGAATCGCCGAGACGAGCGAACGTGTTACCCAGGTTGTAAAAACCGATCGGATCGAACTCGGTTGAGTTGGCGATCGCGTTCAACTCTTTCAGAGCTTCCGGTTTGTGGCCCGTGGTCAACAGCAGGTCAGCGAGCTTCAGTCGCAACTGATTACGCTCCGATGCGTTCGCCGCTGCTTCGATCTGATTGCGCAAACTCGTAACCGGATCGGGTGTGTTGACGACGTCTTTCTCGACCGCGCGTTTAGGCGCCGGAGTTGGCGTCTTCGCCGGCACCGGCGTCGGTGCCGGCGTCGGCGTTTGAGCGGACGTGAACGTTGCTATCGAGATAAGAGCCAAAAGGAGGATTATGATCTTCATATTGGAAAACTCTTTTCTATTCTTTACTTGCTGAGACCTCGCTGCGAAGATACGCGACGACCGTGCCGCCAAAGCCTACGGCCCACCCACGATTTCGATTCCTAAAGAAAACCCGCTCCAGCGGATGCTCCGTGCCACTGCGTTCAGTCGTCCAATGCTCGCCGCCGTCGCTGGTGTGAATAATTGTTCCTTCGGCGCCTACGGCCCAACCTTCGAGTGCGTCAACAAACTTCACGTCGAATAGATCGACATCGACTGTTGATTCCTGTCGCTGCCAGGTGCGACCGCCGTTCGTTGTTCGATAAACGCTGCCGCCGCTGCCGACAGCCCAACCCTTTCGATTATCGACAAACGACGTCGCAGTAAACCGAACCGACTTTTCAACCTGTGGCAACGTTGACTGGTACCACGTCTCGCCGCCGTCTGACGTTTGAATGATCGTCGCGCCCGCGCCGACGAGCCAACCGCGATCACCGTCGACAAACATTCCGCCGAGCAGTAAGTGTCGCGTGGGTGAGCGCAACTTGGTCCATGTATCACCTGAGTCGCGCGTGGTGTAAATCGAACCCGCCTCACCGAAAGTCCAACCGCGACCATTGCGAGCGAAGATTGCGCGAACAAGAATCGCGTCCACGTCGAAGCCTTTGATCTCGATGCGTTTCCATTTCTCGCCGCCATCAGTAGTTTTCATCAGGTAAGCGCGCGGCTCGTCTTTGGTCTTGAGCTGATAGACATTGACTTCGCAAACGAGCCAGCCGTTGTTTTCGTCAGTGAAAAAGATGTCGCGCACGACGTCGCTGGTCGGAGACCCGTGCGATTTCCAGGTGTTACCGCCATCGAGGGTTTGTAGCACTGTGCCTTTGCTGCCGACGGCCCAACCTTTGTTTTGATCGATAAAGAAGACTGAGTGCAACCACGCCATCGTTCCCGCAGGCTGCCGCGCCCAACTTCCGCCTTGCGCAAACGCAGGAAGTGCAACCAACAACAAAACCAAAATTGATTTGGGCGCTGTGTGCATGATTGCAGGGGCGGCCCTCCGTGGCCGCCCTCCGTTGAAATGAGGCGAAGAAGTTACGGAATCGGGGCGCCGAAGATTCGAGCGAAACTCATGATTGGCGAGAAGCCCATGATGGTCTGCAGCGTCTTGAGTTTGTTTCCCGGCACTACGATCTGATCTCCGGGCACGAGATATACGTTATCAGCCGCTTTGCCCTTGTAAATCGAATCGAGGTTCACCGGAATCTGTGCGAGCACGCCGGTTGACTGCCGTCGCAACACAACGATTTTGCTCTTGCTGCCCGTATTCAAAACTCCACCCGCTTCCGCAATCGCTTCTGAAACCGTCATGCGATGGCTCATCAGGCGAATGCCCGGCTGGCCCACGTCGCCAATCACGCTATACCGGTACGACGACGCTTTTTCGAGCGACACGGTAACCTGTGGATCGATGATGTACTCGTCGTATTTCTTCTTGATGATCTCGGCCACTTCATCAACTGTTTTGCCGTTGACGAAAACACCGCCCGGTATCAACGAAAGAGAGACGCGACCGCTGGGCGGAACAATGATGGCCTTGCGCGAGTAGCGATCCTGGTTGAACACGTCTACCGAAATCACGTCCTCGGGTCCCAGCCGGTAAGTGCTGAAGAAGTTGTTATAGAAAGGGTTGACGGCTGCTTCTTCTGACATCTGTTCCTGCCGGTTCGCTTGCATCTCGTCAGAAACATCTGAAGGCGTGCGCGCGGTATCGTCAGGCTCGAGCCTGTCGGTCTGGACCGGCTTTTTCGGATCCTTCTGGCCGCTTGTGGTTGTTCGCGGTCGTGCTTTTTGCGGATCGTTTTGCGTTTGAGCCGCGATGTTTACTGTTAACGCGATCAGTGTCAGCGTCACAAGCACCAGTTGTCTTCTAATCATTTCCAACCTCCCAACCCGAACGTTATTGGGCGCCCCGCCCAAACAGAATTATTTTGACCGTCTCAAAGAGAATGACTGCATCCATAATCAAACTCTGATTCTTGATATAGAAAAGGTCGTACTGAAGTTTCTGACGAGCATCTTCGATCGAGGCGCCGTAGGGATACTTGATTTGTGCCCAACCCGTTAAGCCCGGCGCGATCAAATGCCGTTGCTCGTAAAACGGAATCTCCTCAGCCAGTTGGGCCACGAAATGAGGTCGCTCCGGACGTGGACCAACGAAACTCATCTCACCTTTCAAGATGTTCCAGAACTGCGGAATTTCGTCTACGCGTATCTTGCGGATGACGCGACCAACACGTGTCGTGCGAGAGTCGCGCTTGCTGGCCCAAACCGGTCCATCCTGTTCGGCGTCAACTCTCATCGAGCGAAACTTCGTCAATACAAACGTGCGGCCGTTCTTCCCTATTCGTTCCTGTTTGTAAAAGACTGGTCCACGCGACTCGAGTTTAACCAACGCAGCCGTTACGAGAACGATTGGCAGCGAAAGAATTGCGCCAATCAACGCTACGAGCCAGTGTACCGCGGTACGCGTAAACTCCGAGAGCTTTGCTTGTCGTCCGCGACCAGTGAAGATCAGCCACGACGGGCGCAGCATATTCAGCGAAACGCGTCCGGTGATGCGCTCGTAGAACGATGCGCCTTCTTCGATCGTCACCTGGCCGGCCAAACTCAACTGCAGCAGTTTGCTTGTCGGCAACTGCCCGCGGCGTTCGCCCATCGCAACGATGATGCGATCGATGTTCTCGCGTTTGACGATGTCGTCGAGATCGTCCGTCAGGCCGATCACCCGCGGATTGATTAAACTCTTGCCCAGCAGTTCCGCATCCGTGCCGACAAAGCCGACGATGCGATAACCCGCGTCGGGCCGGCTGAGCACTTCGCGCGCCATCTCAACGGCCAGATTTCCTGAGCCTACGATTAAAATGCGTTCACCAAAATCGGGATGGCCCAGAAACCAGTGAATCGAAACTCGCCACGAAACCATCAGTCCCAACGCGAGCGGCAACGCGATTAGCGAAATGCCGCGGCCGAACTTCAAGTCGGGAAACACGTAAAACGCAAACGCGAGCGCGATCCACGCAAGGCCGAGAGCCTGGACCAGCCGCAGAACCAGCTCGCGCCGATCGTGCATGACCAGGAAGTCGTACAAGTCGAAAAGGTAGAAGGTGGCAAGGCAAAAGAAACCGGCAACAGCGGCTTTCCAGTATCCATTCTTTTCGATTAGTTCATGCGCAGCGCCTTCGGAGCCGACACGCAGGTAGACGGCAGCGATGATCGCGCCGTAGACGAGGACCGCCTCGGCGATGATCAGCAATACAGTTCGTCCGTTGAGACGCAGGACTCTCAATTGACGATCGCTACCTCCTCTTCAATTCTTCCTGACGGAGGAACCGGTGGCATCTCCGTTGTCTTTCGTTCACGGTTGTAATAGCGGTGTTGGTAGTAGTATGACGACTCGTCCGGTTGCTCGTCGGTGCGGTTGAGCACCACTCCCAACAGTCGCTCCTTCGGCATTTGCTCCAGCAATTTGTCAACAGCCGAATAGCGAGTCTTACCAGCGCGCACGACCAGCAAACCACCATCAGCACGCGAGATCAAAACGTTTGCATCAGTAAAGATTCCGAGTGGCGGAGCGTCGATGATGATGTAGTCGAACATGCGACGTACTTCAGTCAACAGACGCGCGTAGTTTGGTCCGGAAAGTAATTCGGCGACGTCGTCTCGCGGCTTTCCGCCGGGCAACAGGTAAAGACCGGAAGGCTCGAGGCGAACGATTGCGTCTTCGAGTCGAAGCTGTCCGCCAAGAACTTCCGAGAGTCCGACTTTCGCATCAATGCCGAGATAGTCAGTGGCGCAGGGACGGCGCAGGTCGCTATCGATCACGAGTGCGCGCACGCCTTCAGTTTGGGCCAAGAGCCAGGCGAGGTTGAGTGCCGTCAGTGTCTTGCCTTCAGCGACACCCGCGCTGGTGATGACGATGGCGCGCATTTCCAGGCGCTCGCCGGCCTCGAGAATTCTCGTGCGCAACGAACGAAACTGTTCGGTGTAAGCGGAGCGAGGCTGGCTCACCACAACCAAGTGAGGCTCGACGCGCGACGGGGAGACATCGTAGGTGATGAATCCGCCGGCGCGCGTCGCCTCGGCAGCGCCCAAAGTTGCCCCAGCATCACGCGAAGCAATTCCGCCGGGGAGTGCCGACCCGCCGGGTACATCCGCAGTGTGCGCAGTGGACGCTGAACTCTGCACCGTCTTTGTATGAGCGGACATGATCGTGGAACCACTCAACAACTCTTCCTCGATCTGATCCGCGGATGGCAATCCGGCGACGACCGGACTGTCATTACGGTGCTCTGATTTTGGTGTTGCCTTGGCAGCGCTACCATTATCGGTGGCGCTGTGTTTTCTCATGGCATCAAAAACTCTTCCCATCGTTTCACCTCATATTGGTGCTTTGTATTTTGTTCTTTGTTCTTTGTCCTTGGTTTTGCAAAGAACAAAGATCCAAGCACAAAGACTTCTTAATCCGTGTCACCGGTTGTCTTTCCCGCGTTCCACAACTCGGCGCGTCCGGTTGAAGTAAAAATTCGTGCCGGTTCCGCGCGTTCCTCGCCTGACGGCATGCGTCGTTCGGCGCGCGGCAGCATGTCAAACGTGTCGGCCACGTCTTCAATGATCGAGCGGCCGATGGTTGTATCGCCCGCGGCGTAACCCGCGAGAAGCGCGTTGTCGCAAAGGTTGTTGATGTTTCGCGGAATGCCGTCCGAACAACGAAAGATGTAATCGACCGATTCAGGTGTGAAGATATCGGTGCGCTCCGCACCAGCCACCAGCAAACGTGAAGTGATGTAACGGTCAGTCTCTTCAACATTCGGCAGCGGCTTGATAACGCAACGCAGCGCGATGCGTTGTTTCAACTGGCGCAGGTCCGGATTGTTCAAAACTTCTCGTAACTCCGGTTGACCCGTCAGAACGATCTGTAACTGCTTCGCCGTGTTCGACTCAAAATTCGAGAGCAGCCGGATCTCTTCGAGTACGTGCGGCGACAAGCCCTGTGCTTCGTCGACGATCAGCACCGTGCGCAATCCACGCGAGTGACGCGACTCCAACGCTCGTCCGAGTTCGAGCAACAACTCCGACTTCGTTTCCCATTTCTGAACGTCGAGCAATGTCGAAACGTGCTGGTAAAACTCCGGGACAGACAAGCGTGGATTGAAGATGTAAGCAACCAGCACCGTGCGATCGAGACGTTCCATCATCCAGCGCAGGATCGTCGTTTTGCCGGTGCCCACTTCGCCCGTCACCACCACCAGTCCCTTGCCGCTTTCAATGCCGTAATGAAGATTGGCCATCACTTCCGTGTGCGACGGAGTGAAGTAAATGAAACGCGGGTCGGGAGTCAGCGCGAATGGCAACTCTTTCAGACCGTAAAATTCAGCGTACACTCTCTTGGACCTCCAATATTACGAACGACTCGATGCCTGCATGAGGAATTCGAAAATGTGCGTGAGCTTCAGCGCCAGCGCCAGGATCGGAATACTCACCATCGTCGCTGCGACACCAGCCGCCAGTAACAACTTGCGACGGCGCGGGACAACACGCGCTTCATGCGGCGTTAAAAGCTCGGGCACGGCGAGAAGTACAGGCAAGCCAGTGTAGTGTCGAGCATCTTCGGAGTTTTGAATCGTCAGCAGGCGCGGGCCCTCGAAGATTCCAATGAGTAACAGTCCCAGACCAAGACCGGCCGCGAGTCCTACGCTCGAGAGCAACAAACGCTTTGGAGCAACTGGTTGCGACGGGAAGTTCGCAGCGTCGATTACGGTGATTCCCTCGCCTTGTCGCTGCGTCGCCGCTTCCTTGCCCAATGTGATTCGCTGCTGTTGTTGCATGAGTTGGTCGAGGGCGGCTTTCTTGGTCTGATAATCGCGTTCGATGGCGCCCAGTTCGACTTCCACTCCGGGAACACTATTAATGCGCTCCACCAGCGACGCGATCGACTTTTCATTTTGGGCTAGCAAATTCTGCTGGCGGGTGATCTCGCTTTCGGCGAGCTTGATTTCCTGCTCAATGGCGCCAATGCCCACGTTCGGTCGTTTGGCGAGTTTCTCCTGTTTCTCCTTGATCTTGTCTTTCCATTCGGCAATCTGCTGGTCCATGTCATGCTGGACCTGGTCGATCTCTTTTTGTTTTGCGATCACGTCGGGGTGCTTGTCTCGCAACTCCTGCTTCATGCGCGTCAGCTCACCTTCGAGCTGAGCTTTGCGGGCAACAAGATTGGCCCATCCGGTGGTTGTTTTTGGGTCGGTAGTATTTGTGGATACGTCCTCAATAAGGTTTTCATTCTGCTGCTTGATCAGAACCAACTGGTTAGCAGCGGCGGAGCGCCTGTCCTGTAGCCGCCCGATTTCCGCCATCAGTGCCTTCTGTTCCTCGCGCAGTCCGCCGAGCTGGGTGAACAGCGAGGTCGCTTCAGTCGGCAGATTACCGACATGGGAGCTCATGAAATCGAGGCGTTGTTTATCGACAGCATTGAGGGCCTCCTGGGCCTGGCTTACCTGGCTATCGATAAAGGCTTTGGCGGATGTGTTTGAGTTCACAAGCTCTCTGGTCTGAACATCAGTGTACATACTTGCCAGTTCGGCGGTGATGGTCTGAGCGAGCTTTGGATCGCGATATCTATAGGCAATGATAAAACCATTGGTGATGTCATTGCGGCTGGTGTTTACCTCGACCCGGATGTCCTTACGAATCTTATCGATAACGCTTTCCATCGGCTCGCCACGCATTCGTTCTACCTTGTACAACTCGTACTTTTGGACCAGTGGCTCAAGTTGACTACGGCTCGTTACAACCTGCGCAATACTCGCCAACTGTCGCGTTATGCTGTCCTCGGTGACCGTCGGGACAACCGAATTAGGCAGGTTCGAAGGCCTGACGACGATGAGCGTCGTTGACTCGTAGACATCGGGAAGACGATAGACCACGTATACAACAGCGGCCGTGACGGCAATCATCGGCAGAATCAACATCCATTTCCGCCGCCGCAGGATCTTTAAGTATTCACTCGGTCTTCGTTGTCTGAACTCAGCACTCATAACGCACTCCTATTCATTGAACCTGTTTCTTAGAGCGAAGCTAACGCTTTCTTCGCTTCTTCGACGTCTGCAAAAGGAGACTTGTCGGACAGTCTGATCGCGGTTTCGAGCTGGCGCCGCGCTTCTCCCTTGTCTCCCTGTACTTTCAGTGCCATTCCGAGATGGAAGTGATAGGTGGCGCTCGGCGAGCCATTCGATTTACGAGCATCTGCCTCGTTAAGGGACACAGCCTGGCGTAGTTGCTCGACCGCGGCGGAGTTAAGGTTCTTCTTGTAGTAAACCCATCCGAGCGTGTCGACAAATCCGGCCACCCCTGGGTTCCTTTGCACGACTCCCTGGGCCAATCTCACCGCTTCATCGAGATTGCCTTTTCCAGTCACTGCGTAAAGCCAGGCGAGATTGTTAGCGGCAATGATTGAGTTCGGCTCCTTTTCCAACGCTTTGCGGTAATTGTCGGCGGCAGCATCGTAGTTCTTTCTCTGATCCTCGAGCATTCCGATCATCGTGTAAGCCGTCGCATTCTCAGGACGTCGAGCGACGACTTTCTGGAATTCGGCGATCGCGCGGTCTTCCTGTTTGGTGTTGATGTAAAGCGAAGCCAGCGAGTAGTAAGCCGCCAGGTAATTCGGATCCAGCTCGAGTGCTTTATTCAACTCCGCTTCCGCACTCTGTGAATTACGCTGAGCGCCATACGCCAGGGCCTTCAGATAGTGCAGCGAAGCATTGTTGGGATACGCGGCGAGGGCCTGATCGAGCCGAGCGTGGGCTTTGTCGAACTCCTGTGTCCTCGCGTAGATATTGAGAAGACCATTAAGTGCATCGGGATTGGTGGGGTCAATTTTGAGAGCCGTTTCGAATAGGTTGACTGCATCCTGAGGTTTGTTCTCCGCCAGTGAAACCAGGGCCAGACTATTGTAGACGCTTGGGCTGTTTGGATCAGCGTCTCTGGCGCTTTCGAAATCTTTCCGCGCAGCAGCACTATTCTTAAGCTGAAGCTCCGCCGTGCCTCGTGCCAGGTAAGTCTTCATACGAATTTCACGAAGCAGCTCTGCTGGCGTGTTGTCGCGACCGGGGACTGCTTTGTCCAAACGCGCTAGCAGGTCGCCTGCAAGTGGTATTGCGGCCTTTTGATCGCCGCGTATCAGCGCAAGTTGAATCTGCAATAACTTCGGTGGCAAGTAGTCGGGATATTTCTTTTCGAGGTCGGAAGCAAAAGTGCGGGCCTCATCTAACAGTCCCAGGTTGGCATTGAACTGGGCCATGTAGAACAAGCCCAACTGTGAGTTTGGATCCTGTCGCAAAACTTCTTTTAGATCTTCGACAGCGCTCTTCAGATCGTCTTGTTGACCACGCTGACCCTTCATTCGAGCCCGTAGTAAAATCGCCTCCCGGTCGTGCTCATCTTTCTTGAGTGCTTCCTCGATTTGAGCATTCGCGTTTTGGAAATCGCCCTTGCCCATGAAAATCTCCGTCAGCCGGGAACGACCCTTCGCGAAATCGGGAGACTTAGCGAGAATGTCCTGGTAAACGCGTATGGCGTCGTCGGGGCGGTTGGCAGCTGCGTAAAAATCGCCCAACATCGCTTGAACCTGGGGTTTGTTCGGGTCGAGCGCAGCCAGTGCCTTAAACGATTCTTCGGCTTTATCTAACTGCTTGTTGCCAAGGTAATAACTTGCCAGCATAAACCTCGCGTTTTTATCCTTTGGGTCGACTTCGACAGCTTTGCGATATTCTGCTTCCGCTTCTGGTAGTCGATTGGACGCCGCGAGAAACTGCCCGTACAAGGTGTGTGCGAGGGCTGAATTGTTGTTTACGGAAATGGCCTTTTTATAATTCGCTTCGGCCTTATCAAATTCCTTGTTGACTATGTAGAAGCGAGACAGGCTAAGGTACGATTCGACCCGGCTCGGATCTATTTGAATAGCGTGATTGAATTCCTCGAGAGCCTTGTCTTTTTGGTTCTGGTTGAAGAACACGCTGCCCATCAGGATGTGTCCTTCGATGTTGTTTGGATCTTTCTGAAGAATATCCTGCGCGATTCTCTCTGCTGCAGCGATGACGTTAGCGTCACCGCGGCTGGCGATGATGTATAGGTTCCCGAGCTTAAGCCTTGCGTCGAGATTGTTCGGATCGAGAGCTATAGTTTTCTTCAACTCGTCGACCAATTCCGGTCCACGCTGGAGACCTTCAAACGCACGGGCAAGTCCCCAGTGTGCGGCGGCGAGGTTGCCGTCGATCTGAATCGCGTTACGAAACTCGAGCGAGGCTTCCTGAAACTTTTCGTCCTTCAGGTAGGCTTCGCCACGCTTCACGTGATCAGCTTTGGATTGTGCGGAAGTAGTGCAGCCGGCAAGAAAAATCGCTGTTGCTGCAAGAAGACAGAAAAGGCTTATCAGTTTGATAAGACCACGGCACTCGATTTTCATTTAATTCACTCCGTCAATTGTCGCCTGGATATGGACCAGGACAGTGTTAATGTTGTTTCAGGCTCTTGGAGAAAGCCGGCGGGCAATGCCGGTGATTCTCTTAAACCCGAGACAATTTTCAGAAATAGTTAATTACTACTCACTTCCAGTTAGTTGTTTGCGGAGTTTCCAAACTATAAGGCGTTCACTCCGCTTTCCCCCGTACGTTACGGTACATACTGCGGCATAACCGCGGATGCAGCCGAGGCAAACTCGATCGCCGCCTGTTCCGCTTCCGCTTCAGAACTCCTGATCGGCACAGTTACACGGACCATCGCACCGTTGGACCGGCGCACGCGAACACTGTCGAGCACCGTGTAAACCTTGCCCCAATACTCGCTGGCGATGTTCCGTCCTCTTCCCTGGTACCAGTAGATCATCAGAGCCTTATAGTCGCCGGTTTGGATTACATACTTGTTAGCAACGAAGCTCGTGCCATCAGGCAGTGCAATCGTTGCTTTACCCGGCTCACTCAATGTCCATCCCGATCCGGGCAGGCAGTTCAATGGACTGTGATAACTCGCGCCAGTGCGCTGCGTGGCGTAGTAGCCGACGTAGAGATTCGCGATCTGGCCCTGCGGTTTGCGGAAATCACGCAGCAAATAATCGCTGGCCCGCAGTACTTTCAAAGTGGCGGCGTCCAGTATTTGATCGTTTCCTGTCTTTTGCCACGTACCGATAGTTTGGGGAAAGTCTTTCAACTCTTTTCGCTCGACGTGCGCTTCACCGAGATAGGCCCAACCGTTGACGAGAACGCCTGCCACGAGAATCAACACCAGCAGAATGCCGAAGCGCATTGAAGGTTTCATAACTCTGAGCCTTCGGCCGAAACCACCGGACTCATCGAGACAGCGTGGTCAGGCTCGGGCGATTTCCTTTCAACTGATCGCTCGCCCTCGGCCTGAGCCGGCTTAAAGCGATCAAGTAGTATGCCAATACCAAACAGCAGGACAAAAGCAACGATATAGATGGCCCAACCCGAAAAAGAATGGAAGAAACCATCGGCGACCTGCGTTCCATAATAGTGCGCCAGCACTCCGGTACCGCTCACTCTGAATGCATTGGTCAAAATGGCAATTGGGACTGCTGAAACGACGATAATGATCGCACGCCAGAACCAGTAATCTCGAAGGAATCCAAAACGTTTACCGGAACCTGGTCCATTTCCCGAAGGAGAATGGGTGAAATATGCGAAGACGACGGCGAGCGTCAAAAGCGTCATGAGCGAGCGAATGCCGCTGCACGCCTCGACCACCTCGAGTTTCTTGGTATCAAGGGAGTTTAGAGGTTTCAGCTCGATGATGTTTCCCTGGCGCAACACGGGAATTCCGAGCATGCTCATGGACCACACGGCGCAACGCGAAGCAAATAATTGCAGGGGAAAAGCGATCTTGTTGAAGATGATTGTCGGAATCGGTAGCGCCAGGAACAGCAGACCGAACGGGACCAGGAGCAGCCGTAACAGACTGAAGCCCCAAAAGTAGATCACTGTACCGGCCAGCAGCAGCATTAAAGAAAGTCTTTGTGTGTATAGTTCTGCCCCGGCAACTCCGGCCCACAGGGCGAATAGGCCACACACGACGGCGGCTCCTCCGAGGAGCACTGACGGCTGCGCTGGTATGCGAGCAAACTTGTCTCGCTGGGACCAGATGATGTAACCGATGATGAAAGGGATTAAGAGACCGTGGGAATAGTTCTCGTCGTTCCACCAGTCATAGGAAAGCTTCGCCAGGACAGTGGCGTACGCAAAAACGATGGCGAAACTGATGGCTATACCACGCCACAGTTTCTTTGCGGCAGGGACACTCATTCGTATTCCTTGATGGATTTCGCAAGAAAAGGGCAAGTTTTCTTACAAAAGCCGTAGGGTGACTGATTGATTCTCACCCGAACTAATTTAACGCGAGAGCAGCTTATCTCAATTCGGCGCCCCGTGACAATCGCCCGGCGCCCTTCGCCACACATTTATGAAATGATTAAAGGCACACTTGTTCCGAATCCGCGTCCATCCGTATAAATCCGAGGCAAACAAAAAGGGTGACTCGTTTGAGTCACCCCGTCCATTGGACCAACAGATTAAGAATTAACTAGTTGACGACAATCCCGGCTGTATTACTGCGTCGACCGCCGGCAACGACCGTGATTTGCACGTTGCCTGCGCCCGCTAATTCAGGCGTCAACCGGATCGTTACCTGATCCAACCCGCGTTGCATACTCGTTGAACCAGCAAACTCAACCGGCAAACTGAACACCTTGCCGTCACTAGTACGCGCCTCGACCGTAACCGACTCCGCATAGTTTTCGAGCAACTTTCCGTTGCGCAGGAAAACATCGTTGGTGACATTTGTATTCGCCAAACCAGTACTGATGCCCGAGGCCAGAAGGGTTAAGCGACTGTTGCCACCATCCCCAAACAATCCTGACGAGAACGATGAGAACCCACCTAGATATCCAAACGCATTGACAATGACACCCGATGCATTCGCGTCGCCTTGTTGGACGAAGATCATCGGATTTAGACCAGCTACACTCGCCGTCGTGTGCACGATATAACCGTCGCGAGTGGTAACGATGACGTCAGCAAGACCACCCGGCAGATCGGCAGGCACGTTGAACGTGATCGCTGTCGGTGAAACAGAGATGAGCGAAGCTGCGGTTCCGCCAACTGTCACGCTAACACCTCCGAGTTCATACGTAATGCTGGGAGGTGCGACATCGGTGACAGATGTCATCGGATTCGACGCCGCACACGACAGCGCAGCACTACCGTTTGGAGTAAGATTAACGCTGTTGCTATTCACCGGAACAACATCAGGTTGATCGATCGAGATATTAGCGCGCGCATTGATCTTATTTGCCGCGTTGAGACTCTGGCTCGAGATCGCACCATCAACCATCAGGTCTTCGCAGAATGTCAGGTAAGCATCGATCTTGTTTAGTCGATCGACTATGCCCGAATTCGCTGACTGTTGCTTCGCGAGCGCCGAGCTCGACTTGGCCAGGTACAACGCCGCGAACAAATATCGATCGATATCTGAGGCCGCGCTGAACATCGATCGTTCAGTTGAAAAGTCGACATACGCCTGATCGAGAACTGTGATTAACGAATCGACGTCACTGCTTTTCGCCGATGCCGACGATTGCGAGAAACTTGAATTTGAACTCGTAAACGTACTCTCGAGAGCCGTAGTACTGTTCTTGCCGTTACGAACAGATTTTAGAGCCTTACTGATCTTGACCGTGATCGGACTCGATGTCGCTACGAGGCCTTTATCGTCCGTCGTAGATGCAGTCACTGTATAAGTGCCGGCCGCGGGGTTGTTCCACACCATGCTATATGGCGAAGCAGTGAACGTTCCAAGCACGTTTGAATTGGCTTTGAAATTAAGACGCGTCACCACGCCGTTTGATGCGGACGCGGCAAGCGTCGGACTCGTACCAAGGCTGAACGTCGTATTAGCCGACGGGCTGGTGAGTTTCACTATCACTGACGAGGTCGGAACTGGTGTCGGAGTTGGCGTGGGCGTTGATGAAACCAACGAACTCCTGCCGGCTCGATCCCATGAAGCAGCGCCTCCGTAGAGAGTGAATGCCATTCCATTTATGGGCTTTCCTTCCAGTCCAAGGTCACTGGCGGGAACTTCGAGACGTACCCATTGCCCCGCTGGTGGCATTGGCCCCATGGAGAGGCGACTGGCAGTTCCGGTAGTACCGAGCGCGATGAAATTGCTTCCCCAAAAAGCGCGATGCTCCCAGCCGGCATTGTTCCACTGCAACATAATCTCGGAGGGAACATTAGTTGGATCGAGGTAGACGTAAGCAAATAGTCTTTCTCCAACACCCGGGGTCATAGTCGTACTGGCTTGTGTGAAGTAGTGTTGATGCTGACCGGCTACGAGCGGTGAACGGTGCGTCATCGGTGCAGCGAATGGCGTTGGATTGCTCGAAGTCCAGTTCCAACCATCAGCGTCACCTGTAGCTACTGCTCCAGCCGGCAAAGAGCCATTGATCCAAACACTATCGTTCGTTGGGCCCGTGGGCGTTGGAGACGGTACTGCTATCGGTGTTGGAGTCGGAGTGGGAGTCGGGGTAGCGGTTGGGTTTGGTGTAGGAGTTCCGACCGGGGTCGGAGTTGGACTCGGAGTCGGGAATGATCCGCCCGTTCTCCAGGCCAGGTATTTTCCACCTGACCGATACGACTCGTCGTATTCCTTGCCACGATAAGAAGCTAAGCCACGATATCCATCGTTGCCACTGTAAGTAGCGTCGAAGATCTCATCGCCCCACTGGCGGTAACGGATATCGCCAGATATTAAATAGGCATAACCAAATTGAGAGATGCCGGTAGCGTTCAACTGCCGCGCTTCATAGATCTGATTGGGATCCGAAGGTGGAAACGGGTTGGAAGCATTGCCACAACCTTGTTCGCAGGAGACTCCAGTATTGAACTGACCGTGAATGTAGTAATACATCGCACGCCAGCCATTCGGATTATAGCTCCGCAGGTATTCATGCTCGGCAGACTTCAAAATCGCATTCTTCACGGTGGCATCACCGGTTAGGCGATGAACAGCGATCATGCCCTCGTTTAGTATCCCAACCTGGAAAGGCTGTTCTATTCCAGTCACCCCATCCAGAGCGCCGGGAGATGAATCATCTATGTTGAAACGATACGACCCATCCGTGTACTGCAACCGGGCGTAATAATTGACGGCTCCCGCAAGAGCACGCGTGCGGAAAGAACTTCTGGTAGCGGGATCGGGGTGGACTGCGCCCAGATCCGCCGCGTACAGCAACATGAAACCGCCGTCACGTATTCCGTAGTAGAGAGATGGATAGCTGCTGGGAACTTCCACCCAGTTGTGATACTGATAATTCACATAGTCTGTAATCCATGGCCACATCTCCGGCCGTCCATCGAGCGCACGCAAGATCAAACCGGTGAGCCCTATACTGCGGGGCGCCAACCCGTCTCCGGACGCAGAGATAAGATTTTTGCCGTAATCGATGACCGGCTGCGACCACCACGAATCGGCCACCTTACGTGCGCAGTCCAGGAAACGCGAATCGCTGGTTCGGTAGTAGTTCGTATATTGCGTAAAAGCAAAGTCGTAATAGTTCAGGTAACCCTGGTAGTAATCAACATCCTGCGCACTTGGCGAGGATATCGATTGGCTGCTCAAAGTGCTTCCCTGCCACGGCAGCGTCAAGGTCAACTGCGTATCGCTCTGGATCGACGCTTTAATCTTAACTATTCGGCTGGCGGACCCATTCGAGATGATTGCGTAGTCTTTAACTTCCGTTAAGAAATGAGTGCCCACGCCCGTCACGATCTTGCTGCCGTTGGTTACCGATACCGTTCCCGAAATCAGCACGTTGCCCGGCGTATGGGCCACGTCGGGAAAGTCGGTGCACAATGTTAGGCCGCGGTTAATCGCGTTTTGATCGAACCAGCTTGCCCCGGAGACACTACTCGTACCGCTTTTGACTTGTGGCCCCACGATGAAAGCCGTTTCCGGCGACGGCATGGCCGCCGGAGTATCGGAGCCGGCTTGGGCCTCCACTCTCACGGAAAATATTGGGAGAGAAGTTAGTAATAGCGCGGCACTGATGAGTAAAGAGATATTGATCCGGATCGTCGAAAGTAAGCGTCGGCCCAAGCTGAACATGAAGAACCCTCTTTTTGAAAGTCAGCAGCGAGTCCTGACACGGACCCACGTGGCTAAGTCAGGAATTTACGCGACGGTCAGCTACGGGCGGCGCAGTATTGAAATGTTTGGCGGACGAACTGGTCCATCAATGACGCGAATAGAAGCCGGCATTTGGCTGAACGAGGGTCCGCGGACACATGTGGGCCGTTGGGTCGGGATCCGAAGTTGATTGTCAGAAAAATAGAACGACGGAGAAATGAGGAGTGATGCGTTACGACGAGGGCAAGGTCGCGTTTGGTTTGAGCGGATCTCCGAACGGAGAAATCCGCTTTCTCCGATCGCTTCGGCAACCAGACAGTCTTCCGCGGCTCAATCGTGCCTTTAACGGGGGAACAAGCAGCAAAAGACTCACGGCTTTGCGTCCCTGTTTCGCAACAGGTTTGCCTTGTCGTGCAATCGTCACGTTTTGAAAGATCCACGTCACCGGTATTGCGGTAACGGTGCTCATTAAACAATGCGCTACGTTTACTTGTCAACATGATTTGTCATTGTTGGTGATTGTTTGTCAAATTGACCGCAGGATGGTCCATGGTCCGCAGGCGGTTTGCCGGCAGCGGTCATGCAACACAGACTTACAATCTGACCCTAAACCGAGTTTTTATTAGAAAAGGCTGCCGCGAAGGACAGCTTGGGCGCAGCTGCGTGGTTTTACCGAAGGTTTATAGATGAAAGCAAACGGACATTACTCGGTTAGACCACACCTGGGCCTGCGCCAACCCTGAATTTTTTGAATAACAGAATGCCGGGATCTGAACGTCGCGGATAATGATCGGACGGTCAATGGACTTTATCGCGAATATGTCACGCCAAAGGTTTCCGAAACATTGCGATTGTTTTGTGGATTGTCATCCTGTCGCAACACAACGGGCAAGAAAGAGATTGGAAGCGACGGATGATTGGTGCTATGTTTCTGACATGATGACGCTCGTCACTATAATATTTTTCGGAGGCACTTTATCACTCGCGCTTTTTCTGAATCATGCGCTTGATAAGCGGGAAGAGAATCACTCCCGAAAGTAAGCCCGTTTGAACTCGACCCTGCTCAAATTTCTCCTGCGCCGGCGAGTGCACAGCCACGTTCGCGGCGGGTATCGGCTATGTCGTTATCTCACGCGGCATATGGATTCAGTTTCGATCGCAATCGATTCCTATCCTCCGCTTTATGTTGATCTGCATGCTCTTGACGACATGGCAATCTCATTCTTCATGTCGGCTCCCTTGCCCGCGATTCCGCATGAGAAAACACTCACCGAGTTGTTCAAGCAGGTGATTAAACCAACTGACGTCGTGTTTGATATCGGCGCCAACATCGGTCTGCATACACTGACCTTCGCTCGTCTCGCAGAATACGTGGTGGCGTTCGAACCGAATCCGTCGCTGATCCCGAATTTGCGAAAAACTATTTCCAACCTCCCAAACGCAACGCTACACGAACTCTGCCTGACAGCGAACGACGAGACCGTGCAGTTTCACATTGCTGATTGGGATCACATGCTGAGCAGTCTATCCAACTGGACCGGACAACCCACGCACGCCATCGACATACCCGGCCGGGCTTTGGATTCATTACTTGCGGAAGGATCGATACCGAAACCGACCGTGCTCAAGATCGACGTCGAGGGCGCCGAATTGATCGTCTTTCGTGGGGCGGAAAAATTATTGAGTGGGCCGGATGCTCCGCGCGCAATCATCTTCGAAGAGTTGAACAGCTCCAGTCGTAATCTCGGTATCGCCGATGGCGCGGCGGCAGACTTTCTCAAGGAAAGAGGATATTCGCTCTACCTCATCACTGACGACGGTCTCACACAACTCGACGCCGAACGCCCACCGGCAGCAAACTTGTTTGCGACTAAAGACCCAGCGACTCGCTAACCCCGATCAATTAATCGATAGTGAACGAACTTCGCGTACTCGCCGGCCACCTGTCGCCAACCACTCGGAGTTAACCACCAGAACCACGGCGAGGGTGTTTGCTGCCCGTTTCTAACAAACGTCAGCCCAAGAACAACTCCGCTGTCCCTGAACTCGTGACGAAATGTCCACAGCGCTCGGCGGGAGTGATAGGGCGAGGTAAGCACCAACAACGAAAGCCAGTGAGACTCGACGGCTGTCTTTCGCAAGAGGAGGGCTTCATCGCGCGTGCTATTTACGATCTCAGGCAAAGTGTCAATGCTGGCGGTCGGAACGCCTTGACGCTGCAACTCGGATCGAGCGCGTTCGACGAAAAGCGGGTTTCGTTCTTCACTGTTGGACCACCCGCTTGGCTGCCCGTCGTTCGTGAGAACGATCTTCTTCACGCGGCCCGCTTTGAAGATCTGTGCCGCCGCCTGAGCACGCTCGAGGTAGTTCGCGGAACCACCCAGCACGACGAGCACCTCCGCCTGTGGCAGATCCGAATCGACAACGAGGGCGCGTGCAGCGATCCACGCCAGCAGTTCCAGCAGAACTAGTACGATCAGAACGAGAAGGATTTTGTGTCGGCGCGAGCGCAACGGAATGCGGATCTTTACTTATTTGTCTGGCTTGAACTGGTCGCCCGCTCGCTTCAAGCGAGCCGCAGCCCAACTCACGCGCAGCTTCACATCTTCAGCCGATTCGTGGCTTTTCAGCATTCGCACGGCATTAGCCAAATGATCGATGGCGGCGTCCAACTCCACCCGCACCGGGGATGAGTTTCCCAATTTCTCGATCACGTCAGCCCGGCTGCTGGACAACAGTTTCAGGAGGCTTTCCAGCTCTGATTCGGAAGGGGCGCTCGTGAGACGCAATGCTTCCGTTAACCCCGCAGTCAAGCTCTCCTGGATACGTTCCAAAGGCGAACTCGCACGCTCGGCTACGGGCGAGGCTTGGACTTGCGCTGCCTCGACCGGTGACGCCTCACGCTGCGCCGGTTTAGATGTTTCGGCCGTTCCGCCGTAAGCAAGTCTCCAGACGAGGTATTTTCCAGAGGTACGAAACGATTCGTCGTATTCCTTTGCGCGCGTTGCGGCCAGCCCGCGGTAACCGTCTCGGCCGCTAAAGGTCGAATCAAAAATATCGTCCCCCCACTGGCGATACTTGGGATCTTTCGAAATCAGGTAGGCATAACCGAATTGATGAATGGCGGTTCCGTTGAGCTGTCGCACTTCGCTGACCAGACCAGCATCAGAGGGCGGAAAGCTATTCGCTGCGGCGCCACAACCTTTTTCGCACGACTCACCTTTGTCTTTCGTTTTGCCTCCCACTAAGTAATACATTCCGCGCCAGCCTTTTGCATTGTAAGAGCGCAGGTATTGGTGCTCGGCGGATTTCAGAATTACCCGCTTGATAACTTCATTATTCGTAAGCCGGTGAACTGCGATCAGTCCCTCAGCCAATAAACCAACTTGAAAAGGTTGGGAGGTCTTTTCAATCGTGTCGAGATCGAAGTAAAACCCGCCATCCTGCGCCTGCAATCGTCCATAATAATTGAGCGCGGCGTTTAGTGCTTTCTGTTTGAATTCCTCGCGCACCTTGGCGTCCGGATGTACTCGCGCCAGATTGGCTGCGAACAACAACATGTATCCGGGATCTCTTACTCCGTAATAAAAACCCGGATACGTAACACGAAGTCCAACCCAGGTATCAAACTGCTCGCGTACGTACTTCGTGATCCACGGCCACATCTCGGGTCGATCGTCGAGCGCTCGTAGAATTAGTCCATTCAAACTGATGTTTCGCGGCGCCATACTAGCGGTTACTTCGGCGTGCCCTTCAACGATGAAAGGCGCCTTCCACCACGAGTCCGTAATTTTTCGCGCATAGGCCAGGAAACGAGAGTCGCCAGTACGGTAGTAATTAATATACTGACAATAACCCTGGTCGTAGTAATTGAGATTGACGTATTGATCGAATTCGTCGCCAGTCGCCTTGGCAATGGTCCGCGCGTTAACTGTTGCTTGCTCCCAGGGCAAGGAGATTGTCAGACGACTATCATCTTCAACGCTCGCGACTATATAGTCGCGCGGGACGTTGTCACCATCCTTAATAAAGATGTGGTAGGTGAACGGCGCGCCGGCAAAATCGCTTAGGAAACGCGTGTTTGTGCCAACAACCGCTTTGGAACCTTTGGTTAAGTTGACGGTGCCGGCGAGCGCATGCTGTGGCGCAGAAGCTGGAAAACTGTTACCCAGTTCAAGTCCCCTTGATAATGCGGTTTGATCGAACCAGGGAGCGGGATTGAGGGCGCTGCCCGCTTTAAGTTGAGGGCCCGCAATAAACTCTACCTCCGGTGAGGGGAACTGAACCAGATCAGGGACGTTACGAACTGCGGTTTCCGAGTCGGAGGTTGCCGGCGAAGTACCCTCAGTTTTTGGACTCGTAACGCGCTGTCTCTGAGCACAAGCTGAAGACCACGTAACCAGCAGAATAGTCAAACAAGAAATGAACCTGTGTAGGAACTTCATCACGTCCGAATCACTACCAACTATTGGGAGTCGTGTCAAACGAGCTTAATTCTCAAGCAATACTTAATAGCTCGTGTTATCCTGTAGCCCCAAAAAGGAAAGGTCGGCCCATTCCGAGTTTATCCTTTGTGTTAGCATCTCCGGTCGATAAACCGACTATTTTTGGTGGCACCCGCTTATGACGAGACATTTTAGACTGGTTCTGTTACTAGGTTTGCTGACCTTTGTCCTCTATGCTCCGAGTGTTTACGCCGATCCCGTGGTTCTGAGCAGTGGCAGCGTAACCACGGGCGCCAACGTCGCGACCGTCAATCTCGTCGGACCCAACTTTTCACTGAACTACATTGGCGACATTTCAGGCAGTTCAACCACGTTCGCAATAAACAGCGTTTCATTGAGTCTCGGGAATCCGAGCGTCACCTTCAATGGCGTGACCTCGACGTTTTTCAAAGGCTTCCTCAGTTTTGATAATTCTTCGGTTAACGGCACGATAACCGCGTTCGCATCGGCACCCGATCAGTTCTTCAATATCAACCCGGTGTTTTCAGTAACCTTCACCGGCACTGGCTTCGTGACGTTTACCACAGTGGGCGGGATCAGCCAGACGCAATTAACTGTAACCAGCGTTCCGGAGCCCACAACTCTCCTGCAACTATTCGCGGGGTTGAGCGGAGGCGGAGCGCTGTTGTTCCGCCGTTACGCCAGGACCAAACCTTCCTGAGTCTCGCTTTCACGCTGCTGCTCTAACTCAGCCAGATGCGCTCGCAATTCATCAACGCGGGCGTTCCAGCTCTCGCTGCGGATCAACTCACTGCGAGCAACACTCGGACCCGGATCCTGCAATGCGAGTTCGACCTCGCGAATAAACGACGCGCGGTCGCGACCGATTCGGCATAAGCCGAGCACCTCGACTTCGGGAATCGCCGTCGAGACTACCGGCAAGCCTGCAGCCAGATACTCGCGCACCTTCAGGGGATTGGCATTCAACGTCAGCTCGTTGATGCGAAACGGCATCAAGGCCACGTCAAAGCCTTTGCAGTACGCCGGCAATGACGCATAGGGATGGCGACCGAGCAAGTGAACGTTCGGAACTTTCTCGAGCACGGAAGTGTCAGTCGTCGCCTTGCCGAGCAGGACCATCGAACCGTCGGGAAAGTGCTGCGCAACCGCGGCCATGAGTTCCAGGTCAACCCAGTCAGCGATCAGTCCGAAGAACCCAATCACGGGACGCGGCAAGTTTCTGATCTCCTCAGGCACGAGGGTTTCAGGATCGAGAGCCTGGCGAAAGTGATCGAAATCGACGCCATGCCTGATCAGAACCGCCCGCGGATTGGTTTTGGCTTTTGACTGGTAGAGTCTTTCGGCAGAAACGATCACGAGATCCGAACGGCGCAACAGATCCTGTTCGAGCTCCGCCAACGAGTTGGAAGAAACGCCGGAAAACTCCGTGTACTCGTCGACGCAGTAATAAAGAACCTGCTCCTCATTCAAAGCTCCGGCGACGACCGCAGCAGCAGGATTGAAGACGAAGTTTATTGGTCGCTTAAAACCAAGCTTGCGCATCGCACGCTTCACCTGAAACCGCAACAACCGGCGATTGAGATCCCGAATCCTCGGTTGGCCATAAACGGGCACCGCGATCGGGTTCAACACGAATATATTCTTTTCCGGCTCGCTTAGCGGGCTCGTGGCAGCGCGGAGTTTCTTGAACGCGCGAGTGATGTCGGCCTTCGATGCGGTGGGTGTGCGATAGCCAATGGAATTTACCCAAAGCACGCGATTGTCACGTGCGAGAATGCGCATCAAGTGAGTTTTTGATAAAGGATCGCCGCTCCAGTCGTGACTGAAACAGAGCAGATCGCGGTTACGAAGAATCCGGGCAGGATCGACAGTGGAAAGCATCAGGCGACTCCCACCGGTTCGCGCAGCTCGACCTGCTTCAACTGCAATGCCTCGCCGTCAAAGAACTGCCGTTGCCACATCTCAAAGTTGATAAGCATCCAGAGGCGTTCGGCATGGTTGGCGCCGCGCTGGTGTTCGTCGACGAGTCGCCGCACGTAAGTGTGGTCGAAAATGCCGCGCGCACGCGCGCGGTCGCCGAGTACATATTCATCGACGAAGCTGCGGAACGGGCCGCGAAACCAGGCGCCGAGCGGAACCGGAAAACCCATTTTGCTGCGCGTCAGGATTGGTTCGGGCAGGATGCCTTTCATGCTCTCGCGCAGGATGTACTTGGTGGTCAGGCCGCGCAGTTTCATTGTTTCCGGCAGACCAGCCGTCAATTCCACCAGCTTATGATCGAGAAACGGAACGCGGCTCTCAATCGAAGCGGCCATGCTCATCTGGTCCTGTTTCATCAAAAGTTCATGCAGGTATGTTTTCGTGTCGGCGTAGAGGAGCTGATTAAGCAGACTTCCGGCATCGGAAGTGGACAGCAAAGAACGAAGCTCCGCGTAGGGATCAATCGTGCCAGCGAGTTCACGCGTCGCGCTGGAGAGCAGGCGCGCCTGCTTGTCGCGTCCAAACACAGCGAAGTTATCGAAGTACAAGCTCTCCAAACTGGCTGGCAAACACAGGAACGTGCGGCTTAGTTTTCGTTTCACGCCGGCGCCGACCGGGCTGCCGGCAATCGCTCGACGCATCGCGCCGCGCAGCCAGGGCGTGGTCAAACGTTCGTACTTGTTTCCTAGTGAAAGGTTGTAGATCGTTTTCCGATAGCGGTAATAGCCGGCGAGTGTTTCGTCGCTGCCTTCTCCCGTCAACACTACTTTCACATGCTGCGCCGCCAGCAGCGAGACGAAATACAACGGCACCGATGCGGGGTGCGCCAGCGGCTCGTCTTCCTGCCAGATGAGTTGCGGCAGTGCATTAAAGAACTCCTCCGGACTGACCACAATCTCGTGATGGTCGGTATGAAACTTCTCCGCTACGAGCCGCGCATATTCCAGCTCGTTAGCCTCACGTTCGGCAAACGCTACTGAAAAAGTCTTGATCGGCTCGTCAACCATCGTGCTCATCAGCGCGGCAATGGCCGATGAGTCGATACCGCCGGAGAGAAACATGCCCAGCGGCACGTCCGCCATCAGTCGCAGCCGAACTGAGGTGCGAAACATGTCGAGCCACTCGGCTACGTAATCTTTGTCGCTGCGGTGGTCCGTCGATGCGTTGGCGAACGAGACATCCCAGTATTTTCGTATCTGCACGTCTCCGTCGCGCCAGTGCAACGTGTGTCCCGGCAACAGTCTCTTCACACCAACGAACAACGTTTCCTGACCGGAAGTCGCATGGTTCGCCAGGTAATCAGGCAGGGCGCGGTAGTTCAGTTCCGGCGTAACCGCTCCGGCAACCAACAGTGCTTTGATCTCTGAGGCGAAATAGATCGAGCCGTCGGGCGTCAAGACGTAGTACAGAGGTTTCACGCCGAGCCGATCGCGCGCGATGAACAATTCGCGCTTATTCTGGTCCCAGATGGCGAACGCAAACATGCCGCGGAGTTTCTCGACGCAGCGTTCGCCGTGCTCTTCGTAGAGGTGAAGAATGGTCTCGGTGTCGCAACGCGTTTGATAAACGTGGCCTGCCGCTTCCAGCTCGGCGCGAAAATCAGAGTGGTTGTAGATTTCGCCGTTGTACGTTATGTGGAGCGTGCCGTCTTCGTTGGTCATCGGCTGATGACCGGCAGCCACGTCGACGATGCTCAAGCGCCGGTGGCCGAGACCGGCGTGGCGATCAACAAACATACCGCTGTCGTCCGGTCCACGATGCACCAGAGTGTCGCGCATGCGGACCAGCAGATTGCCGTCAAGCCTGCGACTTGAGCGACTCGATAAAGCGATGCCGTTGATGCCACACATAATCTGAACTACTGTCGATCAAAAACTCGTCGTCTCTACGCACGATCGCCAGGTATTCGATCCGCTGGGCCACCTCGTCGCGCTGATCGCGAGACTGCAAGACCTGCTTACCTTCGATCGCGAGCATCGAGCCGTTTAGCAAAACTAGCTCGGCCGGTGCGCGGGCTTCCGACTCGCTGAATCTTGCCCACGTCCACGCAAAATCTGACGCGAGCCGTTTCATCTCAACGCGCTCCGAACTACCGCGTCGTATCATAACAATATCCAGTCCCTTTTCGTGCGTGACCTCGAAAGCCTGGCCGCCAATCGCCTCGACCTCGCGCACTACGTAGCTCGCGGTTTCGAGCTGCGGCAGAAGAAACGTCACGAACCGCTCGTTGCCCGCCGTCTTGGCTGAATAAACGTACAGCCGCGACGGCTCCCTGCTTCCATAACAGTGCGAAACCGAAGCTTCTTCCCTTCTCCAACGTCCGTCCCTGCCGAAAACAGCAACATCCAGGCCGCATTCGTCTTCGCGTTGGATCAACCGGACGTCGCGCCCGCCGGTCGCTTCAATCAGCGGGGGCGTGCCGGTTTCGTAGTGAAACGACAGCTCAGCCCGGTGGCTTCCGTTCGACTCGACATCGTCAACGACTATCCAATAATCGTTCTTCAAAAACAAAATGCTGCGCACGTGTGTTGCCGGCGCGGGCAGGCGCTGATAACCATCGTGGTGGCCGCTGACGAAATCAAACCTGTCTCTGCTTATCCACGAGATGCGCTCAACTCTCGCCACACTACTCCACGAAAACGGCCCCGCGGGTACTGATGACCCCTCAGCGTCAAGCATGAGCGTGTTATGCGCGGCTGAGCCGCGAAACCAATTCCGCGCCTCTTTCGACGCGGTATAAGTGAACGTGCCCGGATCTATTAACTCAGTGCGCCCGTGGGCAGCGAGTTCAAATGAAAGCGCGTCAGCGTGAGCGTGACCGCAGTTGAAGACGCCGTGCGGCCCGCAATCGAAAAGAAGATAGTTCGCACGCGGCGACCAGCCGTCGCGCATCACGTAGTAGCCGCCGTCTGGGAAATCAATCGACCGACTGGCCGGCTCGACCGCTTTGAGTGATTGAAATTGTTCCAGGCCGGCTGTTCCGAGCAGCCACAAAATGTCCCGCGCCGGATTACCAGCGACAAACTTGTAGTCAGCTCGATCGAAAACAACCGCGGCGACTACCAAAGTCGAGCGGCTGTCGTTCTTTGATTCCGCGGCGTCGAAGATCAACAAACGGCCGCCGTCATCGTCGCCGAACAAAGGCATGCTGCCGTCAGGCCGCGTGATGTACAGCAAATGATCGAGTGCCTTTTGCAATTTCTCTGCGACGAGTTTCGGCAGCGGATCCTCGTTAAGTTTGGCGAGCAGCAGGAAGTGCAGGTAGAAGTCCGTCGTGTAGCGATGGTAGTAGCTCGACTGCTCAAAATAGACGCCGTCGTCTTTCACGTGCAGCGGCAATTGCTCCAGCAGAATCCTGCGTCCAGTCGAGCGCCAGCGCTCCGCTTCGCTGAATTCCGGGAAAACGGTGCCGAGGTAGTAAAGCCCTAACGCCTCGCCGGTGAGGTGCGTGTTGGGGCTGAAATACGTCGAGAGATACGTTTCGATATGGCGCGCGTTGAGATAGAGCACCTTCAGCGCGCGCGAAAACAGCTCGCTGGTAAACGCGGCTGAGTCTCTAAAAAAGTAGAAACTCCAAAGCCACGCGATCGAGCGAAAAGCAATTTCGAGACTACTAGTCCAGTTGAGCCCGAGTTTCGGCGGGTTCTGTTCAATCCACGAGGACAACTGCGAGGCAAACGCCTGCGCGTACCGCTCATCACGTGTCAGCCAGTAAGCCTGGCCCAACAGAATGAAGTGCTGGTGCCGGTTGAGTTCCCAAACGATCTTCTTGTCGCCTGACTCGCTCGCATCAAGCTCCTCGACGCGGCTCCAGTGCACGAGGGGCGACCGTTTTCGTGCGATCGGTTCCAGGTGCCAGTCGATTGGATCGCCAAAGTTGCAGCCCGTCAGTCCGAGTAGATTGAACTTGCCAGCGATGGCCTGGTCACAAAGTTTTAAGAACTCCCCCTCGCTGGGCCAGTGCCGGCGGAGCGACGCGACAACATTTTCTCGTTCGCTGAAACTGAAGAAAAACTGCGGTTGTTTGCGGGAGCGGAAGTGCGTGAGAAGTGATTTAACGTCGACGTTCAGCAGCGCGCGGAACGCACTGTCAGACGGCATCGAACCAATTGACGAATATCGTCGCCGTTCGGCAAGCGCCGCCAGTTTCTGCGCACCGCGGACGCGCAACTCGTCAAGACTCAATCTCCGAAACTTTGGCACTATAGTAAAAACCAGCGCTAGGCAATCAGAGGATCGCCGTCCGCCACGGCGCCCGTGCCTAGTTCGTGATAAAGACTGACCCATTCGTCACGCACTACGGGCCAGGTAAACTTCTTCGCGCGAATGCGCGCCTGAGCGGTAAGCTTTAGCGCCAGCTCGTTGTCTTCCAACAAGCGAATAGCCGCGGCAGCCATCGCTTCGTGATCGTCGCAACGAACCATCAAACAAGACTCTTCGTGGGTGACAATGAAGGGAATGCCGCCGGCATCAGTAGTCACCACGGGCAGGCCCGCAGCCATACTCTCTGTTATCGAGCTGGGCATGTTGTCGAGATTCGTGGCAGTGAGATAAATGTCGGCGCTGTCGTACATGGCCGGCATCTCTTCAAATGGAACGCGGCCGATGAATGTGGTGTGACGCAATCCGAGGTCACGCGCCAGTTGCTCGAGTTCCCCGCGCATCCACCCGTCGCCCGCAACGGTGAGCGTCGCGTCCGGATAGCTCTGCTGAATGAGCGCGAACGCCCGCAGCACGCACGCTACGTTGTAGAGTGGCTCCAGCAGGCGGCTGGTCAAAAAGATCGGCCGCAAAGGTTTTCGTTCGCGATACTGAAAACATTCCAGCTCGACGATGTTGTAAATCGATCGAGCGGTGAGGCCAAACCGGCCGAACACTTCGACCAGATAACCGGATGGCACGACGATCATGTGGGCCAACCGCATCGTCGGAACCGCCGACAGTTTCCAGTTTGCCAGGTGGTCCTCAGCTTCACCGCTGCGGTAATTTAGAATCACTTTCTTGCCGTACAAACGTCCAATGAGAATCGCAGGTGCGACGGATAACAGGTATGAGTAGTAAGAAGCCGAAAAGATATGGAGAACGTCGTAACGCGACGCGCGTGCGAGTAGACGACTCCAATAAAGTAACGTTGTGACGACGGTACGTAGGTACTTGATGCGTTGCATCCAGCGGAAACCCGCCGGCATTTGCGGATCGTGAGCCATGAAATCAAGTTGCAGCGACGGCTCTGTTCGCAATCTCTCCATCAACTTTGAGCACTGCAGAGCCTGGCCTCCCAGTTTGCGCAGTGACGGCGCGAGAAACAGCACGCGCAAAGGTCGAGTTTGGGTTAGGTCAGACATCTGTAGATCGAACTGTAGTTGCGCCGCTAACTACCGCGTGTTCTTCGCGACCCAGCAGTGATTCGTATAAATTTTCGGCGCGCGATAACTGAGCCTCACTCGAGAATTTTTCTCGAACAACTTCCCGGCCACGTTCGCCCATCGCTGACGCTCTGTCAGAATCGGTAAGTAGATCGATCAGTCGCAGCGCCAACGCTTCATCATCGCCTGCTTTCACCAGGTAACCTGTTTCTCCTTCAACAATCGCCTCTCGAGCGCCGCCGACATCAGTGGCTACGACAGGTCGTCCGGCGGCCATGTACTCGAGGATTGAATTCGAGAACCCTTCGGCGATCGAGCTCAACACGCACGCGTAAGACACTGACAGTAGCTCCGCGATCTTTTCGCAGCGGCCGATGAAGAACACATCATGTTCGAGACCGAGTTGCGCGGCCAGTGATTTCGTTTCTTCGAGCAACTCCCCCTCGCCTGCGATCACGAATGCCGCATCGGGAACAGCGTCATGAACGCGTTTGGCTGCACGTAAAAACGTCGCATGATCTTTCAGGCAAACCGGCTTGGGCTCCATGAAGTGCGCTCTCATGTTGGCAACGATCGTGATAAATCGCCGCGGCTTGTCTGTGGTTAATCCTAAATGAGCTAGCGACGTTTGGCGTTCAAACTCTGTCGTGAACTTCGATAACTCGAGGCCGTTGTAAAGAGTGACTACTTTCTCAGGCGCGACGCCTTCCGCAATCAGTTGCCGACGTACTTCTTCACAGTTAGCTACCACTTTATGCGCCAGACGGTACGCGCCGCGTTCAACCAATCTCTGTTTCGCGACTCTCACCGCGGATTCACGACGCGATGCGATGCGCACCGGCACACGGGCCAACGTCGCCGCAGTCATTCCAAAAATATTTGTGTAAAAGTCGTGGGCATGGACCACCTGAATGTTCTTCCGTTTCAAATAACCAGCAAAGCTGCGCAATTGCACGATCGCATTCCGATCGTAAAAGCTGGTCAATTTATATTCGGGAACTTCTGCGAGATCGAGGCTGTTGATTGCGGCTGCGAGTGGACCACTACGATCCAACGTGGCGACAAAAACATTGAAGCGCCCGCTGTCGTGCAACATTCGCGTCAGTTGCACTGCCTGGCGCTCAGAGCCACCCTGATTGAAACTTCCGATGAGTTGAAGAACGTTCTTCACTTTACTTTCTCAAACACGAACTCATTGCAGCCGAGCCCGACTTTTCCACACTTCAGCTTCGTCAACATGAAGCCACGCTTGCGATAAAACTCAAATACCTCTTCAGGCGTCGCCACTTCATACGGATAACCACCGACCCAATCGACGATGTCGTGCCATCGACTCATGCCGCGATTATTGTCTGCATAGTTGGTCCACGAACGCACGTAAGCACCGGGCTGTAATTTAACCATCGCCCGCAGAGCAGATTTCATTTCGTCAGGCGCTACAGCAAGCAGAGCAAACAGCGGTTGGGCCACGCCGGGAAGGCGGTTGTACGTTTGCTTGATCCATTTCCAGCGCGCACTCTGAGTCCCAGTGTCGTTGTAGATTGCTATGAACAACTTGCCGCCGCGCGCAACGGGCAGCACGGCGTTCTCGAGTGCTTTCCACATCTGTCCGGTGTGATGCAACACACCCCACGAATAGACAACGTCAAACAGGCCCAGCGACTTAACGTAATCAGCATCGAGTGCGGAGCCCTCTTCAACCTGCCAACTCGTGTCATTTGCGAAATACCTGCGACGCAACTCAGCGGCGCAAGCGACGGATTGCGGATCGAAGTCAAACGAGTGCACGCGCGCCCCGAGTTTGCGCGCAGCCAGGCTGAACAAACCACTGCCCGAACCGATGTCGAGAAAAGTTTTTCCTTCGAGAGAATCGACCTCGAGTTTTTCTTTCAGCGAAACAACCGCTTCGTTTATGCGCCGGTCGTCGAGCACGGAAAGAAAACGGCTCCAATTGTCGCCGAAGGTGAAGCGCTCACCTTTTGCGATCTCGGCCGCATGCGTGCTTACTCTTTCCGTATCGGCAACCATTAAGCTACCTGCAACTCACTCGCTTCACGAGTGCCTTTTCCTTCGAAAACTACACGATGCCAGAGTTCCAGCATGAACAATGCCCACAGTTGGGTTGAATGATCGCGTCGCCCGCGTTCGTGCTCGTCCAGCAACAACTGAACGTACGCGGGCTCAATGTATCCACGATTGCGAGTCCGTTGTTCCGTTAACGTTTCGTGCATACGCTCGCGCAACTGCCGGTTAATCCATTCCTGCACGGGAACGCCAAAACCCTGTTTCGGTCGATCGAGAATCTCCGCGGGCACAAGGTCACGAATCGCTTTCTTAAAGATGTGCTTTGTCTCGAGACCATTCAACTTCAGGTGCGCGGGGATCGAGTTAACGAATTCGATCAGCTTGTGGTCCAACAGCGGCACGCGTGCTTCGAGCGACGCAGCCATGCTCATGCGATCGACTTTGGTAAGGATATCGCCGGGCAGGTAGGTCTTGCTGTCGATGTAAAGCATCGCATCGAGCTCCTCGCCGGTTGTTACACGCGACGCAAAGTCGCGAAACGGCACGGCCTCTTCATCTCCGTTGCGGCTCAACTGATCTCGAAACGCGTCGGTGTAAAGCGACGGTTTGTTCAGTTCGGTAAAAATCGAAATGCTATCGAGGTATCGATCGAGTGAGTCCAGCGCGATGTTATGAAGATAATTGCGGCCGCGCGCGCCGTGCGGCAGACTTCGACTCAACGGCGCCATCAAACCACGACGCACAAAACGCGGGAGTGCGGCGAAACCGCTGCGACGGCGATCCGTGACGTAACGCGTGTAGCCTGCAAAGAGTTCGTCACCGCCATCGCCGGACAACACGACCGTTACGTATTGTCGTGCAAGCCGGGAAACCATGTAAGTGGGAATCGCGGAAGAATCTGCAAACGGTTCGTCGAGAAACCACGCAAGGTCGTCGACGATCTCACAGAGGTCGGGCGTGACTACAAACTCGTGATGGTCCGTCCCGAAGTGCTGCGCTGCAACTCGCGCGTATTTCAGTTCGTTGTAGCTGTCTTCGTGAAAACCGATCGAGAAGGTCTTTACCGGTTGCGACAACTCACGCGCCATCAATCCCACAATGGTGCTCGAATCAACACCACCCGAGAGGAAAGCACCGAGAGGAACGTCAGCAATCAAACGCAGACGAACTGATTCGGCCAGCAACGAACGCAACTCATGGAGGTAGTCTTCCAGCGGGCGAGAGCTTTCGGCTGGCTCATACTTGAAGTCCCAATAGCAATTCACCTCGACACGGCCGTTTGCAAACGTCAGGTGATGACCCGGCGGCAGCTTGCGAATGCCACGCAAAATCGAAAGCGGATCGGGTACGTAGCCACAGGTCAGATAGCTGTCGATCGCGTGCGGATTGATCTCCTGACGTACGGCGGGATGCTGCAATAACGACTTCAACTCAGAACCAAAGACGAACATGCCATCCGCAGTCAGCGTGTAGTAGAGCGGCTTCTTGCCCGCGCGATCACGCGCGATAAACAGCGACCGTCGTTTCGCATCCCAAATCGCAAACGCAAACATGCCGCGCAGATTCGAAACACAGTCTAGTCCAAACTCTTCATACGAGTGAACAATCACTTCAGTGTCTGAATGAGTTTGAAACTGATGCCCGCGCGCCTCGAGCTCTGGTTGTAGTTCGCGGTAGTTGTAGATCTCTCCGTTGAAGACGATGCTGACTGATCCGTCTTCGTTTGAGATGGGCTGATGTCCGCCGGCGAGGTCGATGATCGACAAACGGCGCATGCCGAGATTCACGCCGTCGTCAGTCTGCATCGTGCCCTGATCGTCTGGTCCGCGATGAGCAATCACACGACACATGCGTTCGAGCATGGCGGCCGCTTCGTCACGAGCGAGACGTCGTTGCAGATCGACAAACCCAGCGATGCCGCACATCAGCGAGTGCCTCCAATCAACTCGAGCGTCTTACCGGTTGCTGCTCCCGGTAATCTTTCGCTGCGCACTTCGCTGCCTAGGAAGACCTTGGCCCACACATCGAGTGCGATCAGTGTCCAAAGAATATCTCCGTGATTAACCGTCTTTGAATTGTGTTCGTTGATGAGTTGCTCGATGACGTTGCGATTCGTCACCCGAGCGGCAAATGAATCACTGTCTCGCAATTCCTCGACGCGATGCGCGAGCGTGCCGCCGGGCCGCAACCATTCGCCGAGAGGCATTTCAAATCCGACCTTGCGACGGTTCACGATTTCGGAGGGCAGCCATTTCAGTGCGATGTTTTTTAACAACGACTTTCTGACTCCACCCGCAAGCTTCACTTCAGCACTCAAGCTATTGGCCCACTCCGCGAGATGATGATCGAGGAACGGCTCGCGTGCTTCCAAACCAGCCGCCATGCTCATTCGATCCTGCCGTTGCAGCAAAGGCAGCAGGTAAGTCTGCTGATCGTAAGTGAAAAGATGATTCGCGCTAGATCCGTTTGCGGCAGTAAGAAACTGGCGACGCTCTTTCGACAGCGGATCGCCGCCGGCAACCAGCTTGCTGACGAGTGGCGTGTAAGAAAATGCATTGGCCGTAGTGAGGTAATCCTGGTGCAAAACCTTCTTCAGCGTCGAGAGCTTTCCGACAGCGGGAGCGGCGGCGGCAATTTTCGAAACACCCGGTATTCGACGCAAGAGCCGGTCGCGCTGTAGCGCCACGCGATACCATTCATAACCACCAAAAACTTCGTCAGCGCCTTCGCCGGATAAAAGCACCGTTACGTCCGCGCGTTCTTTCGCTTCACGAAAGATCAGGTGCATCGGCACTGAGTTTGGATGTGTTAAGGGTTCGTCGTGCGCCCAGGTCAAGCGATCCAGTTCGCGATCGATCTGTTCCGGTGAGACTTCGATCTCGTGGTGCTTCGACTTAATCCGATCCGAGACCAGCCGCGCGTAAGGGCGCTCATCGTAGGTCGACTCTGCAAAGCCGACACAGAAAGTATCGATCGGATGATCAGTTAACTCGGCGGCTATCGCACTGACTAAACTCGAATCCAACCCGCCGCTCGTGATCGTGCCTAGCGCAACGTCGCTAACCAAACGGGAGTGAACAGAATCTTTGAGAAGCTCACGCCCGTGTTCGATCGCATCCGAAGAGTTTCCGATCACTTCCACTTCGGGAGACCAGTAACGCTTTTCACTCCGGCGTCCATTCTCCAAAATCATCAGCGTGCCGGGATTGAGCTCGTGAATCCCCTCGAACAGAGTCTCTTCACCAATCACACTGCGAAACATCAGGTATTCGGCGAGTCGAGATGTGTTCAAAGATCTCTCGAGATCGGGATGCGCAAACAACGCCTTGATCTCTGAAGCAAACAACACGCGTTCGTTGTCAGGCGTCGCATAGTAGAGCGGCTTGACTCCAAACCGATCGCGACCGAGCAACATTCGCCGTTCGCGTTCATCCCAAAGCGCAAACGCAAACATTCCCCGCAAACGCTTGACGAAGTCGTCGCCCCACTGTTCGTACGCGTGCACGACGGCTTCGGTGTCGCTCGCAGTGCGGAAGCGGTGGCCCAGACCCGTGAGCTCACTTCTCAGCTCGCGGTAGTTGTAAATCTCGCCGTTCACGATCACGCCGATATCGTGAGTTTCATTGAACTGCGGCTGATGACCTCCGAGCAGATCGATGATGGCCAAACGCTGGTGGCCCAAAACAGCCCCTGTCTGACTGGACCACCACCCGTCACCGTCAGGCCCGCGATGTTCCAAACGGCTCATCATCTCGCGAACGATTCTCTCGTCGTTCGCGACGATCCCTGAAGAACTGTAGATTCCACAAATTCCGCACATAACAGTCTGGCTCGAACTTGGCTGAGAGTGACCAGGTCGCTACCGCTCCCTGTACTGACTGTGTCCAAGTGCGGCGTCAAACTTGGATAAGGTCAGTACCACCACGCGGTAGCGGGTGGGTCAGTCATCCGAATCCAAAATCAATAACAATCTTGCATGCGTTCAGCGACCAGGTCGCTACCGCTCCCTGTACTGACCTCCTTCAAGCACAACGTCCGAACGTGTGAAGCGGTGCTTACCGGCAGTTGAGAGCGGAATACTTTCCGTTTCCTTTATCTCAACCGTGATTGGCATTGCACTCAACGCCTTGATATTCGCAACCGCGGCTGCGATCGTCTTCTCGCGAGCTTCACGAGCGCCGGGTCCGGCCACAATCCAAAGGTCAATGTGATCGGCCGCCGTCTGATGAAATTGAAAAGTTTCAATTCCCTCGCTTCCGTACATCAAGTGTGTGAAAAACTCACCGTGCACGACTCTTCCGTCGGGAAGTACAAAGTTATCACTGACACGAGCAACATTCAGGCGCATGAGGGGAAAGTTGTTGCCGCACGAGCAAACATCGTCCAGCAGTTCGCCACAATCTTCATTGCGATAACGAATAAACGGCATCGAATAATTCAATAACGACGTGAGCAGGAACGGGCGTGCGCCCTCTCCTTCATCAACTTCAAGCACGACATAATCGGCGTTGACGTGCATGTTTCCAAGCGAACACTCGCTGGAAATGTTCTGCACCTCGCTGCTGCCGTAACAGTCGTAAACTCGACATCCAAACACACGTTCGATCAACTTGCGCTGCGGCAGATAAAGTTTCTCAGCAGTCGAGAATACGCCTTTCAAAGGTTCCACTGAAGCTCCGCTGGTTTCGATGTACTGAGCGAAACGACCGATAGTTGATGCATATCCCAGAATTATCGACGGCTTGATTGAAGGCCACTTCTTGAGCCACTCTTCAAAGTCACGTTCTCCGGAGTGAAACGGATCAAACTGGTACATCCGCCGCAATCGCTGACGTAATTCAAATTCTGTTTTCGACATCTGTTGCAGCCGCTCATTGCTGCCCCAGAAGAACGCGACCATCTCACCGGGCCGCCAACCCGCCTGAGTAAAGTTTCGAAACGTGCCGGCATCTGACGCATCGATGTAGTTGCGGTCGCGATAAAAAGTCAGCGGCACTCCGGTCGAGCCGCCGCTGTGATGTCGTGAAAGACTTTCGAGCGGCACATCTTCACGCACGAGATCGCGCCAGCGTTCTCGCACGATGTTTTTGGTTAAGACCGGAAGCTGCGCGAAATCGTGCAGACTGCGAATGTCACGGCTCGAGATGTTTAAGCTACGGAACAACTCGCGGTAGTAAGGTACATGTTGTTCCGCATGTGTGAGCAATTCGGATAAGCGTCGTAACTGGTTCGCCTCTACTTCAGCTTTCGGCAGGAACGGTTCGCGCTCGATCTGTTGCAGTAATTTCAAACTGCGCGAGCGTCGCAACCATTGCAACCCCGACAACATGATGTAACCCGGAAAACTACCCCACCGCGCCTGCGGTTGTGCAACTTTGCCGGAATTTTGCGTGCTTACACTCATCGCTGTCAGTTTAGTCTATTACTCCTGCCGGGCGTGATCCGCCCGCCGCGTTGCAAAAAATCCCTGGAAAAAACGTAACTGTGTCTCATGCAAAAACGCGTCGGCCGTTCGTCCCCGCATGACGCAGGTCAGCCAACTGACGAAATCGCGCATGGCTTCGCGGTACATGTAGGCAGGCACCCCGAAGATTTGCCGCGTGCCTTTCTCCGTCTCGTCACTGCGCATTATTGCGTAGGAACGGCCATGATCTCTATGCCAGCGGCGGTGATACCTCTTCGTAAGGCGGTCCGCCGTGGCTTTATGACGAAACGAGACGTGCGGCAGGTACAGACCTTTCCGCCCCGATTTCCAGAGCCGTATCAACAGGTCGAGATCTTCGGTCGCGCCGGTTCTTCCTTTTTGCGGTCCCAGTTCTCCATGATAGCCGCCGACGGCCACGACATCAGCGACACGAAAGGCGCACGCAAGTAAACAGATCTGATTCGATTCGTCGGTGATGAATTGTTCCTCGCCGTAATCAGCCATTGCCAACGCGGACCAATGTTGGTTGGTCAACCAGTCCGGGCATTCACCCTGCCACAACGGCAATACCTTTCCGCTCACAAATGAGACGTCAGGATTCTGACTCAATCCGTCGTAGATGCCGCGCGCCCAATCCTTCGGTAACACGAAGTCGTCGTCGGTAATCACGTAAGCCCAGCCGCGCACGGCTTGCAGACCGGTGTTGAGCGCGTGCGATTTGCCCTGCTTCTCTTCAAACAAGTAGCGCAGGTTCTCGTGTCCCGCCGATAAGAATTCCTCTACTACTGCGCGAGTATTGTCCGTAGAGTTGTTATCTACAACTACGACTTCGTAACTGAAACGTCCCTCCGTTTCCTGCGCAAGCGCCGTCTGGATTAACTCGCGTAGATCTTCGCTGCGGTTGTAGGTGCAAACCAGCAGTGAGAGATCAACTTTTGGGGAGGTCGATTCCATTACTTACATTCCGAAATATTTCTTCAAGTATCCGGCCAGGGCTGATGCCACCACGGCGCGGCTTTGATTTTCCCTATAGAAATCTTTCGCGCGCATTGAGAGGGTGTGAAGACTTTCCGGTGAATTCAATACATTCGAAAGCTGTTTGACAAACTCCTCCGCATCGTTGGCGATCAGAAGATGCTCGCCGGGCTTTACTCCAGCGATTCCCCGAGCGCCGATGGCAGTACTCAGCACCGGCAAACCATAAGCAAACGATTCGATGGTTCGTGTGCGCAGTCCGGTCGCGTCAGTGGACGCGACCACCTGCAAATCGGAGTTGCGATAGTACGGAGCTACGTCCGGAACGTACCCGTGAAAAGCAACATTCGTAAACCGGTCTGCGAGATTCAGAATCTTTTTCGCACGTCCATTCTCAGAATTTATTGTGCCGACGACGTCGAGTGAAATGCGATCCAGCACTTCCGATGGCAAGTTTGGCCACACTTTTTCAAACAGAAACTCGAGCGACCGATAACTCGGAAGATGACTGATGCTTCCGAGATGTAATAAACGTAAATGGCCGTTGCGCTTCCATTCTCGATCGGCCTCCGGCTCGTCCGGGATGCTGAGTGGAAAGTATTCAACTGCTCGACAGCCCCAGTCCCGCAGGCGTTCGCAATCGTAGTCGGCAATGCAAAGGACCAAAGAAGCGTGGTGGGCCATGCGGCGTTCCAACCGGCTGGCAAAGCGAAGTTCGCGGCGCTCGGAAACCGTGGGACTGCGCGATTGCGTTTCGCATGCGATCCGGGTAGTGGCGGACAAGACTGTTGACGGTAAGTCGTGCAGGCTCCAGATCGTACGTGTTGTTTTCGGAAGCCACGGCAACACACTCGCGATGAACTCGCCCTCGAGATGAAACAGTGCGTTTGGCTCCTGCTTTATTCGCTTTTGAATCTCGCGGTGGGCGAGCAGGTGCTGCTCTCTGTAGTAACTGGCGGCAGAGCGGGTCGGAATTCCCGCTCGAAACATCAGGCGTCCCATCACTGAACCCGGCGACGCAGGTTCGATAACCCTCGTCCATTTAGCTCCGCGCAGGTCTTCGCTTGGCGCGCTGTCGTCGAGACGGGCCGAAATCTGAATTACTTCCGGCTTGTAACCCAGGTCCAGATATGCCCGCACGTTTGAGTAAAAACGCAGGCTCGCGCCGCTGCCCTGTTTTTGCGGCATGAAATCGAGGAAAAAGAAGACGCGATTATCTTGGTTACTGGCGAAGCTCATCCTTCAACTGCTAACGGGGAAGATGGTTCTCAAGAGGGCGGACTGTGGTATGTCAACGTAGACAGTTTTACCTGTTCAGTCGATTAAGTAGAAACTTCGAATATCGAGATATCTCCAACAAATCCCGCACTCTTCCAACGAAAATCCTGACCAGTTTGGAGTATGCATTAGTACAGTTTGCAAACCAAGCGCGCCAACGATGGTGTTTGGCGTTAAAGGCGGGAGGCAATGATGTACAGGTTTTCACCCAAATGAAGGTTGTACATCACGGATTTAATAACCTTTCTCAGGGGCTGAAAAGAAGCGCGTGGTCTTGCTTCTACCCCATTGGATTGAACACTACCCGCCGCCGGCGCAGGCGTAAAGAGTTCCTCAACGCCCATTCCCATCGTGCCGGTCTCGATGATTCGATAGCCAGAGCTCTCCAGCAGCCGAGTCAACGAAAAAGTGTTGAAGTAAAAGAGGTGAATCGGGAACGCAAGGTAACGTTCAGGCGCGTGGGTCCATAAAGGTTTCAGAAACGAGTCTGCGAGCCGAGCTCTTAACGAATCAGCATTCGGAACCTCGATATAAAGGATACCGCCCGGCCGGAGTTTTTGACGAAAAGTTGAAAGGACATCAACTGGCGAAGGACAGTGTTCGAGCACGTGGATCATGCTAATCACGTCGACTGGTTCTATCTTCGCAATGTCCTCCTGAACATTAAAGCCCTGAGCTTCGAGTTGCTTTCTTGAGCGTCCTGGTTCTACTCCACAAACCTTCCATCCTCTTGCGCGCGCGCCCTGGAGCATTCTTCCTGCCCCCGCCCCGAAATCACAGAGACTCCCAGGTTTGACGAACCGCTCGATGATCTCCAACCGGATCTCGGGGTCAGAGCTGAACATGGGATTATGACAGTCGTATCCATCGGTATTGTAGAAAGTCGACAGTTCGCCCTCAGTCGGACGCGGATCGACGAATCGAACTTTGCACTTTGAACACCGGGCGAGGCCACAGTGATTGTGAAACACTTCATTGCCAATCGCGATCGGCGGGGCAGGTTTCTCTTTGGATTGCCCTCCACACAAGTGACAGACAGTTGACGATGCCATAGGTCCTAATCCGAATGCCCGTTTCTTGCCTGCCTGATGCTCCATTCATGCGGCAAAAAGAAGTTGCCCTTCATCAGACGGTCGGAATCGACGCGCAATGTCGTCGATTTGTACTGGTAGTGAATCACGTCGCGTGCGTTCCGTTCCTGCACCGTCACGGAGGTAAAGTAAATTCCGGGCAGGAGGCCAAGCTCCGGCGTGTGAAACTCAACACTCGCTTTGCCGGGTGCCAGAGAAATCGTGTCGTCGCTCAACGCAGTCGTGAGTTCACAATGCTGCTGTCCATCCGCTGTAAAAAAGAGCAGACCGAAAACAGCATCTTTCACCGGCTTATGAACTTCACAATCGATTCGCGCGACTAAAGGTTCCCCAGTTTGAAAAATCGGTTTCACTTGTCCCGACTCGTCGCGGAATGAGAGCGCGCGAATCTCTACTTCCTTAGTCTCGCCTTTCTTGTGCACTTCGACTGATTCACTCGAAAGCGTTGCGTCGCTTTGATAAGCAGCAACAACTTCCTTCGCCGAGCCACTCATTACGATCTGGCCGCGCTTCAACAAGAGCACTCGCTGGCAGAGACGCTCAACCGCTCTGAGATCGTGTGAAATGAAAACTATCGTTGTGCCTGCTTCCTTCAACTCGGTGATCCGGTCGAGACACTTTGCCTGAAACGCAGCGTCACCGACTGCCAGCACCTCGTCGAGCAGCAGAATATCCGGCTGCAAGTGAGCCGCAATAGAGAACCCAAGCCGCACGTACATTCCCGAGGAGAATCGTTTGACCGGCGTATCAATAAACTGTCTCACACCGGCGAAGTCGATAATGCTATCGAGCTTCTTTGTGATCTCGTTGCGACTCATGCCGAGTATCGAACCGTTCAAGTAAATGTTTTCGCGACCTGATAATTCCGGGTGAAAACCGGAACCCACTTCAATGAGCGCTGCCAGTCGTCCGTTGATAGTGATCTGACCTGAAGTTGGTGTAGTGATATTCGAGAGCAGTTTAAGAATCGTGCTTTTCCCCGCGCCATTGTGTCCGATGATTCCGACCGCCTCACCTTTTTCAACTGCAAAACTAACATCGCGAACGGCCCAAAAATCTTCCGGGCGCGTCCAAAGGTTCCTCCACTTGCGGACGAGCGGATGGCGAGTCGCATTCTCCTCCACTTCCCGGCGAATGCGATACCGCTTGCTCACATGATCGAAAATTAGATCGGGCATATCTAAATCACGTCCGCTATCGTGGCCTCAACACGTTTGAAGTAAAGATAAGCAGCGGGCAGTAACAGGATCGAAATCAGTGCCGAGATGCCTATCGTGCGAAAGTCAGTCGGCGTCCCGCCAATCACCGCCGCTCGAAAACCGTCGACGATGCCAACCATCGGATTCAGCGAGTAAAGACTACGAAACCGCTCGGGCACAGCGCTCAGTGGATAAACGACCGGACTGGCAAACATCCAGAGCTGAAGCAACAGTGGCATCGCTACACCCACGTCGCGAAAACGCACCTGAGTTGCGGAAAACACGAGTGCCATTGCAGTAACAAAGCAGATGAGAATAGCGACGATTGGCACGGCCATGATGAGATTCGCTGTCGGCACAACGTGGTAATAGAACATTAGTCCCGCCAAAACCAGTGTCGCGATGAGAAAGTCAAATACTGCGGCGACAACATAAGTAAGAGGCAATATCTCGCGAGGAAAATAAACTTTTGTGACCAGGTGAGAATGACTCACAAGGCCACCCGTTGAGCTCGTCAGTGCGGTTGAAAAAAGACTCCATACTAACAGGCCTGTGAATGCAAGCACTGGATACGGCGTGCTTCCAGTGGGAATTCTCGCTACCACCGAAAACACGAGCGTGTAAATCAACATGAGTGACAGTGGTTGCAGCACCGCCCAGGCAATGCCGAGGACTGACTGTTTGTAACGGACTTTGATCCGGTGAGCGCTCAGCGTGTACAGGAGATCGCGGTATTTCCACAGTTCGCGAAGAGATGACGCAAACCCCGCGAGCGAAAAGGACGGCGGCCGGATGACGCGCGTCCGTGAAAAGTCTTTCGTCCGCGCGGCGGGTCGATCAGTTGATGCTACAGATAATTCCTGGTTCATTGCTCAAACACTATCAGACAAATAGATCTAATCGGGACGATTCTTTACCAAGATGCCACGGGCTTGTCCCCGCGGAACGGCTTGCCTCAAAGTCAAAGACTTTCGTCGGATACAGTCAGTACCACCTGCGATAGCGGGTGGGTAAACCATTCGGATTCAAAATCAATAGGAATTTTGCATGCTGATAATCTACCCACCCGCTATCGCAGGTCGTACTGACTGTATCCATCATTGATTTTTGACTCTTCAGGCAAAGCCCCGTGGCACCTCAAATTTCAGGGAACTACCGGGTAACCGGCAAACCTGAGCCATTGCACACTTTTCTTCATGCCGTCGGCGAATGAAACCAGCGGCTGGTAGTCCAGCAGTTTCTCTGCCTTGGTGTTCGGCAGTTTGTATTCGCACTGTTGCATGAGATTCATGTCCTCCGCGACCGTAACCGGTTCGGGTCGCAGCAGGGCGCCGTCGACTGGCGGTCCTTCATTCGCTGACCACGACATAACTCCTTTGTAAATTTTCTTGAGCGCAAACGGCACGAGCGGCTTTATTCGTTGTGCGAACGGAGTCTCTGCGGTTTCCATCGCCCACACTCGCGCCCGGCCGACTGCCGTGGACTGAAACACGCGCGGCTCGATGTAGTGAACATCTTCAAACGTCTTCCCAAATGCAGACAGCACTGGTCCATAAAATTCTCGCCAGCTAACCGTTTCAGCGTCAGAAACAAAGAACGCTTCACCGTCTACTCTCTCTGCCTCCAATGCTAATCGAATCGCCTCGACAAGGTTGTCCACGTAAACGGAATTACAAACCCCGAGGCCTTCTTTGATCAGAAAGGCTCGCCCTTGCATGATTTGATTTGCGAGCGTTGCTATCCACTGTGACCTTGGTCCGTAAACAACGCCGGGCATAAGGAAGACAATCTCAGTCTTACCGTTTGATCTCAAACTCCGAAATATCCGGTCGGACCTGATTTTGTTGGCGTTATAGCGCGTCGCGGGCTGTCCTGGTAAAGGACTCTCTTCTGTCGTGCCTGAAGCAGGATTTTGATTGTACACAGAGGCCGAACCGAGGATTACCAAACGCTTCACGCCCGCATTGTCGCAGGCTTTGTAAATCGCTCTACTCATCTTTGAGAGTGGGGAACCAAACGCAGCATGAACAACGGCGTCACATCCCTCGACTGCACGAGTTAACGGCTCGACCTCAAAATGATCACAGACTTTGGCAGAGATCGGAAAACGCGCGGGCAAGGTCAAACTTGAATAGCGATAGACCAAAGGAACGACGTCGTGAAGTCCGGCGAGATAGAATTTCTCCACCACCCGGTTTCCGACAAAACCACTCGCGCCTGTGATCGCGATCCTCACTTCAAACCTCTCGCTAATTTTTGCGCCGCGCAGCGCTCGTCGTCCGCGAGCCACGGCATATCCATAAGCCCGCGCCTGCTATAGCACTCTTCGATGAACTGAAGTGCGTGAATCGCTTCATCACCAGGAACCATCAAAGGCTCTTCGTTTTTGATCGCGCGCAGAACATTTCGTAGTTGTTCGCCAAAGCTTTGCAGGCCCGAATGCGTTGCCGCGCGAATTGTACCGTCTGGCGAGTTTGGTTTCATTAACTCGCCTCCAAGAAGATATGGAAGCCCATCAATTAACAGACTCAACTTGTTGGCCTGACCGACTTCATAGAGCAGTGTGCCGCGTTCAAAAGAGAATAGATATCGATTTTGCGTGCTCCAATCTCGACTCAGTCTTACTGAACCTTTAACTCCGCCCGCGTAGGTCATTTCAAGTAAACAATTTGCCTCCAGCCCGCCCATCGCGTCATCTTCGTAAGTGAAGTCCAACGGTTTTCCCAGCCACCACAACAAAAGATCTATTACATGGATCCCGCTGTCGTACAAAACACCTCCGGGCGTGGACTTCCTGCTGAAAAGCGCGGCCGACGCGACTCCCCACGCGAACTTCCCACCTTCCTGCACGGAAAAATCGACCAGCTCTCCGAAGGGTTTCTCTTCGAAAACAGACTTCAACATTTTCGACGCCGGAAAGAAGCGCCTGAAGTGGCCGACCGCAAGAGGTGTGTTCGTCTTGTGTGAAACCTCGACCATCTCTCTCGCCTGCGCAGAGTCGTGGGCCATCGGTTTTTCACACAGCACCGGCACTGACTGCTGAAGAGCGACGATGGTCTGTTCGGCGTGGAACTTCGGCGGCGACGCGATAATGAGTAAGTCGTGCGCTGCTAAATTACATTCGCTCATGTCCGCGTAAGAATGCGCGCCGGGAAAAAACTGTTCGAGGTTGGTGCGTTGCGCTTTGCCGGGATCCACGAGAGACGCGACCCGCGCCATGCCTTCCGTTTCGAGCGCCTGCAACACGGGGGCATAGAGGGTTTCCGAAACAGCTCCGCAGCCGACGAGCGCTATTTCGGCAGCTCTTGTTTTGTCGATCGGTTTACTCATCCGGTCAGAGGAAGTTTGAGGGTACTGCTGTAAAGACGATTCATTTCTGATTTAAACCGTTCACGAGAGAAGTTGGTCCTGACAAACTCGCGACCGGCTTCGCCTAACTGCGACGCCCTTTCGCGACTGCCGAGTGTTTCCAGGATCTGTGACGCGAGAGCATCAGCATCTCCGGAAGAGTGGAGCAGACCGGTCTTCTCGTGAGCAATGACTTCGGGTACTCCCCCAACCGCTGTAGCAAGTACGGGTATGCCATGGGCCATAGCTTCGAGTAGGACCAAAGGCAAGCCCTCTGTGTGAGTGCTCAAAACAGAAACATCCACCGCATCCAACACTCGCGCTACGTCGTCGCGATGGCCCGCAAAGGTAAAGTGATCGGACACGCCGTATTCAAGCAGCGCTGCTTTAACTTCTTCATAGTGCGCCTGATTCAACGAGGAATCCGAATAGTCGCCGATAATTAGAAAGTGAACGTTGGGATTGACCTTTATGACTTGAGCTGCCGCCCGCGCTAACGTTAAGTAATCTTTCGCCGGAGTGACACGCGCTATCATTGCAACGATCTGTGCGTTGTCAGGAATGTTCAGTTCACGCCGTACACTCAGACCACGATCTCCATTGTTCGAGTTTGAATTGATTTCCACTCCATCGTAAATAACTGTGCCGCGATGCGACGGAACGTTCACCGCAAACCTGCTCCAGACCTCGCGCGAAACGAAGACAAACTTATCGACCGGATATAAAAAACTTCGATCGCGAAAGGACACATCCTCAAACAAGCATCTGACGTGACACACGACCGGGACGCGTGCGAGCTTGCCTGCGAGTGATGCATAGGATCCTGCCAACATGTCGGCACAGTGAATTAAATCTACTTTCCTGCGTCTGAGTTCGCGCGAGAGTTCGAATGAAGCCTTCAGATAAGAGCCGGGGCGGCGATAACTGGGCTCGACAGCAGAGTAACTCACCGTTTCTATGCCACGCTCTTCAAACAACTGGCGGACAGGTCCAGGCGCGTCAGGATAGAAGACAGTATGAGTAAACGAGCCGCCGTTTAGTGCTTCGATGATGCGCAGTGTGGCGTGTTCGGTACCTCCGATAAATGGAGAAGGTAAGATATGCCCGATGTGATATTGGCGGTCTACCATTTCAATTCATATAGAGCCCGAGCTACGGCGTTTTGAAGAAAGTACAAAAGGCCTAGGAAGTTTCTGAACTCTCCGAAATCACCTCTATTCGTTTCCATTTGAAGATCTTCCAACAACGATCTGTTCTCCAAAGTCGGAACCCGGCTCGCTCAATACCTTTGCGTGATGCCACATTGGCTGCCAGGCACATTATGTAGGCCTTTGAAGCGCCTGAGTTGAATCGAGACTGTACGATTCCCGCCAATAACTTCGAGTACACCCCACGGCCTCTGAACCTCTCAAGTATGTAGTAGTCGTATAGCGAGACCGCACCAGGCGCAAACTCTAGTCGCGTCTGGGTCTCCACGAGTAATGCGCTCTCGGTTGGACTATACGACCAGCCCCAGCCGGCTAAACAACCCATTATTAAAACAGTATGAAGAGTGTGTCCTTTGGCACGAGCTTCTGCCACACTGTTGACCGTTCGAGCCACCTCTGCCTGCTCGCGATCAGACAAATGTTCCCACTTCGCAAGATCGCGTATCTCGTTCTCGTGAAACTCCCAATCGTCAGTCGCCCCGTCAATTGCCGCGGGACGGTCGGGAGTTGAAACAAACACCAGGCCAGTGGTGCGTCCTCCTATGGCACTAGCGGCGTGTCGCATTAATTTCGCAGCAGTCGCAGAAAAGCCAGCTTTACGTATGCGATTTGCCCTTTCGACGTAGCTGCGGAACAGCGGCTCGGTTTTTTCCCAGCGCTGTTTTGCCAATCGTTTTCCAAGTAAACCGACTCGCCTTCGTAGATTAAAGGCTAGATACGAGCTCTTCGTCGGGAATATGTAAACAGAAGGCAGACTCAGGCATTCGTCTCCAAACCTTGCTTTGTACTCCTCTGTTCCCATCGTGAAGTCTATTGTATGAATTCCGCTGTCGTGCGCACGATTGATGACGAGTGCAAGCAACAGTTGCCCTGGTGAATGCTTCTCCTCCGTAATATCAAATGTGGGCGCTCCCCAATACAAAACTCCATTTTGTACAAATCCGAAGTGACCGGCCAGAAAGCGATTGTCTGATGTCAGGCGAGTAACATGCACGAACTGCGAATGGTCAATGATTAAGCGGTCGTGAAACTGCTTTTTGCGGGGTTCATTGAAGGACGGCGTGCGTCCGACATGCATTTGGCGCAGTGTGTGCCATTGGTAAAACTCCTCGCGAAAGCTAGGCCACTCAGCCGCGGCAACACGGTGAAGTACCACCTCACCCCGCCGCTCGTAGTGATTTAAATGGCGACGAACATATTTCTTCTTAAGAACATCATTGTCAGCCGAGTCTCTATGCAGGTGACGCCGCCAACAGGGATGAAAACTTGTACTTGTTTGCAGCCGATATCGTCCAGCAATTTCCTCGAGTATCGAAGCAGACTCTGACGCCGGATCCATCGGTCCTAACCGAAGTAAAAACTTTTGACTGGTCTCGGAGTACAAACGCAGCACTTCGGACAAGACTGCAGTTCGCCAACCTGGTGCGGCAACAACGTCTCGGTAGTCCGCCATGTTGTCACCCGCAAAGGTGATTCTGCCTGTACGCGTCTCAGTAGCCAGAGGCACTAATCCAACGAGGGTTGAATCGTCTGTTACGTAGATAAGTTTTGGCGCGAAGTCATTAGCGTAAGCTTCGTACCAGCTCATACACCACGAAGGATGCTGAAAGAACGTCGCGGCTGGATCTTTGGAAACAAGAGTGCCCCAATGTTGGAGCACTCCCGAGGAGCATAAGGATCGAATGGTCGCTAGATCCGTTACAACCGTTGTTTTGCCGGAGTGCGGGAGAACGCTCCGCCAAACTTCGACGTCCGTGGACTGAACGGCTGGTTGTATCGGCATCGTCGTCATCTAACACCTATAAAGATTAAACGCCATCCGTTTTCGTAATTAACCGCAGCTTGTAATCGCGAAATTCACCAGGATTACCTTCCCTGCCCTCACACGCCGCAAGGAGAATATTTACCATTTCGCGTGCGGAAACAAAGTGAAGCTTCGGTTTGCCATTCTCTTTCGATGTTTGCGTTAGTTCTTCAAGGAATTTTTGAATCGAAGATCCGAGCATAGCCTCGTAGTCGCGCGGATCCATTCCGTGGCAGTGCAGCTTAATGAAAATCCAATCCGGACGATCGATCACGGAAATCGCCGCTTTACACCAAAGTTTGAAACGATGCATCGTCGCAGGGTACCTGGATGTTATTGCGCTATTCTCGATGAAAGGAAGAGGATATCGTCCAGCACCGGGATCGAAATTTAGCCCCAATGGCCCTTGAACAATCAGCGGAAAAACACGCGGCATAACACTCTTTCGGAGCGGAATGCCTTTTCGATGTGGACTTCTTTGATCTAGAGGCAATCCGCACTCGTAAATGGCATTTATTTTGGAGACCTGCGCGGGGCTTGGAAAAGACGGCAAAGTAAAATCGGCATAACACCCGGTTTCAGAAAGGATCTTCATCTCCTCATCCACGCCGCAGAACCGATTGTCCGCCGAGTTCGCTAACGCCCAGTTCCCGTGAACGAAACCGTATTGGGGAACGCCTTTGTCTTCCCAGCGAGAAAGACAACCATGGACCTCGGCAAGTTGGTCGCGGAAGCCAGTTAACGCCTCACGTGTATTCAGAGCCGTGTCCGGTTTGGCGATACCGTGATGTAAGTGGATCTCAACTTCTCCCCAACCAGCTCGACAGTGGTCAGCCAGACGCTCCAATAGAACGCGGTGATACTGTTCAGCGGGGTAGAAATAAGTGTGACAAAAAGGGCGACCATCATGATCGCGATAGTTGGAAAAGATTTTGGGATACTCACGACACCAATGATCGAGTCGCCGCTCTTGTTCGGTTAGCTCGGCAGCTACAGTGGGCGTGTCGGGCAATATTGCCGGTTCGAAGTGATCGGCAAGCGCTATGACGACGTGAGAGGTGGAAGTGAAATCACGTGTGAGTTGCTGCCACGAATAAGTCGGAAGCCACTTAAGTGCGGAGATCAACTTGCTGACTTGTTCGTTCATGCGAAATCATTTATCTCCGCGAAGGAGTTTTTCTCGAACCCCATACAATAGTGAAACCGTTCGCGGGGCAGCTTTGAGAGCCAGCCGGGCGGCAGTTAGTTTTTTGCTCCCGAAGGTATCGTTCGCTTCTGCCAAAAGGTCGCGCGCCGCGTCGTAATTACCCGTTAGGAACTGTTCTTTCGCCTTATGCAATGCGAGATGAGCGTTGGCATTCGAGATCTGAAGCCAAATAAGGGACTGCTGCTCAGTGGAGAGCGGAAGTTCTTCACAAATTTTTTCACAGACTTCGATTTGACTTTCCACCATTTTCGGATAACTTGCCGCCAGGCTCGAGGCATGCATACGATGCTTTACCAGCACCCGTTTGTTATAAGCCATCCTGCTTCCCGAATGCACTAAGCGCAACCACAAATGAAAATCCTCCGAACGGATGAATCGCTCATCAAATAATCCGGCGCGCATTAACGCACTCTTTCGCACAACAACGCCTGACGTAAGTATTGAGCAGTCCCAGCGTAGCAACCTCTCGAATGTGATCGGCTCTTTCGAGTGCGTGGAATCCAGGAAAGTGCGTGTACTTAATCGACCTGCTCCTTCACCAAACAGGTAAGCATCTGCACAAACCAAATCGATGGCCGGGTTTTGTTCGATAAATTCCACTTGATGACGTAGATAATCTTCAAGCCATAAGTCGTCGCTGTCTAACAAGGCGATGTATTTACCACGCGCCACGCGAATCCCAGCGTTTCGCGCCGCACTCGGCCCGCGGTTCTCTTGATAGATATAAAAAACGCGGTTTTGGTAGGCTTCTATTTCTCTTTCAAGGTCCACTGTATCGGGTGAGCCGTCGTTAACGAGGATCAATTCGAACTGTGAATAAGTTTGGGAGAAAACCGATCTCAAAGTCTTACCGATGAACGTATGGGCGTTGTATGCGGGTATTACGACACTTACGATTGGGATTTCCGTTGTTCGATCGCCCATGCTCGCCGTTACACTCACGATCTATCTACTGCCCTCGCGAATCGGTTCCCAACGAGCGTAACGTTCGCCGCTGAGAAACTTATAGAACGCGATTACGGCCGCTGTGTTGGCAAGGAGGAAGTAGTGAGGCAACACAAGGAGCTTCACGTGAACACCCGCTCTCTCCAAAAGGTAGCCAAGCAACGCAAGAACGTAACAAGCAACCTGCGCAATCAAGAGGAACGTATAAAAGAACGACTGCTTTACCAGGAGCGCATTCGTAAACAGCAACATACCCAGAAAGAACGGCACGAGGTAGCGCATCACTTTGTGAGACACGAGTTCCAGCGCATATATCCCTGCGCGAAACGGATTCATCATATGACGATGGCGCCAAAGATCGTTGTATGTCTGGGTGATGACTCTCACCCGCATCGCGAGCTCTTTGTCTGATTTGTTGTTAGTCGTTTCTTCGCAAATCGCCCCCGGTTCGTAAACCGCCCGCAGCCCCTGTTCGACCATCTTCGTGGCGATGATGAAATCACTACAAGCCTCGTGGTACAGCGGCACGTAAGCTCTCCGCCTGACAGCATAGAGACAGCCAGATACACCAATCAGCGAACGGACCCGGCTCTCGTGACGTTTTAGAAAAACCTCGTAACTCCAGTAGGACACGGCGCCGTGCCCAATCCCCGACTCTGAAGGATCGACATATATCAGTTGTCCGGCGACGCAACCGACGCTTTCATCAGCAAAGTTTCGGACCATTCTCTTCAGTACGTCGGGTCGATAAAGCGTGGTGGCATCGGAAAAGAGAATAATCTCGCCGTTCGCCAGTTCGACAGCGGCATTCTGTGCCGCCGTCTTTCCCAGACGTCGAGGCTGCCGGTGCAAACGCACGCCTTTCGTCGCAAAAGAAGCCGCAATGCTGTCAGTTGCGTCGGAGGAACAGTCGGAAGCCACAATTATCTCGATTTTGTCTTTCGGATAATCGAGTTCGAGGGTGTTACGCAGCTTGGTGGCTAAATCACGTTCTTCGTTATAGGCGGTAATGATAATGCTTACGGACGGAGCGCAATCTGCCGCCACTGTCGGACGACGGCGGGCGCCGCTAAGGATGAACAAAAGTAGCGGGTAACCAATGTAGGTATAGACCACTGCCGCAATGGACAGCCAGAATACGGTTTTGACAAGAATTTCCATGGATTCTACACGTTAGGGCGTGGCTCGCGTGAGTTCCTCGCTACGGCCCTGCTGGGCGTGGTCCGAGTCGTACATCCGATACAAGCAAACGCCAAACGCCACCAGGTAATACGCATACCACTGGTATGCAACTGCTGCAAAGAAAGCACTGACCATGTAACCAATCAGGCTCGCCTGTAATCCCACAGCGAAGTAGTAGTAACGGCGTTCCTCAGGACGCCCAAATGTATTTCGTTCAATTCGCCGCAGGCGCAGAATCGGACCAGTCAAAAACATCATATAGGCTATGAGCGCCGCGAAGCCCATCTCTGCCGATATTTGCGTAAAGGCGTTGTGGGTAACGGTCTCACGCAACGACACGGTGTGGAAGTTTCCCATCCCGATCCCCGTAATCGGATTGCGTAAAGAGACCACAATGGAGCGGTTCAAGATCTCCTGTCGCGAACTCGCGGAGCCCACCGGATCAAGGCTGGGAATGAATATGGACGCGAGCCGGCGTCCATAATTACCCGGCGCTAACAACAGGAATGCGGCCACGACAACGGGACCGACCAGTGCCAGGATTGCTCGATGGCGTCGTCCGAGTTTCCACGCCAGTACGATGGCTGTCACGAGTAGTCCTAGAAACCCGCCACGTGAATAGGTCACCACATTGCCGGCGATGATTAGTATTGTTGTTATCAGGAAAATGATTTTGACGAGCCAGTTTCGCGCAAGCACCATCATGGTTATCGCGAGTGGCGTCATCGTGACGAAGTGCAAAGCGAGATCGTTTGGATTGCCGAACATTCCGCCCAACAATCCCTTAATTCGATAACCCTCAACAGTGAAATTACCAGTTCGATAATCACTAAGCGCATTGAAGCTGAGGAGGAAAGTGACGCCTAACGTGACGTAGAGCAGCAGTCGCAAACGTTTGTCTGTGCGGACAACATTGATCATGACGATGAACATAAGCACCGCTTTTATGAACACGTCATTGAACTCATCCCACGCTTCCGTCCGGTTAATTGCGGTGATGATTGATAACAGGCCGGCAAACGTCAAAAACAGAACGAGCTTCACGGGCCGGGGAGTTGCGGTCAGGTTGCCCTCGAGCACAATTTGAGAAGGCAGGAATATTATGATCGTCGCAATCGCGAGCCAGTAAGCGAGCTTATCGAGTGAGGAAAGCGCGGAGAACAATTCATAAGGGCGGAAGTAGAGAACTACCGTGAAAAGAAATAGCCCGACGTAACTGATAGTGTGTCCACGTCGCAGGATCGCCCGGCTTCGCGAGTATGGTGCTGGCGATACAACTGGCGGCGCCGCAGGCTTGTCAAAATCTTCTTCGTCGACGACTGCGGCGGAGCCGGCGCGAGATGGCCATTCCTGTTCGGCTGGTTCCTTCTCGATAGTTCTTTTTCCAGCTGGGCGCGCCAGCGGCTCGTAATCCCACAGGTCTTCGATCTTTGGCATTGCTATCTACTGTTTCCGCTAGCTGAGTCTGGACACAGCCCAGCTAAAGTTAACATCCTACTCGCCATTTACAAAAAGAAAGAGCTGCGTCCTTTTAACGACACAGCCCGAATTTTGCGCTCTGTATTAGAACGTACTAATCGACCTTGCCCACCAGTTCCTTCTCCTCCACTTCAAACACCAATTTTTGCACGTGCGCCTTCAGTGCAATCTCAAACTGCTTCGCCTCTTCAACCTCGGTAAACGACAGCGCTCGCAGCTCCTGCTCGATGCGCCTGCGATAGTCAGACACCAGCGAGTCAGAAACGCCTAATACCGCCGCGACTTCCAGTTGCGTCGAGTGGTCCGGGCTGAGGTAGCAGTACCATAAAACACCGATGATCCGGTTGTATTGCTTCACTTTGCCACGCACGGCCTCGTTCAAGCTTGCCAGAAACTGCTCCACGAAACCCGCGGCTTCCCGCTCTGATTCACGGCGCATGAGGCCTTCTTCGGGATTTTCGCCTTGTCTACCGGCTCGTAGCTGTTGTTGTTTTCGTTGTCACTGTCGTCGCCGTCGAGGGGCACGAGATAGATGTCCATCACCGGCAGACGCGACATCACGAGACTTCGCAGCGTGCGCACATCAACGGGCGAATCGACGGCATCAAGCACCGAAACGATCAAGTCTTCAAGGTCGACGTTGCTGATAACGATCTGCGAGTCGCCAGTGCAGCCGACCATGCGGGTGTCTCGTTGTCGGACCGCAATGATTTGAACGCGCTGTTCGACGTCATGACTGCCGCGACGCGGCTTCTCGTCTTTCCATTCACTCAGGCCATAAACGCGGTCTGCGAGTCGCCGGTGCGGCTCATCATCGATACCAGCGGAATCAAAACGGCGAAAATTTGGGCTTGATTGGATTAACGTCGAGATGCGTCGCGCGAGGCGGTAGCTTTCCGGGTGGCGTTTGCGTAATTCGGCAGTCAGTAAATTTGTTAACTCGATCTGGCTGATCTCGCATTCGATCTCGTAGTCAGTCATTTCCGTTTCGAGGTAATGTTCGAAACGGTTTTTGCTGAGCAGTTGTACAAACAGTTCCTGGGTGAGATCGGTGTAGGCCGCACCCGCGCCCTCTTCCACCAACAGACCCGCGCTGCGAGAGGCGCGAACGAGCGGGTGGTGCGAGACTATGCGGTGCAGGTCAGTCCACAGCCGGTTGACGTCCGAAGAACGTAGACTATCGACCCACTTTGCACTCTTTCCCTGGCGGTCGCGACGCTCTCTGGTCATAGGTCGCTTGCCGCTGGTTCCGAGGTCTGCTTTTTCAGGATCTTCACTAATGGATTTCACAGGATTGTCCGTGTTTTGCCCGACTCTTTGGGAGTTCGATCTGTACTTAGAGTTGGAGGGTTCTGCGTTTTTGACAGAGGATGTCTAGAAACTCCTGGAGGCGTCAGATAGCCCAGACGGCTCGTGACGACGAAGGCATGATAGCAGTTCTTTAAAGAACGGACAACATGTTTTTACTTCGTTGAAAATAGTTCGGAAAGGTCTGGAATACTGAGGTAATTGTGTGTTTTGATACGTTGAAACTCAGGGGAAATAGATGAAAACCTCAGGTACAACATTCCCTTTTCTAAAGACGGCGGCGTGTCCTGCCTCGACTACCTTGCTTTCGTTTCGTGGGAATACCCTCTCGAAGAAGGCGGCGATACAGGTCAGCGAACACCTGGAGAGCTGCGATTTCTGCAATGCCGAGCGACAGTTACTGGCGCATCACAAGGCAAGTCGTAAGGGGTTAAAGACACCCGAGATCCCGATGAATCTGCGGATACTGGCGGAGGCGATACTGGCAAAACGCTAACGATCAGTTTCACGCAAAGGCGCAAAGGAAGACGCAAAGGCGCGAAGAGAATTTGACTCTACTTTGCGACTTTGCGTCTTCCTTTGCGCCTTTGCGTGAAATACCTGCTCAGGAATAGAGCTCTTCGATCAGTTCACCGTAACGTTCGTCAATCACTTTTCGTTTGACCTTCAACGTTGGCGTGAGTTCGCCGCCGTCGATGGTGAATTCGTTTGGCAACAAAGCGACGCGCCGGATGCGTTCGTAATCAGCCAGTTCCGCCGTCAACCGCGCCACATCCTTCTGTACGATCTTAACCGCGGCTGGAAAGGTACTCAGTTCAACCCGATCCTTCGGCGCCTTCTCACCTTCTTCGTCGAGCGCGTGATGCAGGCTCTCCCAGTCAGGCACAATCAACGCCACCGGCTGCTTTCGCCCCGTGCCCACCACCACGACCTGACTCACAAACTCACTCTCTTTCAACAGACTCTCGATCAACTGCGGCGCCACATACTTTCCATTCGAAAGTTTAAAGAGATCTTTCTTCCGGTCGGTGATGTACAAGTGTCCATTCTTTCCGATGTATCCGACGTCCCCACTGTAGAACCAACCATCCTTCAACACTTCAGCCGTCGCTTCCGGTTGACCGTAATAACCGCGCATGACGTTTGGACCACGCACAAGAATCTCGCCGTCCGCAGCAATCTTGATTTCAATCCCCGCAAACGGAATTCCCACTGACCCAACGTGATTATTCCCCGGCCGGTTCGCTGAAACGATGCACGTCTCGGTTGCTCCATAACCTTGCAGGATCGGTATGCCCGCCGCGAGATACGAGTACGAGAGGGCCGGCGATAGCGGCGCGCCACCCGAAACGAAATATCGCAAACGTCCACCCACACCCGCGCGCCATTTCGAAAACACGAGTTTGCTCGCGAGCTTCTGCTTGATACCCAACTGCGGCGAGACAAAACGTCTCTTATCCTTCAGCTCGCCATATCGCTGGCCAACCGCGAGCGAGCTCATGAAGATCGATCGTTTGTAACCCTTCTCGGACATCCCCTTCTTGATGATCCGGTGATAGACCTTCTCAAACAGACGCGGCACCGCAGTCATCACTGTCGGCGCAACTTCGCGTAGGTTTTCACCGACCTGATCGAACGAGGCAGAGTAGTAAACAGACACGCCGCAATAACAGAAAACGTAAAAACCATCTCGTTCGAAGATGTGTGAGAGGGGCAACACTGATAACGCCACGTCAGTTGGTCCAATCGGCAAACCCTTCCCGATCGAGATCACATTCGACATGAAGTTGTTGTGCGTCAGCATCACGCCTTTCGGTTCACCGGTCGTGCCCGACGTGTAGATGATGGTTGCGAGATCTTCGGCTCGAACTGCCTGCAAGTAAGCGTCGAAAGCGCCCGGGCGTTCCTGGGCCAACTCACGTCCTTTTTGCTCGAGTGTCGACAACGCAAAACCATGCTCGATGTCTTCCGCTACGTCTTCCTCGAAAAAGATGAGATGCCCGAGCGGTCGTTTAGCAAGTACCGGCTTGACGTGTTTGTAGAGTCGCCGGTTGGAGATGAAAATCGCGCGCGCGCCGGAGTCGGAAAGAATGTAATCAACCTGTTCGAGCGCCTGCGTCGTGTAGATGGGAACGTTGATCGCACCGAGACTGAGGATCGCGAGATCGGAGATGGACCACTCGGGACGATTCTCGGAAAGCAAGGCAATGCGATCGCCCGGTCGCACGCCGAGTGAAGCAAGACCAAGCGTGACGCTCTTGACACGCTCAACGAAAGTCGCGGCGGTGATATTGAGCCACTTTCCGTCCTCACGATGATTCAGCGCGTCCTCTTTGTTGTGATGCAAGACTGCGCCGAGTATCAGGCCGGGAAGTGAAGACGCATCACGTATCGAGGCTGATCGGTTTTTGGTCATTGTTATCCGGAAGAACCCTGGTACTACTTTCCGTACTTCTGCGCCGTCGCTTTCGCGGCGCGGCTTCAACTCGTCCGTTGAGCGTCGCCAATGCAGCCATCACCAGAAACAGAAGGGCATTTGCGGTGGTGTGCAGAGTGAAATCAAAAAAACTGTGCACCAGCACCGCGAAACAACCGCTCAACGCTGACAACGCGACCGCACGACGAAAATCATCCTGCGATTTGGCGCGCTTGAGGGCCAGGTAAAACAACAGCACCACAAAACTAAGCGCCAGGAGTCCGCCAATAATGCCGCCATCGGAGAACACCTGCAAATAATCGTTGTGTGCCTGCTCGAGTCGAAAGAGACCGTTACGCGAGTCAAAGCGTGTATAGACAACTCCGAAGGCGCCCAACCCGGTGCCGACAACCGGATGCGCCTTGATGATCTCGAGTGTTACCGACCAAAAGTGCGCGCGACCAGTAGTCGGATCGTCCGTGTTGACAGTATCGATAAAACGATAAATCGAGAACTCACCACCCAAAGCCATCACGCCGAAAAACAGGCTGATAAGCAGTGCCCCTGCTACACCAAACCTGATGCCAAGCTGTTTGAGTCGACTTGATTTCCTGTGTTGGTGGCTGTGGTGCTGATCCTTTTGCGATCTCCATATCGCAGTCACAACCACGAGGAAAAAGATCTCAGCGACGAGACTGATGATGCCGCCGCGCGAAGCGGTCATCACGAGAGCGATGCCCATCAGCCCTGCTACAAACAAGTAGAGCAACATTTTTTCCCTGGCGACGCCGCCGGCGAAGAGCAGACCTAAAGGAAGCGCAATCGTCATCTCCATGTATCCGGCAAAATGGTGACGATTGATGAAGGGACCAAACGCCGTGCTCTGGTCCAACTCGCGAATCCAGTAAACCTTCGTCGGGCTCGTGAACGACTGTGTCAGTCCGAATATAGCCAGGCAAAATCCGAAGATGATGATCGTCCTCACCATCAGTTGAAGACGATGTGGTGTGTCAACAAACACGAGCGTAGCGGCAAAATAGATCAGGAGTGTTGCCAGTTGGACCAGCACCAGTCTCGTTGAGTAAGGATCGAACGAGAGACTGTTGGACAGTCCGAGCGCGGCGACTTCCGACGTCACTTCCCGCAACGGTAGGAGTTGAATCAACCCGAGTCCGAGCGCTCCAAGCAAAGGCAATTGCAGCAAATTGCGGCTGACGCGGAGATTGCCGACCTGCCAGGCGTCGAGCACCCACAGCACGAGGACCGTCAATCCACCGAGATTGAACAAGCCGAGCGCCCAGTAGTGCACCGTTCCGTAAGCGAGCGCCGAAAGCACAATCGCGACGGAGATGACGAGAAACGCAAACCTGCTGGCAAGTGTGTGCCGGGTGCGAAGAACGCCGTGCCCGGACGAACTCGTCGTGGCGAGCGGCGTTGTCGTTTCCGGTACCGCGAGGCTAGTTTGCGCGTTTGATACTGAAGTCGTCATACCAAACTGAACCAAAAATAGGACAGACCGGGGTCTGCTCAGTAACGCACGAGACCCGCACAATTCTTACAATCACCGCTTCACCATTCGTCTTGAACGAAAGGTTGACGGGATTCCAGTTAGTTGTACCAGTCGACGCCGGTTTTGAAGAGACGATTGTTTTTTGAGTAGCCGGGTCAACGATGTCGATCCGGGGCGTTCCTCCACTCGCGAGCTGATCCGTGCTCAGGTAACATTCGAATTCGTATTCAGTTTGAGGTTGAACCGTCACGAGCTGCGACACGATTGCCGTATCGGCAACCGAACGAACCTGAAATACGAATCGCAGACTTCGCGACCCGCCGTGATCTCGGTTCGGATCAATTCCAATCTCCACTTGCGGCACGCTCTTGACCTGCCAGCCAAACGGCTGGTCTGGTCCATAATTGACGTTCTCCTCAAAACTGCCATCGAAGATGCGGCCGACTTCAGTGCGAGCATTGTCATTCGCTATCTCGTTCCAGACCTTGAGCGCGTCGTGATACCTGAACTCTTTACTAAGACTCGCGATCATCGCTTGACCGCTTGCCTGGTTGGCTCTCTTCTCATCGGGACTCATCGCACTCCAAAACGCGACTCCCTGATCGACCTGTTTTCGGTCGACGAGATAAACTGCAAACTGCGCGCGCCAGTTTGAGTTATCGCCGAGTGCTTTTTTTTGCGCGGCGGGATCTTCGCCGTTGATTTCCCAATTAAACCTGAAGAGCTGTGACAAGAATTGTGGATCTGCCTGGCTGGCAATGCGCAGTTCGGGAAAGGCTTCGTCATAGCGGCCGGCTTTCCAGCACAGTGGGATCCGAAGCTTGGAATTCACGTGACTTGAAGTCGCGGC